>Ga0182030_10002358_pt1 | contig 40023 bp, 38 predicted proteins | sample 812S3MmetaG_FD_121299 | JGI IMG/M metagenome (GOLD analysis project Ga0182030, IMG submission 121299) | Permafrost microbial communities from Stordalen Mire, Sweden - 812S3M metaG (Illumina Assembly) | ecosystem: Environmental > Terrestrial > Soil > Wetlands > Permafrost | place: Sweden...
CGCCGGACAGATCTATCTCCCGTTCATCAATTGGGTGTTGTTTGCCGGCTGCATAGCTCTCGTCGGCTGCTTTGGTTCCAGTTCGGCGCTGGCTTCAGCCTATGGGCTAGCGGTCTCGGGAGTCATGCTCATCACATCCCTCGCGATGATAGCGGTCGCCCGATTGTGCTGGAATTGGAGTAAGACGCTCACGCTGCTGGTCTGGGGCCCGCTGACGGCGTGCAACGCGGCATTCCTGGTGGCGAGCACCCTCAAGCTTCTCGACGGCGGCTACGTGCCGTTGACTATCGGCGCGATCGTATTCCTGATAATGGTCACCTGGCGGTGGGGACGCAAGGCGACTTTCGCCGCTTACCAAGCCAAGCGCACCATGACGGTCGCCGAGCTGATTCGTTTGCACCGCGAGGCAAGCCACTACATGGAGCGGACCGCGGTTCTGATGGCGCCCAATCACCTGCGGTCGGAGGCGGATCGAGCGCCGGCCCTGCTGCAGCTCATCTGGGATCGGTACGGATTGTTTCCGCGCAATCTTATTTTCGTCGAGGTGAAGCACCCGAAGGTGCCCTATATTCACAACAATCGGTACGCCGTCACCGTGCTCGATCGCGATCCGCACCGGAGCAGCATCATGAGCGTCGAAGTCAGCTTCGGATTCATGGAAGAGGCTAATGTCGAGCAGGCCCTCTGGGGCATGGCCCGACACCACGAGATCGCGCTGCCCACCGACCGGCGCGAGTGGATCGTGCATGTATCGAACGAGAATCTGCTGCCCTCCAAGCGCATGGGCCTGCTGCGCAAGATCCGCTTCCGACTGTTCTTGCTATTGCGATTGGTGTCCCGGCCCGTCTACTACGCATACGGACTGGGGGACGAAGTGCAGCTGTCCGCCGAAGTGATACCGGTCAGATTGCATTAGCTCCGCGGGGTCCCGGAGCTTATTTCGGGAACGCCTACGCGTTGTTACGGATTGCGCACAGGCGGGACAAAAGAGCACCGTATCCATCGGGTGCACGTTGAAGCGACCTAGGCTCGGCCGGAGCGCGCCAATTTCGCCGGTGGCGCTGAACCGACACATTCGGGGCGTATAACGCGAAGGGCTTTGGCCGAAACGTGAGGTTTTATCGTGAGCAAGCAAGTGATCGTTGCAGCGCTCGGCGAACGTGCGCTCGCCCTACCCCGCCTGCTCGGCGAGGGCTTGGCCGCCAACGACCGTTTCAAATATCGCCTGACACTGCTTCAGTCCGCAAGACGCCACGCTGACGCGCCGGAGGCGCCGGTTGCCAGCCTTCGCGCCGAGCGAATCGCCGCCCGCATCGATGACGTGACTCTCGATGCCCTGCCGCTCGCGTGCAAGCGGCTTGCGCCCGGAGAATATCGGCTTCCAGGTCTCAAAACCGTGCTTGCCGACATGGGACATGATGTCCAAGCGATGCTCGCGCCGATCCTGACGGCCGACGGCGCCGACGGAATTCCGATAGAAACCGTGCGGGAACGTGCGGAGAAGATGCTGCCGCTGTTACTGCAGCATGACGATGCGTTCTCGTCGTCCGGCCTCGACGAGATGTCGCATGCCGAGCGTGCGCGTGGTGACAGCCTGCATCTTCTGGTCATGGACCTGCATCGCATGCTCAACGGCCTGCAGCAGCAGGTAGCCACCGAAGTGCTGGATGGTGCGAGCGTCTACGACCTAGCGCCCGCCGATCGTGATTTCGTGCGCGCGTTCATGCGCGGCGTCAATCGCTCCGCGCGGCTTAAGTTCGATCATCCCGGTCTCGGCACGACGGCGACCAGCAGCAAGGGGCAGCTCTTGATCCAGAATGACATCGGCACCACCGATGCGCACGTGCTCGTGGTGCATGTCACTGCGGACGCGGTCTCGGTCACGTACACGGACGTCCATCTTCAGCGCTTGGTGTTCTTTCAGCGTCTGTTTCGGCGGCAGGCAATCGCGTGGCAGGACACGCGCGTGGTCGAGGATCGCAAGATGGAGGACGGCCTCTACCACGTAGCCGCCGGACGCCTGGAAAGTACCGACCGCGCGGCGCTGGCTGCCTTTCTCGAGTTTCTGGGTTCGCGGCTGGTGTTTCTCATCGATTGGAATCGAGCGCGCAAGCAGTTACGGATGCTGATCGGCAAGAAAGAGGCCATCCGCTTGCTCGAATGGGCCGTCGATCAGGACGCCGGGCATATGGCATTTTTGAAAGTGGGGGGCGCCCAGGCCGTGTTCGATGCGCTCGATTTTGCAGCGCGCGGACGCGTTCATTTCGGCCAGACTCTCGACGATTTGCTGGGGACGGAACGGGCTGCCCGCTTTCTCGAATTCGCGCTCAAGACCGCGGCGGCCGAGCTGCTTGCGAATCGGCACGAGTCCCTGGTTCACGATGAGCTGCGCGCCGAAGTCATACGACAGCTGCGGGATTCGAGCGATCGCGTGTTCGACCTTCTCTGCGACCATGCGGGACTCATCCTCGAAATTGCGAACGCCGTGCGCGACGCCCTGCTTGGGCTGGGGAGCGGTGGCGGTCAGGAACGGGCCGAAACGCTTGCCGCGCGCTGCAAGGCCTGGGAAACGGACGCCGACCACCTCGTCAACGACGTGCGAAATGCCGTACGCACCGAGCCGGACATATCCTACCTTCTCGATCTCGTGCATGCCGCCGACGACGTCGCGGATGATCTCGAAGAGACATCGTTCTTGGTGACGCTGCTGCGTCGAGGCGGTGTCGGCGCTGCGCTCATAGCGGACCTCTCAACGCTTGCCGGTCAGCTCGTTGCGGGCTGTCAGGAGCTCGTCACGGCGCTCGAAACCGTCCGCTCCATGAGGCCGCGAGCGACGCGCGAGGACTTGAAGGATTTTCTCGAAGCCGTCTATCGCATCGAATGCACCGAACACGACACGGATCAATTGAGGCGTCGTATCACGGCCGAACTCGCGGACAGAGCGAGCAGCGCGCCTGAAATTCACCTGGCCTCGCAAAGCGCAGCCGAGCTCGAGCGGGCAGGTGATCATCTGCAGCACGTGGCGTTGATCCTTCGTGACCGTGTGCTCGCACAGATGTCGGCGCACTGATGTGAAGGCCACCGCGCTCAGCCTCCATCTGATCGGTTGCGGGCCGAACACCTCGCGGGGCACCGTCGAGCAGCTCGGCTTCAAGGCCTTCAACCTCGCGCGTCTTTCACGTCTTGGGGTTGCAGTACCGCCGGCCTTCGTGTTGGGCACAGACTGGTTTCGTGAATTTCGAGCGCTCGGTGGCCGGCTGCCCTCGGATACGCGGGAGGCCCTGATGGTTGGCATCGGACACCTCGAGGCGCATAGCGGACTCGCCTTTTCCAGCCAGCGGCGGCCCCTCCTCCTGTCGGTGCGCTCGGGCGCCTCCGTTTCGATGCCTGGCATGCTGGAGACGGTACTCAACGTGGGGCTGTGCGAAACGACGATCTCGGGCTTTCTGCGGATTTCGGGCAATCCACATCTCGTTTGGGACTCTTATCGTCGTCTCATCGAGGGCTGGGCGGACACGGTCGCCGGACTCGACGGAGCTCCATTCGCGGCGGCCAGGCAGGATGCGCTCGCGAGCGCAGGCGTTGCCTCCGTGGCGGAACTGGACTTCCGAACGCTGCGCACGTTAGCGCAACGCGAAATGGTACTTTACGAAGCCGCCGCCGCGCAGCAGTTCCCGCAATCCCCCATCGAACAATTGGAGGCGGCGATAGCGGCGGTGTTCCGCTCCTGGGACAGTTCGAAGGCGACGTTCTACCGCGAGGCCCATGGAATCGACCCCGCGCTCGGTACAGCCGTGACCGTGCAGCGGATGGTGTTCGGCAATGCCGGTGGCACCTCGGGCGCCGGCGTGGGCTTCACGCGCAACCCGGCAACTGGGGGCGCTGAACTCTATCTCGATTACGCGTCGAATGCGCAAGGAGAGGATGTGGTTTCAGGAAGGGTTCAGCTTGCCGGCGGCACGTCCGTGCAGGCGCTGTCGCCCGTTATTCGCGGGGAACTCACGCAACTTGCCGGGCTGCTCGAGCACGAGTTCCACGATGCGCAGGAATTCGAATTCACGGTCGAGAACGGCAAGCTTTTCGTACTCCAAACTCGCGATGCGAAACGCACGGCGCTCGCGGCGCTAAGGATCGCGCTCGACTTGGCCGAGTCCGGGTTGACGACGGCGGCGCAAGCTCGCGAGCGGGTGGCTAAACTCGCGCCCGCGGCGCTCGAGAGCGTTGAACTCGCGGGCGCCGAGTCCGAGGCGCCGCTCGCCACCGGCATTTCCGCGGGTATCGGCGTTGCGAGTGGCGCCGCCGTGTGCGATCCGGCCCGCGCGATCGCGCGAGCCCGTGCCGGCGAGGCGGTGATTTTGGTTCGCGACGACATCGCTACCGGCGATATTGCGGCGCTCGAAGTATCCGCCGGACTGCTCGCCGTCCGCGGCGCTCGCACCGCGCATGCAGCCGTCGTCGCCCGGCAACTTGGAAAGCCCTGCATCGTTGGCTGCGGCGGTCTCATGATCGAGGCTGGGCAACAGGCTATGCGCTTCGGCTCGCGGCGTCTGGTCGAGGGCGATATGCTGACTCTCGATGCCGCGACGGGTCGGGTCTATGCGGGAACGCTGCCGGTTGTGCGCCGGCAGCCGTTCGATCTATTGGTGCGGCTCGCGAAGCTCAAGGATTAAAGCTCCCGGAATGCGAATGCGATCCGGTGCCCTCGCCTGGCCGGTGATTTCTCGGGTAAACGGCCGAACCGGACCACACTCCAGCTTCTGCGTCAACGCCGCCACAGGCTTGCAACAATTTACTGCTAGAAGTGCAACACGGATAAGCAGAAGAATAGCTTGGAATTGCGCCTTTGATCGCGGCCACGTGAGCGTCAATGGTGGCGTGCGATTCTGGCGCTCCTTGCAGGGAGCGTTCATGAAAAAGCATTCGCTTGTTTACCTCCTCGCAGCGATGTGTGCGCTCGCATGGGCGACGAGCGCACGCGCGCAGTCCACTTATTGGTCTTACGCCACGTGCGGCGGCTTCCCTGCGGTCTACTCGTGGACAGCGACGTGCTGGAACTCCACCGCAAACAGCGGAGCGGCGAACCGGGGGCCCCCGCTGACGGGCAATGCGTACCTCGCCGCCAGCAGCGGTGACTTGATGGAAATCAATTTCTCTTCCGCACCGACGCTCAGTCTGCTCGACATCGACGGCGGCGGCGGCGAAATCGTCCTCAACCAGACCGGCGGCGCCATGAGCGCGACCACCCAGATTATCGGCGATACCTCGAACAATTCGGACTACCAACAGTCCGGCGGCACCAACACGGCGACCTCATTCACGCTGGGAAATACCAGCGGCAGCAACGGAGCTTATGCACTCTCCGCGAGCGGTTCGCTGACAGTGACCAATGCCACGATCGGCAATTCGGGAACCGGTACCTTTACCCAATCCGGTGGCACCAGTACGGTGAACGCAAATCTCACCTTGGGAGCATTCAGCACCGGCAACGGTACTTTCACGCTCAGCGGTGGCTCTCTGGCCGTCGCCGGCAATATTGCGGGCGGGGCCGGCAAGAGCGCGCTCAACATCGACGGCGGGACCCTCAACCTCACGGGCAACGCCACCGGCCTGAGCAACTTCACAATCGGCAACGGCACCGGCAGCACCGGCAGCCTCACTCAGACCACGGGGACTTACAGCGCGACTGTGGAGACCGTTGGCAATGCCGGCGCGGGCACCTACTCGCAGACGGGTGGCAGCAATACAGTAAGCACGACGCTCCAGATCGCCTCGGCTACCGGCAGCAGCGGGACGTATACGTTATCCGGTGGCTCGCTCTCAGTGGGCCAGATCGCCGGAGGCTCGGGTACCAGCACCTTTTATTGGAACGGCGGCTCGCTCAGCTTCGGCGGCGGTGGTATCACCGGCCTCAGTACCTTCGTAGTTGGCAACACAGTTGGCAGCAACATCGCCGCCGGCTATTCGGCGCCGTTCGCGGTTGGAACTGAGACGCTCGGCGGCTCGGGAACCGGTGCGTTTACCGAGAACGGCGGCGCGACCACGCTGGGCACGCTCAACCTGGGACAGAGTACCGGCGGGGTCGGGAACTTCACGCTCGCCGGCGGCACGCTGACCGTCACGGGCAACATCGCCGCCGGCGCGGGCACCGGCACGCTCAATTTGAACGGCGGTACGCTCAGCGTTGCCGGCACGATAGGCGTGAACGATTTCAACGTTGGCCAAAATGCTGCTTACACGAATGCGACTGCCAAGCAGTTGACGGCGACGCAGTCGCTGACTAACAACGGGACGCTGATCAATCAAGGTACGCTGACGGTCAACGGTGTGCTGACGAACGGCGCTTCGCTGCAGCTAGCGGGCGGCACGCTGAACGGGTCGGGGACCTGGACCAACAATGGATCCCTAACAGGCTACGGCACCGTGTCCGGAACCGCGTCTCTGAGCAACTACGGGCCGCTCACTCAGGGTGGGGGTGTGCTCACGCTCTCGAACACCGGCATTAACAGTAATTTTGGCAACTGGAGTCTTGGCGGTAATGAGCTGCAGTTGACTGGTGCGACGCTCACAAATGCGGGCACCCTAAATCTAGGCAACGGCCTGGTGACGGGGACGGGCGCATTGACCAATGCGAGCGGCGGTACGGTTGCGGGTCCCGGTTTGATTTCGACGGCCTATTCGAATGCTGGAATCCTGGCCCTCACCGGCGGTACGCTAAGCGTCACCAATGCGTTTACGAGCAGCGGCCAGATCCAGTTGGGGTCAATCACCGCCAATCTGAACGGCGGCGCGATCACGAACACTGGTCTCATCGCCGGGACCGGCAACGTAAGTAATACCCTCGACAACACCACCGGCACGATCCAGGCGGTGAGCGGCACGTTGAGTGTGAGCGGAGGGCTGGCCAACACCGGTACGCTCTCGGCCCTGAGCGGCGCCAAGCTGCTGGTGAGCAGCGGTCTGGTTGCGAACGCCGGCACAATCCAGCTGTCGGGAGGCACCTACGACAACAACAACGTGGCAATGACCAACAGCGGCACGATCTCCGGCAACGGGACACTGAATACCGGCGGTCTCACCAATAATAGTCAGATCGATCTGAGCGGTGGGACCTCGGTCATCAACGGCAATCTTACGGGAACGAACAACAGCCTGACGATCGTCTCGGGGAGTGGCAACGCGACCTTCTATGGCACGGTGGATATCCAGAGCGGTGCGACGTTGCGCATCTCGAACGGGTCGGTAGCGACCTTCTTTGGCACCGTGGATGAGCGGACTGGATCCTTGTTTACCGGCACCGGAAACAAGAACTATGAGGGCTCGTTGATCGTGGGCGACGCCCCGGGCTTCGGCCTGGACCAAGGCAATGTCACCTTGGGCTCGACCGATACATATGTCGAGCAGATCGGCGGACTCACGGCGGGCAGCGCCACCGGCTACAGCCAATATGAAGTGCAGGGTCATTTAGCCTTTGGTGGGACTCTGGAAGTGCAATGGTGGGCAGGATTCAAGGGTCAGGCCGGTGAGACTTTCGAGCTATTCAATCTCGCGGCGGGCGGCGGCTCGAGCGGGACATTCAGGACTCTCAATTTTTCGGATGCGCAGCTCGCACCTGGGCTGGTATGGGACACGTCACAGCTGTACTCCAATGGAACAATCTCGATCGAGCAAGCGCCGGTGCCGTCGCCTCCGGCGCTCGGGATGATGGCGGGTGGATTAGGATTGCTGGGATTGGCTGCGCGACGCAGTGTTCGCTCGTCGGCGGCGTAACGTCATGCGTTGGGCGAGGCAGGTTCTACTCGGGAGCCTACTCACTCTGGCCGTTGCCGCGGCACATGCAATCGGATGCGTGACGGATTCGAACAGCGTCGTGCTCGATTCGAGCGCGACGTTAGACATACAGCTCGGCGGCACAACGCAATGTACAGGTTATGATGAATACACCGTCGGTGGGAGGCTCACCCTGATACAGCCAACCCTCAATATCACGCTGACGAATGGTTTCGTGCCGGCGGCGGGCGAAAGCTTCGAGATTCTCGAATGGGGAAGTCTCACGGGCACTTTCGGAACGGTAACAATACCATCGCTATCAGCGGGCCTCGGGTGGGACATGTCGGCGCTGTATACTATTGGAACAATAACCGTCGAGAATACGTCGGCGGGAAGTTCCGATGGCCCGCTGCCCCTATGGGCGCTTGGGGCGCTCGGCGCTGGCCTGGTCAGCATCGGATCGCGACGACTTAAGAAGACTGCTCACCGCGAAGGCCCCGCCCGATTGCCCACCGTCGCCACCGTTTTCAAGGGTTAAGGGTCGAGTCCGACCACTGCGATGGCTCTCTGTACGAAGAGAGGGCTAAGGCGCTAATTTGACGGGCATTTTTTGGCGGACGTGGCGTCGCCGACCGCTTAAAATGGGGCGGTTGGCGGCGGGTGTTGCTGCAAGATCACAAAAATGACACTGGGACATCACTGAAGCGGCCCATGTGTTTCGACCCCAGCCGTGACCACCAGGCTCATCCCTCTCGAGAGCTGAGCCGCTTTGCAATCAAGCGGTCCGCGAACCTTCGCGCCACCGCGACCTGCAGACGCGAAGGCGCGATTCGCGACGACGATGTTGCCTGTGAGAGTTCGTCCTACTCCATGATCGGTGAGCTAAACGTGACGGTCAGCGTGCCTGCGGCCTAACATGACGACGTTAGACTGCCTATACGTGGCGCAGCCACATTTTCATGACTCGCACGGATGTATTAATCGCAGGCGCCGGACCAAGCGGCCTGGTGCTGGCGCTTTGGTTGACCAAGCTGGGCGTATCGGTGCGGATCATTGACAAAGTCGCTGAAGCAGGCACCACCTCTCGTGCCGTGGCGGTCGCGGCCCACACCTTGGAGCTCTATCGCCAGCTCGATCTCGCGGATGCAGTGATGCACCATGCGCACCCCGTCAAGGTGGCGAATCTCTGGGTGCGGGGTAAGGCCGTCGCCGAGGTGCCCTTTGCGCAAATCGGGCAGGGTCTTAGCCCCTACGGTCTACTACAAATTTTTCCGCAAGATGCACACGAGCGCCTGCTCATCCAGAAACTAAAGGCTCTCGGCGTGGCTATCGAGCGGCCAGTCGAGTTGATCGAGTTCTCCGAAGAGGGTGAGAAAATCATCGCAGGCCTTCGGGCGGGGGACGGCGAGGAGCAATGCGAGGCCGCCTTCATCGCCGGATGCGATGGCGCTCATTCGATCGTGCGCAATCGCATCGGCGCCGATTTCGAAGGCGGCACGTACCGGGAATTGTTCTACGTCGCCGACGTGGATGCGTCGGGACACGCTGCGAACGGAGAGTTACACGTCGATTTGGATGAGGCCGACTTCCTAGCAGTGTTCCCGCTGAGCGATCAGGGCCGCGTACGCCTAATCGGAACAGTCCGCGACGAACGCGCCGATCGGCCGGACGAATTGACTTTTGACGACGTGAGCGATCACGCGCTCAACACGATGAATATCCAGATCCGTAAAGTCAACTGGTTTTCCACCTACCATGTTCATCATCGAGTGACGGACCGGTTTCGGAAGGGCCGCGCCTTCTTGGTCGGTGACGCTGCGCACGTGCATAGTCCGGTCGGTGGGCAGGGGATGAATACAGGGATCGGCGATGCCATCAATCTCGCGTGGAAGCTTGCGGCGGTCCTCGCCAAGCGCGCGCCCGACTCATTGCTTGACAGTTATGAGGCCGAGCGCCGTCGGTTCGCGAAACGACTGGTCTCGACTACGGACCGGGTCTTTACATTCATCAACGAAGACGGCCCCCTCGCCAAAATTGTACGCAAGCGAGTGGCGCCAGTTGTCATTCCGCGAATACTTTCCCTGGATCGCGTGCGCGAATTCATCTTTCGCACAGTCTCGCAGCTTTCGCTCAATTATCGCGAGGGCCCGCTTGCCGTTGGGTCGGCGGGTGAGGTGCATGGTGGGGATCGCTTGCCGTGGATCCCACAGGGCGATAGTTCCAATTTCGCGCCCCTGGCCGAACCCGTATGGCAGGTTCACGTCTATGGGACGGCGAGCCCGGCGCTACGCGACTGGTGCCAGCGCCGCGACGTTCCCCTGCATGTATTCGAGTGGCACGAGCAAGACGATGACGCGGGCTTGACGCGGGATGCGCTATACCTGCTGCGCCCCGATACTTATGTCGCGCTCGCCGATCGCGCCGCCTCTATTGCCGCCCTAGATAGCTTTTTTAATGATCGCGGCTTGCTTACCAGATGACGACGAGACTGCGCCTATAGCGCGAGGACCAGCCTTATCCCCGCTTCCACGTCACGCAGCGATTCAGCAGGCAGACGACCGACCTTTTCGGTCAGCCTCTGCTTATCCAGCGTAATGAGCTGCGACACATTAACGACCGATTCGTGTGGCAAGCCGCTGGCGCGGCAACGCATCAACTGGTTTGAAGGCTGGCAGCGGCTGAAAGCGGATTACCGCTCAGACGCTCGGCGACGGTATTCCCAATCGTGCCTTGGGGGCCACTGCGTGGCATCGATGGTTGAGCGGTAGGCGTGCCACGTCGCATGCCCAAGAAGCGGGAGGAGGACGATGAATCCCAGGAAGAGGGTGACGAAGCCCAGCACCACGGCCGCCGCGATCAGCAAGCCCCAGACCAGCAGAGCCGACCTGTTTCGGACCGTCGCATTAATGCTCGTCACCACTGCAGTGACGGCATCGGTGCGCCGGTCCAGCAACATCGGTAGTGAGAACGCGGTCGCGGCGAACACGATTGCCGTGAAGGATGCGCCGACGATCGTGCCGATGCCGAGATACGGAATGAGTGCGGTCCACGTCGGAAAGGCATCGCTCGGGCGGAAAACGCTCATGACGGTTGCGGCGCGTGCCCAGACCAGCAATATGATCAAAAGGCACAGACCGAGCACCAATGTGTCGCGCAGGTGGGCGCGGCCTCGCTGCAGGCTGAACATCAGCGTGGGTTTGCGGCCCTGCTGCAGTTGGTAGCTGATCGAATAAAGCCCCATGGCCAGCACCGGAGCCACAAACACGAAGCCGCTGGCAAGACCTAAATATCGGGCGATCAGTCCGAACCGATAGGTGAGAAACGCGATCGTCGCCCCGAGACCAGCGAGCAGGACGCCGTAGGACAGACTCAGCAAGGGGGCACGGGTCAGATCGCGCCAACCAAGCCGCAGCCACTGAAGCGGAGCAGTGGCAGACACCGGTCGACACGGCGCAACGAATGGCAGTAGTTCCGGCCGCGGATCATGGCCGGGAAGGGACTCGGGCACCATGCTTGCCTTCTGCCTGCTCTTTTCTCTTTAAAAGAATGGCGCGAACTGTACTCGGTCGCCCGGACGCGCGCCCGAATCTTTGCTTAGCGGACCGCGGCTATATATGTCCGCTCAGCGCTAGCCACGGCCGGCGGCTTTCAATATGAGATGCGATATCTCGTCGGCATGGGAAATCAGCGACAAGTGGCTCGCCTTGACTTCGATGGTCGTCGCGCCCATGCGCTTCGCCATAAAGCGCTCTAGGTCCGGATTGATGGTCCGATCCTCGGTTGACACTGCGTAAAAGCTTGGCTTCGACCGCCAAGCCGCTTGCGTCGTCCTGCCCGTCAGAAGCGCCTTGTGAAAGGGCTGTTGAACTGCGTACAAAGCCCTCGCCTTGTCCTTGGGCAGATCCCCAGCGAAATCGCGCAAGAATGCCTCCTCGGATAGGCGCCCCTCATCCCCGTCGAAAACAATGCCGGCGCTCGCCGGCGGCGTCGGATAAGTCTTCGCAAGCGCCCCGTAGTCTTCTCCCGCATCCGGCGCCCGCGCGGCGACATACACCAGCGCGGCGACGTTCGCATCAACGCCCACTTCGGTTACCAGCATGCCGGAGAAGGAGTGGCCAACCAAAACCGTAGGGCCATCCTGGCGGCTGACGACACGGCGGGTCTCCGCGACAGCCTCTTCCAGGGTCGTCAATGGATTCTGGACGGAAGTGACGTTGAGATTTTCACGCTGCAGCCGGGCAATCACATCCAGCCAGCAGGAGCCGTCGGCGAACAGTCCATGCACGAGGACCACGTTGTGCACGGGGTCGCCAGCCTTCGCGATCGCCAGCCGTGGCAGCACAGCTGCAGCAGTAGTCGCGGCAAGCAATGCCGCGAAGTTTCGACGATTGATCATGTTCGGTACTCCTTAACGAGAAATGATGGATAAATGGAATGTCATGGGCAACCGATACGCTGACTCAGCCTCCGAGCGGTTCCGCGCTTTTGCCGCCGGTCGATGAGACGTTGACTATCTCGCCGGAGCGCTGGCGGCGCATGATCGGCAGAATAGCCTGAAACAGCTGCGTGACTGCAAGCAGGTTCACTTCGAGCTGCTCCCGCGCAGCGGCGGTCGGCACGTCTTCAACGGCTCCATAGAAACCGTATCCTGCGCTGTTCATAAGAACGTCGACCCTGCCGCTGGCAGCAATCACCTCTTTCTACGAGATCGCTAATCTTGGCGGCCTGACGCAAGTCAACTTGCCCGTACGTATGATTGGTAGGACGAAATATTGTCAGCGACAAACTAGCGGTTGCGGCGCACCACAATCGCGAGTCGCCATGATGAGGGCTACACATGACCGCTCAACTCAACCACACCATCGTCTATTCGTCAGATCGGGCAAAGTCCGCCCGCTTTCTCGCCGAGATACTAGGTCTGCCGGCGCCAGTCCGGTTCGGTCCCTTCGAGGTGGTCGAGCTCGACAACGGAGTGTCGCTCGATTTCGCGGCGGCCGGCGGACCGATCCAGCCACAGCACTACGCCTTCCTGATTTCCGAGGCTGATTTCGATGCCGTCTTCGGCCGCATACGTGAGCAGGGTCTCCAGTGCTGGGCCGACCCAGGGCGTTCCCGCCCTGGGGAGATCAATCATAACGACGGTGGGCGCGGGGTCTATTTCCCCGACCCCGACGGCCATTATCTGGAAGTGATCACGCGCCCATATGGGAGCGGTAGCAGTTGATCGATGACTGCGTGCGAAACGACGCCCGGGGAGCGGCCGCGTATGATCGCGTGAGAATCGACATCATGTCCGCCATGCCGTTGCTGAGTCGCCTTGCAACTGCGGCCCGAGCCGACGGTGGTCAGTGCAGCAATTCGATCGTCGCGCGGTGCCCCTGCGAGCGTGCCAGCCTCCCATGCGACATCCGCCATCGGCCACAAGCAGTACCGAATCGGCCGGTCAAAAATGAATGCTGGAGCGGGCACTGGGAATACCCCCATTGCCGACTATCGGAATTGAGCGGGCGACGGGTCTCGAACCCGCGACCTTCAGTTTGGGAAACTGATGCTCTACCAACTGAGCTACACCCGCCTGCACCCTGCAAGTCTAATCTGCGGGGGAACCGCCATCAACGCGCGTGTAAGGCGCTGATTGCTCAGTCTTAAACGCCGCACGAAGTTCGGGTTCTTGCCCATCGCGCTCCGCCGCTCCATCACCGATGTCTCGGTCGAGGATGAATCAATCGTTGGGCGTCGCGGCGGTGACAGTTCCGGGTAGGCCAATAAACGAAAACCCCGGCACGGGGCCGCGGTCTCGTCATCCTTGAGAGCTCCCAATAACCCACATCGACGGACGCCGCGGGACCTCCTGTCCCCGGTGTCACATTGTTAGAACCAGGGGCGACGGTACCTACCAGACCCGCGCCCTCGGCGATCGAATAATTTCCGGCAGATGTGGTACCGGGAAAAGTCGTGTGACCAGCAAAGTCGATCGATGTGATCAGGTAGTAGCCGGTCGGAGCCCCGGTGGTTGGTGAGAGATCGTCGCTAGTTGCCCAAGTCTTCCCAGTGGTGATCGTGTTGCCCGTGGCCTGCAAGCTGGCGCGCGGTCGAGGAAATCGCGTCGACCTTAGGTTTTCGGTCGCGGGGCCCCGTTATCGGAGCTTGCGCCCGCCCGTGACAGCGGCCAATGCCCGGATTTTGATCGGGTTCCAAGGCGGCAATCCAAAACCGCAGCGCACGGTGTTATGGAAAATTCATGTGCCCGACACATTAAACTGTACATGTCTCCCTATCATCCGGCACAAGCAGGAGCTGGACCTTGCAATTTCGGAAAGGATTAGGGGTGATTGCAATGACAAGAACTACGAAGTCGATGTTCCTGGCGATCGCGGGGTTGGGTCTGGCGGGTCTCGGGGGCGCAGCCCAAGCATCCGAGGTGCTCTACGATGAGACTCCCGGCGGCACGGTGACCATCACGGCAGTCGATATCACCAATACCAGCGTCAACATCGTACTGACGAATAATGTGTTCACCCTCGAGAACGGCGCAGCTTCCAGTGTGGGCTTCGACGCGCTCGGGTTGACTCTCGACTCCTTCCTTTTGTCGACTGCGCCGCAGACCGTTACCGTGAGCTCCCCTACGGCCTTCGCTGGCACAAAAATCGCCATCTCTTCACTGAGCCTCGAGAATTCGGGTACCAGCAGCGTCACCAACGTCGGCGGCGGAGACTATCAGGTCACGAGCGCCGCAGCGACCGCATCGGGCTCGTATTCCGTAAACGGAGGCACTGTGAAGAACGTGCCATCGGCGCCGACTACCGGCTTGAGCGGTACCATCGGGATCGGCGCGACTTCGGGTACGCTAGGGCTCGATGGGATCACGCTAGGGAACATCAGCGTGGACGGCCAAACGATCAGCTTGAAAGCGGACATCGCGTTTGCCGGCGCGGCGGTACCGCTCCCGGCCAGTGCTTGGCTCTTCATCTCGGGCCTTGGGCTCATGGGTATTCCGGCTCTTCGCCGGCGCATTCGGACCGTAGCGTGAATCACGAGCAGCGGTTGGATCATCAGGAATTTCGCAAGGGGCTGCTCATGGGAACGTCAAACGCGGTGGTAGCAAAAATAAGGAGAAGTGCCGGATACGCATTCGGCGCCGGTCTCGCGCTGGCTATCAGCGCCGCGCTCGCGCCCCAAGCGTCATTTGCCAGTTCTGTGACTGTGACGGGAGGCGGGCTCGATGCCGGCGGACTGTGCGCGATCGGAGCGATCTGTCCGGCCAATCCGATCGACGGCTACACCTACAGCAGCGGCGGCTCGGTGTCAGGCAGCTTGGACTACAGCAGCTCGACCGACAAGGCGGATTTCACGTTTACGTTGAATTCGAACACCTATTTCGGGGGTGAGGAGCTTCTGGCTGGGTCAACATTTTCGGCCAGCGGCATATCGGTCACGGTGGTGCCCGGCACTCATGGGACCGAAACGATCTCTCTCGCGACGCCCTCGGTAGACGGCACCACGAGCGGCGTGAACTTCGTCAGTCCCGCGCTCGGGGTGACCGAGAATACCCCGCTGTTGTCGGCGCTATCGTGCACCCTCGCGGCTACCGGGGGTGGACAGTGCGGCGTGTCACTGGGCTCGGTGAACGGAGCGGCGAATTCGCTGCTGCTGGTTGACAGCGGCAACAATGCCTACAACGCGTACCTTACGTTCAATATCGCAGTGACTCCGGTGCCGCTTGCCCCGGCGTTGCCGCTGCTGCTTTCCGGCGTCGCGGGCCTCGGTGTGATGGCTCGCCGCCGCCGTGCGGCGCTGGGCTAAATTCGAACTACTGGTCTCCTCGCCTGAACGCAGCCGCTGGGCCGCGCGATCGCAGCTTCTGCTTCGCAGCGCGCCCTTGAAAGCTCACGACTCGTAGACCCAGTTTCCTCCAAGCAGCGTCCGCTCGACCTTGATATCGAGCCATTGCTCGGGGGGCACGGCGAGCGGGTCTTGCGCGAGGACGGTCAAATCGGCGAGCTTCCCGGGCTCGATCGAGCCTTTCTCGTGCTCCTCGAAGGAAGCGTAGGCGCCGTGGAGCGTGATCGAGCGCAGCGCCTCCTGCACGGTGATCCGCTGATTCTCGCCCCACACATGCCCGGAGGGATCGCGCCGTGTCGTCTCCGAATATAGCCAGAGCATCGGCGATGGGGGACTCGCGGTGTAGTCCGAGGAGGACGGCGGCCGCAGTCCCGCATCGATGAACGAGCGGTAGGCGAACATGCGGCGCGTGCGCTCCTCGCCGTAGAAGTGCAGCACATCGCCGTGAAAATTCACATAGCCGGCGAACGGGACCGGGATCACCTCGAGCGTACGCATGCGCGCCACGAGCTCCGGCGTCACCACGGTGCAATGCTCGATGCGAAAGCGCGGATCGCGGCGCGGAAATTCGCTCTGCAGCTCCTCGTAGACGCCGAGGATGCGGTCGATGGCGCGCTCGCCATTGGCGTGCGTCGCGAGCTGAAATCCTGCGCGCCAGGCTTTGCGTGAATTCTGGTACAAGCTCTCCCGCGTGCCGAGCTCGACGCCCGTGTAGTCGGGGATTCCGACGTACGGCTCCGCGAGCCACGCCGTGCGTTCGGAGATCGAGCCGTCGGCGTACTGCTTGATGCCGCCGATGCGCACCATCGAGTCACCAAATCCGGTATGTACCCCCGCGCCGATGTAGCGGTCGAGATAGTCGACGCCGATGAGGCAATAGACTCGATAGGTGAGCTCCCCGGCCTCGCGTGCGTCTTGGTAGCCCTGAAGACCGTCTGGACTCGTATCGGCCTCGCAGACCGACGTGATGCCATGGCTCGAGTAGAGCTTCGAGATCAGCGCGACGGCGCGCCGATGATCGTCGCGCGTGAGTTCGTCGGGGATTTTCGCCGTCAGCGCATCGAGCGCCTTGTCCGCCACCCGGCCCGTCAGTTCCCCACCCGCGTCGCGCTCGAAGCGCCCGCCGGGAGGATCGGCCATGCCCGCCTTCGCATTAACGAGCCCGAGCGCGCGCGAGTTGACGTAGCCCGTGTGGCCGCCGCGGTGTCTGACCAGGACGGGGTGATCGGGCGCCGCGGCGTCGAGATCGGCGCGAGTCAGGACGCGCGGTGTCTTACCGTCATCGTAGAGATACCCCTGTACCCAGCCGCCGGGCGGCGTGTCTGCCGCGCGCGCATGCAGCGCGGCAGTGATTTCCTCGATCGAGGTCTTGTCGCACGCCACGTACTTGAGCGCCTCGAGGCCGCTTGCCCAGGGATGAGCGTGTGCGTCGTTGAAACCCGGGAACACGCGAGCGCCGCCGAGATCCACCCGCCGGGTTTGCCTGGCGGCCAGCGCGAGCACCTCTTTGTTCGCCCCTACCGCGAGAAATCGCCCCTCGGCGATCGCGACCGCGGTGGCATCGGGTTGCGCCGGATTCATCGTCGCGATGCGGCCGTTGTACAGGATCAGTTCGGGCCGCGCGCGCTCGAGGCGGACCAGCGGCAGCGCCGCGAGGGTCTTGACGACGTCGCGCCGGGTGTAGGCACTCCGAGTATGTCCATTCCGGATACATCCGTAACGGGTATCTCCCACGCTGTTCTCCTTATTGATGCAAGCGTGTTGATGCAATCGTGAGATCGTACACTCGAGCGTCTGGATGCGCGCCTGTTGCGAGGTAACCTTTGACTGCCTTTGGCCTGCACGTGCTGCTGCGTACCCTCATCCTGCCTCCGGCGAGCCCGTTGCTCGTCGGCGCGGCGGGCCTTCTTCTGTGGCGCCGTCGGCCGCGGATCGGCATGGCACTGTGCGCGCTATGCATCGTGACGCTCTGGGCGCTGTCCGTGCCAATCCTCGCAGATGCGCTGGCGCGCTCGGCGGAGGCCTATCCGGCGCTCGATCCCGCGCGGCTCACCGCGAGCCAGGCGCGCGCTCAGGCGATCGTGATTCTGGGCGGCGGCTTGCGCGGCGACGCGCCCGAAGCGGGCGGCGATGCGCCGAGCGCCGCCGCGGATCTTAGGCTGATCGAGGGCGCCAAAGTGGCGCGGGCCACGCACTTGCCCATCTTGGTAACAGGCAGCCCACGGGAGGCCGTCGCCATGCGGCGCTTCATGCAAGAGGATCTCGGTCTTCCGGTCCGCTGGGTCGAGTCGGCATCGAGCAACACCCATGAGAATGCGGTCTTTTCCGCGGCGATCCTCGGCAAGGAAGGCGTCCGCCGGATCATCCTGGTCACCTCGAGCCCGCACATGATGCGCGCCGCCGCGGAGTTCGCCGCGGCCGGATTCGAGGTAATCGCCGCGCCGGCGGAGATGCTTACCCGGGATGAGCGCGGCGCGCTCTTGTTCGTGCCCAGCATCATGGCGCTCTACCGTTCGCACTCGGCGCTGTACGAATTGATCGGACGGCTGGTCCGGCTGGTGAGTTAAGCCGCAGCCGGCTCGCCGGTGGCCTCGATCTCGACCAAGAGTTCCTCGCGGCAGACGTCCGCGCGCAAGTACACGATCGGCACCGCGGCGCCCAAGCGCTCGGCAAGCGCGCTCTTGATGGCGTCGAGATCGCGCGGCTGCCTCACGTAGACCTTGAACTTGAGCCCATCGAGCGAATATCGCGCGGAGCCGACCATGCGATTGGCCTCGCGGAGCAGCGCTTCGATGTTGGCGAGCGTCTCGCGCGTCTGAGCATCGACGTCCCCGTGGTGCAGCGTTTCGCAGCCGACGATGCTCGCGGTACCCGACACGAACAAGTTGGCGCCGGGCGACCCGCTCAGCATACATGCGCGCGAAAAGCTCGGACTGTGCACGCCGAATTTCGGCGGATAGCGGTAAGCGCTCGTCTGGCGCGGATTCTCGATCATCGTCGGCGGCTCGCGCGAGGCGAGAAAATAAATCGAGATCGGGCTTCCTGCGGGCGAGCCGAGCGCGCATGCGGCGGGCACCGAGATTTCGGTCGGTCGGCCCGAGCTGCGGAACGCCGCCTGCCGAGCCGAATTGAAGCGGCGGTAGCGCTCATCGCCGTTCGCCTCGCGATTGATCTCCGGCAGATAGTTCCAGACGCGGATGAGATGCCGGTGCTCGGTCCGCTCGAGGACGTCGAAGATCTTCCGGTAGGCGGCGATCGTGGCGCGCGACAAGGGATCATCCGCGGCCCCCGCCTCGTGATCGAACGCCTGCTCCTCGATGGTCACCGAGCCGAACAGGAGCTCCTTGCAAAAGCGGTAATGGACTTCGCCGTGCGCCAAGGACCCGGTGGGAGCGCCGTTTTCCAAGCGCAGGCCCGGCGCGCCCGAGACGCGCCACACCTCGCACAGATCGTCGGCTGCCCCCAAGGACGGGGTCATGCTCGCGGTCACGGGGACCTGAGCGCGATCGATGCGCGGCGGCTCGCTAAAGCCAACCACGCCCAGCACCTGCTGCCACCAGACAGGCGCGCGCGCCGCGATGTCCGTCGTCGGCAGGTAGTCGAGTCGCAGGGTGGCCAGGCTCATCGAGCAGCAGTCTAGCGGACCGACCGGTCAGCCGGTAGAGCCGGCATCAGAATGCGATGTAAGGACCCGTGCCGTCGGAGGTCGTGTAACCCTGAATCACCGTGGCAACCTTGCGTCCGAAAAAGAACGGCAAGCCCCAATCGAAACTTTGCGGCGCAGGGTTCGTCCCCGCGAGGCCCGGGAATGCGGTCATGGATGTAGTCACCGTCTCGGCGCTGACCACGACGAAATTCTCGCTCACCGTCGAGCTGTCGGCGAGCTCGAATGCGCCGCTCAGCGTTTCCGCCGACGCGGGGCAGTAGAAAGCCGTGAATCCCGTTTCGGTGCACGGGGTGACGTTCGAGTCATTGAAATACAAGGCGTTCGAGCCCGAATCGATGAAGCTCGAGTCCAGGGTGGTCCCATCGAACACCGTGGTCAAGAACCCCACGTTGACACCGCTGGTGGTGATGGGCACCACAGTCACCGTCCCCAGGGAATTATTAGACTGAGTGCCGACGCCGAAAATCAACGAGCCGACGACGTCGCCCGCGCCTGTGTCGGCGACGCTCGGCAGCGAGATGATTGTGCCGTTATTGTCGGTGGCGAACAGGGTCACGGGATTTTGCACCTGCGAGGCGGTCGCGAGCGTCGTGCCCGTACAGCTCACGGACGTGCTGCAGGCGTAGTAGATCGCGGGTTCCGGAATGCTCGAGGCGCAGACGCTGCCGCAGTCTTGCGCGAACGGACCGATTCCGATGATGCCATTCGCTCCGAACGAGGCAACGGTATTCTCGGAGTTCGGCGTGACGCTCGCGCAATCGTCGGGAACCGTGGGATAACGCGAGTCGCCGATGAGCTGTACCGGCACCGAGTTCGCAGTCTCACCGGAGATCTGCACATCGACGACCGCAAGCGGTCCCCAGCTGTAGCCGTCGACGAACTCGGTGCATTCCACCAGGGCACTCCCCGCGGACGTCTTCGCTACTGCCAAGGAAAGCGTCAGCGCCGGCGCTAGAATACGCAGTCCGTAAGAACCCGTGTCGACCTGGATGTTATCGATCGTCTGGCACGTGGAGGTACCGGGTACGCACACCGTGACCGTCGTGTAGAGCGTGTTGATAGCCGGCGAGGAGAGCCCCGCAGGACCGGCGCTCACCGACACGCTCACCACATTGTTCGCGGGCGTGACCGGGCCGGTGTCGGAGCCCGAGCCGCTCAAACTTCCGCCGCCGCATGCGACAGCGCACAGGGTCAACGCAATGGCGCCGGCGGAGCGCGCCCTCCGCGCGGGACCCGAGCTCACTGCAGATCTCCCGGCGTCACGCCACTCGGCAGCGCCTGCGGCAGGTAGGCGCGGCCCGACGTGGCGCGCATGTGCCCCGCTGCCTGGACCACCAGTTCGCTCTGGCGCACCTCGACGTGATTGTGATCGGCATGATTCGCCTTGGCGCCCGCCGCGTATGCATCGAAATAGCGCCCGAGCAGTTCCTTGAGATTCGGCGCGAACGGTCCGTGCCACGTGACGGCAAATACGTTGCCATTCGGCGCCGCGTACTCGCGTACCACGGTACCCGTGGGCAACTGACTTTCCTGGACGCGGTAGGTGCCGAGGTCAGACGCCTTGATCGACGCCCGGCTCTGCTGGGGTTCCGACGCGACGGAAGATGCCGGTTCCCCCAGGGTCGCGGACGCGATGCACGGCCAGAGAGCGGCGGCGCCGAGCGCGCCCGTCAACAGCCACGACTTCAGTCCTACAGTCATCATGCTGATCCTTGTTTGCTTTATCGCAAGATAATCAGCTCTTCGATCTATTTTCCGTAATATGGTTCACAAAGCGCGCTGTCGCGCGGCGCAGACGACACTTCCCTACACATCTCTACACTCAAGACGCGGCATCGGCACGATGCGGGTATGTCGAATCGAGAGAGAGCGGCATACAATCGCGACGATCAGAGGGCGAAATAGGTAAGGTCATGAACACGATGGCGAAGTGGGGGTTGCTGGGTGCGGCCCTCGGGCTCGCGGTCGCCGCGTGCCACGTGGGCGGCGGCTACACGGTCGGCGGCAACGTGACCGGGCTGCGGGGCTCGGGACTCGTGTTGCAGGACAACTCGGGCGATAGCTTGTCCGTGGCCGGCAACGGCGGGTTCCAGTTCGGCTCCGGCATCGACCAGGGCGGTGCCTATTCGGTGACGGTCGCGACGCAGCCAAGCGGCCAGACCTGCGTTGTGCACAACGGTGCCGGCACGATCGGCACCGCGGACATCGACAACGTCGTGGTCACCTGCTCGCAGCCGGGGGCCTACGCTTTCGTCGTCAACATGTCCTCGAACACGATCTCGGCATTCTCCATCGACGCCTCGACGGGCGCACTCTCGGCCGTTTCCGGCTCGCCGTTCGCCTCGACCGGCACGACGCCGGTGGCCGCGGTGGTCGACCCCAATGGCACTTACCTCTACGTGGCGAACAACGCGTCCAACACCGTGTCGGTGTATGCGATCGACGCGAGCACGGGGAGCTTGAGCGAGATGGGCGAGCCCGCCGGCACCGGCAACGGGCCGTTCGCGGTGCTGGTGGATCCCGCCAACCAGTTCCTCTACGTTGCGAATAAGACCGACAGCTCGGTCTCCGTGTTCTCGATCTCGAGCGGAGTATTGACCGAGATCAGCGGCTCGCCCTTCGCCGTGGGTGCGGAGCCCACCTCGCTCGCGACCGATCCCGCCGGCAACTTCCTCTACGTCACGAGCTACGCCGACGGCAGCGTCTACGCGTTCTCCATCGAGCCCGGCGCGGGTTCGATTGCCGCCATCGGCGGATCGCCCTTCGGCGCGGGCACGGGCGCGCTGTCGATCGCGATCGATCCCACCGGCACTTACGCCTACGTGGCGAACGAGACCGGGCACTCGATCTCCCTGTATTCGATCGATACGGCCACCGGGGCCCTCGTGCCGCTCTCCGGCTCGCCCCTCGCAACGCAAACGCAGCCCGAGTCGCTCGCGGTCGACCCGGCCGGCCGCTTCCTACTCGCCGCGGACGTGACGGCCGGAAACGATCTCTCGAGCTACGCGATCACTCCCTCGACGGGCGCTCTGACGCTCACCTCGAGTGCCGCAGCGGGAAAATTCCCCTTGAGCGTTGCGATCAATCCGGCGGGCAAATTCGCGTATGTCGCGAACGAGGACTCGAGCGATGTCTCGGCGTACTCGATCAATGCGACCAGCGGTGCGCTGACGGTGGTCCCTGGATCGCCCTTCCCGGCCGGCGGCGACTCGCGCTCGATCGCAATCGATTAAAGACGCCGCTCTCGGCCCAAGTGCACTCCTTCGACCGGCGGCAACTCTGGTAGGGTAGGCGCATGAGCATCAGCAATGTGCCCCCGGGCGACCAACTACCGCACGAATTCAATGTCATCATCGAGATCCCGATGAATGCCGACCCGATCAAGTACGAGGTCGACAAGGACTCGGGTGCACTGTTCGTCGACCGTTTCATGACAACGGCGATGCACTATCCCGCGAATTACGGCTACGTGCCGCAAACCGTCTCGGCCGATGACGATCCGGTGGATGTATTGGTGCATACGCCCTTCCCGTTGCTGCCGGGGGTCGTGGTGCGCTGCCGCGCCGTCGGTTTGCTGCTCATGGAGGATGAGGCGGGGGGCGACGCCAAGGTGCTCGCCGTGCCGACGGACGATATTTGCCCACTATTTACCCATTGGAGAACGATCAAGGACGTTCCCGAGATGCGTCTCAAGCAGATCCAGCATTTCTTCGAGCACTACAAAGATCTCGAAGCCGGCAAATGGGTGCGGGTGGTCGGCTGGTCGGGGCTCGAGGCGGCCCACCAAGAGATTCTCAAAGGCGCCGAGCGCCACGTGGCCGCCAAATCGCGGCCAACCCCGCCATAGATCCGGTACTCAAGGTCTAAGGGCGGGATTGGCCGCTGTCGGCTCAGCCATGCTTCGCGCTGCCGTTGTAGACGGCGACGAGGCTGGGGTTGTTGATCTTGAAGACCGCCCGCGCCACCGACTGCTCGCGGCACTCCTTCACCGAGCGGTTGATGAAATGCGGATCCGCGTCCGATGGGCAGACGACGGCGGCGGCGCGCACGAGCCGGCGGTACAGAATGCGGGCGCCTTCCGGCGTCGAAAGGGCTTGCGGATCGTACTTGACGGCGATGCTCAACGGCTCATCGTCCGGGGTAGCCGCGCTCACCGCCCCGATACCGGCCGCGCCGGTGATGCCGCAGAGGATCATGGCAAGGGTGATCTTGGGACGCACGACCCGGACCTGCCGGGGGGTTTCAAAGCTATTCATGTCGGGGCTCCTGTCTTGAGTGAATTTTCAACACGGCTATAAAACCCTCTCAGGGGGGTACGCGTCTGCGGCCGGGCATCGTAGTCGTCCCTGGTAATCACGGGTTCGTCCCGCGAGGTCGATCCCATCTGCTCCGAAGGGCCCCGATTGCGCTAGGCTGGCGACCATGAACCTCGGCTGGCTACCGCTGCACTGGCTGCCTGTGAACCGCCACCTCCAGGCATCGACGCAGCACTATGCGTCCGCCTTGAGCCGCCGGCAGTTCCTGTTGATCGTGTGTCTGTTCTGGGCCTACGTGACGGTGTCGAACGTGCTTTACGCCTACGGCATGCGCACCGGCATCGGCAAGATCACCACGGTGTCCCTGTTCGCCCCCTGGGATGCTCGCGTGCTGCAGCACCTGCTCTTATTGCCGCTGGTATGCGTGTCGTATTGGGCGTCGCTGCGTATCCAGTGGCGGCCGGTGCTGCTCGCGATTCCTCTGCAAGTGCTGCTCGCCCTGGCCTTCGCGGGTCTTGCCTACCCCGCCATGATCATCGGCGAGTTCGCCGTCGGCGATGCGATGTGGCACCATCAGATGGAGACACACCAGAACAACGTGCTGGCCGACCCCATGGTGATGTCGCTATGGCTCGCGAGCTTCGTGAGTTTCCTGCCGACCTACGGGTTCGGTCTCGCGCTCATCACCGGCTCGGCGCTCTACACCCGCTTCCGCAATTCGGAGCTGCAGCGCGCCGCGCTCGAGCGCGAGTGGAGCGCGGCGCGCCTGGCCGCACTGCGGATGCAGCTCTCACCCCACACGCTGTTCAATCTGCTGCACACCATCCGCGGTCACATCGAATGGGATCCCAAGGGGGCCCAGGTCATGGTCGTGCAACTCGCCGATCTGCTGCGCCGATTGTTGAACGCCGGCGAGCGGGACTTCTCGCGGCTCGCGGAGGAGCTGCAGTTCGCGCGTCTGTATCTCGAGCTGCAGCAAAAGCGCTTTGCCGACCGGTTGTCGGTCGTGCTGCCGGCCCCCGAAGAGATCGTCGATGCCTGGGTGCCGAGCCTCATACTCCAACCCTTGGTGGAGAACGCGGTGGTACACGGTCTCGCGGGCCACCAAGGTCCGGTGGTGGTGCGGGTGAGCGTACGGCGCGCCGACGACTCGCTGCTCTTGCGCGTGAGCAACACGATCGCGCCCGGCAAGGCGGCGGGCGCCGATGGCATCGGGCTCAACAACGTGCGGGAACGCCTGTCGGTGCAGTTCGAGGGGCGCGCCGGGCTCGCGGCCGGGCCGTCCGAGACCGAGTGGGTGAGCGAGATCACGCTGCCCGAGATCCACGCCTCGCCCGACCGCCGAACTATCCGGCGCGCTGCCTCCTGGGCCGCCGCATGATGACCGTGATCATCGTCGACGACGAGCTCGCGGGCCGCCGCACGTTGCGCGAGTACTGCGAAGCCGAGGGCGATCTGGCCGTGATCGGCGAATACGGCGACGGCGCCACGGCGCTCGCTGAGATCCGGGCGAAGCGGCCGCAGCTCCTGTTTCTCGACATCCAGATGGATCCCATGAACGGTATCGATCTGGCGCGAGGATTGCACTCCGAGGAGCTGCCCGCGCTGGTGTTCGTGACGGCCTACGACACCTACGCGCTCGAAGCCTTCGAGGTCTGCGCCGTCGACTACCTGTTGAAGCCTTTCGACCAGGAGCGCTTCCGCAAGACGCTGGCGCGAGTGCGCCCGCGCCACCTGACGAGCGGCGTCGACGAGCGCCAGGCGCTGCTCGCCGGTTTGCTCGCGCAGCTCGAGCGCGGCGCGCGCTCGCTGCCGGAGGAGCGCCCGCGCCTGCTCGCGGAGTTCGACGGTCGGCTGCACGTCATCGACGTGACCAAGGTGGAGATGATCGAGGCGGATCGAAACTACGTGCTCATCCGAGTGGGCCGCGACAGCTATCATACGCGCAGCACCTTGAGCCAGGCCGAGCAGGCGCTGCGTTCCCAGCCGATGCTCCGGATCAGCCGCTCCTGTCTCGTGAACATGAATTATCTGCGCGAGGTGAACCGTACCCTGCGCGGGGATTTCATTCTGGTGCTTGGGGGGGGCGCCACGGTGACGAGCAGCGAGGGATTTCGCGCCAAGGTGAAGGACTACCTCGCCACCATGCGCATCACGCCGTAGGCCGCAGGCCGCGAAAGCCGCGCCTTTAGCGGCCGGCAACGGAGCTGATGTCCGAAAAAGCGCCGCAGGCGACTTTTCCCCATTAGCTAGAGCAGCTCCTCGGGGGCGAACGGCGCGAGGAGCTTCAACGCGAACCGTTGCCACGGCGTGGTCTCCGGATCGCGATGCCAGATCTTCTCGTCCTCGCCTTCTCCGCTCGACCACACGATCCGACTGTGGCTATCGAGCGAGAGCTTGTAGCTGCCTTCGGCGCTGATGTCATCGAGCAGGCTCGTGACCTGCCGGGCGATCTCGGGACTTCGTATCACGAGCCCGAGCTCGCTGTTGAAACGCGCCGATCGCTCGTCCATGTTGAGCGAGCCGATGAACACGGTTTTCTGATCGATCACGAACGCCTTCGCGTGCAGGCTCGCGTTCGAGCTCTTGAACGGATGAAACCGCACACGCTTCTGGCCGAGCTTCGGCCGCACCTCGGAGAGCTCTACGCCCATCCGCAAAAGCGCCACGCGGTAGCGCGCATAGCCGTTGTGGACTATCGGCGAATCGGTGGATGCGAGCGAATTGGTGAGCACACGGATGTGCACCCCGCGCTCGACCAGCTCGCGCATCAGCGCGACACCCTCCCTGCCCGGCACGAAATAGGGAGAGATCACGATAAGCTCGTGCTGCGTGCTCCGGAGGAGCGTTGCGATGTTGTTCGCAATCGTCTCCTCTTCCTCGGGTGCGGTGTCGCTCGCGATCTTGGCAGGCCGATCCGCGAGCACGGTGGCCGGCACCCAATCGAGCGTGAGGGAGCGCGTTTCGAGCTCACGCTCGAGCCAGTCGGCCCCCGGGGAATTCCCCGCCGGGTTCGCGTCTCGTTCGGGCGCGGCCGATTCGGGCGGCGCCGGCGGCTGCGTGGCGGGCTGCGGCAGCGCCGCCTCCGGCACGGCCTGCGCAGCGGCGGCGGGAGACTCCGCGAGCGAGGCGATCGGGTAGGCGTACTTGCTGTTCCAGAACGCATCGAAGGAGGCGGAGAGCTGCGGCACGATCGGCCCCGCCGCCACCACGTCGAGATCGATGAAGTTGCTGTGCTTGTCGAGCGTGAAGTACTCATCGCCGATATTGCGGCCACCGGTGATGGCGAGCTCGTTATCGGCGACGAACAGCTTGTTGTGCATGCGATGGTTGATCCGCGGAATGTCCGAGATCGACGTCAGGATGCGACTCCAGGTCGCCGAGCGCCCGCCGGGAAAGGGATTGAACACCCGCACCTCGATGTCGGCGTGCTCGCCGAGATGCAGAAAATGGCGGTCCTCGCCCGCCGTGTTGAGGTCGTCCACGAGCACGCGTACGCGCACGCCACGGTCGGCGGCGCTGCGCACGTGATTCAGCAGGACTTGCGCGGATGCGTCATGGTGGATGATGTAATACTGGATGTCGAGCGTGCGCTCGGCGTGGTCGGCGAGCGCGATCAGGCTATCCAGGGCCTCCTCGCCAGAGGTGAGCAGCCGGATGCCCGACAGGGTCCGCGCGCTGCCATCCTCGCTCCGCTCGACGATCCGCCCCAGCGCGGTGCGTTGTGGCGACTGTAGCGCCTCGCTCGGGATTTTCCTGACATGCTGCGGCAGCCCCGCGCACCCCGCGATACCTAAGAGCACGCCGATAAGCCAAACTTTGCGCATTCGAAGATGATACAGGCACAATCCGCGCCCATGCAGGCTCGCCGTCCCATCCGAAGCTTCGTACTGCGCGCCGGCCGGGTAACAGCCGCGCAGGAGCGGGCGTGGGCAGAAGCGTGGCCTACGTTCGGCCGCGTTTATGACGGCGCGCCGCTCGATCTCGACGCGCTCTTCGGACGCGCCGCGCCGCGCTGCCTGGAGATTGGATTCGGCGCCGGCGAGGTGATCGGCGCGCTCGCGAAAGCCCATCCGGAAACCGACTACCTCGGGATCGAAGTCCATCGGGCCGGAGTCGGGCGGCTGCTCTTGCGTGCGCAGGCAGAGCGACTTGCGAACCTGCGCGTCATGTGCCACGACGCGGTCGAAGTGCTCGAGAATTCCATCGCCGACGCGTCGTTCGATTCCATCTTGATTTTCTTTCCGGATCCCTGGCACAAAAAGCGCCATCACAAGCGCCGCTTGATCGATAGCCGCTTCGTGTCGCTGTTAGCCGACAAGCTGCGGCCGGACGGCGTGCTACGCCTTGCCACCGACTGGCAGGCGTATGCCGAGCAGATGCTGCAAGTGGCCAGCGCAAACGAGCGCCTGATCTCCTTGAGCGCAGACGACACCTACGTACCGCGCCCGGAGTTTCGGCCCGCGACGCGATTCGAACGGCGGGGCACTCTCTTGGGGCACGGCGTTTGGGACTTGGCTTTCGAGAAACGTCCGACGACGACGCGATAACGGCAGATTCCACAAAAAAGAGGATGGGCACGTCTCGCTCCGCGATGTTGCTTCGCGCAAAATTTTTTGATTGCGCGAACGGCTCATTGAGAGTTGAATTAGGTTGAACCCATCAGACGGAGACGGCGATGAATGTAGTGAAGCCGATCGTAGGTCAGTGGTATCGCGGTGCTACCAATGAGCTGTTCGAGGTAGTCGCCATCGATGATGGGGACGAGACCATCGAGGTCCAGTATTTCGACGGTACCGTGACTGAGATCGAGTTCGATTCCTGGAACGAGCAGCTTCTCGATGAGCTCATCGATGCCGCCGATGCGCCGGAAGATTGGTCCGGTGCGGTCGATGTCGAGGCCGAGGACCTGGATCGCGATTTCGAGGACAATGCCCGGACCGCGTGGTCGAGCCCGCAGGATCGCTCGCTGCGGCGTTGACCGGCGGCCGCCGTGCATGTCCCGGCCGACGCTGAATCTCGCGTCCTAGGCGCCGCTGCGCGCCGTGTCGCGCGCGGCGAGCTCGTTCAAGGGCCGCCGCATGAAGATCAGCAGGATGATTCCAGGCACCGCGGCAAGGCAGGTGATGACGAAGAAGCGCGCCCATCCGACGACGGGAACCAGAGCGCCGGCCGCCGCGCCTGAGAGATTCCGCGGTAAGGTCGCCAGCGCCGAGAGCAACGCAAATTGTGTTGCGCTGTAGTCCGCGGAACAGAGCGACATCAAGAACGCCACGAATGCCGCCTGACCCATGCCGCCGATCATGGTGTCGAGCGACGTGGCGAGCACGAGCAGCCACACCTTCCTGCCCGCCAGCGCGAGCCACATGTAGAGCAGATTGGTGAGCGCCTGGCCGATACCGAATACCAGCAGCGAGCGAAACGTTCCCCAGCGAATGTACATGAGGCCGCCGAAGGTCACGCCGATCATGGTGGACACTGTCATGTTCAGCTTGCCGGCGACGCCGAGTTCATCGAGCGAGAACCCCACTCCGCGCAGCATGAACGTGCTGTAGAGGCTGAGCGCAAGCGCATCTCCCACCTTGTAGAGCAACACCAGCGCGAGGAATCCCCACATGCCCTTTGCGCTGAATAGTTCGCGCAGCGGATGCCAGACCGCATCGATCAGGGTACGGGGCGGATGGGTCGGCAACTGCGGCGGCGGCGCCCAGAAGGTCATGAACAACGTGGCGGCCATGAGAACGGCCACCAGCAAGAACGCGATACGCCAGCCGAGATGACCGGCGATGACCACGAGCACGGTGCCGGCCAGCATCGCCGCCGTGCGATACCCGAATGCGCTCGCCGCGGCGGCGAGGGCACGCTCGCTCGCGGGAATGGTATCCACGCGATAGGCATCGATGACGATGTCTTGCGAGGCCGACAGAAATGCCACGCTGAGCGCGACCCCCGCCAGAACGTACAACTCCGTAGTGGGAGAGCAGAACCCCATGGCGCCGATGCAGATCGCGAGGCATACCTGGAAGACCACGATCCAGCCGCGCCGCCGATCGAGGATCGGCGGCAGGTAGCGGTCGAGAAACGGGGCCCACAGGAACTTGAAGTTATACGGCAGAGCGACGAGGGAGAGAAACCCGATGGTCTTGACCGCGATTCCGGAAGAGGCGAGCCAGGCCTGGAGGCTGAAGTTGGTGAGATTGAAGGGCAGGCCGGATGCAAAGCTCAAGAACAAGACGGCTGTCATCCGCTTGTCGCCAAGGGCTTGGAGCAGGGTAGGTTTCGCAGGATCAGTCAAACGGGGCGCTGCGGCAAGTGATGAGCATCGCGCGCGATGATAGCAGGAGGCGAGCGGCCGCTCCGGGCCGGCTGCACGCCTCGTCGCTGCGCGGTTTCGAGCGGTGCAGGCGCCCGGCGCTTGCGGCGCGGCCTTTCCCTTGCGAGACTCCGCCGTCATGCTCCTGCCCTACCAAAGCGAATTCATCGATTTGTGCGTGCGCCTCGGCGTGCTCAAGTTCGGCCAATTCAAGCTCAAGTCGGGACGCGACAGCCCGTATTTCTTCAACGCGGGTCTGTTCAGCACGGGCGCGGCGATCGCCGCCGTGGGCCGCGCCTACAGCGACGCGATCGTCGCGTCCGATCTGACCTTCGATATGCTGTTCGGTCCCGCCTACAAGGGTATCCCTCTCGTTGCCGCGGCAGCGGCGGCCCTCGCCGAGCGGCATGGGCTCGATCTGCCGTTCGCGTTCAACCGCAAGGAATCGAAAGATCACGGCGAGGGCGGGTCGATCGTGGGCAGCCCCCTCGCCGGCCGCGTGCTCATCGTGGACGACGTCATCACCGCCGGGACCGCCGTCCGCGAGTCGATCGCGATCATCCGAGCCGCCGGCGCGCATCCCGCCGGAGTGCTCCTCGCCTTGGACCGCCAAGAACGGGGTGCCCAGAGCCCGCTGTCGGCCGTCCAGGAGGTTCGGGAACAATTCGGCATGCCGGTCGTCGTGGTCATCAGCCTCGACAATCTGGTGCAGCACATGCGGGCCCAAGGCCGGACCGCCGAGGTTGCCGCCATGCAAAGCTACCGGGACCGCTACGGCCTCACAGATTGATGAATACGCCCTGGAAATGGCCTTCCCTGCGGCTCAAAATGGCGCCCGGCCTCAAAGGGGGGTTCCTCTTGAAACATCGCAGCCGGGTCCTATTTGCAGCGGTTTTGCTCGCCTCCTCGGCGCTCGCCGCGAACAGTCCGCAGTCCTCGACCTCGGGCGGGCGCCGGGTATATGTATGGGTGGACGAACAGGGCGTCACCCATTACGGCGATCGAATCCCGCCGGAATACGCCTCGCAGGAGCATCGCGTGATCAGCGGTCAGGGTGTCGAGCTGGAGCACACCGAAGCGCAGAAGACGCCCGAGCAGTTGGCCGAGGAAGAGCAGAAGAAGATCGATGCGGCGCAGCGCGCCAACCGCGACCACAATCTGCTCAACACATACGTCTCGGTCCAGGAGATCGAGCACTTGCGCGATCAGCGTCTTGCGCTGGTAAGCGATCAGATCAAGGTCACCGGCCAGTTCCTCGAGATCCTCAACGGCAAGATGAGCAAGCTCAAGCAGTCGAGCGCGCGCTTCAAGCCCTACAGCCTGGACCCGAACGCGCCGCCGATGTCCGACCAGCTCGCCGAGGATCTGGTGCGCGTCGGCAGCGACATCCGCACGCAGGAAGAGAATTTGCGCGAGAAGCGCTCGGAAGAGGCGATCATGAGCAAACAATTCGAGAACGACATCGCGCGCTTCAAAGAATTGAAGGGAAACCATTGACGTCAAAGACCCGAATCCTGATAGGAGTCACCGCAGGCATCGCCGCGTACAAAAGTCCGGACCTGGTACGGCGCTTGATCGAGCGGGGTGCCGAGGTGCAAGTCGTCATGACGGCCGGCGCTCAGAAATTCGTCACGCCGATGACCTTTCAGGCGGTCTCCGGACGTCCGGCCCGCAGCGATCTGTGGGACGAGGGCGCCGAGGCCGCCATGGGCCACATCGAGCTCGCGCGCTGGGCGCAGCTCGTGCTCATTGCGCCGGCGAGCGCGGACTTCATCGCGCGTCTGGCGCACGGCCGGGCCGACGACCTGCTCGCGACGCTGTGCCTCGCAACTGAAGCGCCGCTGGTGATTGCGCCCGCGATGAACCGGGTGATGTGGGCGAACAAGGCGACACAGGCGAATATCGCCATCCTTGAGTCGCGCGGCGTGCGCATCCTCGGACCCGCATCCGGCAATCAAGCCTGTGGAGAGATCGGTGCGGGACGCATGTGGGAGCCGACGCTCCTCGCCACCTCACTCCTCGAGGCGCCCGCCAACGCGGGCCTGCTCACGGGCCTCAACGTCCTGATCACCGCGGGGCCTACCCGCGAGCGGCTCGATCCCGTGCGCTACCTCACCAATCGCAGCTCGGGCAAGATGGGATTCGCGATCGCGGCTGCGGCGCGCGAAGCCGGCGCTCACGTCATGTTGGTGACGGGCCCGGTGCAATTGCCGACGCCGACCGGCGTCACGCGCATCGACGTCGAGAGCGCGCGCGACATGTACGCAGCCGTTCATCGCCAGGTCGACAAGGCGGACGTATTCATCGCGGCGGCGGCGGTGGCGGATTTTCAGCCGGTGAGCGTCGCCAAGCAAAAGATCAAGAAGCATGGCGGCGTGGTGAAGCTCGAGCTCGAGCCGGCGCCGGATATCGTCAAGTCCGTCGCCGACATGACCAAGCGGCCGCTGGTGGTCGGTTTCGCCGCCGAGACCAATGATGTCGAGGAAAACGCGCGCGCCAAGCTCAAGCGCAAGAAGCTCGACATGATCGCGGCGAACCAAGTCGGGGAAGGTCTCGCCTTCGACTGTGAAGACAATGCGCTCACGGTACTCTGGCCCGGCGGAAAGAGCGAGGTCGCGCGCGCGCCAAAGCTCGAAGTCGCGCGCGAGCTCATCGCACTGATCGCCAAACGCCTGCCGCCCTCGGAGGGTGCGCCGCGCCGCGGATCGCGTAATCGGCGCAGTGCGGCCGCGGCGCCGCGCAGCCGGATGCGCACGCGCCGCACCCGGCGGTGATCCCATGCGCAAGATCAAGCTCAAGATCCTCGACCCGCGCGTCGGGCGCGAATTCCCCTTGCCCCAGCACGCCACCGAAGGATCGGCCGGCATGGACTTGCGCGCCTGCATCGCCGCTCCGCTGGCATTGGCGCCGGGCGCAGCAGAGCTGATCCCGACGGGCATCTCGATCTACGTCGAGGATCCGGGTCTCGCGGCGCTGCTGTTGCCGCGCTCCGGGCTAGGACACAAGAACGGCATCGTGCTCGGCAATCTGGTCGGCCTGATCGACTCCGATTACCAGGGCCCGTTGATGGTGTCGTGCTGGAACCGGGGCTCGGCGCCCTTCACCATCCAGCCGGGCGACCGCATCGCGCAGATGGTGATCGTGCCGGTGGTGCACGCGGAGTTCGAGGTGGTCGAGGAATTCACCGGCACCTCGCGCGGGGCCGGCGGCTTCGGCAGCTCGGGCCACTCGTAGCGTCGCGGCCCGGCCTGCGCGGCCCGGCCTGCGCGGCCCGGCCAATCTTCGTGGTCGCCCGCGAAATGCGGCTGGTGCGCCCCGCTCACCCAGCCCATGCTCCCGCTCATGGCTATCCGGGACTGGCCGAGCGATGAGCGACCGCGCGAGAAACTGCTCGATAAAGGCGCGGCCGCTCTCTCGGACGCCGAGATCCTGGCGATTCTCCTACGCACCGGCACACCCGGCCGCTCGGCGCTCGACCTGGCGCGCGATGCGCTCGCGGCTTTCGGATCGCTGCGGCAGCTCATCGCCGCGGATCGCTCGCGCTTCTGCGCGGCGGCCGGGCTCGGGCTCGTCCGCTACGCCGAATTGCAGGCAGCGGCCGAGATATCGCGCCGGCAGCTGTCGCAGTCGCTGCGCGCCGGCCCACTGCTCGCGAGCCCAAAGGCGACCCGCGACTTTCTGAGCGCGCGCTTGCGCGATCTCGAGCACGAGGTGTTCTGCTGTTTGTACTTGGATAAGCGCCATCGCCTCATTCAGTTCGAGGAATTATTTCGCGGCACGATCGACGGGGCGAGCGTGCATCCGCGCGAGATCGTCAAGGCAGCCCTACAGCGCAACTGCGCCGCCATCATCATCGCGCACAATCATCCGTCGGGGATCGCGGAGCCGAGTCAGGCCGACGAGCTCATCACGCAGCGGGTGAAGGAGGCGCTCGCGCTGGTGGACATTCGCTTGCTGGATCACATCATTGTCGGCGACGGCGCCTGCGTGTCGTTGGCGGAGCGTGGGCTGATGTGAGACATAAGCTAGCTCCCCAAGACGCCCATGGCATCTCGGACAGCGCACAAACCGCAACAGCTGGGGTGAGTAGATGTACATCAGCACACCACCCAGCTTGCAAATCAGCGCGGCGACGCCGGGAGCAAGGGCCAAGCCGCAAATTGCCGCGAGTAGCGCCACAAGCACCACCACGGGAGGCGCTTTGGCTACGCGAAACGCGCCGCCAAGAAAATCGGGCCGCAGCAGAGCAAGAGCACTGCCGCGATGCTTGCTAGTAACGGGTAGTCGCCGGCGTTGGACACCGCGATTTCATACAGGGCAGAAGTTCCGCTTCTTGGCCACCCGCCGACTCACGCACCTAGAGCGCGGGACTCCAGACGCGCAGTGGGCAATGCCGCGCGGCTAGCGTGAAGTCAGCATCCGTCGTAAGCAAAGTCAATTCGTGGCGTATGCATAGCTGGCTCAGCAGCGCGTCGATCGTCCCGATTTGGACTCCGGCCCGCCGGCAAACATTGCGAACACCCGCGGCATCAATGTAGTCCTGTCGATCCGGCACCAGGAGCGGTAGGGCTGCGAATCGCTTCACGATGTCCTTGCAGGCACGCGGGCCAGCAAAGCCCTGCAACAGTTCCTGCAGCACCAGCCCAGTGGTGACAATCGCATCACCGCCGTTGATCGCGGCTCGCAGTGCCAGCACCTCGGCGCCAGATACCGGTGCGTCCCTGCGAAAGGCAAGCGACCAGACGCTGGTGTCGACCAGCATGGTCATCGACGTGATCGCTCGGTCTTGTAGTCGAAGTCGGTGTCCCATTCGAGCTTGCCCATGAGATCGAGCAAGTGCTTCTGCTTTCGGCGGGCGATGAACTCCTCCAACGCGCGCGTCACTGCGGCCTTCTTTGTGCGCTCACCGCTCACTTTGACGGCTTGCTCGATGAGCTTCGGGTCGAGCGAAAGATTGGTTGCCATGTGTCACCTCTTACACAGTAGTCTACACATTGGGGATGGCTGCAGACAATGCGAATTATTGGCAATCCGCGACCATTTGTAGCGCGTCGGAAACACGCTTGAGCCCTAGCACGGCGTACGCGGGATTGTGAGTGTCGGTGCGGGAATGTGAGAAACACCGGGCATTAAGCCTGTGGGTTATTGTTAAATCGCTAACCCGTGGATAGCTAATGCTGTTTGTACCTCGACAAGCGCCACCGCCTCATTCAGTTCGAGGAATTATTTCGCGGCACGATCGACGGAGCGAGCGTGCATCCCCGGGAAATCGTGAAGCTGGCGCTGCAGAAGAACGCGGCCGCGGTAATCGTCGTACACAATCACCCATCCGGCATCGCCGAGCCGAGTGGGGTCGACGAGCTCATCACTCAGAGGGTCAAGGAGGCGCTCGCGCTCGTCGACATCCGGCTTCTCGATCACATCACTGTGGGCGAGGGCGTCAGCGTGTCGCTGGCGGAGCGGGGGTTGATCTGAGGGCAGGCGGCGATAGGGCAGGCGGCGATCGGCTGGAGTGTGCCCTTCAGCGACATTCGTGACCGAGTGCTTTGCGGAATCAGAATTAGTCCGCCACGCAATGGTTGTCACTCGACACCGGCGAAAGTGAGTGCTAGGTTGACTTTCAGAACACTCATAAATCTCCGCCGCCGAGGCTCCCTATGCTCAATGTCGCTGGGATTGCACATCTAAGAGAGAAGCTTTGGGGACCTTTGCTCACACCTGACGCACCGGATTACGACGCCACCCGAAAAGTCTTCAACGGTATGGTCGATAAGCGCCCCGCGCTGATCGCGCGGTGTACGAGCGCGAACGATGTGGTGGCCTGTATCAACTTCGCCCGCGATCACGGCGTGCTGCTCTCAGTGCGGGGCGGCGGACACAATTTCGCTGGCAAGGCGGTCTGCGAAGGCGGATTGATGCTGGACTTTACGCTGATGAAAGGCATCACGGTCGACCCGTCGCATGGAGTTGCGCGCGCCCAAGCCGGACTCAATCTGGGCGAATTCGATCGCGGGACCCAGAAATTCGGACTCGCTACGACCCTTGGAGTCGCCACCACCACGGGGATTTCCGGATTGACTCTGGGCGGCGGCTACGGCTATCTCGCCGGCAAGTATGGACTCGCCTGCGACAATCTCAGGTGGGCCGAGGTTGTGACCGCGGACGGGAAGATCCGCAGATGCAGCGCCGAGGAGGATCCCGATCTATTTTGGGGACTGCGCGGTGCGGGGGCGAATTTCGGAATCGTCACCGAACTCGAGTACTCTGTGTATCCCCTGAGCACCGTGCTCGGCGGAGTGATCTTCCATCCGCTCGGCGGCGACGTGTTCCGTTTCTACAACGAGTTCTCGCGCAACGCCCCTGATGAGCTGACCATGATCGGCGCCGCCATGACCGGTCCGAACGGAGCGCCGGCTTTTGCAACAGTCGCCTGTTACTGCGGCGACCCGGCCGTCGGAGAAAAAGTGCTCAGGCCGCTGCGCGCGTTCGGAACCCCAATCGCCGATTTGATCCAACAACGGCCCTACCTCGAGATTCAGTCCCTTTTCGATCCGATCAATCCGCCGGGTCGGCGCTACTACAACAAGGCGCATAATATTTCCAAGGTCACTGACAGTGCGATCGACACCGTCTTTCATCATATGGCCAAAGTACCCACTCCGAGCGGCAGCATCGCCTTCCAGCAATTGCATGGCGCTGCGGCCCGCGTCCCGGCGAGCGATACCGCGTTTCCGCATCGTTATAACCATCATGTGGCATGGATCACTCCCATCTGGGACGATCCGGCAGACGACGCCAAGATGATTCATTGGGCGCGCGAATTCTGGGAAGGGTTGAAACCGTTTGTTGACCAAGCGGTGTACGTGAACGCCCTCGAGGACGACCTCGAAGCGGGAGAACGGCCCGTGCGGGAGGCTTATGGCGCAAGCTACGAGCGGCTGCGTGCGCTCAAGAAAAAATTTGATCCCTCCAACGTATTTAGTCAGAACTCGAACATCAAGCCAGCTTAGGCGGTTGGCGGCGCGCTTGCGGCGTGCTACTTGAGATGTCGTGATGCGATTCCGGAAGTTGTCGGGCCATCGGTTCGGCCGGGGTCGCGGGCAGGGTGATCTCAGCGGCGATTTGCCGCATGAACTCGGGCTCTCGATAGGCCGTGCTCGGCCGAAGAAGGTGTTGAACTTCCATCATCAGCTTGTGAACGGTCGGGTCGCGTGCCGCGAGGCGATTCAAGGCACTCAGGAATTTTAGTGTCTCCTCGAATCCCTCCGGCCGCCCTCCGCGCGTCTTCGGATACACGAAATCGAGCTTCGCGACGCCCCAAGTTGTGTCAATCAGTGGTGAGGTTGCTGCGAAAAATGCCGGTGCCAGTCCACCAAGAGGATCATCTTGCTCGTTCCGCTCCGCCAACAGCCTCTTCAATTCCGCGGCCTCAATCGCGGCAACGCTCATGCCCTGCCCATACATCGGATTGAAGCGACATATCACATCTGCGATCGGCAACAACCCACGCGGGAACGTTCGGAGCCTCTCGAAGTGGCGTCGAATGCTCTCGGGAAAAGCAAATCGTTCGATGTTGCCAACACGTTCGGCATGGCAAATTGCATCGTAGATAGTTGGCGTTCGCAGCCGCCGCACGTAGCGCATGAATCCGTCGTGATCGGCAGGTGGCCTGTCCCCGTGTGCCTCGCCGATGCTTAGAATCCAGCAGCCGCCTTCGAGCGGGGCCAGGAAGCCCCCGAGGCTGCTCACTCGCGGATCCGGGAAAACCACGACGCCTTTCCAATCAGGCGGAGCATCCGCTGGAATGGCAAAAGTGGCTGTAGCGTAGCTCATGTCGACACCGATCGAAGTTTCCTCCGGCAATGGGAAGGCGCAAGCCTCAAGGAATTTCATGGTGGGTAAGCCACGCGCCGAGGCGTCGATAATAAAATCGGCAGGCAGCAGTTCCACGCCATTGATGTCCTCGAGGCGCACTCCGGCGGCCGCACTCAAGTCCTTTGTGGCGACAATCTCGAGTACATTGCAGTGGGTACGCAGGGCGACATTAGAAAGTCGCATCGCGCGGCTTCTAACGACAAATTCGATTAATGGGCGGGACATCGCAAAACTGTGCCAGCCAAGATCCCTTTGAGGAAAGGGGTCGAATCCCGGGCGATCGAGTCGAATGTCCAGCCCCGTCCGGCATAGTACCGCCCCGTGTGAGCCCAGATCATCGCCAATGCCCGGGTATAGCTGATCCAGCGCGCGCAGCCCGCCGCCGAGCAGCGCATGTAGATGTCTCCCCTGTGCGATGCTCGGACGGTGTGCAGGGTGCGCGGGCAAATCGTCGCGGTCGAGCACGGTAATATGCGAGAAGAACCCAGACAACGCCGCGGCGGCAGTGAGCCCGCCCATTCCTGCGCCAATCACTACTGCCGAATCGCCGATCAGTTCACTCATATCGCTCAGGATATGCTCGCTTCGGGAATTTCGCCTAACCAAAATTCACCCACCAACGATTTCCACCAGCAGTCGCCGACAACGGCTCTAGAGCCGGCGAGTTTCGCAAAAAGATTGTAAATGACCGCGCTCATGGATGGCCGGCCTGGGTCGTGGTGGGGCGATACATGCTGCGTTTGTAACCAACGCCGTTCTTGACGGTCATGTAAACAGTTCGGACGTTGCGAATATCGCTCATCGGATCCATGTGAAGAACGACAAAATCTGCAATCTTGCCGACCTCAATTGAACCGACGTCATTTTCGCGCCCGATCGTTCGCGCACCGTTGATTGTTGCCGCATTTATAGCGCCTGAGGGCGCCAACCCTGCGTCGTGGACCAGGAGTATGAGTTCCTGCGTCAAGGCGCTCAAGCTGTCTTTACTATCGCCGGGTTCGTCGTCCGTGCCGGCGGATAAAGGAACTCCGGCACGATAGGCTTCAGCGGCTAATTTTGCGGCGAGCGCATACTTGCAGTCTATTCCCGTGTCGTCTAAAAAATAGACGTACAAAGTGGCGTCCAATATCGTGCTGCGCCGTTTCATATCCGATAGCAACGCGTCGACCCGCGAATTCGGTAGCTCTAGCTTTCGAGCCTCCACCGGTGCGGGAGGGTGCATCGCTGCCGGGGGAATCGGGTCTGATACCTCGTAGCCGAGCATCCAGGCGTGGCTCATTATATCGACCCCGGCATCCGCAACCTCGCTTGGACGAGCCGCGAACACGGCTGCGTGAGCCCAGACCAGCATATCTTGACGATGCGCTTCCAAAGTGATCGCGCTCAGGAGCAGCGCCGACACATCGGCGTAGACCTTTATCGCGGTCGCCCCGGTACCGCGCGCTTGAGCCATGGCAAGGGGCAGGTTTGTCTCAGCCGTCACCGCCTGCATCCACAGCACGTCGCCTGCCACACGCCCGCGGGCCTCGTGATCTGCGGCGACAAGGGCAGGATCCAAGGCGTGCGCCACGACGAAACTCGCGAGGCCGCAGGCCAGCGGGGACGTCTTACGCGCCTAGCGGCTCGTCACCGCTTTTTTCGTCTGGGGCCCCAAGCTCGACGTGACGGTGTCGCTTTCGCCCGCGGTGACCAATCCAGGCGCGGCCGAGATCGTTGCGGTCACCGCAGGCCCGCTCCAGAAAACCGAGGTGGACACATTCACCGTCGCGCTCCCGGGCGCGCTGCACGTGAGTGTATAAGTCACGGTACCGCCTACGGTTTCCGTCAAAAGCTGCTCGCCGCTGGCAGGAACCGGCCCCTTGAACGATGGTTTGCTGGCGGTCCAGGCGGTATTCGTGCTTTTGCTGTTGGCAAAACAAATCGAGCCGGTCGAGACCGCCCACGTGAGTACGAGGGGTTGACCTACCGTCGCCGTTTTGGCGCTCGCGACGATCGATCCGGAGATCGTGGGCCTCCCGCGCAGCCCGACCCAATGATTTACCCCCACGTCGAACGCACGGTCGGCATACGGGCTGTTGCGCCAGCGGCCGCGGGCAAGATCCCCAAAGCAGCAAATGACGCGATGGCGAGGGATACGACATAACGTAATTTCATGATTCGTCCCTTGTATGACGGTTATCGGCCATGCTGACTTAAGAGTCCCGCGCTCCGAAATTCAACACCGTCATCTGATCTGGATGGGGTCCTCCGATGCGCGCGGCAGCCTGGTGCCAAGCCTCGAAAGTTTTCGTTGCCATTTCACC
>Ga0182030_10002359_pt1 | contig 40022 bp, 39 predicted proteins | sample 812S3MmetaG_FD_121299 | JGI IMG/M metagenome (GOLD analysis project Ga0182030, IMG submission 121299) | Permafrost microbial communities from Stordalen Mire, Sweden - 812S3M metaG (Illumina Assembly) | ecosystem: Environmental > Terrestrial > Soil > Wetlands > Permafrost | place: Sweden...
AAGCGCGCGCAAGGTCTCGCGCATATTGGCGCCGGTCGCCGCCGAGAGGCGCAAGGGCGTATGTTTGGCGGCGCGCTTCAGGCGCAGGATTTGCGCTTTCAATGTGTCCGGATCGACGGTGTCGATCTTGGACAGCGCCACGATCTCGGGCTTGTCGGCGAGGCCTTCGCCATAGGCTTCGAGCTCGCGGCGCACCAGCTTATAGGCCTTGCCGGCATGTTCGACGCCGGCGTCGACAAGATGCAGAAGCACGCGGCACCGTTCGACATGGCCGAGAAACCTGTCGCCGAGGCCATGGCCTTCATGCGCGCCTTCGATCAAGCCCGGAATGTCGGCGAGAACGAATTCGCGCTCGTCGCAGGCGACGACGCCGAGTTGCGGATGGAGCGTGGTGAACGGATAATCCGCCACCTTCGGCCTTGCCGCGCTGACGGTGGCGAGGAAGGTCGATTTGCCGGCGTTCGGCAAGCCGACGAGCCCGGCGTCGGCGATGAGCTTCAGCCGCAGCAGAATTGTGCGCTCCTCTCCGGCTTGGCCTGGGTTGGCGCGGCGCGGCGCCTGATTGGTCGAGGTTTTGAAATGCGTATTGCCGAAGCCGCCGTTGCCGCCGCGCGCGAGCCGGATGCGCTGTCCAACCGCGGTCAGATCGGCGAGGAGAACCTCGCCTTCCTCATCGAAGATCTGGGTTCCCGCAGGCACTTTCAGAATGGCGTCCGCGCCCTTGCCGCCCGCGCGGTTCTTGCCCATGCCGTGCATGCCGGTCCGCGCCTTGAAATGCTGCTGGTAGCGATAGTCGATCAGAGTATTGAGGCCGTCGACGCATTCGGCGACGACATCGCCGCCGCGGCCTCCATCGCCGCCGTCCGGGCCGCCGAATTCGATAAATTTTTCGCGCCGGAAGGATAGGCATCCGGCGCCGCCGTCGCCAGACCGGATGTAGACCTTGGCCTGATCAAGAAATTTCATGGCGCATCTTTATCTGAACGAGAACAAGCCCGTGTTTCTATCGTCTCGCAACCGCTCGGGGCGCGCAAGGGCCTGAGGCGAAGAGTCAAGCCTCGGGTCGGCGCAGGACAGCCTCTCCGAGGGCGGCTAGTCCTTCCGCCTCCCGCGTCTGATGCACCATAGGGCGCATCGGCCGGCTTAAAGGGCGCCCCGCCCAATCCTCGCCCGAAGCTTCTCCCGGCATCCGGGCGCAAGCCGCCGCGTAAGCCTTGCGATCGAGTTGGAAGCGGTCGCAAGGGTGCAGGCCCCCGCGCGCCGCGAGAAAATCGAAACCCGTATCGAGATAGGCGAAGCCGCATTTTTCGAGGACGCGGCGAGACGCCGGGTTGATGGTGCGCGCATTGGCGAGGATGCGCTCTGCGGCGGTGAGGCTGAAGACCGCCTCGATAAGCGCTTTCGCGGCTTCGGTCGCGAAACCTTTGCCCCTGGCGGCCGGCGCAACGATATAGCCGAGCTCGATGTCTCGGGCCTCTGACAAGGTCGCGCTGACGAGGCCGATCGTCGGACGGGCGCCGCCTTTTTGGACCATTACCAGGACGAGCGCTTTTCCATTCGCATTGTCGCCGCGCGACTTCAAGATGAAGCGCTCCGCTTCGCCGTGCGGATAAGGATGGGGGATCGCCGCCGTCATGCGCGCGGTTTCCGCAAGGCTCGCAATGCCGGCGATCGTGGCGGCGTCGCAGGCGCGCGGCCAATGCAGCCAAAGCCGCCTCGTCTCGAGACGGAAGATGTCATCAGAGGTCAAATCCGGGAACATGCTGGCTCCGGTCGGCGGATCTAATGTTCAGATCCTGCGCCACAAAAAGAGCGGTGGTATGGCTATCCCACCTTCCCTTTTAAAACCCTTGCGGGTTTACCGGACTTTTTCCCCCGAATTTCAGGAGCGCTTTTCACGAAAGAAAAACCAAGTCCACCGGGTCCATGGGATCGGTGGAGGTCTTTCTGAAGATCTCCACCTTTATTCTGCGGCCTCTACTTGCGGCACAGCCACAACTGATACGTAAGCTCGGCCATTTGCTTTGGTTTTGAACTCCACCTTGCCTTCTATCAAAGCAAATAACGTGTGATCCGTTCCAATCCCGACATTTGCGCCGGGATGCCACTTGGTGCCGCGTTGGCGCACGAGGATATTGCCGCCGACGACAGCTTCGCCGCCGAATTTTTTCACGCCGAGCCGCCGGCCCTTGGAGTCGCGGCCGTTGCGGGACGAGCCGCCTGCCTTTTTATGCGCCATCGAACTGGCTCCAGATCTTTCTACGGGAGATGCGCATGGCAGCGCCTCCGCATACTATAATTGAATTTTGCTTAAGCTCAAAGCGTGAACGCGCGTCACTCGGCGGCGGTCGCCTCGACATGGCCGGAAGGCTTGGCCCCGCCGGTCAGCACCTCGGTGATTCGAACCAGCGTCAGGTCCTGACGATGGCCGCGCTTGCGCTTTGAATTTTGCCGCCGCCGCTTCTTGAAGGAGATGGCCTTCGGCCCGCGCTTGTGCTCAACAATCTGTCCGGCGACGCTCGCGCCTTCGACGAAAGGGGCCCCAAGAGCCGGCTCGCCGTCTCCAGCGAGCATCAGCACATTGTCGAAGGTCACGATATCGCCAGGCGCGCCTTCGAGCGTCATCACCGTGATCGTGTCGTCGGCGGCGACGCTATATTGCTTGCCGCCGGTCTTGATGACTGCGAACATCGTGTTCCCTCATGTTCAATCCGGCTTTGTCCGCGGGCGCACGCCCCGAGGAGCCGATGTCTTGACGGCCTCGCAAAGCCGATCTCCACGCGACGATCATGTCCCATCGGGACCTGTAAAGTCAAAAACCGAGAAGTTCACGGGCCGCGCGGCGCAAACGAAAAACGCGGCTATGACGCCGCATCGAATTCACGTTCGTCTATGAAATCTAGCGCCCTTTGTCAACTGTTCGAGACGCCGGTCGAAACGCTTCCGAGGCAAGCCCGCGCCAAGCCGCGCCGCATTTGAGCCATCTTCGGCAGGTCTTGTCCACTATTGGGGGAGGATTTATTGCGCAGCACTCAGACCGACCCCGTTGCGATTGGCGACACGGGAGAATTCTTAAATCTTCAGCCCCGACCGGCCTGTGTTAAGAAATCGCGTGAGACTTTGAGAAGTTTGCTTTCGAGAGATCTGCTCCTGACACCTGCGCGTGGGGGGCGGCGCGCCGCGGATCGGCGTCATTTCGTCTGTTTCATTCGCGCTTCGGCAATTTGATCTCAAAGAGGGGCGCGGTGTCGGGAACCGAAAAATCGCAATGACAATGGATTCGCACTGGCGTGGTTATGAGCACGGCATGGGACCGTGGTCCGCCCGCTTCTTAGGCGCCATCGATTTGGGCCTGGACCCGGCCATAGAAGCCGATGGGGAGCGCCACACGGCCTTCGATAGAAGGCGGATTTCGCTGCGCTGGTTTTGCGGCACGATTCTGACAGGACTTTCCGGCGCGGCGCTCATCGGCGCGGCCATTTACGCGGCGCTTGGCCATCAATCCTATTTCGCCGAGCCGCCCGCGCTTTCCCAACGCAAAGAAGTCAATGTGGATTTCGGCGTCAACCCGCGCAAGGCCGACCGGCTGGTCAAGGCGGTCGACATAGTGGCGGCGAAGCAGAGCTTTCGCGCGCCGACCGCGATCCGGCAGGGCGATAAGGAGGTGATGAAAGTCCACAGCTTCACCCGGGTCGAAACGACTCTGGTCCTGACGAGCGTCGGCTTCGCCGAGGATGTTCCACCGTACAATCCCTTGAAGGTCCTGGCCGATGCGCGCAACCCGATCGACGTCGCGCCGGAGCCGCTGCAGGATGATGCCGAGGTCTCGTGGTCGACCCGCGATTTTTCAGGGGACAAGCTGTCGCCGACAATCGGCCTGACGATTGACGAGGTCCAGGCCCAGGTCGCAGAGCATGTCAAGAACACGGCGACAGCCGGCGCCAAGCCGATCGCGCTGCCGCCGCAACTTCTTCTCATGCGGACGAGCCGGACCAATTTCCCGGGCGTGCTCTCCTACGCCAATCCCGCCGAGCCTGTCGCGACAGCGCCTTTTTCGGCGATCGAAGTCCGAATGGTTCCGGAAAATGTGACCAATGTCGAGCGGTCTGGGCAGTCGCCGCAGACCACGCAGATGGAGGAGCGGCTTGTTGTGGTTCGCCACGGCGAGACCCTCGAGGATGTTCTCGCCGCCGCCGGGGTGGCGAAGGACAGGATCAACGCTGTCATCGCCGCCTTTGGCCTCAAGCGCGGCGAGGCGGCCGTGGCGGAAGGGCGCCGCGTCAGGCTGCTTTTCGCTGATCTCGATGGCTCCGGCTCGAATATGACTTTGGCCCGTCTTTCGATCTACTCCGATGAGACATTGGAGACGAATATCGCAATCAATGACAGAGGCGCTTACGTGCGGGTGACGGCGCCGCAGCGCGCCGCGAAAAAGCCGGTCCAGAATGACGACGACGATGATGGCGACGGCATGCGGCTCTACGATTCGCTGTATGAGACCGCGCTGAAGCAGGAGATTCCCCGCCCGGTCATCGACGACCTCGTTCGCGTCTTCGCCAATGACGTCGATTTTCAAAGACCCGTCACCGGCGGCGACTCATTCGAAGCTTTCTATGATGAAAACGAGGAGGGCGACGGGCGCAGCCAGCTCCTCTACGCGGCCATCACCGCGCGCAACGAGACGTTCCACTATTATCGCTTTCAGACGCCTGATGATGGCGTCGTCGATTATTACGATTCAAATGGCCGTTCGACGCGCAAGTTTCTGGTTCGCACGCCAATCGTTTCGGCCAGATTCACGTCGGGATTTGGCATTCGCTTCCATCCCATCCTGGGTTATTCGCGTCCTCACACGGGCGTCGATTGGGCCGCCCCTATCGGCACGCCGATCTTCGCCGCAGGCAATGGCGTGATCATCAAGGCGGGCTGGGATTCAGGCTATGGGCGGCGCGTCGAGATCCAGCACGCGAACGGATATATCACGACCTATAATCATATGTCGGGCTTTGCGCGCGGGGCCACAGAGGGGGCGCATGTGCGGCAAGGGCAGGTCATTGGCTATCTCGGCCAGACTGGCCTCGCCACCGGTCCGCATCTTCACTATGAAATCATGGTGAACGGGCATTTCGTGGACCCGATGCGCGTCAAGCTCGCCCGCACGCGCGAATTCGACGGCCGCATGCTCGGCGTTTTCAAGCGCGAACGCGATCGCATCGACGGGTTGCTCGCCAAGGCGCCGGCCGCCGATCGCGTCGTCGCCGAGCGGCAGGTCAAGTGAGCCTCGGCGAGGCTTCCAACGCGCGGGGCGCACCTTCCTAGGGCGCCAGCGCACGTTCCGGACCGAGGCGAATCGCGCTCGAATTCCCCGCTGCCTTCAGCGCAAATCCGAGACGATCGTTGAACGGTCGGATCCGAGCAGCTTCATCCGCACCAGAAGGTCGCCGTCGAACCAGACGTCGCGATCGAATTCGCCTGGCGTCTTGTCGGAGATCTTATAGTGATGAGTCTGACGCTTGACGCCGCGGACGACCAAAGTCTCTTCGCCGGCGTCCTTGACCTTGATCGACAGGCGTTTGCCATTGTCGGTTTGGAAAAGGTCGGATCGGTTGACCACATCCCTGCTCCAGAGGCTCGCCGGAGCAAACGTCTTGGCGATGTCGCTCCGCTTGCCGTCGACAGTCAGGCTCAGCTTGTCGGGCGAGCTCCCCGGCCCAACCTCGACCGTATGCTTTGTCCCATTGTCGTCGGTTTGCGATTTGTAGCTGATCAGCTGACCGCTTCTCCAAATTTCGGTGGAGGCATGTTCATAATGATAGGCTTCAATGAACATCACTTTGACCGAGATGCTCGTGGCGAGCTTCACCGTCGTCACATCGTTCTGACGATCGATGTCGATCGTCGTCGCGCCGATCTTGTCGCCTTCCCGATCAACCTCGAAAACCTCGTGAATTTTGATTGGCGCGGGCGTGGTGTCTACGCGGGGGGAGGGCGTATCGACGTGGGGGGCGTCTTGGCGAGGCGGCGGATCGACGCGCGGGGCCGGTTCGGCGCGCGCGGAAATCGGCGTGAGAATAGCCAGAGCCAGACTCACGAGAGCCGCGGACAAAAACGCAAGCATATTTCCGAGAAGTCTCATTATCATCGCCGTCGTTTCCCTGAGAGCGCCAGTCTGCGCGGCAAAAGCGCCGGATTTGCGCCCTTTAACTATTTGTCGCCGCGCTTCTTTCGCCAGACGCGGCGGGCAGGGCGTTAGAGCATGTTCCGAAAAAGTTGACCGACTTTTTCGATCAGAACATGCTCGAACTTATTGATCTGGAGTGAGTTCCTATCGATTGGATGATGCCATCCAATCGGAACGCGCTCTAGAGCTTATCGCATTTTTTCCTGTCGCGGAGCCGTTCTCGAATTTATCGACAGATCCGTCGAGAACATGTCCTGAAAATTGCCGCCGCGCTCAGCGCAACCTAACATCCGCCAGGAAAAGGCAGGACGCCGCAATCGCGGCCCAGGTCCGCGCGGCGTCTAGCCGCTCCCATCTGTTGATCGTTGCGCGCCATCCCTCAGGCGGCGCTGCGGCCTTCCAGGTCAACACGGCCTGATTTATCGGCACGGTGCCCGCTAGCGTGATCGAGATGAATGCAACGAGAAAGAACAAACCCGCGCAGCGGAGGCGCAGCCCTGGGCTGTAGCCCTCGAGCAAGGTCTCTGCAATCCCGGAAAAGAACGCCAAGCCAAATATGACGGGCGCTAAGATGCGCAGCCGACGGATCAGCGCCTGGCGCAACTGGATTCCCGGTTCGGTATCAAGGCTAGCGGCGGGGCCGCGAACCCCGAAGCATATCGCGAACTTCTCGGCCGCCAGGACGCCTGCGCAAAGCAAATTAACGAACCCAAGAACCTCGACGAGCATGTCGCGTCTTTCTTCTTGTAGGGACCGCGCTTGTCAACGGCGGCGGATTTCGAACTGAGACGCCACAAAAAATTGTTCGACTTTTTCGATCGGGGCATCATGTTCCAACTCTTTAAAATTGAAGCGCTCTAAGGCGCTGCCGCGAGAATGAGCCCCGACGTCAGCTTCTCGCGTGCGGCGGCGGCGGAAAGCCCCTCCTGACGCAAGGCCCGCAGGGATTTCGCCCGCAAGCTCTTCGAGAGCTTCTGTCCCGAAGCGTCGCGCAAGAGCGGGTGATGATGATAGGAGGGCGCAGGAAGGTCGAGCAGAACCTGCAACAAGCGATGCAGGCTTGTCGCCATGAACAGATCTTCGCCGCGCACGATGTCGGTCACCCCTTGCAGCGCATCGTCGAACACGACCGCGATATGATAGCTCGTGGGGATGTCCTTTCGCGACAGCACAGCATCGCCCCAGAGGGCTGGCTCGGCGGCGACGTCGCGCCCTTCCATGCCGGCGCCGCCATATTCACGCCAGCCCAGTCGGAAACCGATGCGAGCGAGCGCCGCCCCCATGTCAATTCGTTGCGCCGCGAGTTGGCCCGCGGCCAGCCGCCGCCGCCTCTCCTCTTGCGAAAGATGCTTGCATGTTCCGGGATAGAGAGGGGAGCCGTCGGGGTCGCGCGGCCAGTCGGGTTTCGAGGCGACGGCGACCATGATCTCGCCGCGCGTGCAAAAGCAAGGATAGGTCAGCCCCTGCGCTCCGAGCCTATCGAGAGCGCTTGCATATTCGGCGAAATGCTCCGATTGGCGACGCACGGGCTCTTCCCAGGCGAGGCCCAGCCAGCGCAGGTCTTCATAAATGGCCCGTTCGAACTCGGGCCGGCAGCGTTCAATGTCTATATCCTCGATTCGCAGGAGCAGACGTCCGCCCGTCGCGCGCGTCATCTCGAAGTTCAGCAAAGCGGAATAGGCGTGGCCTAGATGCAGATAGCCGTTCGACGATGGCGCGAAGCGGAAAACGCGGTTGCTGAGAGACCGGGTCATGTTTTGGGCTCCGCGGCGGCAAAGGCGTCGAGCTGAATTGCGACTAAAGCGCTTCCCGATCAGACGGAATTATCTGATCGAAAAGGAATCGCTCAAATTCAATGAGTTGGAGCATGTTCTGATCGAAAAAGGCGATCAACTTTTTCGGAACATGCTTAAGCGATGAGGTTGAATTGGCGCCAATCGGCGGAGGAAGACATGCGCCTCAATCTCTGCTTGGGCAAATGAAATTGCTTGAGGTCTAGGGCCAGACCCGAACGGGTCTCATGCATTCAAGTGGTTGTGAATATTGTGGATTGTCACACTTCCATGGAGGCCGGATAGGGCCGAGCGAAATGAATCGCGTAAACTATCGACTGCCGCACGCTAAAGCCAAGGAGTTGGCGGACGGTTAGTCTCAGGACGCGGCGCCGCTGTCTCGTCTCTTCAGACGAAATGTCCCGCTCGTATTCCGCCAAGCCTGCGGCTAGACTCTACGGCATGAGCGAATCGCCATCATCCCGCCAGCCGCGCTCCTTTCTTGGCGTCGAGCGCTCCGTTCTCGGGCGCCCCTGGCGGGATCGGCTCGACGCGGCGGGGCAGGCGAGGGCGCTCGCCATCGCGCAATTGCTCGGCGCCGGGGATCTTCTCGCGCGCGTTCTCGCCGGGCGGGGCGTCATGCCGGAGTTTGCTGAAAATCACCTCGACCCGACGCTGCGAAACCTTCTGCCCGACCCGTCTTCCTTGAAGGACATGGAGGCGACCGCCGCAAGGATCGCCGACGCCGTCGAGCGCGGAGATAAAATCGCGATCTTCGGCGATTATGATGTCGACGGCGCGGCTTCCTCGGCGCTCCTCGCCGATTATTTTTCACGAGCAGGCGCGCCTTTCGCCATCCATATTCCGGATCGGATCTTTGAAGGCTACGGCCCCAATGTCGAAGCGATCCGAAGCCTCTCCGAGGCCGGCGCGAAGCTTTTGATCACGGTCGATTGCGGAACGACCAGCCATGCGCCCTTGGCCGAGGCGCGTCGGCTCGGCCTCGACCCGATCGTGCTCGACCATCATCAGGCGCCTGAACTTTTGCCCGAGGCCATTATCGTCAATCCGAATCGGCAGGACGATCTGTCTGGCCTTGGCCAGCTTTGCGCGGCGGGCGTCGTCTTCATGACCCTGATCGCGCTCAATCGCGTCTTGCGCGCGCGCGGCTTCTTTTCCGTGGCGCGGCCGCAGCCCGATCTTCTTTTAGGGCTCGATCTGGTGGCGCTCGCGACAATCGCCGATGTCGCGCCGCTGACCGGCCTCAACCGCGCCTTCGTCGCCAAGGGGCTTTCCCTCATGCGCGCGCGGGAGCGTCCGGGGTTGAAGGCTTTGTTTGACGTCGCGGGTGCGGATGGGCCGCCGCGACCCTATCATCTGGGTTTCCTAATTGGGCCGCGCATCAACGCCGGCGGCCGGATCGGCGACGCCGCGCTCGGCGCGAGGCTGTTGAGCCTCGCCGATCCGATCGAGGCGCGGCGGATCGCGGAAGAGCTCGACCGGCTCAATCGCGATCGTCAGGAAATGGAGCGCGGGACGCTTGAGGAGGCGGAAGCCGAAGCGCTGGCGAGCATCGGCCTCGATGAGAGCGGCGCGGTGGTTGTCGCGGCGGCGGAGGGCTGGCATCCGGGCATTGTCGGGCTCGTCGCCTCGCGCCTCAAGGACAAGTTCCGGCGTCCGGCCTTTGCGATCGCGCTCGGCGCCGACGGAGCCGGAACCGGGTCGGGCCGCTCGATTCCTGGCGTCGATCTCGGCCGCGTGGTGCGCGCGGCCGTCGAAGCCGGCGTTCTCGTCAAGGGAGGCGGACATGCAATGGCTGCGGGCGTCACGATTTCCCGCGCGCGAATGGCCGATTTTCGCAGCTTTCTGGAAGAAAATCTCGCCGGGCAGGTGGCGGCGAGCCGCGCGGGGGAAGCTTTGCTGATCGATGCGGCGCTGACCGCATCGGCGGCGAGCCCGGATCTTATGGCCGCGCTTGAGCGGGCGGGACCCTTTGGCGCCGGCAACGCCGAGCCGGTCTTCGCCTTGCCCGCGCATCGGCTCGTCGACGTCGCCGACGTCGGCAATGGACATGTGCGGCTCAAGGCGCAAGCCGGCGACGGCGCCAAGATCGAGGGGATTGCGTTTCGCGCCGCCTCAGAGCCGCTCGGGCGCGCGCTTCACGCAGGCCGGGGCGCCATGATGCATCTGGCAGGAACCCTCGCGCTGGATCATTGGGGCGGAAGGGATCGGGTGCAGCTGCGGCTCGTCGATCTCGCGCCGGCCGCCGCGCCGCGCTCCTCCTGAGCGCCGATTCTTGAACTTGCCAGTCCTGCCGACGCCCTTTATATCTCCGCGCGGCCGAGCGAATATTGCAGCGAACCTAATCCTCGCCAATTTCCGCGCCCATCGTCTAGCGGTCTAGGACGTCGCCCTTTCACGGCGAAAACAGGGGTTCGATTCCCCTTGGGCGCGCCAATAAAATCAATTAGTTAGAAAGAAATTTCCCGCTCAACCGGGTCTAATACCCAACTCTTGCCCGATAAGCGTTGCTGGACGCTGGCGAACAGCGGCGGATTTCGCGGGGGAGACTCCGATAGGCAGGCAGTGGATGGCCAAATAGCGCGCGGTGTGGACACCGCTTGTCTATTTTGTGCAAGGCGGAAGTTGCTGAGCGCTCCTCGCGGCCTATGAGGGACATCTCGCGGACTTGCGGCAAGACGCCGTCCTTGACGATCTCATCAAAGAGAGAAGCACTGATTCCGATATTGAACCGGTTGGCTCCGCTGCTTGGGTATTCGCCGCTTGCCGAGCGGCTGCTATTCCATGGAGCATAAAATTGAATTTGGTTGTGGCTACCCCTTTTGCGGGAACATTAAATTGACTTGAACATTACGCTAACCCGGCACGGGCGCGGCGTTGAACGATCGGCGTGGCGACAAAGACAAATTATGAGCGCCAAGACGATGATGAATTCGGCGGAACGCGGCGACATCCAGGGCGCTATCATTGGGACGGCGGAGCGCTTGTTCCGCCAGATTGGCTTTCAGAAGACGACGGTCGCCGACATCGCAGCCGATTTGCATATGTCGCCGGCCAATGTCTATCGATTTTTTGCGATGAAAGCCGAGATCGAGGCGGCGGTGTGCCGCGGGCTTTTCGGCGAGATCGAAGCCGCCGCCGAGAGAATCGCAAGATCCTCGGCGCCGGCTAGAGAGAAGTTGCGCAACGTAATCACAGCGATTGTGCAGCTGAACGCGCAACGTTTCCAATCCGATAGGAAGCTGCACGAATTATTTGAAACTGCCTACCGTGAAAATTGGCCGATCGCGCGCGAGCACACCGACAAAATGGACAAGATTCTGGCGCAAATTATTAGACGGGGCATGGCCGCCGGCGAGTTTCGGCCGGGTGACGCGGACCTAGCGGCCGTTCTCGTCGGCAGCGCCTGCGTCCGCTTCTGTCATCCGCGGCTGATGGTGGAATGCGCGGATCCTAAGCCCACCAGCAATCAAATGATCGATTTTTGCCTCGCTGCGCTTGCGTAAGAGCACGATGCGGATCTTGAAGGCGATCGGAAATCTGAACGGGCAGTAGAGCCAGCGCAGACTGGAACCATTCGCGTCGCTCTCCGGTTAGTGACGTACCCAGGGAGGATTTGCAATGCGCACGTATGCACTCGGTATAGTTGTGGCGGCTCTTTTTGCCTTTCCCGCTTCAGGGTTTTCCCAGCCTGCTGGGAGTGGACCGGGAGGCGTTCGCATAGGCGATGACCAAGGCCAAGCGGCGTCATCGCAGCAGGAATGTGAGCAACTGCGGAGCATGTGTTTCCAGAAGGATGAGTCAGGTCAGCTAGGCGACGATTGCCGGAAATATCACGGCAGTTGCAAGAGCGTAGGCGCCGAGGAGGACGAGGACTAAGAGGGCCGAAGTACCGGACATGGTCCCGGCTAGTCGATGGCCATGGCGACGTCACGCCGACAAAAAGCCCCCAGCGTGCGGCACACGCCAGGGGGAGTGTATTTCCAAGATCAAGCCAACTGGGAAGGGCTTGCGCAAATCGGTTTATGTGCTGAACCTTGCGTTTGGCTGGCGTCGCTATGATGCTGGGTTAGTTTGAATCTCGTCTACATGGCGCCAGACGTCGACAATAGATTTGGCGCGACGAACGCTAGGAATTGGTCCAGGGCGGACAGCCCATCAGATCAATCTCAAGGGAGGCAGTTTTGCACGCCGCAACACACTTCCTTCCATAAGGAGATCATCGAGCAGGTTTCGAGTCGCGCCTGGGCGACCTATGTTGGAAGAGAAGATCATGACTCGCCATCCCGGCAGCCGGATTGTTGGTTTGCTCAGGTCATGCGCTTTGCCATGTCGGCTTTGCGTGCGATCATCTTTTCGGCAAGCGCGATGCTGCCGCCGTTCTCGGCGACGACCCTCCGAATCGAAGCGTCCGGAATTCGTATCACCACTGCGATGGCCTCATTGATCTCGACAGGGCCCATGTCTCCGAAAAGCCTGACTGCGTGAGGGTTGTCCGCGCTCTTGCGTAGCGTGTCGAGTTCGGAAACGCATGCGCCGAACGCTTTGCCCTTCGGGTCCCCCTGCGCCCGAAACTCCAGCGCGCCTCCGACGTCGAGCGTCGTGACCATCCCGTCGATGACGCCCTGATTGTCGCCGTCGAAACCGGCTGCATCCCAGTTGGCCGTCCATGCGTGCACACCGAGCCAGCGCTGCGCCTGTCTGCGCTCGCTGTCGCTGAGACGCGAAACGTGCTTCTTGTCAAGTTCGACAAACTCGGTCGCGATCTGATTTGGTTCCTTTGCGCTCACATAGGTCAGCGTCGGCGCCCCGGCCAGCTGGTAGAGCTTCGCCGCAATGATCTCATTGCGCGCGTGTGCGTTCGATTCCAGCGACTTCACGTAGAACCGCCGACCGTTCTTGTTCTGATAGACGCCTCCCGGATTGCTTCCCATCTGCGGGCCGACCTTTTGCATAGTCGCTGTGTCGATAACATTGGCGTCCACGTCAATCATTGCCTTCGTCCGTCTGACCAGCGCCAGTTGCGCCGGCGTCTCGATCGCGCCTTTGCGCGCGCGGCGGACGTCCCGGATGGCCTGGTCAGGCGCCATGCCCAATTCGACTAGAAGCCGGGCGGCAATCATGCCCGCCCGCCCGAGGCCGCCCTTGCAATGCACGAGCACATCGGCGCCGCTGCGCAGCAGCGCGCGGATTTCTCGGCCATGCGTCTCCCATTGCTTCTCGAAGGCCTCGGTCGGAACCGAGTAGTCCGCGATGGGCAGATGTCGCCAATCGAGCCCCAGGCCTCGGATTTCCGAGCCGAGATGAGGCACCTTGAGCGCCGCGAGTTCGGCCGGCTCAACCAGCGTTAGCACCAGACGCGCGCCCCATGCGGCGATGATGTCGAGATCCGCCGAGAGATCGCGCGCCCAGGCCCCCGTGCTCGCGGCATCGTCATGCTTACCGGGGCAGAATGTGATCCCGATCCGCCCATGCGAGGGGCTTGCACGCACTTCCGCGATCTGAAGGGGGTGCGTCTGGCTTGTGCGCAAAGCGGTCATCTAGCGCCACCCATCAAACGTCAACTATGTTTCAAAAGCGGCTGCGCCCTTCGCCCCGCCGGCTGGGCGGGCGCTATCCCTGACGCGCTGTCCAGCTTGCCGAAGGCAATGGGCGTGCTTATCTGCTGGTCACCACACGACTGACCAAACTTTAACCTGGGCCATTCCCCTATGGTCCAGGTTTCTTTTGCCATGTCGGTGTTTTTGGAAAGCAAAGCGATTTTGACGGCGCGTAGGGCGTCGTTGTGGAACCTTCCCGATAATGGCGAATTAGGCAGAGTCCAAAGCAAATTAAAGGACGCCTCCTACCGGACAAGTCCGATGACAATAATGACGCTCAATAAACTCATCCAGGAAATGCGCGCCTACAACAGAACTGTGGCGCAAGATCGAGAATGCGACGCATGGCAGGATTTCGTCGTCGAATGCTTTAGCCGCTATGAAGTAGGCCCTTGGGAGGGCCTGGCCCAGGATGTTCCAGCGGTCGAAGGTTTTGTCGATTATTGGCTCAATGTCCCCAAAGGCGCGAACTACGATTACGACGCGGGAACGGGCGCACGCCAGGAAGCGGCCGAGTCCCTCACCGTCGCAGCATTCATCGTTGCGTTTGAAAAAGCCGGCGCAGGCATCGGCGCCGAGAATGGCTGCCGACCTTAGAAGCTGGCGGGCCGCCCGCTCATAAACCCGCGCTGTCCAGCTTGCCGTCTGAGGCGGCTGGCCTATGTGCTGATGCGCGTCGCCATTGGCGTCAACAGATGGCGCGCACCTCCCTCGAGAGCCTGGGCTATCGCCTCGATCCCGACGGTCCGGGTTTCCTTTGCCCGGCGTTTCTGGACACAACAGTGAATGTGGACGATTCAGCAAGTCACGGCCTACCTTAGACGGCGAGCGCCTGCGATCTTCGAGTTTCTCGACGAAACTTCGGTGGCGTTCGAGTGGATCGTTATCGCCGCCTTCGTAGGGGTTGTTTTTCTCTATTTGCTCTATTCGGTCGTAACGCCGCCCCTCCATCCGCCTGGCGTCGTTGTCTCGCCTTGATGGCCTGCCCCTCGGGTTAGCTGAGCGCTCCAGCCCTGTCACGCACCCTCGGCCGGGGGGCTTCTTCCTCGCTTCGGCTTCCGCCGCGCACGGTAGCCGCCCAGCCCCCGCGAGCTTTTCGCGGACGATCCGGGCGGCGCATGAGATCGCAGGGGCGCGTCGATGAGGTAGCCGTGGACGTCATTCAATTTGTTCATGTTCGGGTTCCTTGCTTGGACGGCATCTTTGGCGCCGTCGCATGGCTTCGGGGCGATCAGGCTACTCGTCTTCCTCGCGGTATCTTGGCCAAGCAAACGCCCGCGAGGACACTCCCGATGCCGTCACTTATTTTATCAATAGCCTTAGTGTGCTCGGCCTCTATCTCGGCGAGTTTCGTATCCATACGATTGCACTCGGCTTGCAGGCCGTCGCGCCACGCCAGAGAGAGGCCAGTTCTTACATTCTTCAGCATTCTCATTTCGTCGGAGTTGTCCGGCGCGAGACTCTGTGAGACCTGTTTCGTCACAAAGTCCAATAAATGACAGACATCCCAGAAATTTTCAGGGGTCAGCTCGGCGAGCTTGTCTTCTATCTTCTTTTGTTCAGCGCTGTGCATGCAAATACGTACTTCAGACTATTTTTCGGTTGGTACAATATTAGCTTGATATATCTGATCCGCTTCAAGAAGATCCCATCTCGAAACGAGTTCTTTAATCTTGCTGATCTTCCGTTGTTTCGCCCCGAGAGTTTCCTTCAAGGTCGGATCGGATGCCGTGGATTTGGCTGCTGGCGCTTTGCGGGGCTTCGGTTTCGTTGTCATGGTCATGCCTCCTTGGCGAGAATGTCGCGGAGCGATTCCGCGATCGTGGTCATGAATTCGGTGCTCCCATACGTGCTGAAGTAGTCGTCTAACTCCGGGTAATCGGCGAGACAGTCGACAAAGGCCACGAGCCCAACCAGCGTCTGCGGCTTTGTCTCGGTGAGCTGCTTCAACAGGTCCCATTCAATATCGAGGGACTCATTCCATTGAGGGTCCTCGCTGCCGCGCATTCCATTCACGCGTTCAGCCGCAGCCCGAAACTGCTCGATCGCGGAATATATCGGGTCCGGTGTCGCAGCGGTCGCTAGAGGGACTGCAACTGTCGCGGCGACCAGTCCGGCGGCGAGCGGCTTCAAGACATTGCGGCGCGAGAGATCTAATGAATTTGGCATTCCGTTTTCTCCTACGGTTGAAAGATGAGAAGGTGCCCGTCCCGGCGAGCGCTTCACGCGGTCAAACTGCTTATCGCGCCACTCTCGCCGGTCCAGTGCTAAAGCCACTTCGGTCGCCAACGCTTGGTTGGTTGGATATTCCGCCCAACTTGAGCCAGCGACGGCATAAGTTATTCCACCTGGCCAAGTGGAGGAGGTGGATTTTCTTGCCGATCCGTCAACGTAGCGCTCAATGAGCCAATGCTCACGTTTCGTTAAAGCGGCCGATCCATTCTTCGCCGAAGATCGCGGCGCCGACGCGCTCGCACGCATCGTTCAAAGATATTTCCTTCATCGCGAGCCCTCGCGAATGCCCGATAAGCGCGGGGAAGCGAGCGGACTATTCTCGCTTGTCGGCTGGCCGGCCTATCCCCGCGCTTTTCTTATGGCTTCACGCCAACCTCTTGATGGGCGCAACGTTTGTGCTGTCCACAATGCCAAGTGCGGGGAGCGCGGCGGGCACCGTCTCTGCCACATAGTTCGGCGATAGATGCGCGTAATGCTTCTCAGTCATGCGGGTGTCAGAATGCCCGAACCGCGCCGCGATGACGCCCATGGGAACGTCCTTCATTGCGAGCGCGCTGGCGTAGGTGTGGCGCAAGATGTGGAAGATCGCGGCGGGCTCGATCTTGGCGCGCCCGCTCGCCGCGTCCAAGGGCCGCTGCTGATGCGATGGCCCCCACGCCTTGCGGTCATCCCGCACAAAGATCAGGTCGCGGCCGCCATGGCCGGCCGTAAGCTCAGCAAAAAGCCCAACACCTTCATCGGTCAGCGCGACGTGGCGCGGCTTCCCGGACTTCGATTCGCGCACGGTGGTGGTTCCGGCCTCCGGGTTGAAGTCGGCGGCGCGCATCCTGGTCAGCTCGCCATATCGGCAGCCGGTGAGCAAGGCGCCGCGCACCAGATCGCGGAAAGCTCCGCCAGAGGCGTTGACGATGCGACGGCATTCGTCCTCGGACAGGAAGTGGACAACCGGTGCGTCCGCCTCACGAAACGGCCTTACCTTGCGCCATGCTTCATCACTGGAAGTTCGGCCGTCATGGAAGGCGTGATTGAGAGCGGCCTTGAGAACGGTAAGGGTCCGGTTCGCCATCGATCGGCGCGCCCTCACGGCGTCGACGTCCTTGGCGTCGACGGCTTGGCTCTTCTGCGTCCTCTTCACGATGCGGCCGGCGCGGGCCAGCTTTGGAGCCGTGGCAAGGCCTGTGTGCCAGTCGCGAAGGCGCTTCGTCGTCAGCTTGGCAAGTTCCAAGTCGCCGATATCTGGAAGAACGCGGACCTTGGCGGCGGAGCGATCCTTGGCCACCCCTTTCGAGCCCCGCCGTTCACGATCAGCGAAATAGGAGTCGAGAGCTCTCCCGACGGTGTAAAGGCCATCAACGGGCGGGAGCCCGAGGTTGGCGCGTTCAGCCGCCTTCCACCATTCGCGCGCCTTGGCCTGAGCGTCCGAGAAGGGTGAGCCGGGCTCTCGCGGCAGGCTTCTCAAGATTGGCGTCGCGGACTGTACGGGCCATGGCGGAGCGTTTTTTCGATCATGCCCAACTCATGCCCGACATACGTGGACGAATGTCCGCGAACTGTGAAGGTCGTCAATTACCTGTTTTTCAATGGATTTAAAGGCTCATATCGTTCGCCAGTGTTCGCCAAAGTGCTTGTTGTCCCTCTTTCACGGCGAAAACAGGGGTTCGATTCCCTTTGGGCGCACCTATAATTTTAATGTGTTAGAACTTTCTTCCACATCGAATAGGCGTCCGTACGGAAAATATACGGAAATGTTGTCCCCCGAACGCTGGCGAGTTTATGCGTTCTTCTGGCCATGCTAGGTAAGCAAAGATCGGAAATTTGGGAAACGTCAGCCATCGATTTCGCGGCCAATCGCACGCACGGGCTAAACCGAAATCCCCGCCCCACACTGTGCCGCTTTGAGCCTTCCGGTGAAGGCGAGCCGTCTCGCATTGACGCCGGCCATCCTGATCGCGTCGTTCCTCGCGCGTTCGAGCCAGCCTGTCAGCTCATCCATTACATTCATTCCGATCAAATTTATTCTTTCGCAGGCCGAACCCGATAGTTTTGCCGCCGGCGGATCGTCCGCGTCTCCACTTTCATGGGTTCGTAGTGGCTCACGCCTCCCCTAACGTTTCGAACAGCGCGTCCGGCTTGGCGGCGGCGGGGGCTGATTCGCTGCGCAGTCTCGAAAGGCCGGAATGAACCTGACGAGCCTGTCGCGGTTGACTGGCAATGAAGAGGATGATCATGGCAAACGTCCTTTCTATATTGATTGTCGCTATCTTGATCGGCTTTGGCCTCCCGGCGGCGGCCACGGAGCTCTCGACGTCGATTATGCGGCCGAGCCCGCTCGATCCCGTCTCCGGCTCGGTGTCGGGCAGTCTGCCGGGAGGCGATGGGGTGAAGATTTATTATTTATCGGCGGATCTCACTGCCGGCAGTTTGATTACCCAATTGCAAATCACCGGTCGATCAAGCGGCCGGCGCGAGCTCACGCTAGAACTTCTCGGTCCAGACGCGAAAAGAGTTGAGTCGACCTATGTCTTGGGCTCCTCGGCCGCGACGGACGAGACAACAAAAACCTTCGAGATCGACGCGACCGGCCGCCATGTCTTTCGAATACTCGTCGCCGGGGGAGAGAATGGCCGATTCTGCATCCTTTTTGGCGGCGGGGCGTTGCCCACCGCCAATGCGCAGAATTGCTCCGCGACATCCGCGTCGCGCCCAGCGCCTCCGGCCCAAACGCCCGTTCTCGTCGCCGGATCGCCGTCCCAGGTCCCGGTTGCGCCAGAGGCCGCTCCGACGAGCCCATCTGGGGTCTCGGCTGAACTTTCGACCTCAATCTTGCGACCAACGCCAGTCGAGTCGTTGAATGGAGCCATCTACGGCAAATTGCTCGGCGCAACCGCCAAGACTTATTACTTATCGGCAGATGTCGAGGCGGGGGATCTTCTCGCCCAGTTTGAAACATCGGGACGCGCCGGCGGCGTTCGCCGGCTCGACCTCGAACTCCTTGGCGCGGATGGAAAAAGCGTAGCCTCAGCCTACCTTACTCCGGGTCCGAAGACGAGGGACGAAGGAACGAGAGCTTTTCCGATTGGTTCCCCGCGCCGCGCCGTGCTGCGGCTGATCGTCGAAGGGGAAGAGACTGGCGATTTTTGCGTCCTGTTTGGCGGCGCAGCGCTCCCGAACGTCAAGCCGCAGCCGTGTCCCTATTCCGTCGGTCTCGCGGTCGCAACGAATCCGGATGAATTCTCCCCTTCGATCTTTCAGCCGAGCCCCGCTGATTCCGGATTAGTCGCCGGCAAACTGCCCGGAGGCGCTGCGGTCAAATATTACTATTTGTCCGCTGATCTCACCCCCGGCAGTCTGATCACCCAACTGCAGATCACAGGTCACGGCAGCCACCGCGAGATGTCGTTGGAGCTCCTCGGTCCGGACGCAAAACCCGCGGAGTCGACATATGTTTTGGGGTCTTCCAACCTGAAAGACGAGACGACACGGATTTTCGCGATCGATTCTACTGGACGTCGGTTGATGCGGCTGATCGTCGAGGGCGACGCCACTGGCGCATTCTGTCTGCTCATGGGCGGGACCGCTCTGCCGGCCGGCGGCGCTCAGGAGTGCCCGACGAAAGCCGCTGTCGCCGCTCCCGTTGCGTCCGCACCGCCGCAGCCTGTGACGAAGGTCGGCCCGCTGCCGGCACCGCCGAAGAATTTCGAAATAATTGTCACGAAATGCGAAGAGCGAGTGCGGGTGCGATCGGATTTTTTGTTCGACTTCGATCGCGCCGAGCTTTTTCCCGAAGCTAATTCTGCGCTGCGCGAGCTCGCCCATCGGAGCGACCTCGCTCGCGGGAGTATCATGGTCGAAGGGCACACAGACGGTAAAGGGTCAGATGCCTACAATCAAAGATTGAGCGAACGCCGCGCTGAAGCGGTCCGTGCGGCGCTCATAGATCAGGGCATGTTCGGAGACGACCTTCTCGTCCACGGCTTCGGCAAGAGCCGCCCAATCGCCCCCAATCAAAATTCAGATGGGTCGGACAATCCCGAAGGGCGGCAGAAAAACCGCCGCGTCGAATTGGTGGTGAACACCTGTGGTTAAAAATATAATTCAGACTTGTTCGTTCTGAAGTGCTTTCCTATTTCCCCAGGAGCCTGAAAGCGCTCCAGTGGGGTTGACGTTTTGAAGCGTTCGCGAATGCGTCGTCGTGGTTGATGCTCTTCAATGAGAGGAGGAAACGTCAACACGTGAGCACGCGAAACTTGATCATGCGTTAGAGCACGTCAGGCCGCTACAAAATAGACCCCTGGGGCGACTTGGCCCAGGAGCGTCCACGCGGGGTCGAAGGGTTCGTCGAGTGTTGGCTGTGTCCCCAAGAGCGCGAACTACAATTACAACGCGGGAGGGGGCGCACGTCAGGAAAAAGCTGAATGCTCCACCGTCGAGGCTTTCATCGCCGCGTTTGAAAAAGCCGGCGTCGACTTCGTCGGCGTGAATAACTGCCGGACTTAAAAACTGGCGGGCCGCCCCTTCAAAAAACCGGGCCCTGATGACTAAGAGGGCCGAGGTGCCTGAACCCGGTCCGAGGCTAGCCGATGGCCATGGCGACGTCATGCCAATGAAAAAGCCCCCCAGCGTGCGGCACGCGCCAGGGGGAGTGTATTTCCAAGATCAAGCCAACTGGGAGGGGGCTTGCGCAAATCAGTTTACGCGCTGAACCTTGCGCTTGGCTGGCGTCGCTGTGCGCGATTGAAACAAAAAACGCCCGCCCATGGGAGGAGTGACGAGCGTTGCTGGCCATAAAGGTCGCGCGAGCAGCCAGAGCCTTGCAGTATGGTGCTTAAATCAAGTGATAATGACCGTCAATTGTCATAATATGCTCGGAGCGCTCCAGCGCGGTCAGGTCGGCTCGGTGATGCCGTATAGCTAAGCTTGCAGGCAGAGTCGGTTCGCTTTATCCCTAGCGTCGCCGATGGTCTATCTTAGTTGCAACGCTAGGGCCGCCATCGGGAGGACGCTGTTGAAGCGAAAAAGCCCGTCACTGGGAGAAGTGACGGGCGTTGCAAGGCACGAGGGGCGCAAGCATCCAAAGCCGTGCAGTGCATTTTTTATGTTCTTGCAATGCACGTGCTATATTAGCTGATAAATGTCGTCAACAGTGATAATTTGCGCGCTCAAGCAACCCCAGCTTGGGCGTTTTTCTTTACTTCGGCTTCCGCCTCGCACAGCCGCCGCTCCGCTTCCGCGAGCTTTTCGCGGACCATCCGGGCGGCCTCAACCTGAGCGCTTTCCGTCGTCGGATCAAGGCCTCCCATAGTTCAGGCTGTGGTCAAAGTCGGCGTGGGTCGCTCGGCTTCGAAGCGCTGCATCGCCCGGCCGGCCATAGATGCCGCCTTGCGGACGTCGTCGAGTTCGCGTGACGCCTCGGCGATGGAAAGATCTGTGCTTTTCGGTTTTGACATGTGGCGCCTCTTGTGTATGTCCCTATTTGTTTGTACAACGTACCTGTAAACAGGGACAAAAGCGCGTTATGTCAACATGTATTTTGACATTGTACATATGAAGCCAGTTCAGATAAAAATGGCTCGAGCTGCGCTTGGCTGGGGTGTGCGCGAACTGGCTGAAAAGTCTGGCGTCACGGCTAATACTGTGACGCGGATTGAAAACGGATCCGACGCCAAGCAATCGACAATCGCCGCGCTTCGCGCCGCTCTCGAATTGGCCGGCGTCGTGTTCATCGCCGAGAACGGTGGAGGCGCAGGCGTTAGGCTTAAGGAACGTTCAGACACGGCCAATCACCTAACGCTTCAGATTGACGCCCTGAAGGCCGACATGACGCCTGAGCCGGCGAACGAGAAGCCCAGCCCCAAAAAGGCGATGAAACAACTGAGGCGGGCGCACGATCAGAACGAGCTCGTGGAACTGAAGAACCGCCGGACAAAGGCGCGCGCGAAGGAAAAGAAATGATTCCCCGGCAATGTCGATAGGTCTGCCGCTACAGGATACCCCGGCCTTGAATTAAGCGCAGCACAATCACGATGACCGCTATAACCAAGAGAATATGAATAAACCCGCCCATAGTGTATGACGAGACCAAGCCAAGCAACCAAAGGACGATGAGGATGACTGCTATAGTTTCAAGCATTTGTTCTCTCCTTTTACGTTCCCCAAGTAGCTGCCGGTTCCACCCAGCCTGACTCGACTGGACGTTTTTTACAAGCCTAATACCAAGCCTTCCTGATTATGACCTGTGCGTCCATTGACGTGTTCCGATTGACATGATGAGCCAGGGCCGGTCGGTGAGCTTGTTCCAGGCGTAGCAGCAGTGGTCGAGGATGTCCCGGCACGATTTGAAAACGCGGTTCGAGAGTCAATTGTCCCTCATGAATTGCCAGATGTTCTCGACTGGGTTCGACTCGGGCGATTTGGGCGGCGGCAGGAGCGTTATGTTGGCGGGGCACGCGGCGCATTTTCGCGGGGCGGAAACCCGAAAGTCCGGCAGCGGATGGCCAAATAGCGTTCGGTTTGGACGCCGCTTGGCTATGCTGCCACGCGGAGGTTGCCGAATTTCAGCGCTCCTCATAGCTTACGACGGACATCTCGCGGCCTTGCCGCCAGACGCTGAAGGGCGTCATGGCAAAGCTGTTTTAATCAGTTGTCGCGGGGCCCTTAACGGACCTAATGCGGAGGCGGGGCGTCCGGATAGGGCTCTGGCTCGGAATAATTGGTCGGGACCGGACCGGTCAACGCGCCAAGAAAAGCAACGATCGCCTCGGCGTCTGTCGCGGGGATGTCGACGCCGAGCTGCGTCCTGCCCATAATTTTGACGGCGCGCACAAGCTCAGCTACCGAGCCGTCGTGGAAATAGGGCGCGGTCTTGGCGACGTTGCGCAGGCTCGGGACCTTGAACACATAAAGGTCGGCGTCGCTTTTCGTCACGTCCGCGCGGCCCTTGTCGGGCTCTTTCGCTCCGGTCTCTTTCCAGTAATCGACGCCGCCGCCAAATTTCTGGAACGAATTGCCTCCGACGCCCGCGCCATCGTGGCAAGCGGCGCAGCCGAGATCGATAAATTTCCGCAAGCCCGCCTGTTCGGCGCCTGTAAGCGCTTGGAGATCTCCGTTGAGAAAGGCGTCGAATTTCGACGGAGTGAGCAGCGTGCGTTCGAAAGCAGCGATGGCTGCGCCCCAATTTTTCGAATTGATGGGGTCCTTATCTTCAGGAAAAGCCGCGGAAAAGGCCGGCCCATAAGCTGGAATGGTCTTGAGTCTTCCCATCGGCGCCGCAAAATCGGGATTGCCGAAGCTGGCAGGCCCGAGCAACGATTTCTCCGCCTGATCTTCAAGCGACTCGCGATCGCCGCGCCAATGTTGCTTGAAGTTCAGGCTCGCGTTGAAAATGCTTGGCGCGTTGCGCGCATTCTCCCTGCCAAAGACGCCGATCGCCTTGGCGAGGCCGTCAGCCGCCTGCCGGTCCGGCTGGTGGCAATGCGAGCAACTCACATTGCCGTCCGCCGACACACGGCTTTCGAAAAAGAGGCGCCGGCCAAGGTCTATGCGCGCGACAGTCGCAGGGTCATTCGCGGCTGGGATTGCGGGAAGGGGCTGGAAGTGCGCCTTCGCGTCATCGAGCAACCGCTTGGCGTCGGGACTGAGCGGCGGCATCTGCGCGAGCGCGATAACCGCAGAAAAGCCAAGCCCGGCGAAACCCGAAAGGATCAGGCCAGAAAATATCACCTTTCGCATTTTGGCCCTCTTCATCTGCGCGCAGCTCGGTTGGCGAAAGGCCGCGCGAAGATCGGTCAGGTAACTTCAGCGCAGGCGGCGTTCGATTTGAGTCGTTCTAAAATAAGCTGCTCCAGCGATGAGAGCATAATCCGTCCCACGCAATTCGATTGACTTGACCTCTCCAGATAAAATCCGGAACCATGCGACTGACGCCCTATCGCAAGGATGGTTTTTATGTCGCATACCGATGCGACAGCGCGCAAGGAGAAAGCTATGATTCACCCCGCTTGCTCTCAGCCGCGGCTTCATCCGCCGAGGCGGCCAATTTTGCACAGCTTATTTGAGAGCCTCATCGCCGCAATTTTATTTGCCGCCTTATCCGGATCTTCCGGGGCGGCTCTCGCGCAGGCGTCCGCGAAGAAGCCGAATATTCTTGTCATCATGGGCGACGACGTCGGCTGGTTCAACATTGGCGTCTATCATCGCGGCGTCATGTCCGGGAAGACGCCGAACCTCGACAAACTGGCCGACGAGGGCATGATATTCACCGACTATTACGCTGAGGCGAGCTGCACGGCGGGCCGGGCGAATTTCATCACCGGCGAGCTGCCGATCCGCACGGGCATGACGACCGTTGGCCAGGCGGGCGCCGATATAGGCATTCCGGACGAGGCCGTCACCCTCGCCACCGTGCTGAAGGCGCAAGGCTATGCGACCGGCCAGTTCGGCAAGAACCATCTCGGCGACCGCAACAAATTCCTGCCGACCGTGCATGGCTTCGACGAGTTCTTCGGCTACCTCTACCACCTCGACGCCATGTCGGATCCCTATTGGTACGATTATCCGCAGGATTGGCTCGACAAGACCGGGCCGCGTAATCTTGTGCATTCTTTCGCGACCGACGTAGACGACCCGACGGAGCAGCCCCGCTGGGGCCGGGTCGGCAAGCAGAAGATCGTCGATGAAGGGCCGCTGGCGCCGTTTCCGAATATGAAGGACATGCAAGGCTGGCAGGAAGGCCGCAAAGCGAAATATGACATGGAGACCTTTGACGATGTGCTCGTCAAGTCTTCGAGCGCCTTCATGGACAAGGCGAAAAAGGCTGGCAAGCCATTCTTTGTTTGGCACAATACGACGCGCATGCATGTCTTCACCTACATCCCGCCGAAATATCAGGCGATGATGAATGCGAAGGACAATTACGGTCTCGAAGAGGCCGGCATGGCGCAAATGGATGACAGCGTCGGCGCGCTCCTGAAACATGTTGCGGACATCGGCGAAGCCGACAACACGATCGTCATTTTCACCACCGACAATGGGGCGGAAGTGTTCACTTGGCCGGATGGCGGCATGACGCCCTTCAAAGCCACCAAAGGCACTATTTATGAAGGCGGCTTCCGGGTTCCGGCGATTATCCGCTGGCCGGGCAAGGTCAGGCCAAGGTCAGTCGAAAATGGAATTTTCTCCGGCCTGGATTGGCTGCCGACCTTGGCGGCCGCCGCTGGCGATTCCGATATCAAAGACAAGCTTTTGAAGGGCGTGGAGCTGGAGAGCCGGACATACAAGAACCATCTCGACGGCTACAATCAAATGGACGTCCTTTTGGGCAAGGGCCAATCAGTCCGTCATGAACTCTTCTACTTCGGCGGCCCGCATCTTGGCGCCTTGCGGCTCGACGACTTCAAATTCCTATTCTTCCAGCAGCCTCAGGGCTGGCCAGGGGAGAAGGTCGCAACCGACATGCCGACCATTATCAACATCCGCCAGGACCCCTTCGAACGGACCCCATCGATCCACAGCGAAAACATGAACAATCTCGGCGGCGGCTACATGAACGATTTCATGGCGCGCGAGTTCTGGCGCTTCGTTCTCGTGCAACAAAAAGTGGGGGAGCTCGCGCAGACGGCGATTGAGTTTCCGCCGATGCAAGCGCCGGCGAGCTTCAACATCCAAGCCATCAAGGAAAAGGTCGAGGAAGCCATCAAGGCCCACGAAGGGCAATAAGCCGGGCCGCCAAGAAGGGCGGGCGTCCCGCCGGGACGCCCGTTTAGGTGTTTGGCCCAAGCTAAACGAGCCGGCGCGGCGGGTCGCGATAGCGATTAGCTTGCTGGCGCCTGGGAGCGTTCATTTCGGTCAAGTCAATGCGCTTGGCGTTTTTCGAGGTCGAGGACCAGCAGGCGAAGCTCCATATCCTCCGGATCGAGCGCGACAAGCTCGCGCGCGTGGGCTAGCGCGGTGGCGAAATCGCTGGTCTCCCGCGCAATCGACACAAGGGCGAGGAGTGTGTCCCTGTCCGCTGGATGGCGTTTGTGAGTATTTTCGAGGACCTCCATCGCCTGTGCTGGGGAGCCGGTGGAATTCAGCGCGATTGCGTAGACATAGGCATAGCGCGCATTGCCAGGGGCAAGTTCGCTGGCTTGCCGTAATTCCGGAAGCGCCTCGGCATAATTGCGCTGACGCGCCAGCGCGAGGCCGAGCGAATGCCTTGTATCCGCATTGTTCGGATCAATCGCCATCGCCTTACGCAAAAGCTCGACCCCTTCCTGGTTGTGCCCGCGCATGCGGTCGAGATCGGCAAGGTTCACGAGGGCCGGCGTAAAGTTTGGATCGAGGCGCAAAGCCGTTTGGTATTGGGCCTCCGCCTCTGAAGGGTGACGGAGCTTTGTCTCCAAGAGGCCGAGGTTCAGATGCGCCTCCGGCCGATCGGCGTCAATCATCTCGGCGTCGAATAACTCGAGATAGGCCGCCGCGAAGGCGGTCTGCTGCTCCGGCGTCATTGACCGCTGGTCAACGCCGGTGAGCGCCCTTGCCGTTTCGATGCGAACCGCGCGGACCGGATCGCTAAGCAGGGGAGCAAACGCTTGAACCATGGCGCGCGTGGGCGCCGCCGGCAGCGCGCGCGGCGCGGCGGCGCGAACGAGCGGATTCGGATCGGCGAGCGCCGCCCTGATCGCCGCCTCGGAGGCGTGCGAGGCTATGGGCGGGAGCAGCGCCAAGGCGCTCGCTCTCGCGATGGCTGGCTGGTCTTGATCGGCAATCAGCGCATCGAGCAAAGCCTCGCCGTTCGCGGCGCCTGTGCGGCCAGCATAAAGCGCAACCCCGTAATGCGGCTCGGTTTGACGCCCGTTTGGATGCCATTCCACGATATGCTGCGCGGCCCAGTCGAGGCTCTTATCGGCATGGCACTTCGTGCAAGCATCGGGCGTATGGATCGACGCCGATAGATCGGGCCGTGGGACGCGGATGCTGTGATCGCGCCGGTCGTCCACCACCATGTAGGTTTTCGAGGGCATGTGGCAATTGACGCATTGCGCGCCGGACCCGCCTTGCTGGTGATGATGATGGTCTACAACATCGAATTTCGCTGGTAGATGGCATTGCGCGCAGAGCCCATTGCCTTGCGCCCGGAGCGCTAGACCGTGCGGCTCATGGCAATTGGAGCAGGCGACCCCGGCATGATACATGCGGCTCTGGACGAAAGAGCCATATTCGAACGCCTCGCCGTCGATCTGGCCATCGGCATGATAGAGCCCCGCATCAAGGAGGGCAGGCAAGTAGGAATCGAGGAAAGCCGCGCCTGCGAGCGGAGCCTGTGCGATCGTCTTGCGGCGGGAATGGCATCCCCCGCACACGTCGAGTTCTTGTGAGTTCAATGGCTCGGAGCGCTGCGCGACGCCCGTAGCGGGGTTCATTCGCCATTTGTCGCGGCTGGCTGGGTCGAGACGCGTGACAAGCCCAAACCTGCCAGTCGCCGAAGGAGGATTTGGCTCCGCCCGCGATGATCCCGAGCCTGCGCCTGCTCGCGCTTTCGCCCAGGCGACATGGCGGGAGCCCGGGCCGTGGCAAGCCTCGCAGGCGACGTCCACATTGATCCAGCCGGTGGCGTAGCTATCAGCGGCGAGGTTGTAGTTCTTCTTCACATCCGTGGAATGGCAGCTCGCGCATTGATAGTTCCAGGTCTGGTCGCGTCCCGTCCAATGAAGATTATCGCCGGCGCGCAGGATCTGGTTGGCGTAAAGGGGAAACCAGCGTTGCCCACCTTGTTCCTTTGGACGGCTGTCCCAAGCGATTCCAAGCGCTTGATAGCGTCCGCCAGGAAAGGCGATCAGATATTGCTGGAGCGGATAGACTCCGAAAGTGTAGGCGATTTCATAATCGCGCGGCGCGCCGTCCGGCCCGTCGGTCCGCACCATGAACTTATCGCCGTCGCGGGAAAAAGTCGTTGCGGCGCCGTGATGGGTCAGCGTTGCGTTGGTGAAATCGCCGAGGACCGTGGCGGCGCTCGCCTTCTGCATGGCGAGGGCGTGATGCGATGTCTTCCAGCGAGCGGTCTCCGCCACATGGCAATTAGCGCAAGCCGCGGATCCGACGAATTCGGCGAGCGAATCTGTTGGCGCTCCCGCTTTTGCAGAGTGGAAACACAATAAACCTGTCAGCGCGATAATGATGGCGACGACGGCCAGGCGCCGGACGAAGATCATGGCAATTCCTAAGGCGCAGAAAGTCAGGCGGTGCAGGGCCAAATAGCGTTCGGTTTGGACGCAGCTTGGCTATGCTGCAGCGCGTGGAGGCTGCCGAATAAGGCTCAGCTCTGCTGCAATGAGCGGCAGGTTTCCGATGGTGAAAATCTGAAGTTCCTTGCTGTTCACGACATCAGTTGAACTTGCCTTGCACGGTCGCGCCGTCGGGGTTTGTGATTTGCACGGCGCCTTTGACGGGGCTCGTCAATGCGGCGGGCGCGGTCCCGATCAGACGGTCGCCGCCAGCTGGGGGGACAGCACAATGCGCGCGGGCTTGCCGCCGACCATGAAAATGGCGACCCCCTTGTAGCCGGACGCGTCGACTGGCTTGCCGGCGGCGTCGGAGAGATAGACCTCGACGCTCTTCTCCTTTGCGAGCACCCCAACGTGCATCGAACCGGCGTCCACCTCCTGCCGGCCATCCGGTCCTTTCGACTCATGCGCAAGTGAAGGGGCGGCGGCGAGGAGAAGTCCGGCGAGCGTTGTGAGGAAGCGTTTCATGAATGGTCTCCTTGTCAAAAAGTTTGGGCGCTCAGAAAGCTTGGGCGGGTCGGCGCCTGTCGACGGCGGCATTGGTCTGTTGGCGGGCCGCTTCGACGAGACGCTCCAGGGGTTTGCGTCCCCAGGTCAGGACGAGAACCGGCGTGAAGAACGCGTCGAGCAAGGTCGCGCTGACGAGCCCGCCGAAAATCGTGATCGCCACCGGGTGCAGGATTTCCTTGCCGGGCGCATGCGCGTCCAGCATCAGCGGCACGAGCGCCGCTCCGGCGGACAGGGCTGTCATCAGCACCGGCGTCATCCGCTCCAGACTGCCGCGGATGACCAGCTCGCGCCCGAAGGGCATGTCCTCGTGGATCGCCAGATTGATGATATGGCTGATCTTCAGGATACCGTTGCGCGACGCGATTCCGGTCAGCGTGATGAACCCGATCATGGATGCGACCGACAGGGGCTGGCCCGCAGTCCAGAGCGCAGCAACGCTGCCGACCAGCGCCAGAGGCGCGCTCGCCATGATGATCAATGCGAAGAGCGCCGAACGATAGCGGCTGCAAAGAATCGCGAAGACGAGGGCCAGCGATGCGAGAGACAAAAGGCCGATCATCCGGGTTGCTTCCTCCTGCGACTGAAACACCCTTCGAGATGTGTGAAGAAACTTGCGGGCAGGCTGGCCGCCGCGACCTCGCGCCGGATGTCGGCGACGACGCGCGCCATGTCCGTCTTCCCATCCGTGTTGGCGAAGACGACGATGCGGCGCTTGCCGTTCTCGCGCAGGATCTGGTTTGGCCCGTCCGTCTCTTTCACATCGGCGACTTGACGGACTGGAATCCAACCCGACGGCGACTGGATGAGCATATCGGCGAGGCCCGCGGTTCCGCGACGCTTCTCGTCGAGCCGCAGAACGACGTCGAAATGGCGATTGCCATCGACGATGCGCGAGGTGACGCGGCCATTCGACAATCTCTGCAGCTCGTCGGTGATCGCGGCGGGCTGGACGCCGTAAAGCGCGGCGCGGTGATGGTCCACCGCGATGTCGATCTGCGGGATGCGGACCTGCCTTTCGATCTGGAGATCGACCAGGCCCGGAATTCTCGACAGGCGCGCGCGCAGAAGTTCGGCCGAGCGCGCCAGCGCATCGAGATCTTCGCCAAAGACTTTCAGGGCGATCTGGGCGCGGACCCCAGACAGCATGTGGTCGAGCCGGTGCGAGATCGGCTGCCCGACGTTGACGGACATCGGCAGGACCGCCAGCCGCGAGCGGATGTCAGTCACGATAGCGTCGCGGCTGCGGGCGGAGGGCTTTAGATCGACCTCTATCTCGGACGAGTGAACGCCTTCCGCATGTTCGTCGAGTTCGGCGCGGCCGGTGCGCCGGCCGACGGCCTTCGCCTCAGGAACCTCCAGCAGCAATCGCTCCGCGATCAGCCCCACCCGGTTCGATTCCGCTAGCGAGACGCCGGGCGTGAAGGTCGTATTGATGGTGAGCGTCCCCTCGTTGAAGGGCGGCAGGAAGGCGCGGGGCAGAACGGGGGCGGCGGCGCCGGCGCAGAGCACGCCGGCGAGGGCGCCCGACATGACAAGGCGCGGATGTCGAAGCGCCCTTTCAAGCAGGACGCCGTTGAGGCGTTTAAGTGCGCGCACCAGCGCGCCCTCCCGTTCGCAGCCTCCGCAGATGCGCGGCAGCAGATAATAGGCCATGACTGGCGTGAGCGTGATCGAGACGACCAGCCTCGCCAGGATCGCGACGATATAGGCCTGACCGAGGGGCGCAAATAGCCTGCCCTCGATCCCTGAGAGCGCGAAAAGCGGGATGAAGACCAGGATGACGATTGTCGTCGCATAGACGATCCCCGAACGGACCTCTTGACTCGCGGAGACGATCACGTCGAAGACGGACCGCGGCTCGGGCGCCGTCCGGTTTTCCCTCAGACGGCGGAAGATGTTCTCGACGTCGACCACCGCGTCATCGACGAGTTCGCCGATGGAGATCGCAAGTCCGCCGAGCGTCATCGTATTGATCGACAATCCCACCAGGTGAAAGATGATTGCGGCGGTGAGGATCGACACTGGGATCGCTGTCAGCGAGATCGCCGTGGTTCGCCAGTGCAGCAGGAAGGCGAAGAGGACGATCGCCACCACAACGACCGCCTCGACGAGCACCCGCTTGAGGTTTTGGATCGAGACCTCGATGAAATTGGCCTGGCGGAAGAGGATATGATCGGCCTTGACGCCCGACGGCAGACTAGCCGAGATTTCCTTGAGCGCCTGTTCGATCTCGCCTGTGAGCCGAACCGTATCGACATCCGGCTGCTTCTCGACGGAGACAATGACGGCGGGCTTGCCCATATAGCCCGCGTCGCCGCGTTTGACTTTGGCGCCAAAGCTCACGTCCGCAATCTGACGCAGATAAACGGACTGATTATTGACGGTCGCGACGACCATGCCCGCTAGGTCTTCGAGCTTCAGCGTTCGTCCGATGTTGCGGACCAGGAACTCGCGCGAATATTGGTCGGTGTAGCCGCCGCCCGTGTTGACGCCGAACTGCGTCAGCGCCTTTTCCAGTTGGTCGACGCTAACCCCCAGCGTCCGCATAGCGGCCGGATTGGGCGCCACGCGGTACTGGCGCACCTCGCCGCCCATGGGGATGACCTGTGCGACGCCTGGAATCGCGAGAAGGCGCGGGCGCAGGATGAAATCGGCGGCCTCGCGCACCTCCATGGACGACGCGCCGTCCGGCGCGGTCAGCGCGATCATGACGATCTGGCCCATGATCGAATTGATTGGCCCATTTGCGGCGTGACATTGGGCGGCAACTGGTCGCGCACGAGCGAAAGCCGCTCGGCGATCTGCTGGCGGTTGCGATAGACGTCGGCGCCCCAGTCGAATTCAACATAGACGATCGAGAGGCCGACCCCCGAGATCGAACGGACTCGGGATACCCCGGCCACGCCGCTCATCTGCGTTTCAATCACTAAGGAGACAAGCTGCTCGACCTCCGGAGGCGCAAGCCCCTCCGCTTCGGTCATAATTGTGACGGTCGGCTTGTTGAGGTCAGGCAATACGTCCACTGGGAGCCGCGTGAGCGTGAATGCGCCCCAGACCACGAGCGCTGCGGCGAGCGCGAGCACGAGCAGGCGATTGCGCAGGGATTGCGTGACGAGGAATGTGAACATGGCTGGCCTCACCGCACCTGATTGAGCAGTTCGGCCGCCTGCGTCACTAGCCTCGCTCCCGGCTTCACGCCCGCGACGATCAGAACGCGCTCGCCGTCGAGCGGCTGCGTGCGCACAAGGCGCGCTTCGAAGCGTTCGGCGCTCGTGTGCTCGTAGACGCGTTCTCGCCATTGGAGCGCGGCACGACGCTGGCGCGCGGCGCCGCGAGGCCGGCCGCACTCTCATTCGTCTCGGCGTAAACGGTCAGGAACTGGCCAAGATGCAGGCCATCCGTCGCCCCCTCGATGACAAAGTTCACCGGCACCGCCTGACTGCGGTCGGCGAAGCCGGCGCCCGCAAAGGAGAGGGACAGGCTGCGGCCGTCTGACGTTCGCGCCGAGGCGAGCGCGCCTGCGTGCGGCGTCTCGAATGCAAGCGCCTCGACCCAGAGGCGGTTCGGATCGACGATCTGGAATACGATCTCGGTCGGATCCGCGATCTGGCCCGCGACGGCATGGGCTGAAGCGATGATCCCGTCCACCGGCGCGCGCAGAGGCTCGGGCTCGCGCTTGACTTTGTCGAGAGACGCGCGCCGTTCGCGCAGGCCCTGCAGTTCGAGCCGCGTTTCTTCAAGGTTCACCTGCGACACCACGCCGGTCTTCGCCAGGGTCTCGGAGCGGGCGAGCCGCCGCTCGACGATCGAGATCTGCTGGTCGAGTTCGCCTTGTTGCTGGCGCATCGTCGACTGGTCGATGGCGAGGAAGGGGGTGGTGACATAGGCGAGGATATCGCCGGCCTTCACGCGCGCGCCGAGACGCGGAAAGCCGCCCGGCGGCGGAGACAGGCGGCCGGTCGCCGAGGCCTGAACCAGACCGCTGCCGTTCGGGTCCGGAATGATGCGGCCCGGCAATTCGATCTGTTTCGAATGGCTGGAGGCTGTGTGAAAACTCGGCCGAGCGATCACAGGCTCGCCGATCGGGCAAAGCCGCTCCGGACGAACCCGTTTTCCGGCAAAATCCGAATTTTCATACGGCCTCGGTGGTTCGCCGCCGTTAGTAGACCTACTTTGTAATCGTGTTTTACTTTTCGATCGCTATGAAACTTTACTCCGATGGGCTGGGCGGTGTCGCTAGCCAGCGCAGCGCGGCTTTGTCTGAATCGGCGGGCTGCGAATTGAACGCCAGCTTCGCCTGCGGCGCCTTTTCATGCAGGACGTTAATCAGCCGTTCAAATTGCTCGGCCATGGGAGGCAGAATCCGAAGGCCGGCGCCTATCACAATTACGTCGTAACGGCTCTCTTTCAGGGCTTCTGATACTTGCGCGTCGACCGTCGTAGCGTCTCTCGTTAGCAAGATACGAGCCTCATAGCCTAAGCCCTTCAGCCGGTCGCAAGAGCCGCTTAATCCTTCCATGACCTTGCGGGCGTCCATGTTGGGCGGCACGCCAGGAGCAGAGAAGTCAATAAGGTCCGGGTCCTCTCCGATGATCAAAACGAATTGCGGCATGGCGTAGCTCCGTCGAATACAGGCGACAGTGGGGGCGGGCTCCCTCCAATTTTGGATACTGTTGCATTCGCCGGCGCGAGGCGCAATTTGCCCCGAGCTGCCCGCCGCTTCAAGCGGCGAGACGGAAAAGGCGCTTCACGACACGCCGCTTCTCCTGTCGCTTCATGACATTCCTGGGGCAAAAACAGCAACAGTCTGCTCAACCGCGCGTTCGATGATAAACATTCATCGGCCTGCGCAGCCTATCGCGCCCTGCTCGGTGGAGACATTAAGACCATGTTGCCACGTCGTCGGATGGCCTTCTCGCATGTAATCTATACGTCGGGCTTCGTTTTTCTGACGGCGGCCTTCGCCTTGATCGCCATCGTCGCGTTGACGCTCCGCTTCGCCGGAGGGCCGCACGTGCTTAAGGTCGCTGTCGGTCCAGCGGATGGCGAGAACGCAAAACTCATCGCGGCGATCGCCCGCCGTTTGGAGCTGGATGACGCCAAACTTCGATTTGTTATTGTCCCCGTCGCCGATGCGGCGCAAGGCGCCGAAGCCCTTGAACAAGGACGCGCCGATCTCGCCGTCATTCGCAGCGATGTCGCAATTCCGCCGAATGGCGCCACTGTCGTCATCTTGCACAACGACATTGCGGTCCTCGCCGCGCCGACGGGCTCCAAAATCGCCAAGGTGACGGCCTTGGTCAAAAAGCGCGTCGGAGTTTTCCCCGCCCGGCCGGCGAACGCCGCGCTCCTCAATGCGATCCTCGCCGAATACGGCGTCGCTCCCGAGACCGTTCAGCAAATCATGCTGTCCGCCGACGATTTGGCCACAAGCGTAGCGCAGAAGCGGGTCGACGCGATCCTTGTCGTCGGTCCTCTGCGCGGTCGATCCGTTGAAATGGCGACGGCCGCCTTGGCGTCAGGAAATCGCGCCCCCGTCTTGATCCCGATCGATGTAGCCGAGGGCATGGCCGCGAGAGGGCCGGCCTATCAAAAGGCCGACGTGCCGGCGGGGTTCTTTCACGGGTCTCCTCCCCAACCCAAGGAGGATGTCGCGACCCTTTCGGTAGCGGTCCGACTCGAAGCGCGCCAGAACCTCTCGGAAGAGATTGTAACGGATCTTGCGAAACGCCTCTTCGTCATGCGCCGCTCGTTGGAGAGCGAAGCGCCCATCGCCGCGGCCATGGAAAAGCCGGACGTTGAGAAGGGCTCCGCCGACGCCGTTCACGCGGGCGCCGCAGCCTATTACGACAACAATGAAAAGAGCTTTATGGACCGGTATGGCGACTGGCTCTACATCGGCGCCATGGCCCTCAGCGGCTTGGGTTCCGGGGTCGCCGCCATGTTTGGATTGACGCGGGTGCGGGCGCGCAAAGCCGCCTTGGCGCTTATCGATCAATTGATCGAGGTCAAGCAGATCGCGCATATTACGGCGGAGTCGCCAGGTCTTGGCGCCTTAGACCAGGAGATCGAAAACTTATCGACAAAAGGGCTGCGCTTCGCGCGCGACAATAATTTCGACGAGGCGGGGTTGGCTGCGCTGCGGCTTGCCATCGATGAAGCTCGTCGCGCAGTCAACGATCAGCGCAATGAACTCGAAGCAAAGCGGCTGCTCATCGCCGCCGCCTCAGCCGCGCAATCGCCGCCGCCCGAAGCTCACAGCTGAGGAGGAGGCTTAGCCCAAAATTGGCCAATGCCTGTCCCATGCGATCAAGTTTGCGGCGACGCAGGATTTCGACAGCGAGAATGGCGAAGAGCGGCGGCGCCTTTGGAAAAAACAAAGGCATGGCGCATTGCGGCGCCATGCCGGATATATTGGCGGGTTTATCGCTTAGCTGAGTTGCAAGCCGCCGAGCGCCCAAAGCGCGATGAAAATGGCGGCGAACAGGGCGACAACGCCGCCAAGTCCGGCCGTTCCATAGAAGCTGTGGCCGAAATAAGCCGCCGCCGCAAAGAGAGCGATCATCGCAAAGAGAATGACAATGCCCATTATCTATATCCCTCCCAAATTTTAGTTTTTGGATTCGATCCGCCCGCGGCCCTACCTGGTGTCGCGCGCTGGACCGAGGATCAAGCTTAGTCTGCAAATTGTTACATCCTTAAGAAAGAAACTTGGCATTGCGCCGCAACTACTCCGCTCCCGCGATCTGCGCCCGCCACGTTTGTGCATCCTCATTTCCAAAATTGAAGGCGACCGGATGCGCCGCGAGACATGGAGGGAAGTTGCTGCGTCATCGGGGCGCACTCGTCATTGAGGCAAGCGATAATAAATCGTAGCGTAAGCGTTGCATCTGATCGCGGACGAGGCGAAAACAGGCTTCGGCGTGAGAGCCGAGAGACTGCCGATCATCCTGCCCGGAAAGTCCTGGTCGGCCGACGTTGACGCTACAGGCGAGGTCATGAGCCGATTTATCACAGTCTCGGTTGAGAGCGGCCATTGCGTAAGGACATTCGACTTTGGCGGGGAATCGTCCGCATGAGCTTCGCATTGCCCTCAGTCGTTGTCGGCGTTTGGCCGTCTGACGCGCGGATGATGCGCAATGCCGCCGCGAGACCGGATAAGATCTTTGTCGATATCGCTCGGAACGTCATCATGCGCGACCAAACCATCATTCGGCCGAGACGCAGGGACTTGCGGATCTTCATTCTCATAGCGGCGCGGCCGATCGGCGCCATTTGCTCGTTGGAATCGATCATAGACCACTTGTGGGGCGATGATGAAAACGGCGGCCCCGAGAATCCGGCGAAAGCCGTATCCCTCGCGGTTTCTTTCATTCGAAAATGGGGCGCGACGATCGGCGTTTCGATCGAGACATGGTGGGGGCGCGGCTATTTGATGGGCGTCCTTCCCTCAGCCTTGCCAAGGCCGGATTATCGCGAAGCGTATGCAGGCGCTGCGCTTTCGGACGCGCAGCGGAAGCCGAAGCGCAGGCGGTCTGTCCTGGCGCCGGCGCACGCCGTGATCGCCAGCCGCTCCGTCCAAGACGCGTCCCCGCGCTTGGCGCGGTCATCTGCAATCGTCCCGAACCACTGAAATGTTATTTAATTGCAAGCTGCGGATTGCAAGTCCCCGCGCCAAGTTGGCGTTGAAATATTTGCGTCGCACTGACTGGACTATATTCGTTCGCGGCAAGCGCGAATAAGGAACGAACATGAACGCGAGCGATGTGATGGTCCATGACGTTGTGACGGTTGGGCCCGAGGATGAGGTGTCGAAGGCGGCGCAGTTGCTTGTCGATCACGACGTCAGCGCGCTGCCCGTCATCGACGGCGATCGGCGGGTCATCGGAATCCTGAGCGAGGCCGACTTGCTTCATCGCGAAGAGATCGGCACGGAGAAACATCGGCCATGGTGGCTCGAGGCCATCACGCCGGCCAGCGCGCTGGCGTTCGACTATGCGAAATCGCATGGCCGCAAGGTGGCCGAAGTGATGTCTGAACATGTTGTCTCGGCCGGCGAGGATGCGTCTCTCGCCGAACTGGCGGGCATACTTGAGAGAAACCGGATCAAACGGGTGCCGATCCTCAAGGACGGCAAGCTTGTCGGGATCGTAAGCCGCTCAAATCTCATCCAGGCGCTCGCATCGACGCCTCCCGCGCCGGCGGACGACCAGCTTGCGGATCGAGGGATAAGAGCGGCGATCCTGGCTCAATTGGCGAAGCAATCCTGGACCAACTTTGGCGAGCGCAATATCGTCGTCTCCAATGGCGTTGTGCATATCTGGGGTCTCGTCGGCTCTCCGGACGAGCGCAAGGCTCTTATCGCGCTGGCTGAAGACGTGAGCGGCGTGCGCAAAGTCTCCGATGAGATGATCGCGTCCTACTGAACCGATCGCTGCGGCGCCAAATAGATTAAGCTTGCTTCGATAACGTCATTTGCGCTTCCCGATTAGATGATTCCATCTTATCGGGAAGCGCTCTAATTGAAAAATCATCACGCCCATCTCATATGGGCTTAATGATCACGCCCGAACAAATCCGCGGCGCAAGAGCCATGGCAGGCTTGACGCAAGCCATGGTCGCGAAGCTCGCCGGAATTTCAGCAACCGCATTGAATGGTATAGAGCGCGGAGTCGTTCGCCTTAAGACCTCCGCCGCGAGAGCGATTCAGGCGGCCCTCGAATCAGCCGGCGTCGAATTCATCGGCGAGGATGGCGGCGGCCCAGGAGTGCGGCTGAGGAAGGGCGGCGCCAGAGGCGATCCCGCGGCGGCGATACCGATCGAGGAACTCACCAGCGAGAATGACGAATAGCGGCTTCGCCTTCGCGCAATAATAAAAGAGGCGTGGCGCGTCGCACGCGCCACGCCGGATATGTGTCGGTCTGCGTGCTAGCCGAGTTGCAAGCCGCCGAGCGCCCAAAGCGCGATAAAAATGGCCCCAAACAGGCCAATGACGCCGCCGAGTCCCGGCGTCCCGTACCACGTCTTCCCGAAATAGGCAGCCGCGGCGAAGATGATGATCATCGCTATGAGAATAACAGAGCCCATTGCCCATCTTCCTCTCAAATCCCAGCCTTGGGATCCGGGCGGCCCGCGCGCTGCGAGACAAATCTCGCGGCGTGCGAATCGAAGCAGCTAGCCCACCATCCACTAGGCCTGGAAGCTTATGCCTCGCCTCGCCAAGTCTGGCAGGCTACAATCAACTAAGGCGCGGCTCGGAAGTTCCATCAAATCTTATCGACAGCGTTTAGTCGCGTGAAGGCGCGGTAAATATTACATATCTATTAAGTAGTTAAAGTAGTTTTCTCTTCAATGACAACTTGTCCTTTGCTGGAATGAGAGATGTTCAGAAGGACTCCTTGAACGGCCGCAGATCGAACTCATGCGTCCAGGCGCTTTTCGGCTGGCGATGGACGGCCCAGAAACTATCCGCAATCGCGTCGACCTTGAGCAGGCCCTCCGCGCCCTTGGCGCGCACGAAATCGGGGAAATTGCTTCGGGCGTAGTCTCCCTCGATGACGCCATCAATCACGACATGGGCGACGTGGAGCCCATGTGGGCCGAATTCCCGCGCTAGACCTTGCGCAACCGCGCGCAAGGCGGCCTTGGCTGAGGCGAAGGCGGTAAAGGGCGGCCTGGCACGCAGAGAGGCCGTCGCGCCCGTGAAAAGGATCGTGCCCTCCCCGCGGGGCAGCATCCTGCGGACAGCTTCCCGCCCGACCAGAAACCCGCCGAGCGCATTCTGCCGCCACATGGATTCGAAGACGGCGGCCTCAGTCTGCAGCAAGGGCGTCATCACGTTATTGCCGACATTATAGGCGACGAGCCGCAGATCGCCGTCGGCGGCGGCTTTGTCGAAAAGGGCTATGACGTCCTTTTCCCGCGATGCGTCCGTTACCCGGAGCAGGGCCACGCCTCCGGCGTCCGTGATCGCCGCCGCGATGGACTTGAGACTTTTTGCGGTCCTGCCGGCCAGGATGACCCGCAATCCCTCGCTCGCGAAACGACGCGCCAAGGCCGCGCCCAGACCGGTTTCGGATCCCACTCCGACCACTACCGCCGTGCCCGACTCCAAAGCGCGCCCCTTCGCATGTTGGCTAGCGCAAAGACTCGCTCCAGCCTTTTGAGATTGCGCAGGTTCGATCGGACAAATTTATCCGATCGGGCCATGCGCCGGGCATGATTGGATTCAAGAGTCGGGCCGGCTAGAGCGCTTCCCGATCAGATGGAATCATCTGATCGGGAAGGGTCGCTCAAACTCAAAGAGTTGGAGCATGTTCTGATCGAAAAAGTCGATCAACTTTTTTCGGAACATGCTCTAAGGCCGGCGCCGCCATGGATGAGACGCGAGTCGATCCGGGCTCAGGCCTTGCCGAAGACGAGAATGAAATTGTTGGCCGGCAAATCAAGGCGCTTTTTCAGCACGATCCCATGCGTATTGGCGACCTTCTCGAGTTCCTTCACGTCTTTCAGCCCCCATTCCGGGACTTTCGCCGCAAGGATCTCATTGTCGAACGCCGCATTGGACTCCGTCGTATATTGCCCTTCGACCTTGAAGGGGCCGTAAATCGCCAGCAGGCCGGCATCCTTCAGAACTCTTGCCGCGACTTGCGCGATCCCGTCGATGATGGCGACAGGCGCCACCTGAAAGAGGTTGATGACGAATATAACGTCATAAAGGCGATCCTTGGGATCGGGCCAGGTCTCCGCCTTGGTGAGATCGATAGCGATCGGGTCCGCCACATTGGCGTTGCCGGCGTCGATCCGCTTCGCCTTGATGGCGTCGAACACCTCCAGATTGTAGTCGGACGGCTGAAACCGCACCTGCGGGAAATGCGGCGCAAAATAGTTGATGTGCATGCCGCTGCCGCTCGCGAGTTCGAGGGCGTCTCCCGTCTTCGGGAACAGGTCCTTGAAAACCTCCAGGATCGGATCCCGGTTGCGGTTGCCGGCCCATGCGACATAGGGGCTGAGCGGATATGGATCTATATCGGGCCTATCCGCGGGTATCGTAACAGCCATAGCTCTCTCCTGTTTTTCAGCACGCCGCAACATGGCGGGGCCTAGCGCCGCATTATCAATTCTGCCTGTCGGAGGGTTTTCCCATGCTCCTCCGGCTTCGAGACCCGCCCGGCGATCCCGCCGCTCAAGATCTCAGGCCGCGCTCAACAGCTCCTTCAAATAGGCGTCGATGCGCTCGTTATAGCCGGGGTCGACGCCAAACAGCGCGAGATGGCCCCAGAGCGAGGACAGCGCTTTCAGCTCGCTGTTCGGCGTCAATTTCTGCTCGGCGGCGACATCCTTCAACGGGAAGAAGACATCTTCCTCGATGGCGATGACGAATGTTTTCGCCTTGATGCGGGCGAGCGCGGTTTTCAGGTCGCCGCCGCCGAGGCGGCTC
>Ga0182030_10002362_pt1 | contig 39988 bp, 21 predicted proteins | sample 812S3MmetaG_FD_121299 | JGI IMG/M metagenome (GOLD analysis project Ga0182030, IMG submission 121299) | Permafrost microbial communities from Stordalen Mire, Sweden - 812S3M metaG (Illumina Assembly) | ecosystem: Environmental > Terrestrial > Soil > Wetlands > Permafrost | place: Sweden...
ACCCGGACCGGATCGCTGGTCTTGTCCACAATCTCTGCCGTCTCGTCGATCTCGAACTCTTCACCCTGGCCCGGGTTTTCCCGCGGTTCGAATTCCCCGCCTTCTGCATTCCCGAGGACACCGTGGGCAGCCTTTGCCTCGGAAGCGTTTTCGTAGACGTGGATGTTGTGATGCTCAAATGCGGAGAGAAGGCTTTTGATCTCCGCCGATGTGCGCGTCGTGGTTGGCAGGGCGTCGTTCACCTCATCATAAATGACGTAACCGCGTTCCTTGCCCAAATTGATGAGGTTGCGGACCCGGTCATGCTGTTTCGGAAGTGCAAGCGACAAAGACTTCTCTCCTCAAAAGACGGGTGAAATTAGCGGTCCGTTTCTAGAGACCCCACCCTTACGGCGGAGGGGCCGTGCACGCCCCTGCTATAAGATCGGAACGATAATTCGTGGAACTCGACGGCAGTGGACAATGGGCGACAATGCTCTTTTTGAGCCGTAGCGCCGAGGGCTGCAATGCCCGCCGGTCATACGGCACGTTTTTATTTAACAACTGTACTTGTTTATTCTACACCAATTGTTCAGTTTTCGGGGTTATATTCTCAAAATTGAGTCAAAGCCAATCGAGCGGGAAACTCCCCCGCAATTGTCGGGCTAACGTCATCGTTCCCCCGCTCGCGCCATCCCCTCGCACCTAAGACTTCTTCCAGCGGCACGGTGGTGACGCGGCCGATGCGATGGTCCTCATCCGCAATGGCGTGTTATCTTCACTGCTCGCTCAACTTGCTTAAGGGGGAAATTTTGTAGTGATCGATGGTAGCCCCAATGCCAACACGCCCCCCTTCTTGCGGGACGACGCGCGTGATTGTGCCCCGGCATCGAATCCTTACCGGGCTTCGTAAGACATACTCAGGGAGATCGAGTTCAAACTCGATAGCTGTTCCGACAGTCCACCCGGCCGAGGCCATAAAGAACAGGCCGCCGCTGCTGACGTTCTCAGTTTCAGCTTCAAGTTCTGGGAGTATGGCACTCTTGCGAGATCCTCGAGGTTTAACACGACAAGGGAGCTTCACGCCGTATCGCCGGAAGCGCCTTTTATTGGAAGGAGTGGAGTGGTTCATAGTTCGCTTAGCACCCGTGTAGTAAAGAGGGTCATCCACGCCAGCCATCACAAAACCTCCGAGCGTAAGGAAAACCGCCCCCCAAAAGGCCACCCGGCGAAAAGCATCTTTTTATCGCCAGACGCGACCGCCCCATCAGTCTATCATTACATTCACTGGCCTGTCTGTTCAAAACTTACGCTCCCTTCGAAAACTTTGTTCCAGATATTATCGGAGAGCGGACGGAACGACCTGAATAATCAACGGAATTCGAGCCGATGAATTTTTGGCGATGAACAAGATGCAACCATTCCCGCAGGCTAGGCTTTCGCTATCAAAGGCAGAACCCGCGGTCAAAACGGGCAGCCTACCACTAAAAGCGGATTTCCCACCACGCCTGGATACTCTAATGGGCTTTCCGGAAGGGAGGGGCTTTACAGGCTGCGGAAAACGCTTTCTCCCTCTCATCCTGAGGGTTTGTGACTTTTTGGTAGTTCGTCATCGCGCGGCCTGGGAGGTGAGGACCTCGCGCAACCGACGCACCGCGTATGGGATTTCCGCCACCGTCGTGCCGCCAAAGCCCAGGATGAACCCTTGATGAGATGCTGTGCCCAGGTAGGAAGGTGAGAGAGGCCACAGCCAAAGGTTCTGGCGTGCGGCGCGTGCGGAGAGCAAACGGTCACGGTATCCTTTAGGCAGCGTCACCGTCAGGTGCAGGCCCGCCTCGGCACCGTGCACTTGCAGGAGAGATCCGAATTCGTTTCGAAGGGAGTTGACAAGGACCGTGCGGCGCTCACTATAGGCCAGTCGCATTCTCCGGAGGTGACGCGAGAAATGCCCTTCGTTAATGAAATCCGCGAGCACGGCTTGGTAGAGATGGGGCGGGCTCACGTCCATAGCATGGCGGATCGCTACAAAGGGATCGATGAGGTCGGAAGGAATAACCAGGTAACCGATCCGCAGCGAGGGGAACAGAACCTTGCTGAACGTCCCGATGTAGATCACTCGCGAAGTCTGGTCCAGGCCTTGCAACGAGGCCAGGGGATTGTGGTCGTAGCGATACTCACTGTCATAGTCGTCTTCGACAATCCAAGCCCCCGAGCGTTGCGCCCAGTCCAGCAATTGCAGGCGCCGCGCCGCGCTCATTGTCGCCCCGAGCGGGTACTGGTGAGAAGGCGCAACATAGACGGCGCGTGCCCGGCGGCATCGTTGGATGCCCGCCGCCACGTTCAGCCCGTCGTAATCTACGGGAACAGGTACCAGCCGGCAACCCGCCGCCACAAGAATCTGTCGCGCCAGCCAATACCCCGGTTCCTCCATCCAGGCGGAATTTCCCGCCTCCATTAGAACTCGCGTGGTGATATCCAGCGCCTGCTGGGACCCGCTGACGATCATGATCTGCCGCGCTTCGCATCGTACAGCGCGCGCCGCTCGCAGATACGTGGCGATGGCTTCGCGCAACTCGATGAGACCCATCGGGTCGCCGTATTGGAGTCCGCCCGGATGAAGATTTCGGCAATAGCGCGCTATGAGCTTTGACCAGACATGGAACGGAAAGGCGTCAATCGCCGGTTGACTCACGCTGAAGGCCCCCTGACCTCGTATCCAAGGATGTCGCTGGTAGCGCGGAAGTAGCGAGGAGCGGCTGGCAATTGGTCGCGGCAACCGCCGAACTCCCCTCACCCGGGCGCGGCGATCTTCGGACGGAGCCGGTGGGTCGGGAAGGGACGAACACACAAAAGTTCCTGCACCCACGCGGCTCTCAAAATAGCCCTCGGCCAGAAGGTGAGCATACGCGTTAAGAGCCGGAATGCGGGAAATCCGTAGTTCCACAGCGAGCTGGCGAGTAGATGGAATGCGTTCGCCGGCACGCAGGCTGCGACCTACAATTGCCGCCCGGAAAGCCTCAGAGATTTGCCTATGCAGGGGCGTGCCAGCCTTGCGATCGAGGGGAATCAGAGGAAAAAACCCGTTGGCGGTTTTCTTCATCACTGAATCATAGTGGTCATAGGGATGTTGCCTCAAGTGGTTATTGCGCCCGACCACTTTTTGCGGGAGACTTTGTTCTCAATCCAGGGGTTTCAAAGCCCATCGCCCCGAGAATAGGGAGAAAGCGTGGGGTTCCGAATGCACGTGGTGGACAGCAGTTTTCAACAACTCATGCACATACCCCCGGCGGCTGCACTGTGGGCTTTCGAGATTCCGGGGCGGGTGTTTTGGCCATATTTCGCCGGGGCGGCGCTTCTAACCATCGGCTTAACCATCGTCATCAAGAACGAAGTGTCGCAGGCGCACGGGCTGGAAAAGATCATGCTTTTTGGCCGGTTGTTCTATGCCGTCCCCATGGCAGTCTTCGGTGCGCAACACTTTACCGCCGGCAAGTTCATCGTGTCTATCGTTCCTTCCTGGATTCCGGCACACCTCTTCTGGGTGTATCTGGTGGGTATCGCGCTTTTTGCCTCAGCGCTGAGCATTGTGGCCAATCGCCACGCGCCTTTGGCAGCAACGCTCCTGGGAATCATGCTCTTTCTGTTTGTTTTGCTGATTCACGTCCCCAACGTGGTGGCCCATCCCGGCGATAGATTCGCGTGGGCGGTTGCCCTGAGAGACATCGCCTTTAGCGGCGGCGCATTCGCTTTCGCGGGGGCTCACACAAAGGCATGCCGCCCCCACGCCCTGCCGTGGCTCGTGACCGTTGGGCGCTTCTTCATTGCGGTACCCACAGTATTCTTCGGGGTGGAGCAATTTCTGCATCCCGAGTTTGTGCCCGGCATTCCACTTAACAAGGTTACGGCAACCTGGGTTCCAGCGCGCCTGTTCTGGGCTTACCTTGCGGGCGCCATTCTTCTGGCTGCCGGGGCAAGCATCATGGTGAAGAAGAAAGTGCGTTTGGCCGCAACATGTTTAGGTATTATGATTCTTCTCCTCGTATTATTTGTCTACTTGCCGACCTTGGTCGCGCATCCGTCCGATATCGCGAATGAGTTGAACTTCGTTGTGGATACTTTGGCCTTCAGTGGGGCTGCTTTGCTTCTGGCGGACGCCATGCCAAAAGAAGATCATCCGCAAAGATAAGAAGACTCGTGGGCCTCACGACATTAACGCGGATTTCTCCCCACGCCTGGATACTCTAACCCGCATTTCTCGCCACGATTTTGGAAGGGCGGGGCTTTAGCCCCGCCGTTACAAGACGTTTCTGATTATTTTTGTGTCCCGCGCCCCGCACAGCTTGCAGCCGCAAGCTGTGCGGGGCGCGGGACGAGAAGAGGGCGAAGCCGCGATTCGGCGGGGCTAAAGCCCCGCCCTTCCGGCAGCGTCCAAACGTAGCGAGAAGTCCGGGCTAAATTCCGCTCCCCACTACGATGCTCGCGGGGATCGCGCGGAGGTGATCGTAAACGGCTTCCACTTCAGATCGGGCACGAAGGGATAACTCGGAATGCGAAACCGGTTCTTGGGCAGATGGACGATGTCCTGGTTTACCGCGCCTTCGGTGAGTGCCATTAAATTGGGATTGGCGATCTTGGCAATCGGCGGGACAAGATAGCCGGCCTTGACGACTACAATTTTAAAGCCGGTTGGCTCCAGCCCCAGAGAAGTGAAATCTTTTATTTCGTGGAAGGGACGGCGCCTTGCGGTCAGGACCACCTTTATGCCCTGGACGTCAACCACCGCTTGGCGTTCCGGCAGGTCGCCGGTGGACAGCAAGAAGACCACTTTCGCTGTGACCTCTACGGGCTTGCTTGCCTGCGGGTCGAGTGTGGCTCCAATTTTGAGTGGGAGTGTTGCACCCACCCCCGCCTGGTAGCAGGCTTCGGTTGCGGGCCGGTCGGCAATGCCGGCGATGACGGCATCTTGCACATTAAGCCGCAGGAGTCCTGCCAGGACATCAGCCCGGTCAGCACTTCCTCCGGCAGTGGGATTGTCTCCGGAATCCGAAATGACCACCGGCTTGGTGTCGAGATGCCGGGCTTTTTCGACGCATTCCGCAAGCGTGCCCGTGGGTACACCGAATTGAAATTCCTTGCGGGCGTCCCAGTATTGCTGTGCCAGCGAGAGCGCGTCTTTCTTCAGCAAGTCCGGCTTGGTGCCGGTCACGACAGCGCTGGCGGTGGCGCGCGGTTCGTCCGCCCAAACGTACCCCACCAACAACGATGCATCCAGCACTCCGGGCACAGCGTTCATCCCCGGCAGTTGCGCCCAGAGGCGTTTGGCCGGCTCGTACAGCGTACTGCTGCGTTCACCCGGCATCAATACGGGGATCGGCGCCCAAACCATCGTGGGGCGAATTTGTTGGTCCAGGCAGTGAACCAGCATGTCACAGGCCCGCTGCGCGGTTTCTTCACGGTCAATGTGCGGAGCGGTTCGAAAGGCGGAAAGCATGTCCAGGTTGTCAATGGCACGCCGGCTCAAACTCCCGTGAAGGTCAAAGCTCGCGGTCATTAGGCAATCCTTTCCCACGACGGTGCGAGCTGTCGCAATCCAGTCTCCATCCGCATCCTGCATGCCCTCGACGTACATGGCTCCGTGCATGGGCAAATAGAGACCGTCCAGCGGAAGCAAGTCGGTGACGCGATGCAGGAATTCGGCCTTGAGTTCTTCGTAGGTTTTTCGTTCGACGGGTCCACCGGGTACAGCCGCGGCAAGGAGGGTCGGCTGAAAAGGATAGGGGTAAGTCTTCAAATGGCGGAAGAACGGAGCGTCAGCCAGTGCCTGGCCCCTCTGCACCGTGAAATCTTCCATGCTGGCGCGAATATTGCTATAAGTGCTGCACTCGATCTGTATGCCGCCGAAAGCGATCCGCTTTCCTTCCGCCGCCCGGCCAATTCCTGCAACGCCCGACCGTAGCAACGGAGATGTTAATGCCGCTAATGTTGCATTCCTCAGAAAGGTTCTGCGTCTCAAAGGTTTTCTCCTTTACCAAGATGATGGGTTAGAGTCCTCAAGCCTTTAAATGGGCAAACGTTAGCCCGGATTTCTCACCACATTTGGACGCCGCCGGAAGGGCGGGGCTTTTCAGGCTGCGGAAAAAATTCGCAGACACTGTCATTCTGAGGAGCCGCAGGCGACGAAGAATCTCGCATTGCCTTGAAAGCACTCAGAGCGAGATCCTTCGCTTCGCTCAGGATGACAGCATTGGCGGGTTTTTCCGCAGCCTGTTCAGCCCCGCCCTTCCAACCCCCTGGTGAGAATTCGGGTTGTTCCCAATGCAGTTCACTTAAGCTGACCGCTCCCAATTCGACCTCCTTACCCGCGCGCCGCCCACGACTTTCGTGAAGAATCAGTATATCAATTTCAGCGAGAACTGAATTTGGCGTGATGTCCCCGCCGTGTGATTGATGATGCCGAAACCCGATCCGCGTAAGATGTTCACCGGCAGGCCGAAGTTGACCAGGTTGAAAGCGTTGAAGAACTCCCCCCGGAACTCCAGCGTCACTGGCTCCGAACCTGCACGATTGCCCAAGATCGTGTCCTTGATCATGGCAAAGTCAAGATCGTGGAAGCTTGGTCCGCGGAAGGTATTTCGACCCAAGGTTCCGAAGCGGCCCTGATTGGGCCCGGTGCCACCGGGGACGCCAATGGGGATGGAGAAGAACGAGGCATTGTCATCGCCCCGGCCGAAGTAATCCTCGCGAATCGTTCGCGTGGTGGAAAAGAGGGGTCGGGAGATTTGGTCAGGCCGGTCGCCGCCGCCCTCCCCCACACCCGTCTGTTGAATTCCCGAATAAACGGTGAAGGGCATACCGGTATTCAGCGTCGTGAGGTTCAAAACCTGCCAGCCCGTGGTGAGCTTTTTTCCCAGGGGGCGGAAGAAACGCACCCGGTCGAAAGGCAGAATCTGGATGACGCTGGACGTAAAGGCATGGGTAACGTCAAAGGTTGACGGTCCTTTGTCGGATCCGGGATTCCAGGGGTCTTGGGGGACAGCCTGGATGATGGTTCCGGTAGGCTGCCCGAGGCTGGCGGCGACGGCGCTGGTATCGTCAACCGACTTGCTGAATGTGTAACTCAATTGGAAGCCTAATCCCAGATGCGGGTTGTTCTTGGAAGCCGAAACCTGCAGAGAATGGTAAGTGGAGTGGGACCCGGTGGTCACCAGCGTTTCCGGACCGAAGCCGCCCGTGACCTGGCCCATCGAGTTGAATTGCGTGTAGCGCGCGAACTGGGGCGAGGCGCCACTGTAACTGTTCGGGTTGGCGATGGATTCAAGCTTCACACCCGCGGTAGCGACATAGGAGGCGCTGAGGACGACGTCTTTCAAGGTGTGCTCCACGCTCGCCGTATCGCTGACCATGTAGCCGGTGCGGATGTCCGGGGCCATTCCCGGAATGGAAAGAGGTTGGGGCTGGCGGCCGGGCGTCAAGGCGGAGAGGTCTGTCTCGAAACGCGGCATATCGAGCAGGGTGTTGGGCGGGACGATCCCGGTGTTGCCACCGGGAACCGCCACTTGGCCCGAGGTCGTGTAAACGGTAGGCAATTGGAAAGTGGTGACAGCGTCTTGGAAGGGCACCGGCGCACCCGGCAATGACGTGAGGAAAGGATCGACGATGAAGGGAAAGCCGCCGGTGAGGAAATTCATCAAGAAAAGGTTGGGGAGAATAGATGTGATCGCGCCGCCGACCCGCAGCACGGTGTGGCTGGTGGCTTGCCATTCCGTGGAAAGGCGGGGCCCCCAACCATTCAGGTCCTGTCCGTAAGGAGGCTGGGGATTCAGCAACTCAATTTCCTGAGCGCCCCCTTCCCACGACGGAACAGTTTTGCCCTCTGCATTTACGAAGCGGATCGTCGAGGTACGCCGAAAAGGTTCCCCGATGCGGCTGTTCGCTTCGTAACGCAGGCCGTAGTTCAAGGTAAAGCGCGGCGAGATCTTCCAGGCATCCTGGAAGTAAAAGTTGTAGGCGGAGCGATGAATGCCGACCTCATCAAAGTGATCCCCCACCCCCGAAAAGGGCGCGGCCACCGTGGTGTTGTAAGAGAAAGGTGTACCCGAAAGGAATCCCGAGAGTGAGTCCGGAAGGGGAGCACCCACGTTGATGTCGTGCTGCCCGGTGGCGGAGAGAATATCAGCCGGCGCATAAGCGGTTCCCCCGCCGAACAGGTAAGTGCCATCGGGGTTCACTCCGAACGGGCTCTCGTCGCGGTTGAATCGCATCTCGGCGCCGAACTTTAATGTGTGCGTTCTGTGCACGTAGGTGAAACTCTGCCGGAATTGAAACAAATTCCCCTTGGAGCCCGTGATGGTTCCGGCAGCTCCGTTGAAAGGCTCGTATAGGCTGTCGGCAAAGGTCACGGCCGGCTGGGAGTGGTTGGGAGATTGGAAGGTCGGCGTGCTGCGGATGTAACCGAGCGAGGTCTCGGAGGTGAAATGCGGCGAGACGGTGCGAGTGTAGTTCAGCGCGGCATTGCGCTGGTGGTCAAGAAAATGGATGGCAAAGCTCGGGTCGATGGCCGGCTGGCTGGGGTTGGTTAGAGGCCCAGTCACATTGTTGAGGTTGAACCGCGCAAACATCCGAGCCTGGTCAGAGAGACGGTGGTCGATGCGGACGGAGAATTGATTCGTGTCTGTCGCCACCTTGGTGGAGGTGGCGTAGGTGCGTGCCCCAAAGGGTCCCTGAAGATCATTCGGCAGGGGGTAGGCCGCCAGGATGGGCGCCACCTGCGGATTAACAGGAACATAGAGCGTGTCGCCGGGGAACGCCGTGGTGTCCTGCCCCTGGCGCTCCGCCGGGGTGGGCACCGAGAGCACCTCCGTGGACCCCAGCACTTGGCGGAACCCCTGATACTGCCCGAAGAAATAGGTGCGATCATGGCCCGTATATATTCCCGGCAGCGTGACGGGCCCACCCAGCGCGAAGCCGAATTCATTACGCCGGAAGGGCGGAATGCGGCCGGGTTGGGCCAGGTTGCGCTCATCGAAGAAATTGCGCGCATCGAAGGCCGAGTTGCGCACAAATTCAAAAACCGAGCCGTGAAGCTGGTTCGTCCCGGACTTGGTTATGATATTCGTGAAGCCTGCCGCCCCATGCCCGCTCTCCGCCGGCATCACGCCGGAGAGCGACTCAATCTCTTGCACTGCGTCGATGTTGAAGTTGGAAAAGGTGGCGCCCCCCAATTCCGGATCGGTGGTGTCCACGCCGTCCATGGCAAACATGGCGGTCGAGCCGCGCTGGCCGTTCACCGCGAATTGTTGGGTGAAATTCGCCGAGCCGTTGGTATCGGTCATCGTGCCGGCCGCCAGCAGCAGCAGTTGACTGAAGTCGCGCTTGTTCAACGGCAAAGCCGAAACTTGCCGGCTGGAGAGTTTTTCCCCGCCGCTCGCTTTCGGCTGCTCTGCTGCTGCCGCCACCGTCTGGAGAACCAGCCATCCACCGGCCACGGCAACCTGAACGGAAGAGTTCAGGTGGTCCCCCTGCCCGATTTTCAGCAACTCCCGCGCCTCGATGGTATTTCCTTGCCAGCGGGTTTGCACGGCATAATCCCCCGCAGGCAATTCGGCGAAACGGAAAGCTCCTTGGGCGTCCGTGGTGGTGGTAAAGGTGCGGCCTGAGGTCGTTTCACGCAGTTCGACCTGCGCCTCGGCCATGACGCTTCCCCCGGCGTCGCGGACGGTACCTTGCCAGGAGGCAGGAGCGGCCTGCGCGGCGGTTGAGACGCCGAGCGCCCACAAAACCACGCTAAGACCCATCAAGGCGGAATTGTATTTTGAAAGTCTCAAAAGGTCTGAACCTTACGAGCCGGAACGGCGCTGACATGACCTGGGTTTGAAGCGCACCCAATTTGCGGCAGCCGGATTTTAGGTCATTACAAGATTGCGCCTGAAGGGCGGCCTTCGTCAAGCACCAGTGCAGCGCCGTCGTGCCCCCCGCTGATTTAGGCTTTTTCACCAATCTGTCATGTCTGATAGAATATGACTGGACATCATCAAGTGCTATGGTGATTGGATTGTGGCTGACGTTCGACTGCGCGATAAGGAGAACGGCCGCGTCGTCCTTCCGGCGGCCTTTGGCGAGAATCTTATCATCTGCCAGCGGAATGTCTGGCCAAAGCGACCATCAACACTGTCTTGCTAAGGCCCACACCAAAATGGTTCGGGCGGACACTGATCATCGAGAAACGAGGACGCGATTTGTCGGGACGCGAGATGCCCACGGGGTGACAAAAAATCCGCCAAACGTTTCTTCCCTCCCCCGCATCCTATCTACATAGACGGAGGTCTTATTTCCAAAATGACACGATGCGTAACGGACTACCTGGTGCAAGAACATCAGGAGTTGTCCCTTTTGTTGAATGAACTTCAGGAGCAGCTCGGAGTTTTACGCTTGGCGGGAGATCGCCGCAAGTCGACGGATCGCCTAACCGGACTCCGGCGGAAAATTTCCGAGGCCCTTCACACCCACGTCGTGGAGGAAGAACAAATCCTCTATCCCGCACTTCAAGAACATGTGCAAGGGATTGCTTTTACTCTTGACCGCATGCGGCACGAACACGATGCCGGCGAGCAGACCGAGAAGACTTTTCATCAAAACCTGGATCGCCTGCTCAAGGGGGGAGGCAACCCGCGCGAGGTTATGCAGAGCGGCCGTAAGTACATCTTCTGGTTGCGTAACCACCTATTGGATGAGAATGGGCGCTTGTTCCCCATGGTCGAGCGCGGACTTGATTTGGCCACACAGCAGGCCGTGCGCCGCGCCCTGGAGGAATTGAGCCAGGAATGTGCGGCGCGGCTCGCCGAAGGTCAAACGCAGACCGCGCAAGCGTAAACGGCGGGACAAGGCAATTGTACGGGGCCCGGGGGGCCGTTGCGATGACGGCCAGGGAGTTTGCTGTTTCTAAACCCATCCCCTTGCCGCGGGACGGTAGCCAGCGCCCGGGAACCACCCGCCAAGCTCCCCGGCATTGGAAGTGCGGGGGGGCATTACTCGTCAGACAAGACATCATTTGACATACGTATGCCAACCGGCTATTATGGCCCCGATGGCTGAAACCTTGTCATATTGTATCCCTCTAGGTGCATCGAACTCGCTATGAGTGAGCTTGAGCACCGTTTTTCCAATTTCTTTCTTCTTCGTGCGGTCCTTTCCATCGTGGTCCTGGCGTTGGTATTCTATCATCACCAGCAAAACTCACCTGCTTTGTGGTGGCTTGCAACAACGTATCTCGGCTCAAACCTTTTATTGCGTGCTCTCCCGGCAAGGCGGTTTAAGAACCCCGCCCTGGCCTATGGGCTGTTCTTCGTCGATATCGCCGTCCTCACCATCATTCTTTATTGCGTGTCCGGAAGCCGACCTTCCTGGCTGGTGCTCTTCTACCTTACGATTTTCATGGCGACTATGGGTGATAACATTCCGCAAAGCGTCGGGATCGGCTTCGCGGTATCGGCAGTCTATGTCTGGATCCTCAGTGAAAGCGGCGGCCGCTTATTCGATGATCATACAGCCCTGTTACATATCCCTTTGTTCCTGGTCACGGCGGTATTGTGCGGTTTCCTCGCCAGGGAGGTTCGGCATTACAAGCGTCAGGTTCGCAGCTTGAAAGACATTCAGAGAACGCTGGAGTTGAAAGTCGGAAAGTCCTCCGAGGACCTATCGCAAAGTGAGGATTTGAGGGCCGCCGCACAGGAATTGGCGCAGCGGTTCAGCAATCTGGTTGAGGATCTTAATGCCGGTATTTGGGAAATGAACGTGCCCAGCTTCAAGATAACCTTTGTGAGCCACCAGATGGAGGCCATCTTGGGCTTCCCCATGGAGAAGTGGTTGCAGGAGGCGGATTTCTGGGTCCAGCACGTCCATCCTGAGGACCGCGAACACGTTGTCGATCGGTGCCGCAGAGCCATCGCGGAGGGAAGGGACTACAGCCTTCGATACCGGGCGATAGCGGCGAATGGCAAGACGATCTGGCTCCAGGATATTGTCCGCATAGTGAGAGATGATGGCAACAAAGTATGCCAACTCCGCGGCGTGATGGTCGACGTCACCGCCCAGCAGCAGCTCGAGGAGGAATTTCACCAGGCGCAAAAGATGGAGGCGGTGGGGCGCCTGGTGGGAGGCGTAGCTCATGATTTCAATAATCTTTTGACAATCATCTCTGGGTACGGGCAATTGGCCTATGATGTTTTGGGGGCTGAAAGCGAGCTTCGGCCCTATATGGACGAGATTCTCAAGGCGGGCGAGCGGGCGAGTGCGCTGGTGCGGCGGCTCCTGGCTTTTACCCGCCGGCAGGCCCTGGAACCCCAGGTGCTTGACCTGAACAGTGTTGTCAGTGACACGGAGAAGATGGTGCGCCGCTTGATCGGGGAGGATATCGAGATTGTGACGGTGTTGCCACTTGGATTGGGGGCGGTAAGATCCGACTTGGCACAGATCGAACAGGTGCTCGTCAACTTGTCGGTGAACGCCCGCGATGCCATGCCCAATGGCGGAAAACTGATTATTGAAACCGCGAACCTCGACCTGAATGAAGCCTATGCGGAAATCCACCTGGCCGTGACGCCAGGGCCGTATGTGATGCTAGCCGTGAGCGATACCGGATCCGGAATGGATGCCCACACCCGCAGCCATATGTTTGAACCTTTCTTTACGACGAAAGCAAAGGGCAAGGGGACTGGCCTGGGCTTGGCCACCGTCTACGGCGTGGTCAAGCAGAGCGGGGGGAATATTTGGGTTTACAGCGAACCGGGAAAGGGCACGACCTTCAAGATTTACCTGCCCCGCGTCGTTGCGCCGGTGGGCCCCCCGCAGCCAAAGGTCATTCACGCTCCCCCGCCGCAAGGTTCAGAAACGATTCTTCTCGTGGAGGATGAGGAGGGCATCCGGTTACTTGTGCTGGGCATTCTCCGGGCGCGGGGATACACGGTATTGGAGGCTCGCGGCCCTCATGAGGCTCTGGAAATCAGCAAGAAGTTCGATGGACTCATCCATCTGTTATTCACCGACGTCGTGATGCCTCAGATGGGCGGGCGGGAAGTTGCAGAACAGATCACCTCGGCCCGCCCGAGTACGAAGGTTTTGTATATGTCGGGATATACGGATCACGCCATCGCTTATCACGGCGTATTGGATCCTGGCGTCGCTTTCCTGCAAAAGCCTTTTACCCCGGAAGCTCTAGCACAAAAGGTGCGTGAAGTTTTGGACATGGTTCCCTCCGCCACAGTTTGAGACAGATTTTTCATTGTGGATTGCTAGCAGCAATACTGCTCACATAGGGTGGCCGTTCCCAATTCGACCCCCTCACCCACCGCCTTGCCGTCCCCCCTCTGCCCCAAGGGGGCGAAGGCTAAAATCACAACTCAAAAAACCCTCTCCCTTCGAGAGAGGGAGCCCTCAAGGCGGGGCGTGAGGGGGGGCTCGGGGACGAGCGGAGGGTTATTCGTTGCCGCGTCCGGTGAACTACCCCGCGGACGAAGTGAGACTGGCGGGCGCGTCAAGCCGGTGTTTTTTGGGAATACCTTTGGTGTGGCAATCCATGCACTTCACGAAATGAATGTTGTGCGGGCTCTTGGTGGATTTGAAGGTTGTGTCCATGGTCTCCACGTCGAGGCCGCAATTTGACAAGCGCGGATGGCAAGTGGAGCAGGACGCACGCGTGCGCATGCTGTGATTTTCGTGACAGGCGTAGCAACTCAGGCCTTCATGAACACCCAGGGGAGTGCGGTCGTCGCCGGAGTGGACCTGCCGCGTGGCAATCGGCGCGTGGCATTGGTAGCAGAGCGCCTGCCGCTGGTCGCGGCTGATCTTTACCGGTCGTTCCCCTTCCCTCATCACCGGCAGCGGGAGATTCTCCACCGCCACGGATTGCAGTTCTCGCCGGTCGAAGAGTGCGAGCGAAGGTGTGCTTATTGGCTCATTCTTCGAGGTCACGGGCTTCACCGCCGGGCGCGCCAGCGGAGCGCCTTGGTGGTGCATCTGGTGGCAGGTGAGGCAGTTTATGGCCGGCCGGTTGGCGAGAGCCGGGTTGTGGAGTTTCCACGGGCCCTGCGTATTCACCGGCGTCACCAGGTCGCGCATTGCGCCGTCGAAGTGCATGCCGTGGCAGCGCAGGCAATCGTCCATCAGCAGGCGCTCGTGGTTGTGCTTGGAGTCGAGGAAAATCTCCGCATAGGTGGCGCTGTGGGTGCCCGATTCCCAAGCCGCCGACTCCTGTTGATGGCACGTCTGGCAACGCTCCGAGACGCGGAATACATCCCGCGTTCCGAGGCGCACCTGTTCCGGCACATCGCCGCTTAGGTGGTTGACCACCCGGCGCATGTTGTTGATGTGAAATCCTGCGTCCAGCGTGAAGACGTTGCCGTGACAGGCTCCGCACGCGATGTTCCGGTGCGTCGAGGTGTGCCAATCCGTGTAAGGCTGCCAGATTTCGTGGCAGCGCGCGCAGGCCTTCCCGCCGGAATATTCGTAGTAGACGCTGGCGCCGGGGAAGGCGAGAATCACCGCTCCCAGGGCGATCAGAAAGATTAAGAGGCGGCGGGATTTCTTCTCTGGGTTCGACATCACGAATTCGTCTTCTGGCTTCTTCGAGCAGTTCCCCAAGCCGGCGTGGTGAAATGAAATTACAACCCTCGCCCCCTTGGGGGAGAGGGTGGACCGCAACCGGCGTTTTCTCCAGCCGGGGCGGGCCGGGTGAGGGGGACAACCCGGAACAAATTGATAAACGAAGCCCTCACATCTCTCACGTAATCCGGATTAGGCCTACCCGCGCATTTGTGTACCCTTCCACGTTTCGACCACATGCTGGGAGGCCATGTAGGCAATCGCCATGATGGTCAGCGCGGGGTTGAACCCGCCGTTGGTAACGTGCACGCTGCCATCGATGACAAACAGGTTCGCCACGTCGTGCACCCGGCAATAGCGGTCCACCACCGAAGTCTTGGGGTCGTTGCCCATGCGGCAGGTTCCGGCCTGGTGCTGGCCGCCGCTCAGGCCTTTGCCGGGAAGGCTCTGCCACGTCGTGGTGGCGCCCGCTTCCTTCAGCCACGCTACCGCTCTTCCCGAAATGTAATTCGCTACTTCAAGGTCCTGGGGATGCCGCGCCCCGGAAAGTCGCGCCACCGGAATTCCCCAATCGTCTTTCACCCGTGGGTCCACCTGTACCCGTGCATCAAAGACCGGCATCTCCTGCACGGGGCCATGCACCGCGATGCAGCGATTGAAGAACCCGCGCATGAAGTCCTTATGCGCGGAGCCCCAGTGCGGTACGCCCGGCGGGGAGAGGGACGCGGCATGGATGGGCAAGCGGATGAACTCATTGCAAAGCATCGCTCCGCCCACCAGGCCCGGGTTGCCGTGGTTGTAATCGCAGACGGCGATGGAAGCTCCGGGACCGAGATCATCATAGGTATCCGTTTCCATCAGCCCGTAAGCGCCAGTGTAGGCGTGCCCCATCAAATTGCGCCCCACCCAGTCGTAGCGATTGCCGAGGCCGTGGGGAAACAAGCGGCTGGGGGAATTCAGCAGCAATCGAGGCGATTCCGTGGCCGAGGCGGAGACCACCACCAGGTCGGCGGGCTGTTCCTGGAGCCTGCCGCGCGCGTCGAAGTACTCGACCCCTGTCACCCGTCCCTGATCGTTGGTCATGATTTTCCTGGCCACGCATTCGGTACGCAAGGTGCAGTTGCCGGTCGAGAGGGCGCGCGGGATTACCGTATTGTGCGTGCCGCACTTGGCGTCAACTTCGCAGGCAAAACCCACGCACCAGCGACAGCGCATGCAGGCGCCGCGGCCGTTATAAGGCACAGTATTGCGCAGCATGGGAATATCAAAAGGATGAAGTTTCAGCCGCTCCGCAGCAGCTTGCAGAATTACGTGTTCGCGGCTCGGCGGCAACGGCGGCATGGGCAGGGGACGGCTGCGCGCCCCTTTGAAGATGTTGTTGCTGTCGTCGCCGGAAACGCCGATTTCCCATTCCGCCCGGGTGTAGTAAGGCTCAAGATCCTGGTAGCTGATGGGCCAGTCGGCCAGCGTACTGCCGGCTACCGCCCCGTAGGTCGAACGCATGCGGAAGTCTTTTTCCAGATAACGCCAGCCCATGGCGCCGTAGCTGAAGGTGCCGCCGCCTACGCACGCGGCGTCGTTGTTGTACGCGCCGTCGCTCGGCAATACCACGTGCTCCCGGCCATTGGCGTCCACCAGCACACGCCGGTTGCGCTCGTCGTCAGGCCCAAACGCGCAGCCCAACACGGAGGTACGCTGGTTTCGCAGATCGTCCTTGCGGCAATCGCGCGCCGTGTACCATTCGCCGCGCTCCAGCAGCACCACCGAGAGGCCTGCCTCCGCCAGCTCTTTGGCCACAATGCCGCCGCCCGCCCCTGCTCCTACAATCACCGCGTTGACTCGTGGAAGGGCCATGGTTTAACCTGAACGGACAAACAAAAAGTGGCTAGTGGTTAGTGGTTAGTGGTTATCAGTAGTCACTATCGCTTAGCCGGTGGCGGTTTAACCCATCTTCCCCGCTCATCATAATCCCTCGGAAATTTCCGGCTTCATCTAGCCACTATCCACTAGCCACTAACCACTGCCCTTCCACGCACTGGCGGGTAGGGCAGGCGCAGCATCTTCCAGCTAACCCGTTCACGATTGCCGCCGTGCCGTGGGTCGCCGTAGAACCCTTGCATCGTGTGACTGACCACCACGTCGAAGAACGATTTGGCTGAAACTTGCTTCCAGCATTCCCCCTGCGCCTGGCCTTTGTCCATGGTTTGCAGCACGGCGTCCTGCTGCTGTGGGGTAAGCGCCACGAAGAGCTTGCCGAACATCGTGAGGCTGGTTCCGTTCGTGCCGGCGATGCCCAACTGATAGGTTTTCCGCAGTTTGTGGTACGGGCCCTCCAGTTGACGATCGATATAGGTGACCACCCCGGCCCAGGCGGCCCCCGGGTCTTGGTCAGCCGGTATGATGCGGTCGCAAATCGCTTCCAGCGTGCGAGCCTCATCCTCACTTAAGCGGCGCCAGGGAGAGATAGTGCCCATGCATGCCACCATGGGCCCCGCCGCCGCAGCCACGGCCGTGATTTGCATAAACTTCCGCCGGGTTAACCTCGTCCTTTGGCTCATACGATGAAAAGGTTAGCAACCGAAAGACCATCCCCCGCAGGGGAATGAAACCATTGGACAAATTATCGACAATGGGGATTGTTGAGGTGTGGTTGCCCCGAAATCCGGGATGGAAGCGCTCCTTACAATACTTTGACGAGCGCCGCTCCGACTCGGCTTTGTCACCAAGGGTCTGGAAGGGCGGGGCCTTACAGGCTGCGGAAAAACTCCCCCGTGCTGTCATCCTCAACGCCACCCTTTGTCAGCACCACCCCGGCGCTCGGCGCGCCACCCCTCCTCATCTGAGGAGGGGAGTCCGTTAATAGTTCCCCTCCTGATTCAGGAGGGGTGGTGCCTTGCGCGCAGGGGTGGTTATTCAAGGTGTGGCGTTTTTCCGCAGCCTGTGAAGGCTCGCCCTTCCGGCAACAGCCGAACAGCGTCCAAGCGTGGCGAAAAATGCGGGCTAACCCAGCACCTAACTCCCGCCGCTCGACAGCCACTTTCAAACCACTTCTTTTCATCAACTTATCGGCATCGTGCGAAAATGGGTTAGAATCGCAAATATAAGTTAATTGTTTTCTGCAAGTTATCGGCCTAGTTGAGATTTGAGGGCTTTTTTTCTTTTTTGGACGTCAAAAATCTACGTATCCCCTGTATTTTCATCAATTCATCGGCATTTTTGCTAAGCCGTTTGTTTTCAGCAACTCATCGGCATATGACATTTTGTCGTTTAATCGGCCCTTTGTTTTCAGTAAGTCCTCGGCATCGACCTTCATTTTCGATGTTTTCCCGGGTTCGGACTTCTCCTTTGATCTTCAGCAATAAATCAGTGCTGCGGACCCGGCCGGGTCCTCTCCCCGGGCGGCGAGAGTCACCTTCCCCGATTTCGAGGAGTACCCGTGCCGCTCGACCGCCGTCACCGGCAGACCGGGCGACTTGCGGCCGTTCAGCCTGTTCCCGGCTAAATTCTTCGGCGTTATCTTCCGGTTTTAGGATTAAAGACATGAAACCTCCCGTGGTTAAGGGCCCGTGGTGAGTGATGAGTGGCCGCCCGTCAGCTTTTAGCCGTCAACGTTCAGCGAGCGTTGGCATGACTGTATCGCGATCCATGGCCTGCCGCGGTTCAAATCAGCCAAGTGCGAGGCTATTCCATGCGCACGGGGCTTGTTCCCTTTCGGGGAGGGCCGAGGGAGCGCGTGCGCCCTGGGTGCGCGATTCCACCCCGGCGCCGTTCTCCCTACAACAGGCTGGCATAAACCATGCCATAGTCTAGGTGGATGTTTGCAGATTTCCCGCCTGTAGGAAGAATCGGAGAAAAGGGCTGCAAATTTTCGACTCATTTCCTACCTGGAGGAAATGGGTAGCGCGGGATTCCCGCGCTCGCCCATTCCCCGACTGGTTCGAACCAGCGTAGCGCCGAGAGTTGTAGCGCTGGCCTGCTTTTCGAGGTCTGTCAGCACCACCCCGGCGCTCGGCGCGCCACCCCTCCTCATCTGAGGAGGGGAGTTCCTTCTTAGCTCCCCTCCTGAATCAGGAGGGGTGGCGCCTTGAGCGCCGGGGTGGTTATTCGTGGCGGGGCATTTTTCCGCAGCTTGTTTAGCCCCTAAATTTCTCCTGAGTTCTGCGGCGGTGCTAAGGGCCCGCTCTTCCATTCCCAGAATGCCAGGGTCGCGAACCCTTCGCGCGACGAAATCGGTGGACCCCCGACTGCTGCGAACCCCTATAGCCACGGCTCGACGCAACGAATCGCCGTGGGGCATGCCTCACAAATTCGCGTGCAGGCGTTTAAAATGGTATAGACTCCCCTCTTTTACCAGTACGCACCGAAATGTGAGGCGCCTCCTAGCCGGTCATGGGTATCTCGAATCGGCGGCGCCGGGGGCTTCCCCTATGGCCTCTATATCCAATCTGGCTCGGACCGAATTGCAACCTGGTCTTAGGGGGCAAAAGGCGCCATGTGAACGCCGGGTGGGAGGAGCGATGCAGTTTGAACGGCGAATCGGGAAATGATGGATCGTATGAACGGTAGTCCAAGGCAAGCGCCCGGCCTGGCGGAGAGGGAGAGTTGATGACAACTTATTCAAATAAGCCGGCTCCGGAGGGAGAAAGGTCATCCTGGATCGGAATTGGAACGTTCCTGTTTGTAGTCGTCTTCGCAGTCATCGCTTTTCTCCTCGTCCAAAGCATGGTGCATCACCGCTTCTTTAGAGGCGGCAGGCTCCACCGGAACGGGTCCGTGGGACCATAGCGGGTATCGAAACCTTCTACAAGTACAACCAATCTCCTGCCGGCCAGCCTCATGAAGACCAGGTGGATGTTCCCTTTGCGCAGTGGGGGGGAATTCGATGCTAACACTTGGCCCGCATTTCTCACCACGATTTTGGAAGGGCGGGGCTGAAGCCCCGCCCTTCCGGCTGCCCATGATAGGCAGAAACTCGGGCCGAGGAAGGGTAGCGCGGATCTTTTTTTTAGGTCCGCGGCTTTTCCTTGTCCATCGGGGACGAGCCGCGGACCTAAAAAACAGGTCCGCGCTACGCCTGCTCAAAAGCGCTGTCATTCTGAGGAGCAGCGGCGACGAAGAATCTCGCATTGCGTTGAAAATACTCAGAGCGAGATCCTTCGCGAAATTTACCCTGAGCGGCAGGGCGCGATTCTTCGCTGCGCTCAGAATGACGGCGAACGGGTTCAGGATGACAGCATGGGAGGGTTTTTCCGCAGCCTGTTAAGCCCCTCGGGCAAAAGCCGAAACCCGCGGCGATTGCCAGGCTGGACGTATCCATTCCCAAGGAGACTCACGATGGATCGAAGAGCATTTTTGAGGAGCACCGCGGTGGGGGCCGGTGCGTTGGCGGAGTGGCAGCAGACAGGTGCCAGAATTGCGAGGGGTGCAGAGCCGATGGATGCTTCGGAGGATTCAGGTTTCCCGAGCGATGGTTACCAAGCTCCTGACTGGTTACGCTATTCACGAACCGTCTATTTTGATGGCTACTCGCCTCCGATCTACCCGCACATCGACGAATTTGACGCCCGTCGCCTTCTCGAAATTGTCGCCGAGTTGGGGGGCGACACGCTTAGGTTCCAGCCGATTGGGTACTATGCCTACTACCCCAGCAAAGCCTATCCGGTATTCTCTGAACTGGGAAACAGAGATCTGATCGAGGAGGTATCGCGGGAGTGCCGGCGAACCGGCGTGCATCTGTATTGTTACACCGTCTGCGGCAACAACGATCTGGACCTTAGCTTGATCCCCAAGCATCCTGAGTATGCCGATTGGGCGTTGCGGGATGCTTCCGGAAAACCCTACCGGATGACGGATGAATTTGCCCAGGGGTCTTGGTCGTTTGTCTGCACGCAAGGTGATGTCTATAGGGAGGCGATGCGGAAAGTCGTTCGCGAACTCTGTGAACACGACATTGACGGCGTTTATTTCGATGCGCCCTCGGGCTATCGAGCCATTTGCTTTTGTGACCCGTGCCGGGAGAATTTCAAAAGATTTAGCGGCATGGAATTGGACCGCCTCCGGAACGTGCTTGATCTCGACCAACTGCCCCATGATGTCGATATGAAAGCTTTGATCGCATGGTATGAGTGGGCCAACCGGTTGGCGAGGGAAGATTTGCTGGATTATCGCCAAATCATTCATGGCAGCCACAAGTTCATGCTTTGCCATAACGGAGACACCTGGGTCGGCACCTCGGTCCCGCAGCAATACCGCGTTCCGGATGGCTTCATGGTCGAACAACGCCTTCAGGTCCACCAACGCCTGGTGGCCGGCCTGATGGACGCGTCAATGGCCCGTCCTTACAAGAAACTGGCGCAGATGTATATGGGAAGTTACGACGTCTCGCAGAATAATGAGCCCCCCCACAGCAAACCCTGGGCGCTGCACATCACCAACCAGGAAGACACGGACGAAATCGGGATGCAGGGCTTCACCAACCTGGCCTGCGGCAACGTGCCGCTCTACTGCACCGCTAACCGCCTTTATTATGGAATCGGGGATGGGACCTCGGGGCCGGCCCAAGATGTCTTTGCTCTGATGCGCCGCGCGGAGCCCAATCTGAAGGATAGCGTTCCCGTGCCCTACGTGACGATAGTCCCCACCTGGGAATCGCTCCAACTGTGGCGCACTCAGCGCCCCAGTTGGGACATGATGATGATCGAAGGGTTTGCCCTGGCGATGCTGGATGAGCGAATCAACTTCGACGTCAATCCAAGCACGGAGATGAGCGAAGAGTGGCTTATGCAACAACGCGTGATTGCGCTCTGCGGAGCCTCGGGTGTTTCGGACGGAGACGCACGTCGGCTGGCGAATTGGGTTAAACAAGGCGGCGGACTGCTTGTGACCTACGACACGGGTCTTTATGACGACAAAGGTGAAGTGCGCCGCGGGGGTGGGGCGCTGAAGGAGGTGTTGGGCGTCGAGATGAAGGGCGAGCCGCTCGAAAGCCAGGGCAATTGCTATTACCGGGTACAGAAGACCCATCCGGCGCTCGGAGGATACGGCCAAGGCGCCAGGATGATGGGAGACGGCATGTTGATGCCCGTGGAGGCCCGGACCGGAGCCACGGTTTTGGCGGACTGCTGGAACTTGGGCACGCGGGAATCGCGCGGCCCGGCGATCGTTTTCAACCAATATGGGCAGGGCCGGACCCTTTACATTAGTGGGAGTCTGGAAGCTCACTACGCCACCAGCCGCGTGCCGGGGCTGCGAAGGGTGCTGGGCTCGATGGTACGTTACCTGGGCGGAGACGGCCCGATGCCGTTCTGCCTTTCTGCCCCCCGGGGAGTTTATGGAGTGCTGCGCCGCGCGCCCAATCAGGACCTGCTGCTATGGGTGTTGGCGAACGTTGGCTGCAAAGACGCCAGCCTGGGAATGATGCGCCAGGAATACATGCCCGTCTCCAACGTCGAAGTAAAGATATGGGTGCCGGAGGGGCGGCAGATCAAAGCGGTGCATCTGCTGCGGGCAGATCGGAGCATCCCCTATGCGATGGCTGGAGGATATGCTGTCGCGACAGTCCCGAACCTTTATGTCGCCGAGGTGATCCACCTCCGACTCACTTGAGCGGGCATGGGCCGACTCGGAAGGTTCACTCCCTGTTCGATCACTCCTCCCCAAGGTGGGAGTTAGCCGTGCCCAAGGGAAAACACAGCGTGATGTTTCGGGGCGCATCATCAGGCTCACGTCCCGAATCCACCACCTCGTAGTCACACCACCTTCTATCTGCCGGCCGACGACTAGGCCGAAAACCACCACATTACCCGGAGACCACCACCAGGCGGGCGCTTAGCCAGGCTGGAGTTTGCCCGCACCGTCCCTAACGTAATGAAATCACGTCATTTGGAGTCATGGGGTTTGGCAGGCCAAGTGCACCTCTTCCGGGTGTTGTAGTTCGGCAAGAACAGGGCTCGATGGAGGAATCAAATGCGGAACATAAAAGTATTAACATTATTGGGAATAGGCTTGTTGGTTGCACCGTATGCTCATGCGCAAGCTGGAGGCCAGACGGATCCCAACTATGGGAATCCGGGCTACCAAGATCAGGGCTCCGGGAATCCTAATCCGGGGTATGCGAATCCTAACCAGGGCTATGCGGATCAGGGCTATGGCGGTCAGGGTTACGTGGATCAAGGGCCACCTCCGGCGTGCCCGTATGGCTACTACCCCTCTTACCCCTACGGATGCGCGCCCTACGGCTACTATGGACCTAGCTGGTTCTCGGGCGGAGTCTTTATTGGCGTCGGGCCTTGGGGCTGGGGTGGACGCGGCTTCTATGGAGGGCGGGGTTTTGGCGGACGGGGATACTACGGAGGCAGGCAGGCCTTTTCCGGAGGCGGAGGATTTCGCGGTGGGGTCGGTAACGGTTACGCCGGGGGAGGCGCACGTGCCTACGGTGGCGGTGGACGTGCATTTAGCGGAGGTGGACGCAGCTTCAGTGGAGGCGCACGAAACTTCGGCGGAGGTGGACGTGCATTTAGTGGAGGCGGACGAAGCTTCGGCGGAGGTGGACGTGCCTCTAGTGGAGGCGGACGCAGCACCGGTGGCGGCGGACATGCCTTTGGCGGAGGCGGTCATGGTGGAGGCGGGCATGGTGGTGGTGGGCACAGGTAGACTCCATCACTAACTCGAAACTCTCGCGGCCGACGGCCTTTGCCGTCGGCCGTTGCGTTGGGAGGTACCGGCTGCGGCTCCGCGAACGAATCTACCCTGGATTTCTCACCACGGGTCTGGGAGGGGCGGGGCTCTACAGGCTGCGGAAAAACTATCCTCGGCGTACGACCACCCCGGCGCCCAAGACGCCACCCCTCCTGAATCAGGAGGGGAGTTGTTGAAAGCGCACCCCTCCTCAGATGAGGAGGGCTGGCGCGCCGAGCGCCGGGGTGGTGCTGACAATTCTAGCGCCAAGCGCCACAGGGTTTTTCCGCAGCCTGTTTAGCCCCGCTGTTGCATGGCCATCGCGATTACTTCCAAGTCCCGCACCCCCACCGGCGCGGCGATCCACCCGCCGCTCACCACCATTTCTACGCTCACTTGGCAGTTGGCCTGCTTGCCCACCTCACCACAATTCCGCTTTTTGCCTTCGGCATTCGTCAGTTTACGACGAACTGGAGAGTAATGTTGTGACTCAGAGTCGTTGAGCCGGAGGTAGCACTGCCAGTGACAGTCAGCGTGTAGGTGCCAGCGGGCGTTCCGGGATTTGTCATGGGATTGGGACCACCGCCTCCTCCCCCGCCGCAACCGGCCCACAAAACGACCGCAAGCGCACACACTCCCAGAACGACGGGAATCCGCCGGCGGCCGAGCTTCACCGCGGCGGTGACGGTCGACAGCAGCAGGACAACTGCCAGCCACATCCACCCCGGCGCCGGGGGATCTTTGGGACCAAGCCATCGCCGCTCCGGTGTCTGCGAGGGCGCTGTTGTGGAGACGCTCACCATCACGGCCGCAGCGGAACTGCCGCTGGGCAGGGTAGTAGAAATCGAGCAAATTGCACCCGTGGGTGCGCCACTGCAAGTAAACGACACGGGTTGGTTGAACCCTCCCAAGGCCGTCATCGTGAGCGAGTATTGAGCTGTCTGCCCGGGGGTCACACTGGCGGAAGCGGATCCCCCGGAGGCGACAGCCAAGGTGAAGTCCGCTACGGAAGCCAACAGTCCAAACGCGCCGACCCCGTTTGTCGTTCCCACATACACCTTGCCGTTGGCAATGGTCGGCGTTATAAACTTGTTGCCTGCCCCGAACTGGTCCCGCGCGCCCATCTGATTAGAGTTGTAGAGTTCATTGGACAGATTTGTCGCGTCATAGGCATGCAGAACCGCGGGGCTGGTGTTTTCAGTCACCCAGACTATGCCATTGCTCGTGCCATTCGCTGAGATGCTGGGCGTCGCGCCGGGGTAGGCAAAGGCGGCGCTGGTCGATGAAACGGGAGAGGTCTGCAGCTTGGCGTTCGAAAACTGGAAAGCTAATAGATTGTTGCCTACAGGTCCATAGTAAAGTCGGCCGTTAAAATAGGCGGGCATACTCCAGATTCCTCCGGGCAGCGCGGAGAGGAGTTCCTGGTAGATATTGTCTGCATTGGGATTGAACTTTCCCATGCTGTCGCGGTCAACCAGATAGATCGCCTGGTCTTTGCCCGCACCGACCGCCAGATGATGCGTGACGCCACTCGCATCGGTCATGTCCGGCAGCACGAGTGCGCCGCCGGAGCCCAGATCCTCGTCGGCATTTGACTCCGAGACGGTGTTCGACATCGTGAAGTAGTCGGCAACCACCAAGCCGGCGTTGGCAGTGGAGAGCTTCATGAAGGCGTTGCCGTAATCGCCTAGGGAAGGAAGCCCGGCCGGAGTGAGCGTGGTATCAAAAGTGCCGTTCGCCACCAAAGGGTAAATATATCCCGCTGGGTCTGCCGCCAATCCTGCCCCACTCATCCATATGGAACCTTCGTCGCCATTGGGAGTCAGGTCGAGGACATTGGCCTGCTTCAAGGTGCTTTCACTGTAAGCAATGACCCAGGCTGTATACGGAGCATCGTCACAGTGTGATGTCCAGCCCGTGTAGATCACTTGATTTAGAAGCAACAGCCCTGCCCGCTCCGCATATTGCCCGGGATCGAAGATAACACTGGTGCCGTTACTGTTATCGCCCTTACCCGGGAAAGTCGCCTGCACTTCGGTGGGGCCGCCAAATAGCTCTGCACCCGTAGTGATGTCGAGTGCATGCAATCTCTGATGGTAGGCGGAAGAGGAATCCTTGGTCATGGTGACGGCGTAGATGGCTCCGTTCGGCCCACTCGATCGGTCGATGACCGGGGTGGAGGTGATTCCTATTTCCGGCGTAATTTGGCTGCATCCGCGATCATCGGAGGTGGTCTCGCCCGTCGGCACCAGGGAGACCTGCCAAAGTTGCGTTCCGGCGTCAGCATCAAAAGCGTAAACGCTGCCGTGCTCCGTGGCCACGAAGAGCACATTGTGGGCGCCCTGGGCGGGAATGGCCACCGCAGAGGCATAGAGCGGTTGTGCGTCAACCTTGCCATCCACGGTGACTTGAAAAATCTTTCCGAACTGGGTAGCGTTTACGTTGCTCGGTGTCAGGATCATCTCATTCAGATTCTGGCCGGTGCGAGCATTGTCATTGTGGTAGGTCAGAACATCTTGCGCGCGCAGAGGGGATACGAAGGAGAAAGCTAAGAAAAGCGCCAAGACATGTACCCATCGGGATGGCGATAACCCGAGGACGGTACTGCCCGTGGGATTACCCTGTCGCATGGAGCGCCCCTCCATTCATTCCCGAGGCATGATGCCTGCTTTGCGGCCCTGAACAGTTCCCAGTTTAAATTATTTCGTATCATTTTGGAATGATTCCGTTCGGTTTGCCGCCCTGCGGAACTGGTGCCGAGAAAGCAAACATCGATCGGGTACATTTCCTGCCAAGACAACATTCGACTTTCTGAGAAGCTAGCCCGGACTCCTCAGCACGTTTGGACGAGACTGGAAGGGCGGGGCTTCAGCCCCGCCGAAATCGCGACTCCCGCCCTCTATTCGTCCCGCACCCGGGTAGTGACTCAATTTGAAATCCGGAGCCCCTTGACTCACCATGCCAGCCTGCCATAATGGAAGCATGATAAAGCCAAGGAAGCTTCCCACCGATACAAACGAGCGTGCCCAACATATTGCAAAGCTCTTGACCGGGGAATTGACGGAAGCGCCAGAGCCGGAGAGGTCGGAAGTTTCCACCTACCTCGCGGAGATCGGACGTAGGGGCGGCCTGAAAGGCGGTAAGGTAAGAGCTTCTATTCTTTCTCCGTCTCGGAGGAAGGCGATTGCAAAGAAGGCGGCACAGTCTCGGTGGAAGACTTGATTCCCTTGAATAAGAGTTCCTGAGATTGTATTTCCGTAATGATGGGGGCCTCTGTAATCAGGATGAGCCCTGGAATCCCCTCAAAGTGAGCGCGATTGTTCGATACGAGTGGGACGGCATGACGCACTGCACAAGCTGCTATCCAAAGATCGTTATCAGCCACCACCTTGCCGGAAGCATTGAGCCTCGACTTTAGGTCCGCATACGTTTGGCAAACGCTATAGTCAAACGGGACGATGGTTACCGACCTTAGGCGTGCTTTTAGGTGCTCAAGCTTTTCATGACCCCATTTTTTCTTATAGGCACCGAAGAGAAGTTCTCCAACAGTGATAAAGCATACGCACAAGAGTTTTCCTTGGACCCGTTGGCGGTATATCTCTCCTCGCGGGTCGCCTGGCTTTATCATGTAGGAGAATGCATCTGTGTCCAACAGGACAGCGTCTGGTGCGTCAGGGGAAGGAATGATGTTGAAGACGTAGAACCTCACTTCCTGGCGCTGTAAATCTCTTCAAGAAACTCGTCAATGTTCTCGTCAGGAGGGAAGCCACTGGCAAGCGCAGATATATCCTTCAATGGTTTCACCTTCTGCTTGGCGGCAAGTTCTGATAGGGAAGATTCTGCGAAGAAATTCCCTTCGCCTAGTGATAGTGACGGAAGTCTTTCAATTTTGTAAACGTGAAGATTCTCCACGCGGTCCGTATAGGGAGCAAGAATAGCTTCTCCTGTGATACGTACTGGCTGACGAATAAGCAATTGGACTTGTGTTGCGTCCCTTTCGTCGAAGGTACAAACTACGGATGCTCCAATTGCAGGATCAATTCGGCATCTAAGGTCATTTGGCTTGAAGTCTGCCATATCCAAGACACCATCTATCTGGCGTTGAACTTTCCTCGGACTGCTGATTGTGGCAGCCACCCGCTCTCGCATTTTACGGTTCACGGGAGCCGAGACACGCTTTCGCTCTGCCGTTTTAGGGGCTATCCATTCAAGCTCGGATATGCGCTTGTTTTCTACGACTGCCCCCAAGCTGTAAAGGGCCTGCAATACGCCAGCGTCAACCTCGCGTATCGTCCCCTTCCCATTTCCTAAGCTTTTGATAGCGAGCGCTACCTCTCCCACAACGTCCGGCCCTAGCGTCGGCTGGTCATTAAATAGTGGAACTTGAGGTTTCGCGATCCCAAATTGGAGTCGAGTACATCCCGGTTTTAACGCGATCAATTCAAGCGTGCATTCTTGTCTAATCGCATCTGTAATAGGCCCGGGGTGCAAGGTTTTCCTGCCTTCCATGAATTCCGCTTGACGATTAACCGCCCTTTGCGCTTCCTCGCAAATTTTGATAAGATCGGGGACGGGAATGCGGCCACGGCGAACCCCTGGACCCTTAGCTCTTAATTCTAAGACTGCCTTCTCGGGAAGTCTTTTTTTTCTTCGAAGTGACATCACCCACCCAGAATCAGAATACAACAAATAAAAGGAGAAACCAATTCGAAACAAGACACCATAAGCACCTAAAAAAATCAACCAAAAAATCTCTTGACATCCTTGACCAGCTCATGTATACTTTCATTATGAATAAGATGAGCCGCGACAAGCAATCCCGAATCATCCACGCGCTGGTAGAAGGCAATTCCATTCGCGCAACTGCTCGCATGTGTGATGTAGCCTTTAACAGCGTCCTAAACCTATTGCCACAAATCGGCATGGCGTGCGCTGAGTACCAAGACCGCGTTTTGACCGGGCTCAAGTGCAAGCGCATCCAGGTCGATGAGTGCTGGTCTTTCTGCTACGCCAAAGAGAAGAATGTGCCTGCCGACAAGAAAGGGAAATTCGGATTCGGGGATGTGTGGACATGGGTTTCCATCGACGCTCAAACCAAGTTAGTGCCTTCCTTCATGGTGGGGAACCGCGATGCGAAATCAGCAACAATGTTCATTGACGATCTGGCCAGCCGACTTGCCAGCCGCGTGCAGCTTACCTCAGACGGATTGAAAGTTTATCTTGAGGCCGTCGAAGGCGCATTTGGTTCGGAGATTGACTACGCACAGTTGATTAAGACCTACGCGGCAAGCCAAGAGGAAACCCGCTACAGTCCCGCCGTATGCACGTCATGCGAGCGCAAGCCTGTCATGGGACGCCCGGACTCGACGCACATCTCTACCAGCTATATCGAAAGGGCAAATCTCAGCATGAGAATAGGAATGCGCCGATTCACCAGACTGACAAACGCATTCTCAAAGAAAGTCGAGAATCACGCTTATATGGTGGCTCTGTACTACATGCACTACAATTTTGCCAAGGTCCACGGAACGCTGCGCTGCACGCCCGCGATGGAAGCCGGGATTGCGAATCACGTTTGGGAGATTGAAGAAATAGCCGCGCTGCTACCCGAACCAACCTTCGGGCCACGCGGACCTTACAAGAAGAAGAATTCAAATTGAGTCACTACCCGCACCCGGCGCAGCTTGCGGCTGCAAGCTGCGCCGGGTGCGGGACTTGGAAATAATCAGGACAGCCTTGCAACGGCGGGGCTAAAGCCCCGCCCTTCCAGGGCTGTGGTGAGAATTCCGGGCTAGCGCTTGCGCACCTCCAGTCGCGCGGCCCGTGCAACTGGATTCACTTCGGGATCGTAATACTCATAGACTCGCGACTTAAATGTCCGCGCGCGAATAGGATACTTGGCCCGCAGGCGGAACTTCACCGTCACCTTGTCGCCCGGCGCGAACGAATCGAAGTAGAGAATGGCCTGCGTCGCTGTAAGGCTAAACTTTGACAAGTGGCCGCTCTTGAGACCCGCACTTTTGTCCTGGTAGTCTTGCAAGTCTTCGCTGAGCAGGTCAAACCCGGGCGGAATGCCCAGATCCACCATCACCATGTTGGCGGTCTTATCCAGGTTGTTCCTTACCGTCGCGCTCGCCGTGGCAATGTCGTCCTGCACAAGGCGCGTGCGGTCATAAGCCACGTCGATAGAGAGCGGTTCGCTCGCCGGCTTCTGATCCCAGGGGAGGAAGTAGCTCCCCACGATCTGGTAGGCAAGTCCTCCCTTCCCCTCGAACCGTATTTCCACGGTGCTGGCATTCTGCAATTCGGCGCCCTTGAACACGAACTGATGGAGCAGATCGTTGTTCTCCGGGGTTAGCGTGAGCTTTTCGACAGGCTTGCCGTTGAGCAGAACCTCCAGCGCGCCTTGAGTGTCGGCCGCACCTTTTTCAGTGGCCAGAAGCAAAGCCCGCAGCGCCATGATGGTTGCCTGCGTTGTACCCCAAGTGCCGGAGGCATCTTTCTTTGCGGCGATATAGGCAAGTGCCTTGCGCGCGGTGCCCGACGCCTCACCCCACTTGAGCAGCGCTTGTACCGCCAGTCCCGTGGTCTCCACACTGGCGCTGGCGCCTCTGCCGTACATGCCGGTTTCTTCCGCGTTCCACCAGGCTTGTTCACCCTTTTCAGTGCGTGCGCCGAGAAGAAGTTGCATGGCGTGACGGGTGAACTCGCGGTCATTCCCCTGATCGCCGCTGCCAAAATCGGCGGCGAAATTGGCCACCACCGCCAGGGTGTAGGCGTCCATTTTAGCGCTCAGGTGGTTTTCGACAAACTGCTTGGCTCGTGCCACCGCTGGTCCCTGGTATCCCGTGTTTTCGAGCGACCAAGCGAGGTAAGCGGTAATGAGCAGCACGTCCGAATTGTAGCGGTTGGTGACGCCTTCATTGATAAACGAGGTGTCGGGCTTCCAACTTCCATCTGCCTGTTGCTGCCCGCCCAGCCACTGCTGCGTTCGCAGGATGAGTTTCGGGTCCACGTCGTAGACCTTCGACATGTCGTAGAATTCCATCAACCCGTAGGCGGTAAGAATTTTGTTCGCCGGGACTTGGCCGAACCAGGAGAATCCGCCCCCGGGAACCTCAAAAGTCAGCAGCCGCTGATAGCCGTTGGCGATGTATCCCTCCGCCTTGGCGTGCACTTCCGGAGTGAGCTTCTTGGTGCGCTTCATATAATCGAGTGCCAGCACGTTGGGGTAGGTGCTGGAGGAAGTCTGCTCAAAGCAGCCGTAGGGCATGCGTAGAAGGCTGTCCATGCCTTCCACGACCTGGCTCAAGGGGCCGGGATAGAGCCGGACAAAGATCTTGCTGGCGTCGGGAATGGCGTTCGCCGGGAAATTGATTTCGTGCTGCACCGTGTTCTCCAGGCGGCCATTGAACACCAGACTCTGCTCGCGGCCGTTGGGAATGACTTCAATTTCCCGCACCACGATGTCGGCGCGGCTTGCTCCGCCCTGCATGCTCGCGGCGAGCGTCAGCTTGAACTTCCCGATGCGCCGGGCTTCGAGCGTGAACTGCGATCCACCCACGCGGCCGGAATCAACCTCCACGGCTTTCTCTGGAACGACGTCCACCAGGGAGAACCAGTCGTCCGGCTGAAGCTTCAGGCTCACCTCGCCGCGCGTGCCCGAGTAGTTGTAAATGCCCACAGGGATCGAAACCCGGTCGCCCTGCGTGAGCGTAACGGGCAAGTCGAGATCGACAAAAAAATCCTGAAAAACCTTCAGACTCGAAGCCGACGTGCCCAGCGCGCCGTGCTGCGTGGAAGCAATCATGGCCATCCGCCAGGTGGTGATGGAATCGGCGATGGGAACGACGATGCTGGCGCGGCCGTCCTTATCGGTGATGATCTCCGGATTGATATAGAGCGCCTCCGGAAAATAGGAGCGCACGCGCGCCGGTTGGGCGGAGCTCCCCGTGCTGAGAACGCCCCCGAGAGCACCGCCAAGAACGCCACCGTAACTACCACCGGCAACGCCGCCGGGCACGCCACCGGCGGTGCCAGGGCCAAGCCCAGCACCCTCGCCACGCCCAAAACCCCCGATGGCAAGGCGCATTGCCGTCGGCGCCGCCGAGGGGGGTAGCGGCCCCGGAATAGGGCCGATGACGGTGACGCCATTGGTCATAAGCATCGGGGCCGCGGCCGTGACTTGAACAGCCTCGGTAACGGCGCCAACAAACAGGGTTACGGAGAGCACAGCACGGTCGCGCGGCTGGAGAGTGAAGCCTCGTGATACGGTGTTGAACCCAGGCGAGGACACTTGAACGCTATACTCACCGGCGGGCAACCCCGACAGACTGAATTGCCCCGCAGCATTGGTTTTGGCGTTGCGGGCCTTCGCGGCGTGCGCCTTTCCTGAGGAGTCCTCGATCACCTCGACGCCAGCCCCCGGCACCAATGCACCCGTGGGATCGATAACGGTTCCTACAATCTCCGCCAAGCCGTTGAACGGCCCGCGATCGTGTTCGATATTCAGGCCGATTTCACCCGAATCCGCGCGACCCGCAACCTTCCAGGTCTTAACTTCGATGAATGCCGTCATGTCATCCCCGGTATCGAGTCGCTGATCCGCCCCTGCGCTGCGCACGATGTAGTATGTTTTATCCCGATACCACGGGGAGGGGTCGATGCGAAGCTCGGTGCCCCAGGCATCACGAAGGTCAGGCCCGCCGGCATTCTTCACCCTGGCAAAAACCTTGGTCAGGTTACCCCCTTCGGAGTTCTGCCCATAGGCGAGGGTGAGGCTCTTCGCCAGCCGGTTCACTTGTTGCATAAATCGCGCCTTGTACCGGTTCGCATACTCCGGCTGTTTCGTCATCGGCACATCCCCGCCGAATTCCGTCTCAAACTTGTTCGAGTTCACGATTTCAGTGGCCGAAAACAAAGCCCGCGCCGCTCGGTCGCGCTGTTCCACTTGCGAGTTCTCCACCGGTTCCACGATTTCCGGCATGCCGATCGAGTGAATCTCGTAGCGCGGCTTCATCACCTCCTGCTCGAGATAAAAGAAGACCTTGGCAAAGCCCGGCTGCTTCTCCGCCAGCGCGAAAACAGCTTCATCCACCACTTGCAGGCCGAGTGCGACGTGGACGCCTTGACCGCGCGAATTGGTCACGTGGAAGCGAATCCGCGCCTCGCCGCCCGGTTTGTAGACGGGAGCATCCGCCTCCATCTCAATCTTCAATTCGTCGGCAGGCTGCACGAAGATCAGGCGATGGTCCCCCACGGGGCGCGCGTCCCTACCGAAAAGGTAAGCGTTAATATCCACAGTTCCCGCCATCTCCGGCGTGGCCGTCAGGGACAGGTCAGCCTGGCCGTTATCGAGGTCCACGTCGCGCGTCAGTACCGTCTGCCCTTCCTTGACAATATCCACGTAGGCGGCCCCGCGCTTCTTGGTAGAAAACACCTTCAGGTCGATGCGCTCGCCGGCGCGGTACACGGCGCGTTCAGTGCGCAGCAGTATCTGGTCTTCGCCTTCGCGGGACGGAAGTTGAACATTGCTTGACGCGTGGTTTCCTTCCTGATCGACAGCCGCAATTTCCAGGTTTTCGCTGCCGGCTCCCGGCTTGACACTGGCAACAGCAACCCCTCCGTCGTCGGTGGTCACGTGTTGATCGGCATTCCCTGCCGCGTGGACGGTCACCTCGGTTTTCGCGGGTGTTCCGTCGGGATACGAAGTCAGAATAAACACCTGGTTCTCCAGCTTCGGAACCAGCGTTCCGCCCTCCGGAACCGCCGTAATCAACAGCGGCGAAGCGCTGACAGTGATCGGCTCGCCCCGCGTTTCCGCGTGCCCGGCGGAGTCTTTTACCGTGGCCTCAATCAGCACGCGGGCGGCGCCGTGGTTGAGGGGCTGCCCGGCAAGGTATTTCGGCAGGAGGAGATCAAAGCGATAAGCTCCTTCGGAGTCCGTCTTTCCTTGCGCGGAAGCCACTTCAACCGCGGCGACATCCATCGCCGTAGCCTTCAGGGTGATTTCGGCGCTCTCCACCGGCTTGCCAAAAAAGTAGTTGGCACGCACCGTGCCCGTGACGTGATCGCCGGGTTGGTAACCGCGCTTCTGCTTCTTGCCATTCTCGCTGAATTCGACGGCCACCTTGAATTTGGGAAGGACGTATCGTTCGACGTTGAGGGCGATCTCCGCCGAATTCGCAGGCGCGTCGGCGTCGCCCGGCTTGTCCATTAGGGCGCGCAGGTGGTACGTGCCCAGGTTTACCTCATCGGCCAACCCAAATTCGGCCGAGGCAATTCCGAATGAGTCGGTCTCGGTCACTTTCTTGAATACCTTGTTGCCGCGAGAATCCTCGACTTCGAAAGTCAATGGGTGGTCGGCGGCCGCCTCGTGGTCGGAGCGGTCGAGCGCCAACGCACGCACATGGATCGTTTGGCCCGGCTGATAGATGGGCTTCTCAGTGGTAAGGAGTATGGAAACCTTGTCTTCAAGGCGCACCGTCTGGGTATACTCGGTTGAACCGATCGGAGTTTCCACAACATAGCGCAACTGGTAACTGCCCACCAAGCCGGCTGGCAACCGGAACTGCGCCTCACTCGTTCCTCTTCGATTCAACTGGCCTGTAAAGAGCCTCCGGGGTTTCTCATTGGCACCCGCCAATTCGATTCGTATCGAACCGCGACCGGCCATGACTTCGTTTTTCGAGTCGGTGACGATCACGCGCACTGCCGCCGGGCCGCCGGCGAGGTAGGATTGTTGTCCCAGGATGTGAATCACCGGTGTGCGCAGGATCTGCGAGATGGACTCGGTGCCCTCCAACCCCGCAGTCTTTCGATCGTCATACTCGAAGCGATAACGAACCCGATGCCATACCAGATCGTCAAGCGGCAGCGGCTTCTCCAGCTTAATCGAGTCTTGCCACCGGCCTTGTCCCTCGGCCACGTCAACGTGCCGCTCTGCGCGGCCCAGAACGTTATCTTCCGGATCCAGGACTTCCATCGTCAACTGTCCGGCTCCGGCGTGGGCAGCCTGATAAGGAATGGTCAGGTGAAGCAAGCCCTGCGAATACGTCGCGACGGCGGAAGGCGGGCCGCCGGACGCCTGAAATGGCCGGAGGACGACAAATGTGGCGATCGTTAGAAATACAGTGAGGATGAGAATGAAGAATATGGCTGGATGCCGGTGCTGGTTGCGGTATTGCATAGTGTCTCCGTGATGATGCTCTGCCGATACCACCTGTCTTTCTCGTTCAATTAAGAGAACGCGCGACGCAGCCGTTCTTGCGCTCCACCTGATGGTGGGGCAATTTGATGTAGAGGCGGCTTATGCCGCCATTTGGCAAGGTAAGCGCGCCGCTACAGCTTGATGGCGCTCAGTTGTGATGCACAACACCGTTCGAAAAGGCCCTCAACACTCCTATAGACACCTCGAATTGTGAGGCGGTTCCAAATGATTTTCGGGACGCCTCCGGCCTCGCCCGTCTTGTGTCAACTCGTTTTTCGATAGGCGACCTGGCACCGTGCGGAGGCTTAGAAGTCAAGTTGACCGCTTGGATGGCGGGGCGGCTGACTCTCCGAGGGGAACATAATGCCCGGGGCCGCTCCGATACCCGCCGGTGGAGATTTGAGAACGGAAAGGTTGAGTCAATTCATGGGCAAGGTGGTACTATGCCCCCCGCATTGGAATGTGCGGGAGGCCGAACATGCGGCACTCAGTTTCAATTCAGTATCCTCAAGACCCGATGGGCCTGAACAAGCTCCGGTTTCAAAGACACTCCGATTTTCGTTACGCGGACCGCGTCCCGGTTCTATTTGGGGTCTTTGCCCGCTACTTCCTGAAGGAGTTCGGCATCGATTTCGACGAGTATTTCCGCAGTGCGGAGACGCAGTTCCATTGGCAACTGCAATTTCAGAAGTGGGCCATTGAAAATATTCCGGACGACCGGTGCCAGGAGCCCGTGGTGACCGTGGGCCCTGATTTCGAGAATGTGCTGAACACCTCCGCCTTCGGAGGTCACGTTGAATGGCGCGCCGAGAATCCGCCTCGGGCGCGTCCCACCATCCGCCAGCCCAACGAAGTTTCGCACCTTCGCATCCCCGAGGTGCATGAGGGATTCTGGGCGAAGTACGTGAGTTGGTGGCAAACGATGACGGACCTCGCCAAGGAAACGACGGTGACCTTCAACGGGCAACCCGGCCGCGTGGTTGTGCTCCCGCTGGGAGTGCAATGGATCGGACCGCACATGGTGGCCATCGATCTGGTCGGCGACGACTTCTATTGGTGGATGCTGGAGTGTCCGGAAGCGAGCCATCAATTGTTGGACACGATTACCAACGGCCTTGTCCATGCGGAAACCCGCTTTCGCCAGATCGATCAATCCCCAAGGCCCAATTTTGCCGTGGCGGAAGATTCCGCCCAGATCATGTCGGCGGAATTATTCCGGCAATTCTGCGTTCCTTACGACAACAGGTTGTTCGACGCTTTTGGCGCCGGCATGCGCGATGGGCGCGGGATGCATATGTGCGGGAAAAGCGACCACCTGCATACGGCCTTGATTGCAGAAGAGCGGATTACCAGCTTTCAATTGTTTGGTCACAGTGTGAAGCCCAGCGTTGCCGCGAGGAACCTCGGCGGCAAGTGCTACCTGTGGGGGAACCTCGACCCGGTCCTGCTTCTCGATGGTCCCAAGGAGAAAATCCGCGAAGCGGCGGCGGAATTCCTGGAGGCTTTGGGTCCCTGCCGAGGCATTGTGCTGGGTGACGGGGCCAATATTTGCCCCGGGACGCCGCTGGATCACCTCGCGGTTGTGAGGGACACGGCGGAGCGATACGCGCGGGAAAGACCCGAAATGTTCGACTCAGGCCGATCCTTGCCGGCTATACTTTCCAGTTGATAACGGTGGCATCCAATAGGCTACAGTAAACCTTCACGGATGGGCTTCTTCAACGGATGGCCGGAATCGCCTTAGCCATGGGCGGAGGTCGCGCAAGTAGCATTTTCCCCCGTGCGCCTGGAGTTTCATTTAACTCATTTTAGGTTCATCAACTTATCGGCATCGCAAAGGCCTGACGCTTTTCCTGGCCATGCAAGCTGTTTATTTTCTGCAAGTTATCGGCTTGGCGCGGATTGGGTGGGTATTTTCGGATTTCGGGAGCCCTAACCGGGACTTCTCACCAGATTCGGACGATGCATGGAAGGGCGGGGCTGCAGCCCCGCCGAAATCGCGGCTCCCGCCCTCTATTCCTCCCGCACCCCGCGCAGCTTGCGGCTGCAAGCTGCGCGGGGTGCGAGACTTGGAAATAATCAGGACGGCCTTGCAACGGCGGGGCTAAAGCCCCGCCCTTTCAGAGTCGTGGTGAGAAATCCGGGTTAATTCTTCCTATTTGTCATTACTGTTGTTTATGAACTGCCTATCGGGTGGAAAAAAATCCAGGGCAGATGACATTAAGTCTGCAAACCCGCCAGCATAAAGAATATTGTGACTCGAATGGTCTTCTGGCCGCCGACAATCCCTATGTCCTTAACCACTCGCCTGAAACCCTGTGAAAACCGGGCTGATCCGTCGTCCTTCGGGATTCGGGTTCGACAAGGAGAACGGGTAGTCCACTTTTTCCGCTCCCAATCTGTCGAATTGTGTTTATCATGGGCTTTGGGGCCTGGACTAATCCGTGCCCCATCCTTTCCTGGGCTATCCGTAATCCGCGCCCAAGGGGCGAGAAGCCGAGCGATATTTCGGAGCGATACCGCACTCAGCGTGGAGACGGTACCTTCGATGCAGCTTCGGCGGAAAACACGCGCCTGGCGGGTAACGCATGCCGGTACGTTCCAGCAAAAGCGAGGCGGCGGAGAGGGAAGGGATTAACCAGAATTTACCCAAAGGACGAGGCAGCCGATGACCACGATCGAATGTAGTCGTTGCAATGCGCCGGTAGAGGACGGCGCCAAGTTCTGCCTAAATTGTGGGCAGTCCGTTTCTATTTCTCCCTCCCGCGGACCCACGCCGACCGCCTCCCGCACCGCGCAACGAGGTCAGATCACCTTGGGTCGCGCCCCCCATTGTACCTACATGATCGATAAACCGACGGTCTCGGCACAACATGCCATGCTGGAAGTGCTGCCCGGCGGAGAGATGCGGGTCCGCGACCTGAACTCGCGCAACGGAACCTATTTGAACTCATTCACGAATCGAGTGGGCTCGGATTTTGTACCGGTACAAAGGGGTGACACGCTCTGGTTGGGCCGCGCCGAGGTGCCCGTCCGCGCCATCTTGGCGCCGGCAGTTGCCGACCGGCCGGCGCCGGTTCAGCCCGTAGAGAGCACCCGCATTATGACGCCCGGCAATACCATGGTCTTCGGCCGCGACCCCAATGCCGACTTCACCATCGCGCACCCCGCGGTGTCGTTCCGGCACGCGCAACTGACCCGCCTCGGAAACGAGTCTTTCGTAGAAGATCTGGGTTCTACCAACGGCACCTTCGTGAACGAAAGCCGCATTTCCGCCCACGATAGGGTGCCGGTCAGGGCCGGCGACGAAATCAGTTTCGCCGGCTACACCATCGTGCTAAATGAGTTGGGCGGGGTGACGCGGCGGGCAAAGGACAATGAGGTCACCATTACGGCCGACAATGTCGCGGTGAACGTCCCGACAAAGGGGGGCATGCGCGAGTTGCTCGGCAACGTCTCGCTCACCATCGAACCCGGCGATCTGGTGGCGTTGATGGGCCCGAGCGGAGCCGGTAAGACCACCTTCATGTGCGCGCTCAACGGCATCATTCGTCCCAGTCGCGGCCGCGTGCTCTACCGCAACCTCGACTTGCTTAAGAACTTCGACATGTTCCGCACCCTGATCGGCTATGTGCCCCAGGATGACATCATGCACGCCCAACTGACCGTCTACAAAGCGCTCTACTACACCGCCAAGCTCCGCCTGCCCCCGGACACAACCAATCAACAAATTGACCAGCGCATTCGCAAAGTCCTGGAATCGGTAGGACTCCTCGAACAAATCCACGATGAGATCGGTGATGCGGTGAGAAAGACCCTCAGCGGCGGGCAGCGCAAGCGCGTGAACCTGGCGATGGAACTTCTTTCCGATCCGATGGTGCTTTTCCTTGATGAGCCGACCTCCGGCCTGAGCGCAGTAGATGCGAAGTCCGTCGTGATGCAGTTGAGGAAACTCGCGGAAGACAGCCGGGCAATCATCACGACCATTCACCAGCCCAGCCTGGATGTCTACAGCCAGTTCAATTTACTGGCCATGGTTTCTAACCACCCACCGACGAAAACTTCCGCTCGCGTGCCCGGCCGCCTGGTCTATTTCGGACCGGCCATGGATGCGTTCCGGTTCTTCGCGGAGGGGGCAGGGGCCCAGGATACGCGCCGGGTTCTGAAGCCGGAGGACATTGAGGAGGACCTGAAGGCGAAGCCGGTCGATGACTGGGTCAGGCGCTATGAGGCGTCGCCCTTGAAGCAGAAATACACGGAAGAGCGCATCACAAAGTCCAGTGACTTTAGCTCCTCCACGCTGCCGGACCCGCCCAAATATCGGCTTCGGCAGTGGGGAGTGCTTTGCCAGCGCCTCGCCGAGCTGAAGCTACGCGACCTTGGGCAGATGGGCATAGCCCTGGCACTTCCGGTGGTATTCGGCTTGCTAGTCGCGTTCTCGCAGCGACTGCTCTCCTCAGACATTAAGAACTATGGCGACTTCCTGGAGTTCGGAACCAAGATTGGGACGTCTCACTTCCTTCTGGTCGTTGCCGCGGTCTGGTTCGGATGTAACAACGCCATCCGCGAGATCGTGGGCGAGCGCGCCATCTATCGGCGCGAGCGCCTGGTCAACCTCTCCCTGACTTCATACTTTAGTTCCAAGTACACGGTTCTGGGAGGATTAGGGCTAATCCAGTGCTTGATCATGCTCGCGATCGTACACCTCGGCGTGCACCTGGAGGCCAATTTCCTGATGGAATTGCTGACGCTGTGGGTGACGTGCATGGTCGGCACGGGAATCGGCCTGAGCATCTCTTCTGTTTCGCGCTCGAACGAGCAGGCGATCGCGGCTCTTCCTTTGGCCTTGCTGCCGATGATTGTTCTGGGTGGCAGTTTGGTGACCGTGCACGATATGCACGACCGCCAACCGTTGGGATATCTCGCGGATCTGGTTGCGCCTACGAGGTGGGCATTTGAAGGCAACCTGCTACTGGAGAACGACGCGCAGGGCAAGAAAGCACAGTACGATCGCAATTTGATTCCCGTCGCTACACCCAAGGACCTGCAATCCCGCCCGCCGGTTTTCCGCGGCCGCCCCGCACCCAAATCCGTTTCTGGCCCACTTGCCACGGCAAAGAGAGACTTTGAGGACATGGCAGAGAAGTGGTTCCCGCCCGAGGAGGAGAAGAGCGCGCCGCGCCACAGTTACGCGGGGTCAATGGCCCGGCTCGGTGGAATGGTGTTTTTCTGGGCATGCGTCGCTCTTCTGGCATTGAAAAAGGACGAGTGGACTTGGTGGCAAACCTTGCGCTCGCGATTCCATTAACCCGCATTTCTCATCTTGCTTGAACGCGGTTGCTGGAAGGGCGGGGCTAGAGCAGTTTTGATTTAAGTGCTTACTTATCCTTTAGCACAGACCGTTAGCCCGGATTTCTCACCACGACTCTGGAAGGGCGGGGCTTTAGCCCCGCCGTTGGAAGGCCGTCCTGATTATTTCCAAGTCCCGCACCCCGCGCAGCTTGCAGCCGCAAGCTGCGCGGGGTGCGG
>Ga0182030_10002364_pt1 | contig 39973 bp, 31 predicted proteins | sample 812S3MmetaG_FD_121299 | JGI IMG/M metagenome (GOLD analysis project Ga0182030, IMG submission 121299) | Permafrost microbial communities from Stordalen Mire, Sweden - 812S3M metaG (Illumina Assembly) | ecosystem: Environmental > Terrestrial > Soil > Wetlands > Permafrost | place: Sweden...
CAGCTCCTGGACAACGCCGGAGCTAAGTTGAAGCGCGATGAATTGCAATCTTTGCTGGCATCTCTATCGAAATCAGAATTGCCGGCGTCCGCTGCGTCATCACCTGCTGCGTCATCACCGCAACTACTTGCTCTAAAGGATGGCTATCCGAAGTTGCCCGCAGCAGCCAAAGCGCTGGTGGCTGACGCAGCCGATGACATCAGTTCTGATTTGCCCGACATTCCAGATTCTTGGCTTAGCCAAGATTTGTCTTCGCTTTGCAAAGAAATCGTGCATGACGTTCAAGTGCCGCCGGCGCAAACACTTGCAAAACTGGACGACATTAGACAAAGTCTGTTGTTGCGTGGTGGTGCGCGTGTGGTGGCAGTAGGGTCGCGATCGACTTTAAGCGCCTTGACTGAACCTCTGGCAAGCTTGGCTGAGGGACTTAGTGACCATCCTTTCAAGCCCAGAACTTACGACACCAAAGAACTGATCTTCCGGCGCATGCGCCAACGCAATGGCATTCCCGCAGATCAGCCACCTGTGTATGTGGGATTGTTCAACACGAGATCCCAACAAGGAATTGTTATCAATACAGCACCATCTATTCGACTCGATGACATTGATGATCACTCGCTGGAAGGTGAGCTTGCTTTGAAGCTTTACGGTGGCGGTGGTGCCCATAGTCTCTTCATGAAAACCTGGGGGGCGGGGTTGGCTTATGGCAATGGACCGTCGTCCTCTCCCAACAGTTATATTATGTATTACGCTGACAAAATGCCATCCATTCCGGAGACATTGCGCTTTGTCGCAGCCGAGCTGAAAAATGCCAAAACAGACCCCAGTTTGCTGGATTATGTCATTGCACAAAACTTTTATTCGCGCGCTGCCGATGATTTTGGACAGCGAGGGCAGCAAATTGCTAGCAATCTGGTAGACAATGAGCCACCAGATACGGTGCGAAAATATCGCCAGGCTATCCTTAAATTACGGAACAAGCCAGGGCTAATCGACATACTCTATGAACGCCTTTTGCCCGAATATGGAAAGGTTATTCCAGGACTCGGAGTTAAAGGAGCCGATGTTGCGGGAGCCACACATTTAGCTATTGGAGACGACAAACAGCTTTCGCTTTACGAGGATTATTTAAAATCACTTGAGGGAGCCGATACTAAAGTGTATCGCTCCTATGGACGCGATTTTTGGGTCAATTCGCTGGCACCATGACTTTATGGGATTCAGCAAACATCTCACCGCCGCTCCGCAACGATGCGCCAATTCTGGTGGCGGCGTCTCGCGAAAGCTCACTTCATCCCGAGCATGATCCAAGCTCGGCTTCGTATTCGGGACGCAAGGGTCCCGGTCCGACGCACGGTGATGACCCTCACGGACCAGATCCGCATGACGAAGTTCACGATTCGGATCTTCCGGCCAATCAGCAGAAGCTCCCGGCAAAAGAAGAGCAGGACAAATACTATAAAGGCGGATTGCATGTGCCTGACTAAGGGGCAGGCGCTAACAGTAAAGAATGGTGGCAGGCATGCTACGGTCCTGAAGCAGATAATTTGCGATTAATTCGCATTGCCCTCTGCTTCAAGATCCTGCCGCCAAGGGATAATGAGGCTGCGGTGCGTTTCGACATTTTCTGGAGAGCTGTTCATGAAGTCTAAATTGGTTTTCCATCTAACTGCACTCTTCATTTTTCTATGCAGCAGCCAAAATTCGAGCTATGCCGAAGATTCAAAATGGCAGGAATTCTCTCCACAAACTGGAGAATTCACTGTGAAAATACCAACTCCTGTTACAGACTCACCATATGGCGATGACGAACCTCACGCAAAAACTTATATTCATAAGGGCAAGGATGCTACCTTTGCAGTCTCAGGAGGAATCACTATTGGACATGGAAATGGGGATCTTGATTCTTTTATTGATGGAATCGAAAAAACTACCATAGCAAAATCCCCAGAAGCTTCAATTCAGCGCGAAAAATTGTCGGGCAAAGGATGGACTGGTGAAGAACTTTTGATTGAAAAAAACGGTCAGTTCTTTGCATCAGTCACAATAGCACAGGCTGACAACGCTTCTGTTGCCTATTGTTTGCAGTCCTCTCTCCCATACAACAGCGAGGAAACTAAGCAGTTTATCAAATCATTTTCGGTGGACAACGTCAAAGTCGCGAAGATTTATTCCAACGAGCATGATAATTCGCCTTATAACAAAGGCTATTTTATGGGGCGCTATATCGTTGGACCGGGACTTTTTTGTCTCGCTATATTTTGGGTGATTCGTAAAATATTTGGACTTGCCAAGAAAGCTGGCAGCAAGGAGAACCAAGAGAAACCCGATACTCAAGTTTAGTTTATAGTGCAGCTGTCGCTTGAAAGAACATATCCGCAAGCCCTGCAACTCTTGCAGAATGAAAGCGCTAACTAATAAATCAAAGCTCCAACCAAAGAAAAATGCGCGGGGTTTATCCCGCGCATTTTAAGTACTTTTAGCCAGTTCGATTACTTGCCGGCTTTTCTCAGCGCATCGAGGAACTTCTGTCCGTCGATAGCGCCCCAGCCAGTCGCGGCATCCCAGCCTGGTCCGGCGGTGTAGCCATTGTTGTTGCCTTCAGTGATGTCTTTGAATACAGCACCGCCGGCGTTGCCTTGTTGATACAAGAATGGATTGAGATAGCCAACCGGGTGACCGAGAGCGCCGTTCAAGCGCAAGGTCAGCGCTGCGTAAAGTGGTGCTACTGCGCTGGTTCCACCAACAGCTTGATCTTGTCCGCCAACACGCACAATGTATCCAGTTGAAGGAGCAGCGTCGCCGGCTATATCCGGATCTCCGCGCCCAGCCTTGCCGTCAGGATTGGCACTTAGCGGCATCTTGGTGTCCTTTTGGAAATCAGGAACCGGGAATTTTTCGCTTATGCCACCGCCAGTGGAGCCGCCGAAGAATCCGCCGCCGTCATTCCATACGATTTCCTTGCCGCTGCGATCCAATTGAGTGCCACCCGTTCCGGTGACGTAGGGATCGGACGACGGAAAGTCTGGTGCGAATTTGTCGGTGTTGTCCTTGGCTCCGTTATCGCCTGAAGCGGCGAAAACTGAGATGCCTTTCAATGCGGCTTTCTTGAATGCCATGTCCATATTCTGGATCGCCTGGTCAGTCCAGTTGGTTTCGGCTGCGCCCCAGCTAATGCTGATAGCGGTGTTCTGCTTCTCTCCAGCTTCGGGGAAAGTTGCGCGTGTGATCGCATCAACAAAGCCTTGATCGCTGTTCGGTGCGAAGAGCAATTGTTGATTTGCATCCGGCGCAACGGCTCCGATTACTTGAGCATCTAGCGCTACTTCGCCATCAGCGTCACTGCCGGTGGTGTTTTTCGCTCCGTCGACGCCGACGATCTGAAGTGATGGTTCCTTGAACCCATGAGCCTGATAGTAGGCCGAGTTGTCTTTGGTGTCGATGCCGCCGCCAAGTTCGATAATGCCGACTGACTGTCCTGCTCCCATCGATTCTTTCGGGAAGTTGTAGGCATCGGCTACTTCGTTTGGAAGGAAATTCGCTGAAGCACCATCTTTAGGGCTTATGATCGGTCCTTTGCGAAAGTGTGGTTCGGCTTGCTTTCTGTTGTCCAGACCAAACACACCTTGAACGTCATTCTCGATCGAGCGTGGCACCGAGATGTTGCCTGAACGTTCGCGATTGACGAACTGCCCGTCTTGATAGTCATTCAGTTGAACGCCGAAGGCGTTATTGAATTGATTGACTTCACCTTTTAATTTGATCTGGCCGGAATTGGCGTCGGCCTTATCTACTGTAAGTCCATTGTCTTTTGCAAATTTTTCGACGCGTGCCATCGCTGCCGGGTCTGCGCCGAAGCGAGAGTTGAACTCGGCATCTGTAAGAGGCTTTTCCTTGCCATTGGCGATCTTCCCAACAGTGTCGTTAATCTCTTGATCGGATGCTTTCGATTTCACCATCACGGTGACTGAAATTTCTGCGTTAGGATCCGAAGGTCCTACCTTCGTGCCCCGTGGGTCACTGGCTCTGGTATCGAGCAACTCCGAACGATCGCCCACGACACGAATGCGAGAATTCAATGCATTGCTGGCTTCGCTCTGTAGGGCTGAGGGTGTTTCATCCGCTGCCTTTGCTTTGTTCTCGACATTATCACGTATATCACTCATTACTTCCGCTCCTTCTTCACACACACCTGCCCGATGTTTTTCCTGTTGCTCAAGTCTATGCAAGGACGATTAAAATTGCATGGCATGACACTCGTAGTCTTACGAAAACTGTGAATAGTCTAATGTGTTGCCAAGTGCGAATTATGCAAACTGTTAGTGTGCTTGTGGTCTGGAACGCCCTTGTGCAGCCAATTACGAAGGTTTAAAAGCAAGGATTCTGCGCTCCGAATAACGCCAGCACTCTTAGTTTGCTCTCATAAAATTCCGTTACGCATTGCACAATGCGATATGAAAATCGCCAATGCCAAAGTTCAATCCCAAAAACGCGACACGAGTTTCGCCTGCGCGCAACCTGTATCGCGTAATCGCGCTGCAAAATTCACTTCTCTATTTACTCTGGGCGATACGAGAATTGATGGTCTGCGTCAGCGCATCGGCTTCAGCTGTGCGTCCGCTGCCGCGCAGCAACTCGCGATAATTCTCCATTACATTCGCCAGGGCTAAATTGTTCGCGGTTTTATCACTCTGATAAATTCCCAGCGCCCGTTTGTAGAGTAACTCCGCTTCGGATTTGTTGCCCTGCATCTGGCACACAATAGCAAGGTTATTGCAGCTGTTCGCTACGCTGGAGCTGTCTTTTCCGCTTACCTTCTCATAAATGCTTATGGCTTGTTCGAAGCGCGGCTGGGCGTCGGCATAATGTTTTTCGCTGCGATAAAGTTCGCCCAGATTATTCAGCGTGTTGGCGACTTCGATACTATCGCCGCCTGATGATTTCTGCAAGGTCGATAGAGCCCACTGATAGAGCGGCTCTGCTTGCGCGTATTTGCCTTCCATGTAATAGAGACTGGCCAGGTCGTTTCGCAAGTTGGCAGACTGAACGCTGTCAACGCCGGGCTGCTTGTCATAAATTTCTTGGGCTTCTTTGAACAGCGCTTCTGATTCAGGATAGTGCTTCGCCTGGAAATATAGATGGGCTAGGTTGCATTCGCTTTCGGCGATCTGTGGGCTACCGGCCGGCAAATTATCTTCGCGAATCGTTAGCGCTTGTTGCAATAAATTCTCTGCGGCAACATATTTGCCCTGCTGCACATATGCTAAGCCCAAACCTGTAAGCGAGTTTGTCAGCGAAAGCAGAGATGGTTTCATGCCCTTTTGTTCGATATCGCTTGCTCTTTTGTAAGCTGCGATCGAATCGTTCAAGCGTCCTTCACGGCGATATAAGTTGCCCAATTCTGTCAGCGTCGGCACCAGTTCAACACTGTCTTGTCCAAAGCGACTCTCGCCCGCTGTGAGAAAATCTTTTAGCAAGTTTTCTGCCGTGTTGAGTTCGTTACGTTTAATAGCGTCTTGCGCTTTTCTTGTCGCTAGTTTCAAGTCAGGGCGACTTGTCGCGACAAAGGCACCAACGGTTAGTGCAAGAACGGCGAATAACGAAATCGCCATGATGAATTTTTGATTTTTGTAGTTGAAAACGTTTGACATGGTAAGCTCCGTTTGCGCCTATGGAGTGTGTCTGAGAAGGGAAGCATTTGATTTGGGTATTATTTGAATTCGCCGTTGAGCAAGCTGGCGCCTAAGCCAACGGCAGCACCAATGCCGGTGCCAATTAGTGGCTGGCGATGACCTCGACTTGCGGCGGCTCCGATGCCTAAGCCAATGAGCGAGCCGGTTGCTACGTTTCGCATAATCGGATGGCGCTTCATGATGCTGCTCGAACGAAGCAGCCCCACTCCTGCGCCTGCGCCGGCACCGATCAGCGCGCCGCGCATGACTCCGCGATGCGTAACCAAACCTGTAAGCGCGCCGACTCCTGCTCCCACTCCGGCGCCGATTGTCGCTGCTTTTACTTTGGGATGCTTTTGAAAGAATGTGCGGTTGTCCTGCACATAAACTGTTTTAACCACGGGGCGATCTACATATTCCACGCGCGGTGCCAGGCGCGATTGCTGCGGCACTGCTTGCGGAATTCGCACGGAAGTGACAGGCAGCGCTCGTTGGGGCGCAGCTGCAGGCGCCGCAGATGGCAATCTGGCCGGAACTAACTGACTGATTGTGGCATCTTGAGTCAATATACTAGGACGATAATCATTGTGGTTAATTGAACCTGTGAGAACCGCATTCTGGGCAAAAGCCGGCATAATCTGAGTCGCCAACGCCAGCGCCAGACATGAAACGAACGGCAATCTAGAGAGTGACATACCTTCTCCCTTAGTAAACGTGTGTTGCTTTGAGCAATTTGTGGGGACTGGAGGGCTGCAAGCAGCACTGGAATTACTGAACCGTTTCGTAAGTTTGCTCAAGTAAGCGAACAAGATGTTGTAAAGCTTGAAAACAACGCCATCTTGAAAGATTATGCCGCTGGCTTGAAACGGACGAATCTCGTGAACCTCAGTCGTAGACGGATCGGGCTGAAAAGAGTTCCGCTGATATGATAAGTTTTGACAAATGATACGGCGTGCTAAGATCAGTTTCCCAAATTACTGAGGATGAGCGATGAGCAGCAATGTTGATATGGCAAACAAAGAGCTACTTTCACCCGCCCTGGGACGCATTTCCAGTGGTGTGTACATTGCCACACTAGAGCAAGCTGGTGAAAAGCATGGCATGCTCGCCACTTGGATTATTCAGGTTGCCTTCAATCCTCCTATGCTTGCGCTGTCCGTGCAAAGCCATCGCGAAATTTTGCCGTACTTAAGTGTCGGCAGCAAGTTTGCCGTAAACGCGCTTTCGAAAAATAACATGGACATTTTCAAAGCATTTGCCAAGCCGTTCCAGGCGGGCGAAGATCGCTTTGCGGGTCTGGAACTCAGCTCCAAGAGCTCGGCAAGCCCGGTCTTTGCGACAGCCTTGAGCTATCTTGATTGTGTTGTAAAAGAACACGTCGTCGCCGGCGACCACACAGTCATACTCGCTGAAGTTGTTGCAGGGGAAGTGCTCAATGCAGACGAACCCATGCTTCATACGCGCAAAAATGGCTTTCATTATTAGGAAGGTCATGAAGAAATACTGCCGAGAGCGCCCGATTGCCAGAGCGTGATTTGCCCACGCAAAGACAAGAGCGCTTGATCTTGTATTCGGAGAGAATGCTGGGCTAAGTTCAAAGTTCGCCTTAGAGAAAGGCATTAAATATTGCGATTGACAACGCCGCGATAGGCTATTCGGGACGTTGTCAATGAAGGGAAATATCCTCTTACCGCGAGCACGAATTGGGAAGAATTTCGCTTCTCGACTAAGGTTGTGAAGTCGGGGGCGCGTTTGGTGGTTGGTATTCGCTTGAAGGGTGAGGGTGGAGCCTGCATTCGCGGCGTTAAGCTGAAAGTGCTTCCTTCTGCTGCCGGTGAGATGTCGACGCCTGAACGAGTTGAGAATCTCGACTTTGCACATGGCCCACCCGGATTTGCTCCCGACGGATGGTTTATTACAACGCCAATTGGCAGTATGAATTATCATGCGGAGCGCTTTGAGCTGGGCGACGACAAGTATGGTGTTGTGCTCAAATCATTTCCGCAAAAAAATACGGAGCGCGGATCAATGATGCAGCGCTTTTCTGCGCTTCCCTACAGAGCCCGGCATCTTGTCTTTGAGGCTGACATGAAAGCTGATGTTAAGGGCAATTATCGGGCTGGTTTATTCATCAGTCCGAACGGACTTCTTCTAGGGAATCTCAGCGACAAGCAGCAATCGCAAGTCGTAACGGATAAATCATGGCGGCGTTATCGTGCTGAAGTCGATGTCCCCGCAGACGCCAAGTTTATTGATATGGGCATCGAACTGCTCGGTGCTGGCGCGGTTTATATTAAGAATGTCAGTCTTAGTGATGGTCCGCTAACGGCAGGCGGCAATCAATCTGCTGCACCAATAACGGGGCAAGAACTTTATAATTTGAAAGCGTTTGCAAAATTATTCGCTTGCGTAAGATTTTTTGATCCGGCTGTGAATCGCTCAGCTTATTGGTGGAATCAGTATGCCGTGTGGGCTGCCAACGAAATTGTGAGCCGCTCAAAGACTGAACCAGATCGTGCCAGGCTCATGCGTGATTTGCTGCTGCCCATTGATCCGTCCGTGAAAATAGTCGCTTCAGCTGAGCTTGCCGAAGCGCCGGCAAATGACGGGCGCCAGTATTGTCACTGGGTTCACCATGGATATGGTATCGAACCAGGTGCCATCAATGCCGGCTACTTTAGTCAGAAGGTGCCGCAGTCTGCGGATAATGATAAACCTGCATCGTCTGTTCTAACTCATAAAATTGATGATGAGCTTTGCTGTGTAATCAACACCGCTTGTGTTGAAGCTGCTTCCGAGACACCTTCTGCATTGACGATAAGCAATCGTGGCAGTTCGCGGACTCCTAACGGCAACGATCGGATTACGCGTCTTGGTGCTGCAGTGGTAGCATGGGCGGTGCTGCGCAATTTCTACCCCTATGACGATGTAGCGAAGGTTGATTGGGACGGCTACCTCGAATCTGTGCTCAAGAACGCCTCACAGTTTGAGGGCAAAGACACTTTTTATCTGATGCTCAATTCGCTTGCGGCTGCGCTCGGCGACGATCAGGCTAGAGCCTTCTGTGACGACATTGAAGGCGCCGGAGTTTTCTCCACGCAATACACCAGCCATTTCATTTTTCACCTCTTGCCCGACAACATGGTCTGCATAAGTGCCAGCAAGCAAGACGACGAAATGAACGGCGCTGCGCTAACGCAGATTGGTGAGCGGCCTATTATGGAAGAGCTTAAAATGATGGAGTCTGATGTTTCTGCTGCGACTCCACAGTGGAAGCACTACCGCGGGCTGCAATTGATCAACCTCGGTTCGCTCTATTCTGAATTGGTCTTTTCTGATAAAGAATCGCAAGCTGGCAGAAATAAAGAGACAAGCTCACGCGTTCCACGTGAAGTGCCTTTTGTGACAACGGTGACGCCCACTGGAATTATGACCTCGCATCTTATAAATCCGCGGCCGGACAAAGTTAGTTTTGTCACGCCCGGAGTTTTGTATATTGACTTGACTCGTTGTAGTGCAAGTGAACTTCATGCGGCGCTGCAGCGCGCACGGCAGGTTGATGGTGTGGTTTTTGATTGCCGCGGCGAATTGCGCTTGCCCGTGCAATCTTTTCTCGGAGCGCTTACCGATAAGCCAATTCCTTCTCCTCAATTTATGCTTCCTGTGATCAGTAAGCCTGATTTTCAGGATGTCACCTACGATTCGGTGGGCTTTAATTGTAGACCGGAAGGTAAGCGTCTCAGGGCAAAAGCTGTATTTATTGCAGACGAAAGCAGTGTGGGCAATATGGAAACAGCGCTCTGCATGGTTCAGAACTCCAAATTAGGAACGATAGTTGGTAGTACCACCGCCGGCACCGCTGGTGGCATCGCGCTGGCTTCGCTGCCGGGGAACTATTATGTCAGTTGGACCTGCATACGCACGCTCAAGCCGGATGGTTCGCGCCTTCATGGAGTTGGCGTCGAGCCGGACAAGAAGGTGCAGATTACACGCAAGGCGCTGCAGTTTGGTATTGATGAGCTTTTAGAAGCTGCAAAAGGCGAATGCATGCAAAAGTAATCGCTAAGGCCCCGCGCGAGTGTGTTCGATTCGTTGGGGCGCCTGGTGGATTGGTTCACGCACCCAAGTGCGCATCAGCCCCCAAAAAATTCTTTTAGCAGAGATGTCAAGAAATTCATTTACGCGGATAGACCTGAATAAGGGTTTGATTTAAGTAAAAAGCTAACGGGGCTGGTGACGGCTAGGCAATGTCCGACGCATATACTACACCGGGAGAATTCGTTTTATGGGAAATGAGATTGCAGGCGCTGAAAGTGCAAAGAACCAGAAAGATTGTTGCGAACACCAAGATAATGGTATCAGCCTTCTTTCACTGGTCGAGCAAACTGGCAAAAGTGTAGCTGGAGCGATGCACAAAGCCGAAAACTTTTCGGCAGGTGTAATTGCAGGGGCCGCAGCCGGACTCGGTTTGAACATGAGTCGGGAAACTGCTGAAGCTGTAGGAAAGTCCGTTGTACAGGTCGGAGTTGGTGGCGCAGTTGGTGCCGCTGCTGAGTTGGCAGTTACGCATCCTCGTACAACTTTAGAACTTACTGGTGTGGCAGCCGGTGCCGTCGCTGGAGCACTCGCCGGGATGGCGGCTCAAGAAGCCGCAAGAGGCGCGGGCAAAGAAGTTGGCAAGGTCGGCGCTGCCGTTGCGGCAGGAGCAGCCATAGCCGCCGGAGCAGCGGCTGAATGCGCTAAAGACGGACATTCCGTAATTAAAGATGCCACGGCTGTCGTTAAAGATGCAGCAATCGGAGCCGCATTAGGTGGCGCTATCGGTGCCGCTACGGGCGACGCTACGCGTGCTGTTACTCTTGCTGCCCTTGGCGCTGTAACCGGCGCCGCCGCCAGATGTGCCGAAGAAATTGGTAAGAGCGGCTGTTGCTGCGTCAAGCCACAATCAACTATGGACGCCATCAAGGAATTTGGCAAATCAACGCTCGACCACATTAGAAACAGACCTTTTGAAGCAGGCGCCGAAGCCATTTTCGCCGGACCAGTTGGTGTCATGGGCGGTGCATTCCTTCATCGCATGCTCGAGCAAAAGAACTTTGAAAAACTCTGCGACAAGGCCATGAAGAACTGCTGTGATGAACTAAGCAAAAAGGCCAAATCCGGTCGCTAAGCATCCCCTGGAACATTCTCTCTTGCGTGAAAAGCTCATAGTGAAAGCCCGGGCATTCCCGGGAGCGCGGGCGTCCCGCCCGCTTTTCGCGCGAGTTTCCTCCCCCTGCGCCGGCTTCCAGACAGCATCACCATATGAATCTGATGCGCCGTTTCCAGGCACGAACACTAACATTTGGTAGCTATGAGCCATGCTCGTCGTTTCGACAAGAACTCGTTTAAACGACGCTCATGGGGCGTCGCTACCAAAAATGCGTATGATGAATCCGCCTGACCTCCGAATCCGAATGAACGCCGAATCCGCATGCATTTCAGGTGCGAGAATTGCGAGAATTTTAGTCTGTATCAGCGCCTGGTTTAGCTGATGTCTTGCGGCTTGAATCGCTAGCTGGTGCTACAGAATCAGGAAAGGGATCGGCTCCAATAGCCTTGGGCGCAACACGAGGTTTCTTTGCTGTCGTCGTTGCTGGTGAATCTTCCATGAATTTCTCGCCCGAAAAAGGCTCTTTGGTATCGCCCTTAGAATCATGCACCATCTTACCGCTGACACTGGCTTCACCGTGGCGACACACTTTGGCTAGATAGCGAGTATCCGTTTCCCAGGGTTTTGGCGCTGCCCCAGCTAGTTTGACCAGGTGGTTGCGAGCCGGAACTTGGCGCTCTTCGTCAGCGAAAAAACGACCGTTGAAGCCAGGTATACCAATGCCGTTAATGGTTTCGTTTTTCTCTTCGCCATATTTGTTTCGCAGAACGGCAAGCCATTCTTTAATACACTGATTGAAAACCTTCGGGTCTTCTACTTTCTGTGTCGCCAGCTTTCTTTCCAGCGCCTGCGCATAGCTCATATGTGCATCGAGATCATCGTTATTCAACTCTAAAGACCGTTTGATCAATTCGATAGCACGATCGATATTGTCAGATTTCAACGCACGGTCCGCCTGTACTATTAGCGACATCGCTGATGAGTCTTTCTTAACCATAACATTGTCGTTCGTCACGACGCCCTTGGGCAGTTCATTAGGATCGCTCAACCAGTCCGGACCCTCGTTTGCTAACGCTGGAACCAGATTGAGCAATACAGCTACGCTTGTGATTGTAAGTAATGAGCGCACGTTCTCTTGACCTCTTGGGCTGGACGACTTGAAAAAATCAAGCGGAATAAGTCAAGAATAACTGCAAGGGAAGATGCCAACATGAGTCTAGGCTAAGATTGTCGTACTGCGACTGCGTTTCGCGAATTTGCTGAGCAAATTACCTGAGCCTCAAAAAATCATGTGCTGCCAATTCGCCGATTCTAATTAGAGCCCGAATTGCGATCGATGTCTTCCATCACACCAGTCATGGCGTCCTGAAAATAATCGCGTCTGATGCTGATTTCTGCGTTCGCATCTTTCGTCCATGATTTGCTCAGTTCTTTTATATTACCGCCGCGTGTCCAGAGAATAACTGAATAGCTCGGTTTGCCCCCTCTTGGCGAAGGCAATTCGGTACCGTAAGAAAGTTCCAAATTACTTTTCCATTGTGGCAAAATTCCAGACAGGCGCAAATCTTTTCCGTTGCACAATTCGATCGGATCCGCCCCGTTAATTTTGCTGACAATCAGAGCGCCACCGCCACCAAGGGCGATGGCAAGCGAATCTTGCTCAGGATTAGGTTCAAAGAATGCGACATCGTCGTTTCGTCGCATCACGGTATCGACGCGATTGCCATCCAGTATAAAAAGTGCTGCAGTTGCGGGAGAGTTCACGCTACTGGGAAGGCGAATTTCACGTGATGTGAATAATACTCGTCCATCTTTCAAGCAACGCAGTGGTGCTCGATTGTCAAAAACAACATTCGCAAGGCGTTGTTCTTTCGTATTAGTCAAAAGCTTTCCCGAAGCGTCAGCAATTTCCAGCTTAAAGACGCCTCCTTCATGCACACCGTGCCCCTTGAGCAAGTCTGGCTCACTATCATGATTCGCGCGAGTGTAGTAGATAAATCGGCTGTCCGTGCTCCAATCAGGATATGAATTGGTGTTGAAAGTAAGCGGCATCGTCTGCTGGGTTGTGCCGCTCAGGGAGAGCACTTCTATATAGTTTCGCTCAAACTCCTTTTCGTGTTTTACCACGAGCAAAAATTTGCCATTCGGAGACGGGCGCAATTCGACAATCTCATCAATGCCTCGATCGAGCAAGCGAGAAAGCCGCACTTGTTGCTGGTCGAGCTGCGCTTGCTTGATGAAAAATACCGGCACTTTCACAGAGTTGTAGGCCGGCCATTTACGCAGAGCTGTTCGGTCGAAAGCAGACCCCGCACCAGCATGCAAAAGAAGCGTCGCTTCTAGAGGATAGTCTAAAGTTCTAAGCGCGTTTTCCGCAAACTTCTTTTGCTCGCCGTGATAAGTGAGTATTTTATTGCGCAAGCGAGCACTATCATTTGCAATTTTGTCCTGCAAATCTTTGCTGAGCAGCGGCTTCAATTCAGCCCACTTGTTCACATAGTCATAGCCGACGACGAGTCCCTGGTGCCCTTGTGGCAGCCAACGAAACATGCCTGCTTTGGCAAGCAGGAGCGCTGATACATTACCGTCGCCATCGCACGCACGCAGTCCCTTCGCGCCGACGATGGCACCAAGTTTGCCGTCAGGTGACCAGACAAGATAATTACCGTCACATGATGAGATCAGAAATATCGCTAAAACAAATAAGGCGCTTCTGAGCAGCACGTTAAGAGCGGCTCGGTTACTCAGAAAGCGCGGTTGATTCATCAGGAAAGAACTTCCTTTATAGCATCAAGCGTGGCATCTAATTCGCGATTGCGATGTTCGGTTGAAACGAAAGCTGCTTCGAATTGACTCGGCGGCCAGTAAATGCCTTTTTGCAAAAGACCTTGCCAGAACTTTGCGAATTTTTCCGTGTCTGATTTCTTCGCTGATTCAAAATCGATAACAGGTTTGTCGTTGAAAAACACTGTAAGCATGCCGGGCACATGAGCTACCTGAATGCCTGTTTTTGTTTTCTTGCCGATTTCTTGAATGCCCTCAGCCAACTTTTGTGTGCGTTCTTCTAGATGTTTATGAACATTTGATTCTTGAAGAGCTTTCAATTGGGCGAGGCCGGCTTTGACGGCCAGCGGATTTCCTGAAAGCGTGCCGGCTTGATAAACATCACCTACTGGAGCGATGCGCTCCATAATGTCTCTTCTGCCACCATAAGCACCTATCGGAAGACCTGCGCCGATTATTTTGCCTAAACAAGTAAGGTCAGGCTTAACGTTGTATTTTGCTTGGGCTCCGCCCAGAGCAACACGGAATCCAGTCATCACTTCGTCAAATACGAGTAAGGCACCGTATTTGGTGCAAAGATCGCGCAGCCCGGTGAGATAACCTTCTGTGGGAAGGATGAGGCCGGCGTTGCCAACGATTGGTTCGACAAACACCGCCGCGATTTTGTCTTTGTGTTCTTTAAACGCTTTTTCCAAAGCGCCAAGATCGTTGTAAGGCACCGAAATCGTCAGCTTTGAAATCTCTTCAGGAACACCAGGCGAGGACGAAATACCGAGAGTGGCTAAGCCGGAACCGGCTTTGACCAAAAACGAATCGGAATGACCGTGATAGCAACCATCGAATTTGACGATCATTGAGCGATTGGTGAACGCTCTAGCCAAACGAGCCGCCGACATACATGCTTCCGTACCGGAATTGACCAATCGCAACATTTCGATGCTCGGCATTATTTTGCCAACCAGCTCAGCCATTTCGATTTCTGCAAGTGTTGGCGCACCGTAACTGGTGCTCAAGCGAACGGCATCTTCGATCGCTTCCATTATGCGCGGATGCTTGTGCCCCAAAATCAGGGCTCCCCATGAGCCAACATAATCAAGATATTCGTTGCCATCGACATCGTACATGTAGGCACCGTCGGCACGATCGATAAAAACTGGCGTTGCATGCACGGCTTTGCAAGCCCGCGCCGGTGAGTTTACACCACCAGGAATAACTTTTTGCGCACGTTCAAAATACTTTTCAGACTTCCTTTGCGACTTAGTTTCGTTGTCTTTTGGTTGTTCGGCTACGGTCAATGTTGGTGTCGTCATGGTCTTTCTCTCGTTATGCTGTAGGGGCTTCGTTGTGGTTAAGCAAACGATCGAGTGCGGGTTCGACCATCTTCACAGCTTTTTCACCGGCTGAGAAGTGGCGCATTTTCAGGTTTGCGTCGTACAGGTAATAGGCTGGCACGAACTTGTTGTCAAAAGCGTCAGTGATGGTATGCCAGTTATCAACTACGCAGGGCTGTTTGATTTCGTATTCGTCAATGTTTTCTTTGACCGCATCGACATTGGTGTCGCTCTCTTGACGCGGCATGTGGACGGCAAGGACTTTGAGTCCTTTCGGTCCGTATGTTTTGATCCAGTTGGCAATGTCGGGTAGCGACTCTTTGCATGTGCCGCAGCTTATAGACCAGAAGTGAATAAGAACTGGGTGACCGGCAAGTGATTCTCTGGTAACTGGTTCTGAGTTAAACCAGTCGGTTCCACCTTCAAGAGCAGGCATGTCGCTATCCATACGGGGGGGCATAGAACCTCCTTGTGTTCGTTCAGCTATTTATAGTGTGGCGCAAAAATAAACGATTGGGCAAATTCTACTAAAAAATATAGCCCATTCACCTTTTCGATGAATAAGGATGAATGAGCACAAAACAATGAGCGAGCGACTACTTTCGTGGTCGCCCGCTCAATAACTCATTGCAAAAGCGCCAGCACTAAGCTTGCAGTTGCTTTTGGCCTGGCTTCCAGTTGGCCTGGCAGAGTCCACCAGCTTTCAAAGCTTCGAGCACGCGAAGTGTTTCTTCAACGCTGCGTCCGATGTTGAGTGAGTGGACTACTTGATACTGCAATACGCCTTCTGGATCGACGATGAAGAGACCGCGTAGAGCGATGCCCTTGTCTTCGATCAAAACGCCGTAATCGCGGCTGACATCTTTGGTGATGTCTGAAGCCAGAGGATAGTTGAGCGAACCAAGTCCGCCTTTATCTTCGGTGGTGTTGATCCAAGCGCGGTGGCTGTATACGCTGTCTGTGGAAACAGCGAGAACTTCAGCGCCGGTTTTCTTGAACTCTTCAACTTTGTCATTGAATGCCTTGATTTCGGTCGGGCATACGAAAGTGAAATCGAGGGGGTAGAAGAACATAACTAGAAATTTGCCCTTGTAATCTGACAGACGGACATTTTCTTTCAACGTCTTCATGTCCTTCGTCGAAGGCATATCGAAATCAGGAGCTTTTTTACCAACTTGCAACATTTGTCGTGCACTCCAAGTGATGAGAAACGAACTCTGGCTATCTTAGCCGGGACTCAGAATATACCTTGGCTTTGTTAATGGAATATCCATAATCTCGGCATACATTTATATCTGATGGATACGTTAGTGCGCGGGAGCGCCACCTTCCGGCTGGCATTAGAGGATGAGCTCGCATATATCGGGTCTTGCTCGTATATAGCCGGCTGGGAGCCGGCGCTTCCAGATTAGAACGAGCGCAGGCTGCCAAACGTCACGAATAAACCTTCTGTTCTTTCACCCAGAGTTCCAAATCTCTTTGAAGATTGTTTTCAAATACAAACTTCTGGATTAAAGGGCTATTAGCTTTCCAGCCAATATTTAGAAGATGATAAAGATGGTCTTTTGGAGTGGACGAATGTTTGTTGCGCCCGAGCTCCCCTTCGTTGTTGGCTTCTGCCATGGTTGCCCGCCCTCAAACAAAAACAAAATTCCCCAAAATGAACAAAACGACACTTTTGCCGTGAGTCCTTTTGTAAATCACATTATCGTATATTGCAAATTTCTGTGCCAGCTTGTTTGACCTGAGTGGTCGGTCTTTGATACTATTGCATTTTGCCTTCGTGTGAAGGGCGCGTTAGCGTCGCCCTGTATTCAGCCCTCGATTGCTGAGCGCAAGAGGCAACACAACTACTCTCTCGAGAATGCCGGAGAAGAATATGTACGCCGTCGTAGAAGCAGGTGGAAGACAGGTAGAACTAACAGCCGGAAGGTTTGTCGAAATTGACATGGTTGCTGCCGAGTCCGACCAGGAATTTGTATTTGAAAAAGTCTTGATGATTGTCGATGGAGCCAACTCTGTGATGGGCAAGCCATTTATTGATGGTGCCAAAATCACAGGTCGTGTCATCGACCACGTCAGAGGCAAGAAGTTAATTGTCTACAAGTATCGTGCTAAGAAAGGCACGAGAAAGCGGACTGGACATAGACAGCACAGCACACGTGTCTACATTAGCAAAATTGAAGTAGGCGGCAAGGTGCTCGCAGAAGTCAAAGATGAGAAGAGAAAATCGTAGTCAGCCGTCGCGGCAGTCAACATTAGTCAGGAGTTAAATCTCAGTCATGGCACATAAAAAAGGCGCAGGCTCAACTAGAAACGGACGCGATAGCCAACCAAAGTATTTGGGCGTTAAGCTCTATGGTGGTCAATTCGCAATCACCGGCAACATTATCGTCAGACAGCATGGAACCAAATTCCATCCTGGTGAAAATGTCCGTATGGGCAGAGACAATACACTGTATTCAGTGGCAAACGGCGTGGTGCACTTCGGTAAAGCTCGCGGTAAGAACCGAGTTCACGTTTTGCCTCTAACAATCGAGGCTCCTTCAAAATAAGCTAAACACTTATACAGGGAATGAAAATTGGATTGCAAGGGGATGGAGCTTTTACAACTCCAGCCCCTTTCTTTTAGAAGGAAAATTACGTGCCTGAATTATCAATTAAAGCGATTGCTGATTTGCTGGAGCCAATCGGTGGCAAACTCGACGCTCCGTCGGGCGTTTCACTTGACTCGAATATTGCTCAGCTTGTTTACGACTCGCGTAAAGTTGGGCCGGCTGTCGCGTTTTTTTGCATCCCCGGAGAGAAAACCGACGGCAATCTATTCGTAAATGATGCCATCAAATCTGGTGCCTTGCTGATTGTCAGTGAGCAGCATAATGCCGGCTCAGCTGTCGCGCAAATTGTAGTTGCCGACGTGCGGCAAGCTCTTGCCGTCTGCGCCGATGCCTTGTATGGTCACCCCAGTCGGCATTTGCGTTTAATTGCCGTGACAGGCACCAATGGCAAAACAACTACGACACATCTGGTCGAACATATTCTTGGAAGAAATGGAAATCGCGTTGGCTTGATTGGAACTCTTGGCTCGCGCTTTCCAGGTTCGAACGCCTACGGTGACGCCAAGCACACTACTCCTCAAGCACCAGAGTTGCAGGAGATGCTTGCTCTCATGCTTGAAAGTAAATGCTCTCATGTGACGATGGAAGTATCGAGTCATTCGCTGGCGCTGAAAAGGGTTGCCGGATGTAACTTTGCAGTTGCGTGCCTGACCAACATCACTCAAGATCATCTCGACTTTCACAAGACCATGGATAACTACTGGAAAGCAAAGCGTTTGCTTTTTGATGCCCTCAACGAAAGCTGTCAGCAATCAAAACTAGCACTTGTGAATTTCGATGATGCGCTTGCGCCAGAATTTCTCAAATTCTTGCAGCCAGCGGTCAAGAAAATGACATATGGTTTTTCGAAAGAAGCTGATGTACACCCGCTTGAGCTTGAATATCAGCAGGGCAAAAGTATTTTGCGCTTAGCCACGTCGAAAGGCGAACTGAAGCTGACAACCAGGCTTGTCGGGCAATTCAATATCTACAACGTTATGGCTGCAGTTGCAATTTGTCTTGAAGAAGGAGCGAGCAAAGAAATTATTCAAGAGTCATTGGCTGAATTCAGCGGTGTGCCCGGCCGCTTTGAGACTGTTTCGATCGGAGCAGAAGGTGAGCCATTATGCATCGTTGATTACGCGCATACTCCAGATGGTCTCGACAATGTTTTGCGTACTGCTTCAGCCATGAAAAAGAATGGTGGCAAGTTGATTTGTGTCTTTGGCTGTGGCGGCGATCGAGACCCGTCGAAGCGACCTCAGATGGGCGAGATCGCCGAGGCAAGAGCAGATCTGCTTGTTGTCACGTCCGATAATCCACGCACCGAAAATCCGCAGGAAATTATTGCTCACATATTGAGCGGCATCAAACGAATCAAGACTGTTGAGGTTGAGCCAGATCGCGCCGAGGCTATTAAGCTGGCGATCGCCAAAGCTGGCGAAAATGACATTGTGCTTGTCGCCGGTAAGGGTCACGAGAATTATCAACTAGTTATGAACAATGTTCTTTCTTTCGATGATAAGGTCGAGCTGCAAGCCGCTTTGGCAGCGCATTTTGCGAGATAGCCTCATGGCTGTATCTCGATCATGGCTGGAAGAAAAAAAGATTGCAGCAATTAGTGGAGTGGTTTGTGACGTTGATTATTATTGGGAGAAAAACTGACGCAGTTTGTGTCAAATTTTCTTGATTGAAATAATCTGAATTCAACGAGAGAAAAATCAAGCGAAATTTCTCGCAATAATTATTTCTCTTGGCGGCTTATAAAGTGCGGTAACGATGCCTGATTTGACATCTGTTCAAAATATTCGACCGAGCGAGAATGCGGCTGGGTGATGATTTTGAGACTGTCAAGTGAACGCTACAAGTAGTAATTAGTTCTGAAAAGTAAAACCAGCAAGTTTTGAGCCAGATTAGGCTCGCAGCCATACTAGTGGGTATAATTTCATAGGGCGGCGGGTCCTGTTTACAAGATCTGCGTGAGGAATCAAGGTGGGCATTAGCTTCCACGTAACTTCGGTACGAGAGGGAACAATCTTCAACGTAATGCAGTTCCTGAGCCTGGAAAAGGTTACAGGAACTCTTAGCGTTTCTTTCGGCCGTCATATTCCGGACGCGCTAGTATTCTTCGTGCAGGGGAAGTGCGCCGCCACAGAGTTTGGAGATATCAAAGCCGAGCAGGTATTTGATTTACTCTTATGTCAAGAGTATGCGGTTAAAGAAATCAACTTTCAGCCCGGTCGTGAAGCCAATTACAAAGATGACACCCTGATAAAAACGCCCAGCCTTTCAGGTGCCATGCTTAACGCTTCGAAAGACGTCGACCAGTGCGGTGCACGCCCGTATATCTTTGGCCTCTTGGAAGTCAGTTTCCCTGATGCCGGTCAGAATTCCTTGCTTCAGGTATTCCACGAGTTTTCCAAGCACAAAGACTATCTTGAAAGTATCAAACCAGCCGATGGTGATAGAGAAGCCCCTTTGCCCCAATGTGTTTTGATTCATCGCGCTTTGCAACGTGGCGTCGTTACTTACAAAAATCCGCTGGTCGCGCTCAAGTCGTTCCGCCCACTGCTTGAAATCGTTCAACCGCTGGAAGAAAAAGAAGCCGAAAATCTCCGTGGTTATATGCGCAGCCTTCTGCCCCATCCTCGAGCCACGCATATGCCGCTTGAGCGATTCTATGCTTTTGCCAGCGCTGTCGAGTCGATCGCCTATCGTCGCGGTTCGGAAGTCGGCGACGAAGCCAGGCGTATCATTTACAGACTCATTCAATCGACTACAAAGCTAAACGAGCCTCTGAATGTATTGATCCCGCTTGCCATTATGTGCGCCTGTTTGGCCTTTCAACTTGCTTAACTGTTTGCTTTACCTGCGTTTTCCGGGTTTGTCCTTTATCCTTTGAATAGGGATAGTTCCGGCTAGTGATATATATAGATATAAGTCGACTAGCAATCGGACGACGACATGCGCAAGCAAGGAAATCTAGCTATATGATGGGTAAGAGTAATAAAGTCTACGAGCTTTTGCAGCACGCTGATGCTTGTCTTGACTTGGTTTCGGTCCATAAAATGGATCTTCTTACCGCTTTAGGTCGTACGATTTTGCCTCGCGGATTCTGGGGGGATGGTCATAAGCACAATATCAGCGATCATCCGCAGCCCTCGAATTCACGCGTTTATCTAACTTTCGACGATGGACCGTCTCCTCACACGACACCTTTCTTACTCGAGATGTTAGAGGCAGATGGTATAAAAGCGAGCTTTTTTCTGATTGGTCGCGAGGCTGAAAAATATCCCGATCTTGTCAAAGCCATTCACGAAGGCGGGCACAGTATCGGAAATCATACCTACAGTCACTTATATATGCCTGGACTAAGCAGCCGGGAGCTAGAAGCCGAGATCGAGCGCACCAATAGCATAATCGAAGATATTACCGGTGAAAAAACCAGGATTTTCCGACCACCTTTTGGGCACATGGATCAGCGAACTGCCCAAGTTTTAACTGAGCGCGAAATGCATCCCGTTTATTGGACTCAAGCTCCGGAAGACTGGGCGATTCCCGGTGCCAAGCGTGTTGTACGCCGCTTGCAAATGAGACTCAAGCCGGGCAGTCTTATTGTTTTGCACGAAGGTCAAAATCTAAAAGAGCAAACTCTTACGGCTGCCAAGGAAATAATATATAGTTGCAAGAAATCTGAACTCGATCTGGCAAAGGTGCAACTGCGTGCTTGACTTTCGACCTCCGCTCGACAATGAAGTACTAATTGGATTCGCTCGAAGTTTTCGCCCTCTAATTCTCAGCGCAAGAATGAAAAACGCTGAGGTGCGGGTGCTCGGTGACGGTATCGAGCGCTTAAAGCAATTCAAGGGCAAGCATTGCATGGTGTGTCCCAACCATTCGCACCGGCATGATCCCGAAGTGATGTTTATGCTTTCCTGTCTGGCTGGAGAAGAGTTCAACTTTATTGCCGCTCGTGAAGTCTTCGATTGGAATAATGGCATGAATGGCTGGTTTCTGCAGCACATGGGTGTTTACTCGGTGGTGCGCGGTGCAGCTGATCGCGAGTCGTTTAAGATGACCAAGCGTTTATTGGTTGAAGGCAAGAAAAAACTCGTGCTGTTTCCCGAAGGAGAAATCTCTCGGCAAAACGATGTGCTGTTACCACTGGAAAGTGGGGCCGCCCAGCTCTCGTTTATGGCGCTGGATGAGCTGCATAAAGCCAATGCCGATGAACCTCTCTATGTTATTCCTGTCGCTATAAAATACACGTACAAAAGCGATCTCACGGCAGTGATTGCCGAGCTTATCGATCATGTTGAGACAAAACTTGGTTTGCAAAACAAATCGGAGCCATCGCTCTATAAACGCGTGAGAATGGCTTCAGAAGCCGTTCTGAAGACTCTGGAAGAAGAGTATGACTTGAAGCCGGGACCTGAAGTTGATCTCAATTCGCGTATTCTGAATTTGAAAGGTCACATTCTCAAAACAATGGCTGATGTATTACATGTAACTCTGCCGGCGAATGGCTCTCACCTCGATTGTGTGCGGGTTCTGCGCAACACTCTCGATGATTTTATTTACGCGGAAGAAGAGAATCTACCTCCTTATCAGAAGAAGATCAAAGAAGAGAAATCGGAAAAAATAAAAGCGTTTTATCGTGACCTCGATCGCGTGGTGCGCTTTATCGCAATTTACGACGGCTATCTCAGCCCGCCAATCACGCAAGAACGCATGGTTAGTGTTCTTGAGTTGATCGAAACTGAGATATTCGGGGAAGCGAGAATCAAGGGCCCGCGATTGATTCTTGTCACCATCGGCGACGCTATTAATTTGCTCGATTATTATGCCGAGTATAAGAAAAACAAAAAGGGTGTAATTGAAAAGATTCGCGCGCAAATGAGTGAGCAGCTCTTTGCGATGCTAAAGGCCGCCGAGAAAGAGCGCGAATCTGTTTTTGTAAACTAAATCACGAGCTCTGCTCTCTTGATGTGACATCAGGCGCCGGCGCTTTTATTTAGCTTAAAATCTCTGAGCCCTGTCGTGCAGACGTTTTCAGCATGCTGAGTCATGTCTCAGATACATAAATAGATTTTTCTCTTAGCAACCTCCGCTTCTAGTGTTATCATCAAGGGTGGCAGTCATTTCTAGAGCAACTTGCAGACTAGAAATGAAAAAAATACTGCGGTTTTAGAGGTATCTAAATGCTCAAGCTCGCGTTGATTGGACTAGGAGCCTCCGGTTTATTCTGTTTGGAAGAACTTGCCGGTGCCGATGTCGAAGTGCATGTGTTCGATGTGGGTCCGACTTACACCAAACGTTATGCCTGCCCGATCGACCAGGGCAAGCTTGATGTATGTCCGCCCAAGGCTTGTAGTTATTGCGCTCCGGGGCAGTCTGCCGGCAGCTGGAACGACTTCAAGGTCATACTCTCCGCTTCGCCGGTTATTGGCGGTCGGCTCTATGAGCTTGTCGGCGAGCAAGAACTGCAAAAGCGGTTGGACAAACTTCGTCGCTTGATTCTTGAGCATGCCCCAGTGGAAATACCGGTGGTGCGCCCTGACCAGGACGATCTCGACTGGATTAAGAAACGCGCCACGCTTGCCGGCATGACTTATCACTTTCAAGAGCTTTTGCATTGCGGCTCAGATAACGCGCCTGCGATTAACACGAGCATTCTCAACATGATTAAGGCCAAGGGACCGAACATCATGTTTCACTGGGACACCAAAGTTCTTTCAGTAAAGCGAAGCAACGAAGGTTTCACTATTGCTTACGAGGGCTATCGTCGCCCTGAGCAGCAAAGTGAAGAGTACTTTGATATGTGCATTCTGTCTGTCGGCCGGGGCGGCGCAAACTGGCTGACACAGCAGGAGTTCTATAAAGATCTTGATACTTCACCAGGGCAAGTTGATATTGGCTTGCGTGTGGAAACCAGCTGTTATTTTACGGAAGAAATCGATAAGCGCTTTTACGAGCCCAAGCTCTATTATTTGAGCAAGCGCACAAACGATGTGGTGCGTAATTTTTGTTCGAATCCGAAGGGCTTTGTGACGCCGGAAAACCATCGCGAATATGTACTGGTTAACGGACACAGCAAGATGTTTGAGAAGTCCGAAAACAACAATTTTGCCGTGCTTGTGTCGAAAACTTTCACTCGCCCGTTCAAAAATCCGCAGCAATACTCGCAGCATATTGCCAAAATTACAAATATGCTTGCCGGCGGCGGACCGCTTATCCAGCGCCTCGGCGATTTACGTAGTGGGCGCCGCACGAAAACTCTGGTCAACAATTTGATTCGCCCAACTCTTGAGGCTGAGCCTGGCGACATTTCGCTGGCGTATCCGCATAGAATTCTCGAGAGTATTTTGGAATATCTCGATGCTTTGGATAAGATTTGCCCAGGCGTTGCCGGCGAGTCCACGCTGCTTTATGCGCCTGAAGTGAAGAGTTATCCTGATTTTATTGTGGTAAACAAAAACATGGAAACAAACATTCCAAACATGTTTATCATCGGCGATTCCAGCAGCTGGACGCGAGGAGTCGGTCAGGCTGCCACTTCCGGCATGCTTGCCGGTGAAGGTGTCAGGCGCAAACTGAAAGATGCCGGCAACCCAGACCACTGGTCAATTCCTACGCCGCTGAAACCGGTGGCTGAAGTTGCGATTGAGTCAGGCGAGGCTCCGGCGGATTTGACACATGCGCAGGAAATTCCTGTGACTATACGGCGCAGCTAGCGATGTTGGCTGAGTAGATCGCGGTCGAGTCTTCTGTTGTCGGTAGCGGACGACCCCAGCTCGTCCGTTTCGAATAGAGACTTGGTTATGCCAAAAATAAGCCCCGAGAGACGGGTTGAACTCTCAGGGCTTGGGCGTTTGGGATTGCTATATCAAATTAACAAGGCATCCGTTAAAAACACGTCAACTCTCAAAATACCGAAGATAAATTCTGGAAGAACGTATGGCAGATTAAATCCAAGAATTAATCTGCGCGTTTTGGCGTCTATAGTGCCATCTAGCAGTTCAGGCGTGCCGGCGCAGTGGCTGAGTACGTGGGCGCTTGGGGCTATAGCGGGTATGTACTTAGATCTAGTAGAGACCTAGACCACAAACTATGCGCCTGCAAATTATCGCGATCAGGGTGTATCATCTTTTTGGGCTGGTCTTGACATTTGGGTTCTCTGGGAACGTCGAGACCAAAAATGGTTGAAAACAAAGGGACTTCGGCTGATCAGCATTCCGAGACTTCGGAATTAGATTTTGGCGAGTTCCAACCGACTGTAGAAACAAAGCTCTGGAAGCAGCTCGATCCTCGTGGGAAGGATAGAGCAGACGTGCATGAGCACGGTGGCAGCGAATCGCAAGATGATGATTGCGGTTTTGAACGAGCTGTCACCGGTTTGGTTTCTGAATACGATAAATTCTTCGGGCGCACAAATAAGAATGCTGCTGCTGCTGAATCTGTTGAGTCCACCAATTCAACTGGACAGCCTGAACGACGAGACCCGGTTACCAGGCTGCATGCGAGCGTAGAGGCGCCAGAGCAGGAACTTCACTCTGGACCAAACGATGCTGTTTTGTCGAAACATACCTTCGAGAATTTGATCCTGAAAAATGGTCAGGTCGAGGAGGTTACTCTTCCGGAGGGCAAGTTTAGGGCAAATGGTTGCGATGAGAATGGCAATAACAAATATATTCGCTTTCCGCATGATGCTGATTCTGAGGCGCAAGAATTTAATGGTCAAATACGTCTCAAGGACGACAAGGTAATTGTCGCTGACGATGTAGCTTTAAAAACTTCCGAGTATTCGGCAAAGCCTGCTGCCTATACGAACCTTGCGGTATCAGCTGCCGGAGCTCGAGAGCAGCTTGAAACGCCAGAGCGGAGCTCTAAGAATGGTGTCACCAATAACGGTGGCATTCAATTTCTTGGGACTGCGCCACCAGGTCAGAACGAGCAGAATCCCGACGCCGCAACCAAAACTGCGGACTTCGCTGTTGCTGTCGAACACAAAGACGACGGAAAAGAGGAGCCCTATGCAAATGAGTCCGCGCTTGTTCAAGATTCTGGTTCTCGAGACGTTCATGAATCGGTAGAGAGCCCCAACAACGTAAGCTCGGTCTATGGCTATATTCGCAGCGCAACAGTGGGCGCAACACAGATTGTCGCCGGGGAGACAGCCGCGAAAGCTGTGGATGGAATTTTTCAAGATCCATCGAAACTGGGGCAATTGTATGACCAAGCATCTGAGTTCTTGGCCAAAGCACAGAACGAAGTAAAGCAATCTCAAGAATCCGATTTGGTTTCTTCCCGAACAAATTCGTCCAACGAAAAGGCTTCGACCCGTGATAGTGCTACTGATGGTGGCAGTGAATCCAACGCAAATGATTCGCTGTCTGCTCATCGGGACTCTCCCCAAAAAGGTGGCGCTGAAAAGAATGAGCCAGGCTCGGCTGATTCTGCTGACTTGTCTAATCATACTAGCCGCACTCAAGAAACTGGCGGAGAGCTTAATTCGCGTGTTACGGCTGATTCCGGGCAAAGTGATCATCTTGGCTCTGCAAGCGTCGAGGCGACGCTGCAAAATAATGGACGAGAAGTCGTTCCAGCAACGATAATTCCGTCCGATCACGGCAGTCTTGCTGACTCGAACGGTTCTCAAATCGCTTCCTCTGACAAAGCATCTTTAGTCAACGATACTGCAATGCACGCACCAGGTTCTGCGCCACAGGCTGAATCTGCAACACCTGCACAATCAAGAGTCGGAACTGAATCGAGTCTTAATACGCAGGACGTGAAGTTTGGCTCTACAGGGGCAAGACCTTTGTCTGATGGCGGTAGACCGATGCTTGCTGGAAGCAAAGATTCACTCGAGGGTGTGCAGGTCTCCTCGGTTATGAATCAAGCGTCAACAACACAATTCGCCCGACCTTCGACAACTGAGTCTGGTATCAATTCTAGCCAGTCTCTAGATTCTGCTAACGGGAGCCAGAAATTCGCAGGGAAGACCAATTCGCTTAATGGCTTGCAGTCTGATACGGGTAAGATTAATTCGTCCGATGGTTTGCCGCGCGACACAGTGAAGACTCCTGCGCTGGATGTAGCGCCGCGCGACACGACGAAAAATGCTCCACTCGATGGCTCCGCACTTGTAACCATGAAGTCCGCCCCAGCGGACGTCGCCAAGCCTGATGCTGCATATGATGCGAGGCATATCTTGTCTGACGTGAAATTGGCTCAGCCAGCTCATTCCGATTCAATTGTAAATAAGCCCGATCTAGAACAAGTCGCGCGACAGCTAGCGCAGCCAGCCAGCACAAAAGATGCAAGCGTGAATGTTAGTGCCACCATTGGGGTGCTTACTGGAAGCAGTTTGAATCAAGTGCCTCTGAATTTCAACCAGACCATCGCAGCATCAGCGACAGTTAATCTCAGCAACAACCCGACGGCTTCTCCTCTGGCTCAGGTACTCAATCCCGTGCCGACACAAGCGTATAATCCGTCATTGAGTCAAGCCCTGAATCCGTTTTTGCCCGCGGCATTTAGTCCATCTTTGACGCAAGCCTTGAGCAATCCTGTTCAATCTGGTCGTGCGCCGTTGGATAATTCGTCTCCAAATATACCTGTGCGCAGCGCCGATGCAGCGGCTCAAGTGTCTGCGCAAATGACAGGCGCGCGAATAATGTCCGACACACGAGCTGATACGGGAATAGGCACCGCTCATGGTGCCGAGCTTTCGCTGAAGAATGACGTCGGCTCGCTGTCATTCTCAAACGGTAAGCAGCTCAGCGAAGGGCGATATATGCTCGTCGAGATTAGCCTGGCGATGGTTCTTGCCGCCGGCGGAATTCGCAGAATTCTTCCTTCTGACAGCGCGCAGAAGAATGATACTGCTGGCAGTGCTAACGGATCGGGCGGTGCTGGGCGCCGCCCGATCGAGCGTGAGTTCAGCGCTAAATCGCGCGAGCAAGGTAGCATAGACGGGTTGAAGTTCTTGCCGGCTTCGTTCAAGCCATCTGGAACGCTTGTCTTTAATGACACGAAGACGCTCAAAGACTCTTTCAATCTCAAGCTCGATCTCAATTCGGCAAGCACGGGTAAACGCGTTTGGTTGGCGTCTAATGCGAACTCGGTCTTGATCAAGTCTTTCGGACTTGGCGCGCGTGAAGCCAGCGGCGTTCTTCTAAAAAATGATAGACAAAACGAACAAGTTCTCACACCCGCCAAGCTGGTGCCTGCGATGGCTGGCGAGCTAAACATAAGCTATTCGCATTCAAGCACAGTGAATTCTCTGCTCAATGGCTCCTTGCGCACTCCTCAATCTCGCCTGGAAGAGGCTATGGACACGTTGATCGATGTCGTTGGCGAATTTATTGACGTTGATGATCCCTTTCAAACTTTCGTCGGTGCTATTAACCCTGCCAGGTCAGGCAAACGCAATGCCCGATTCAAAGATCCCGAAGTGCCAGCTGAAGCTAGTGATGCCGACGGGGGCGATGATGATGCGACACCGCCTTCCCAACTTGTGCTATTGCGCCCCACCTGCCTCATCAGCCAAAAGGACACTCTGCTCAGTGTCGCCGAAGAGTATTTTAGCGACCCTTATGTGGCTTGGCTTATTGCTGATCTCAACCAAGGCAATTGTCGCCAACACTATATGGATGGAAAGCGCGTCGTTGAGTTTCAGTCTCGGCAAAAAATCACTCTTCCTGTTTGGCAAGACATCGTGGCTTTTTACGGCTCTATGCCGGCAGACGCTCGTCCCGAAAACCTGGTTACTATTGTCAGTTCAACAGAGATCGATCGCGAAATTCTAAATAGCGTGCTCGGCCCCATCATGGCGCAAAATCACGCGGACAAGAAAACTCATTAATCTAAAATTGTCCATTATATGTGACTCTAGTCCGCAGAGGTCGTTTTCAGTGCGGTTTGTCATCATTGTGGTGCGCGCAGAAGTGGTGGCGTATTAACCCCAATCTAGTGGGCCTCGTTTCAAGTTTCTTTCAAGTTCAATCAAATAGAGTGTCGCAGAGTTCGATTTGGAGGATTTCTGATGCACCTTGATATTGAGAATGCCAGGCTACTGTACAAGTCGGAGTCAGCTACTGAATCTTCGACTGACATATTCTCACGCGAAGCGTTTGCGAAAGATGCATCACCGCTCGACAAAGCCGTGGCTTTTGCTGAAAAAAATCCTGTTGCTGTGACAATAGGAGCCATCGCAATAGCTGGCGCGACATTCGCGGTTACTCGTGCAAGATGGTCGATGGGGCTGGATGCAGTGTTCGATTCTTCAGAATCAATCGCTTCCAATTTGACTGCATCTTCAGAGAAGGTCGCTACTCGTGGATTGAGCCTGGAGCCGCTAAATTCTGCTGAAAAATATGTTTGCGATGAATCCGCTTTGCTTCGAGCTCACTCACCCAAATCGCCCGGTCAGTACCCCGCTGACGGTGTTGGTATGCGAGGATCTGCAAAGACGGAAGGCGGACGCGTACCTCCGGGGCCGGATCACGGGCCTGATCCGCATGGACCCGATCCGCACGGTCCCGATCCACACGGCCCAGATCCCAATGGCGAAACGCATCCCAGACGGCGTTTGTTCTAAGAACCTCAACATCATTTTTTTATGATGCAAGAAAAAGCAAGTTCAAATCTAGAAACAGCAAAGTGAAATTCAACAAAAAACCACCGAGTTGCGTGAGCATCTCGGTGGTTTGGCTTCTTCTCTTCAAATGGTCGCAGGATTGGTGTTGCGCCAACGGGCTCGATCCCTCAAGCCCCCCTCTGGGGTTTCTGCGGTAGGTTTAGCAGACTTCGTAAATTCACTTTTCACTTCTTATGTATCGATAGACGCCGGGGCATTGAAAAAGATCCAGAAAAAGCCAAAAATTTATCTTTTCTAAATCATGTCTGCACACCTGCCGGCGCTTTCGAGCATCAGGATCGGGCTGCGGGCAGATATTAGTTGCAAAAAAGCTTGGAATTGGTTTCAGCGCGAGGAGAATTTCGGCGTTATATTGTGTGCGATGACGGCTTTCTTGTGTGCCATGTCGAAGAGCTTGCGAATGGTTAATCGCCTGATTCTTCTTGCAGGCTCCAGCCCATTGGGTGGGGGCTCTGGAAGCCAGGTGGCAGCGATGGCGACTCGTAGATCCGCTTTAAAGTGTTGAGGTCTCGCGGAGATATGCCACTGTCCTTGGTGCTGTTCACAGCGTTGGCGCTGTCGAATTGATACATCAGGTCGGAAGAATCAAGACTGTGACCGAAGATGCCCAATGCGTGTCCCACTTCGTGCTCAGCTGCTTTGTGCAGCATTCGCTCGGGAGTGTTGGGGAGATAGTAGGTCGGACGCAAAAGATATACGGTTACGCGCATGTGTCCGTTGAATACTTCGAGGTTGGTTTGCCCAAATGTGCGCGGGGGTAGATGATTGATCCAGGCGATCTCTATGTCGGCAGCTTCCGACGGTGACGCCACGCGGACGGGAATGTACTTACCCCAACTAGAAACTGATTCTTCCAGAGTCTTTTGCCAGTTGGACGGCGAACCTTGCGGCAGATGAACTAAAACGGGGAACGAAGTCCAGCGTGCGACTGCACCGTTGTTATACTTGTTGATGCCGGCAAAATAATCGCCAACGCCGGCTTTCTGTGGAATTGAACGAATGACATTCTCGATATTGGCGTTTGCTCTGTCTGCGCGGCTGAGCCCCAGCGTGTTGGCGACGCCGATTCCGTTCGAGCCTGCGGCGCTACCTGGGGCGATTGCTGACTGAGAAGACCCCGCGGATAGCTCCGTTTGAGGTGCGGCCGTTCCTGGTGTCGAGTTGGCTGACGTTCCAAACTGCTGATTCTGAGGCGCTTGTGCTGGCATACTGGAACCGAAAGATTGCTGCGGTGGCATACCCGAGCCCATCATTTGTTGTGGTGGCATGCTAGAACCAAAAGGTTGCTGCGGTGGCATACCAGAGCCCATCGGCTGTTGTGGTGGCATGCTAGAACCAAAAGGTTGCTGCGGTGGCATACCCGAACCCATCGGCTGTTGTGGTGGCATGCCGGAACCGAAAGATTGCTGCGGTGGCATAGCGGAGCCCATCGGCTGTTGCGGTGGCATGCCGGAGCCGAAAGACTGCTGCGGTGGCATACCAGATCCCATCGGCTGTTGCGGTGGCATGCCGGAGCCGAAAGACTGCTGCGGTGGCATACCAGATCCCATCGGCTGTTGTGGTGGCATGCCGGAGCCGAAAGATTGCTGCGGTGGCATGCCAGATCCCATCGGCTGTTGTGGTGGCATGCCGGAGCCGAAAGATTGCTGCGGTGGCATGCCAGATCCCATTGGCTGTTGCGGTGGCATGCCGTAACCGAACGATTGTTGTGGAGGCATGCCGGCGCCCATCGGTTGCTGTGGAGGCGTACCGGGGCGATAAAATTGCTGCGGAGCCATTCCCGAGCCATAGGGCTGCTGTGGTGGCATGCCGTTGCCGAATGATTGCTGTGGTGGCATGCCGTTGCCGAATGATTGCTGTGATGGCATGGCGGAACCAAACGATTGCTGCGGTGGCATGCCGGATCCCATCGGCTGTTGTGCCAGCATGCCACCGCCATATGATTGTTGTGGTGGCATAGTAGATCCGAAAGATTGCGGCGGCCTTGCGGGGAATTGTGGATTCATTTGTCCAGGCATAACCGGCTGCGTGACAGGATAATAGCCTGGCTTGCTCTGGTTCGGAAAACCCGGAGCTTGATTTGCCCAAGCCGTCATCGGCATTTGCGCGGGCGGAGCTCCATAAGGACGCGGTCCGGCGCCCGGTTGTCCCGCCATAGGTGAAGGTGGTGGCGCCGTAGCTGTCTGACCGAAAGCGGTTTGTCCCAGCAGTTTTGATTCCAGTCTTGCCAGGCGCTGATCAGGAGGCATGCCCGTGTTCTTCTTACTAAACACTTCGTTTTCCAAATGATCGAGCCTATCGTCCAGCTCATGCTCAGGGTACGGACTGCCGAAAGCAATTTGCTCAAGCCGCTGTATTCGTTGATCGTAAGCGCGATTATCTCCGCCAGGAGCAGAGGGACTCCAGCCCTGACCTGCCTGGGTCGGCGCACCAGGAGGAGCGTAACTCGGCGGCGGCGTGTTGTCGGGCATGTAATAATTGCTTGGCTGTGGTCCTTTTCCAAGTGGCTGGCCTTGGATGCCGCTGCCAAACGGATTTGAATTTGCCTGATTCGACGTCGGTGATGGTGGCGCCGGGGGCGGCGTGTCGTAAACCGCCTGACTCGGATCGATAGCCTTCAGCGCTTCTTTCTTTTGAGCTAGCACTGCCGAAGAACTCATGCAGAGCAAACAAAGAAAGGCGGAAAATACTATCTCATTCTTTCTCATTGTTTGAAGAGCTCGCTATCTTCAAGTTCACCGCCCACTCGCAGACTGGTCTGCAAGTTAAGCATGTTTTCGCGCTTTCCTTCAAGTGTGCTCATTACTTTCTCTGGCTGCATAATTACATCGCCCAGAATTTCGTGCATTTCGGGATCAATGTTTTTCAGCATGTCGCGGCTTTCTTTAACGGCAAATGACGCAACGCATTCTGCCCAATATTCATGCATGCTGCTGCGCGCATAGCCAGAAACGAAAACCCGGTCATCGACCTGCGCCGGTTGAATCAACTCCGAAGCGGTGCCGGCTTCTTCCGGAATCGGATGTATCCGATTACACGAGGTGAGGCGTTTCTGGTAGATATCGGTTATGCGATCTTGCGTTGCCTGCGTCAAACAAAATTCGAGTTGGTGTCCATACTCGTGCGCAACTACCAGGTTTATTCTCACTTCGATATAGGGCTTGCAGGGTGAAGGCACAGCCATCAAAGCGCCAAACTTCTTGTAGTATTGCACTTCGCGTTCAAACTCTTCTCGATCGAGTGTGACCTTTCCTGTTCTCACTCCCGTTACTCCAGATGCTCCATGCCGGACATTGCCCAGAGCCGCGGTGCCTTCGCTTTTGCGCACTACTGAAAGCAGCCCGCTGCAGGCGAACATCTTCATAGTATCAATTACATATTTTTTTTGCGGGACGGCTACCCTATCCCAGTCTTCAAAATAGCGAATGATTTCGTTTTCCCAGAATGACTTGTCCGGCTTGTGCAGCTGCCGCTGATACTCGTGTCGCCATGCCTGACCATTGCTCTTCGTGCCTTGGAACAATGTTGCGAGCTGCGAATTCTCGTCCATTTTGCGCATTACATTTGGAAAACGCGGATCGCGAAGATAAATTGTGCCATCATCTGTCATTCGGCCTACCAATTTGTGGTCAGGCGTAGCGATGCGTCCGAAAAGCACGAATAAATCTACGGCGTTGTTATATTTCATCCCGCCGATTGGACCATGATCAGGTCCGGGAATTTCTAACTGCAGCCCATAACTATCGATGCCCCGGAAAAAGGTGTCGGGCAATTCCTCGATAGTTTTCAGCCCATCCCACTGCCCAAGCGGCGCGCCATAGCCTTCCAGCAAGCCGTCTTCGAAAAGAAAGCCGATCTGGCTGCCGTCTGCGTGGTAAATCTTGCCGTAGTCGACGACCAACAGATCGTTGCTAAGCTGGATAAAACCGCTGGGTCCCTTAATTTGCGACTTGTCGACCATTGTTGCGTTGGTCATTCTTTCATTTTCGAAGACTTTTTCAGGATGAAAATCATCCCTTACTTGGATTATTACCGCTTGACCTGGGTTTATAACCCGTTCTGCTGTAATTTTTCTGCATTTAAACCTGGAACTGCGCCGATGAGAACGATTTCTTGTTGAAAATCAGAAGAAAGATAGTTGTCATGACGCAGGACGGGCTAAGCGGTCCAATAAAAGGCTCGCTGGACAAGCCGTAAAGCTGAATCTCCAGCGAGCCACATTTTGGCGATGTTTGTTTCAGCTTACTTTGCTGAAAGAGTGAGCTGCGACTTCTTCCAGTCTGCGTTGAACTTTTCAAGTCCTTCGTCGGTAAGCGGGTGGTGAACCAATTGCTTGAAGATTTTGTATGGCATTGTGGCGATATCGGCGCCAGCAAGAGCCGAATGCATCACGTGAACGGGGTGACGAATGCTGGCTGCCAGCACTTCAGTTTCAAATCCGTAGATGTCGAAAACCTGGACGATTTGAGCGATTAAATCACAACCGTCCTGGTTGATGTCGTCGAGACGTCCGACAAATGGGCTGACAAAGGTCGCGCCGGCTCTGGCTGCCAGGATGGCCTGGTTAACCGAGAAGCAAAGCGTCACGTTGACTTTGATGCCTTCTTTTGAAAGGTGGCTGCATGCTTTCAAGCCGGCTGGGGTCAGCGGGCATTTAACCATGACGTTAGGCGCCCAAGTGGCGATATCTTTGCCCTGTTTAATCATTTCGTCGGCATCTTCGGTCACGACTTCGGCGCTGACCGGTCCGTTGACTACCTTGCAAATATCCTTAACACGGGTCTTGAAATCTATTCCTTCTTTGGCGACAAGGGAGGGATTGGTCGTAACGCCGTTAAGTACGCCCCAATCGGCGATTTCCTTGATCTCATCCAGGTTGGCGGTGTCCAAAAATAGCTTCACTGTGCGCTCCTTAAGACGTAAAATCTGTGCAAATTTTAGTACGGCTTCAAGTATAGCGGGGGGATGACGGGTAAGATTCGATAGAAGCGCTTTTCCTAAGGATTTCCATTGAGAATTAAACGACAAGGCAAATCACGTGCTCTTCCTTGGCGCTCAGGTGCGATTGCTTGTCTGCTCGCGACAGCAGGAATGCTTTCTTTTTGTCTTACTTGCAAATTTCCAGCGCCGGTAGGCTCCAAATTTGCTCAATCTTCAGGTTTAGCAGCTCCAGTTGTGGCAGCGACGCCTCTTGTTCCAGCCTTGCCTTCCATACCGCTTCTTCCGAAAATCTCGCAAAAAACTACCATTTTGCTGATGGGCGTTGACTCCAATGGGTTGAAAGCCGACCCGTTTTTAGGAACTCGTTCGGACACAATGATGCTTGTGAGCATTGACCCGGTGTCGAATAAGGTCGGTGTCGTCTCTATTCCTCGCGACAGCCGGGTGCGGGTGCCGAGTCATGGCGTCGATAAGATAAATTCCGCCCATGCCTTTGGCGGGCCAGAACTTGCCATGCAAACGGTAAGAGAAGCTTTCGGAGTTCCTGTCGATCATTATATTGCCGTCGACACTGGCGGTCTGAAAAAACTATTCGAAATTCTCGGACCGGTAGAAATTCTGGTAGAGAAAGAAATGCATTATGTTGATCATACAGCCAAGCTGAATGTCGACCTGCAACCCGGATTGCAACAACTGAGCCCCGCTCAAGCCGAGGAATATGTTCGCTTTCGCCATGATGCGCGAGGCGACATCGGTAGAATCGAGCGGCAGCAGTGGTTCGTGCGGCAGGCGGCTAAGAAATTCAAAGATCCGCAGATTGTTTTGAAACTGCCTGAACTCGTTTGTTTGGGCTATCAATGCATTCGCACCGATTTGCCGATGCAAGATGTTTTGGGAATTGCAGCTTACGCCAAAGACTTTCCGCATGAGAAAGTTGTGACCGCGATGTTGCCTGGTGATGCACGTTACATTGGTGGCGGCAGTTATTGGATTCCGGATCCGCTGGCCGGTCAGGTTATGTTTGCTCGCATTCTCGGCTGCTCTGTCTCCGAAATTCAGCCAACTGAAGTGGCTAAAAGTTCAGGTGCTAGCTCAGTCGCTGTCGGTGTTTCTGCTGCCACTGCCAGCGGTGCCGCTAACGCTTTAGCATTGAACGTTGGAGTAACTCCTCTTGCTAGCACTACCGGCAGTATTGGCTCTTCCGCAGGAGTGCCTTCCGGCGATCCCGCGCAAGCCGCTTCGCTGAACCAGGATGGTCGCTCAAGCAAACGCTCAGTCGGATTAGAATGCGACATGACCAAGCCGCCATCCGTGACTATTAAATATCCGCACGGCGCTGAAGCCCTTTCCCAGGCCATAGCCGATCAGCTCACTCAAGCTGGGTTCAGAGTAAAGTATCGCTTTCAGATAGCCGATGTCGATTGCCAGCACGAATTGTTGATCGAACAGAGCCCGCGCGCCAATGATGAAAGCAGCGGCAAAATGTGTCAGAGCATCCCCGAGCTTCAGAATTTTCCACGCTCACTGGCGATCGAAGCACATCCATCAAGCGATTTCACTATCATAATTTCGGCCGATAGCCAGATGCCGTCAATCTGTCACGGCAACGTGGCACTGCCGACGGTGCTGCTGAAAGCGCCACCACTAAATATGAGCGCGACTGCCATACCGATTTTGCCGCAAGAATAGCTGTGGTCCGATTTACTGGCACTTAATAGAGCGTTTTAGGTGCTGCGATACAATCGAGATTATGAAGAAGACTTTGGCTCGTGTATTCAGCTCATTATGCGCATGTCCGGTGGAAAGAAAATTACCTTAAAGTGTTCAAGTTGTAGTAAGCAAAACATTTTCTACGAATGCGAAGTAGACGAAAGCTTTAAGGCTTATTTCGTCGTGGAGTTGTGGAAACGCACGAAGAAAGCTATGCAATGTGGAGAATGTTTGGGTGTTTGCGACTACTTCGAAATATTTCCACAAGAGAGAGGACTAGAAGAACAATTAGATGCGGAGCGAAAGCGCAAACAAGCTGAGGTAGAGACGCAGAGAAAGCTGAACGAAGAACGCGAAAAAAGGCTAAAAGAACAGGCTGCGCAGGAACAACGGGAAAAAGATCGCCGCCGGCGTGAAATGGAAGTTGATGATGAGCTGGCTAAACTAAAGCGAAATATGCGTACTGGAATGCCCTGAGGCACAGCGTTTTAACAGTATTGAAGATTGATTTCTATCGTATTTTGGCGTAGGACTAAAGAACCTCAGACTGCGAACTTGCCAGATTCTGAAACAACAAAATCGGAGAGGACCTTCACATTAGTCGTCCGCGATCCAAAGGATAAATATTATCTTGAGCGCATGACTATAGTGATGCTCTCCCCTTTGGTATTTGTTGGCGGTGGAGCTGTCATCTATTTTATTCTTTTGCCGATGCTCGCGCATGCTTCTGCTGAAGCCCTGGTGCCTGGTCTCTTCTTGATCTCTCTAGTAACTGTTGCGATTGTCGGTGTACTAATAATGAGCATCTGCAAATGGCACGCCGCTGACGTCGAGGAGAAACTCGTGTCTAGCGATAAGGAGCCCGTGTTCGAAATCAATGACTTGGGAATTTCCTGCAGCATCGCATTGTTGGAAGGTGTTCAGCGTCGTAGATTGGCAAAAGAACGAATGCCTCGATTTGCTCTCACTTGGGACCAGGTTTTATTCATTCGATTTATTCCTGGACGCGGTGCTAAGTTTATGAAGATCTGCGCCACTGAACCGAACGGCGCCTACTATTTGGTTAATCGAGAAAAGTTCTTCAGACGCGAACAACACATTGTCGATGTTCTGCGCGCGCATGAGATAGATGTACAAGTTGAAGATGATTTGCACTGAACAGCCGGGTAAGTCGCCGCTTTTGTCCAGGTTCTTGCCATCGATGAATAGCGCGGCGGGCGGTGCCCACTATTGTTCAAAGATGTGCTTGCATTTCGAATTCGCTTGCGGTATACATATGTATGTGGTCGCCGAGAAACAGGCGGACCAGTGAGGGCGTGAGCGCCTTAGGAGCATGGAGAGCGGAAAGGGAGGAGATCAAGCTTTGGCGGTAATTGCTTCAAGAACTTCGGGACTGAGCCAGCCGCGCGACATCAGCGTGTCTTCCAGCTTTGCTCCAGAATTGCAATATTCAATGAGGGCGATGCAAACCATGTCTTCAGGTACGATACGCAGCCCAATCAGTCTCAAGCCGCGGCGATAGGGTGAATCTTCAGGCAAGGAAAGCGCATTTTGGCTGGAGAGAAATGCTTCAAGTTCGTCAGCCGTGATGAGTTGTCTTTCGACAAGCAACTCTCCGAGCGGCCTGTGCTCAACTTCTTGATCGGCTATGGCGTCGTGAAGCTGCCTCATATTGATTTTGCCAGCTGCGATCAGAATTTGTCCGAGCTTCGGCCAGAAAGGTTCCATATTACTGCCAACATCTGCGAACTCCGCCGCCACTATGCGCTCGTAGGCGTTATCTACTTCCATCAAAGCTGCAGTGGCTTGAACCCAGGCTTGCGGCGAATGCAAAAACAGACCTTCATCGAGTGCGTCATATAAATCCCAGTACGCTTTTTCGACAGTCAGGCGCGATATCCCTTTTTCGAGACCGAGAATCAAATAAGGACAAATTGCCTGCGTTTTTGTTTTTTTGACTAATGCGTCCATGCTGAATCCTGTAGGTTCCCTAAGACCATTCTACTCATTAAATGCTTAACTTTGCTGTTGGAGCCTCGAAAAAATTCGCACTTCCGTTTTTCAGCTAATGTGTGACAATGGAATTAAGTTGAGTCAGTTGAGAATGGTCTATGACGCCAAACCCGTTTCTGAATGATTTAGCTGTTTTTGCGTCGCCCTGGCTTAGTTTTAGCCAGCAGCATTCTCGTGAAATTTGGAACCGAATTTGTGAAAACATAGAGCTGGTCTACGATGCGCTGGGGCTTCCTCCGCCCGAAATTATTCCGTGTCGAGGACCAATACCGCGCGTGTTCTTGCCTGGTTTGGTTGGTTTGCAACTTCAGCTCGGCAAAGATGAGAGACGTAATTTCAGATTTGAAAAGTCTCCGCTCGAAACTTGCGAAATTAGACAAGAATGGAAACGGTTTGGGGTGGAGGCTAGCGAGTCTATACGCTGGTTGCGTGATTGCACTACAAGCGGTGCCGGTTCATTGCTCAATAAAGCTCTGGAGATTTATCTAGAAAAAATCTCGCGAGATCGTGTTATGTCTTATCATTCCGATGCTTTCAAGATCAAGACTTTGAGCGCGATTGATACGGCGGTTGCCGAATGCCTGAGAACTCCGCTTGGTCGCTTTGAACGCGCCATGTCGTTGCCGGCGGCGGATGAAGGTAATATCTGGCGTGGATTTGGTAATCGATTGCCTTTTGAACTGAAAGAGAAGCTGCAAAGACTTGATTCTGCCAGCAATTATCTCTTGCCTTATGATAAGGACGGCACCAAATTTTCCTCATGGCTGGGCGGCTGGGACCTCTACGATATTGTTGGTGCCAGCTTTGTGCAGCAGCGCTGGCAAATTCCTTTGCCTCACGAAATTAACAGGCAGTTGCAGATCTGGAGCGAATTATTCCGCGGTGCGGCAGCGTACTTGTTTTGCGAGAACTGCTGTTTCGTTTATCTCAAGCCACTCAAAATTTCGTTTAATGAGCAGGGCAAGCTGCATAACGCTCAGGACTCTGCCATTGAGTTTGTGGATGGCACCAAATTGTTTTATTGGAACGGCGTGGAAGTGCCTGAGATTGTCGTCAACGCTCCTAAGAAAATCAGGGCGAAGGCGATAGATAGCGAGAGAAACGTTGAAGTTAAGCGCGTGATGATTGAGCGCTTTGGGCTTGATCGCTACATGATTGGTGCTAAGAAAATTCAGGAGGATGCGTTTGGTATTTTGTACCGACAGTTGGTGCCTGGGGATGAAGATCTTTATGTAGTGAAGGTTCTAAATTCCACGCCTGAGCCTGATGGATCGCAGCGCGTTTATTTTTTGCGCGTTCCGCCTGCAGTGAAAACTGCGAGGGAGGGGGTGGCTTGGACGTTTGGTTTTAGGGAGCATGAATATTTTCCGCTGGAGGAAACTTAGGGGGATATTAGAATTTTGCGTCATTACTAAAGTGGGCGACGCACGGCGTCGCCCTACGTCTCGTTGACGAATGTATTTGTTGGAACCGGACGGAACACACAAAAAAAAACCGCTGCGGTTATGGCAGCGGCTTTTAGAATTTTGGATTTTGTCTTAGATCATTTCTTCGACAAATTCGTCCATTTGTTCTTTGCTGAGACCCAGTTTTTGCTTGACCAATGGTCCTCTTTGCAGAACTGGTTCTACATCTTCGTAAGTTGTTTGGTCGGATTTGTAGAGTATACCTAGCGGAATTTTGTCGCCCCATTCAAACGATTTTGTAATCGATTTGTGGAAGTCGGTCGGATCCCAACCTTCATCTTCGAGTTTGTAGACGCGCTCTTTGAAGAACGAGTAGGTGTTCACTTTGTTGTATGTGACGCATGGGCTGTACACATCAATTAGTGAGAAACCTTTGTGTGAAATACCAGCTGCGATCAAGTCAATCAAATGCTTCTGTTCGCCGGTATATCCACGTGCTACGAAGGTAGCACCAGCAGTGATGGCAATTGCTACTGGATTGAGCGGAACTTCAGCGTTGCCTTTCGGCGTTGACTTGGTCTTGGCACCGCGTGTGGTTGTCGGTGAAGCTTGACCAGTGGTCAAACCATAAATCTGGTTGTCCATAACGATGTATGTAACGTCCAGATTGCGGCGCATCGCGTGGATGAAGTGACCGATACC
>Ga0182030_10002365_pt1 | contig 39961 bp, 36 predicted proteins | sample 812S3MmetaG_FD_121299 | JGI IMG/M metagenome (GOLD analysis project Ga0182030, IMG submission 121299) | Permafrost microbial communities from Stordalen Mire, Sweden - 812S3M metaG (Illumina Assembly) | ecosystem: Environmental > Terrestrial > Soil > Wetlands > Permafrost | place: Sweden...
ATCGTTTTGGCCGGTGGTGTGGCCCTGTATGCCACCAACGAATTCCTGACCATCAGCCTGCTCCCCAGCGCGGTCGCTGAAATCGGCGGCAGCCGGCTGTACGCCTGGGTGACCACGTTGTACCTGGTCGGCGCGGTGGTCGCGGCTACCAGCGTGAACACGATGCTTTTACGCGTCGGCGCTCGCTACTCATTCCTGTCGGGACTGGCTGTCTTCGGCGTTGCGAGTCTGGTCTGCGCGGCAGCGCCAAACATGGATGTGCTGATCGCCGGACGCACCCTGCAGGGGGTAGCCGGCGGTCTGCTGGCCGGGTTGGGCTACTCACTGATCAACGCCGAGCTGCCGCGGTGGCTGTGGACCCGCGGTTCGGCGCTTGTGTCGGCGATGTGGGGGGTCGCGACCATGGTCGGGCCGGCAATGGGCGGCCTCTTCGCGCAGTTTGGGCTGTGGCGCTGGGCATTTGCCGCGTTGACGATACTCACCGTGGTGATGGCGATCTTGGTGCCGAGGGCGTTGGCCGGGCGTGGTCCCATCCCTGAAGCGTCGGAGACCTCCAGGCATCGGATGCCGGTGTGGTCGTTGCTACTTATGGGTGCTGCCGCCCTTGCGGTGAGCGTCGCGCAGATCCCGCACAACCTGTTCGTGACCGCCGGTCTGCTCGCGGCCGGTGTGTTGCTGGTCACGGTGTTCGTTTTCGTTGACTGGAGTGCTCACGCAGCGGTTTTGCCGCCCAGCGTATTTCGTCGCGGGCCATTGAAATGGATTTACCTGACGATGGCGTTGCAAATGGCCGCCGTGATGGCCGACACGTACGTGCCGCTGTTCGGTCAGCGCCTGGGACATCTGACGCCGGTGGCGGCCGGGTTTCTGGGTGCGACGCTGGCGCTCGGCTGGACCGTCGCCGAGGTCATCAGCGCGTCGCTGGAAGAGCGCGCAGTTATCAGCCGGGTGATCGCGGTCGCCCCACCGCTGATGGCTGGGGGTCTAGCCTTGGTCGCGGTGACCCAGCGTGCTGACGCATCGGTCGGCATGGTCGCTTTCTGGGCGGTGGGACTGCTGATCGCGGGAATCGGCATCGGGATGGTGTGGCCGCATCTATCGATGCGGGCCATGGACTCCGTCGACGATCCGGCCGAGAGCGGTGCGGCGGCAGCGGCGATCAACATCGTCCAGCTGATCTCGGCTGCCTTCGGGGCCGGGTTGGCGGGCGTGGTGGTCAACACGACCGAGGGCGGCGATCTTCCGGAGGCTCGTTGGTTATATGCCGTGTTTGCGGTGCTGGCGGCGACCGGCGTACTCACGGCTTATCGCGCGGCGCGTGACAAGAAGCCGACCTAATCCACCTCGTCCTCGGCGCGAAGAACAGCGATAACCCCGTCGACGGCGGCGAAAACCTCTGTCGCATTTTGCATTTGCGAGCCCGACAGGGTCATCTTTACCCGGACCTCGCCATCGTCGATGTCGTGGGCGTCCGCGTCGAGCTCGGTGAGCTGCCAGTTACGCTGCCCGCAGAGCCGCAGCACCGCCCGCAATACGCCCCGCCCGTTTTCATAGATGTTGTGCAGCCGGATGCTCCGGCGCAGCCTGGCTGCGAGCTGCCGCTCCACCGCACTGAACGCGAGCGCGCTGACAAAGTGCAGGACCACGACAGCGAGGCAATGAGTGCCGTCAGGCCGAACGCGGCGAAAAGTTCGACCAGGTGCCGGACACCCTGCACATCGCCGCCCCGCAGTGAGCTAGTCAGCCACATCTGCACGTCCAGTCAGCGTGTCGACCTGAGGACTTGCGAGTAATGAAATTGCCACCGCTCGACAATACGAAACCCGAGGTAGGAGGGGAATCGATAGGCCGGGGCACGCCCGAATACGCCCGGCGGCAACGATTGTCCGGTTTGATGATCCGGCAACGAGTTGTCGTGGTCGGTGACGGTCCACAGGGCGGCGCACTTGTTGATCTTGGCCGTCGTCAGCCACACCGCGATGTGGCCGTCCCACAGCGAGCCGACTTTGGGGCCGTACACGCCGCGTTCGACGTCGATCAAGGATCGGTAGGCCGCTGGACGGGCCGCGATCAGCGCCCGGATCGGGCCCGGCTTCCAGGGCACCGTGTTGTCCACCAGCAGGCAGTCGCCCGGCGCGGCATGGGCGCTGATCACGTCGGCGACCTGGCTGTAATCCCAGCCCTCTTTGGCGTACGGCCAGCGCTGCACGAATAGGTAATCGGGCAGTCCGGCCACCACGAACAGCAGCACGACACCGGCGATCGGCCACGATTTGCGAGCGATCGTGACAATGCAGGCGGCCATGACGACGGCCATCGCGGGCGTGGTGAGGATCAAGTAGCGCGGGTAGTACATCGGTTCGCCAATGGCCGAGTAGATGACGAGCACGGCGGTTGGGATGACGATCCACGCGGCGCAGATCACCAGCAGGCTGCGCATCTGGCCGGCCGGGCCCGGCAGGCCGGCAAGCCGGGCCACGACCGCGGCGACGATGAGCACGGCCGCCAGAATCGCGAATGGCGGGCTGTGGTCGAAGTATTGCCGCAGGATGATGTCGAAGGCGTAATGCCAGCTGATCGGATAGATCCAGTCGACCTGCCGTACCTGGCCGTGGGCGAACAGGATGTACGGCATCAGGGCACCGACCGAGACAGCCGTGCTGACGGCCCACCAGATGGTCGGCGATTTCCGTGATTTCTTCGGCGCCAGCCACGGCACCATCGCGGCGTGCACCGGCGCCAGCAACACCAGGTTCAGGCTCAGCAAAATCGACAGCATCAATCCCGGGGCGTAGCACAGCCACAGTCGCCGTCGGTTGCGCCGGACGGCGTGAACGAACAACACCGTCAGCCACACCGCCGCGGCAACGGAGAAGGCATACGAGCGTGCTTCCATGCCCGCCCAGGTGGTGCGCGGCATGATCGCGAAGACCACGCCCGCGCACACCGGTATCGCACGCCCGGCCGATGGGCCAGTGAGCAGCCTGGCAAACACCGTGACTCCGGCGGCGGCGACACCGACCGCCAGGCAGCTGGGAAAGCGTGACCAGAATTCCGTCGGCGGAAATATCGCGAACCAGCCGTGCATCAGCAGGTAGTACAGCCCGTGTACCGCGTCGATGTGGGTGAGCAACCGCCACAGCTCGGGCACCGTCCGGCTGGCCGAGGCCGAAATCGTCGCCGACTCGTCGAACCACAGCGAAGGCTTGCCGGCCCAGGCGCAGCTGATGACGGCGGCCAGCAGGGCTATCGCCCACGGATCGAGCCGGTCACCGCGCGAGGGTGCGGGCTCGGGCTCGGGCGCAACGTCAGCCGGGCGCTGCTCGACCGTTGACAACGACATAGTGAATGTCACTTTAGGGTGCAGCCGATGAGGCTGCTCACCAGTTGTCCAGCGGTAACGCGGTAGGCGTGGCGGCGCGCGGCCGCCGTCATCGGCTGTGCGCGACGAAAAGCACTGCCGTGCATAGCTTTTTTGTTGCGGGGTTAATCAGAAGCAAGCTGCTGACCCGCGAATGCGGTGTGCTGGCCGATCCCGGGCTGGAAAATGCTGGTCGCGCCACGCCCGGTTGTGTCGCTAATGTTTCCTAACGGCGTCCTGCAAACGCGATACTGTCTTCTTCTGGCGGATCAACCGACACCTGGGAGGGTATATGACTGCCTATCGGACCGTGGTGGTAGGGACTGACGGCTCGGATTCATCGTTACGTGCGGTAGACCGGGCAGCTTCTATCGCCGGGACCGACGCAAAGCTGATCGTCGCGTCGGCGTACCTCCCGCAGCATCAGAACGGCCGGGCCGCCGACGTCCTTAAAGACGAAAGCTACAAAGTATCGGGCACCGCCCCGATCTACGCGATCCTGCAAGACGCCAAAGAGCGGGCCCACAAGGCCGGCGCGAAAAACGTCGAGGAGCGATCCATCGAAGGTGCGCCGGTCGACGCACTGGTGAACCTCGCCGAGGAAGTCAATGCCGATCTGCTCGTCGTCGGCAACGTCGGTCTCAGCACGATCGCCGGGCGGCTGCTGGGATCGGTGCCCGCCAACGTCTCACGTCGAGCCAAGGTCGACGTGCTGATCGTGCACACCACGCCTTAGCCCGTCACTCTTCGAGCGATGAGCACATCGCGCTCCATCGCCAACTCGGTGAGTTGCTTGCGCAGATCTTGATCTCGTCGCGCAGGGTCTCGGTTGACCAGCTCTCGGCACCCTGATCTCGCAAGCTCGCTTGGCCGGGCAGCCTCCCGCCGACGTCTGCTTCGCGAGCCGCCTTCCGAGATAGAGGCCGAGCGGGTGGCTCGGGCGGCGAGGCAGCGTGCAGAGGAGGGCCGGGCCAACGGGGCCTGCGCCTACGGATGGCAGCGCGTGTACCAGCAGGACGCGCAAGGGCGGGTGCTCGGTTGGGTCGACGAGATCGACGAACCTGCCGCCGAGGTCGTACGGGGCATCGTCCGAGACCTTCTCGCCGGAGTGACGCTCCGCGCCATCACGGCTCGGCTGAACGACCAGGGGCTGAAGGCACCTAATGGCGGCAAATGGATCACCTCGTCGGTCCGTAAGCTCGCCGTTCGAGACCTGAACATCGGTGTCCGACGCCACGGGAAGGACACCTACAAGGCGGCCTGGAAGCCGATCGTCGACGAGGGAGACCACGTCAGGGCGCAGGCGTTGTTGTCCGACCCCAAACGCCGGACCCAGAAGGCGGCGGCTCGTAGCCATCTGCTCACCTTCGGCATCGGACGATGCGGAGGCTGCCAGGGTGTGCTCGTGGTCTCCCAGAAGGGACCCAAGGGCAAGAAGACTGCGCTTTATGTCTGCAAGGACAAGGGCTGCGTGGGCCGGCGCGAGGAGTGGGTCGACGAGTTAGTGGTCACGACCGTGTGCGAGCGGCTCTCGAAGCCGGATGCCCTTGGGGTCTTCCAGGCTGACGATTCGGGGGAGATGGACCAGGCCCGCAAGAACGTCGTCGAGCTGCGTGCCCGGCTCAACGACGCGGCCGATGACTACGCAGCAGGCCACATCGACAGAGAGCAGCTGACGAGGATCACCGCAAGAGTCCGACGCGACCTCGACGAGGCAGAGCGGCGAGCCCAGCCAGCGGTTGGTATCCCCAACGTGGTCCGCGACCTTATCAACGCCGACGATATCCGCGTGGCCTGGGACGGGCTGAGCATCTCTCAGCAGCGGGCGATCTTGGAATCCCTCCAGATCGAGGTGATCGTCAAACCTGCACGGGGTGGCCCCGGGTTCAAGCCGGAGAGTGTGTCGATTGAGTGGCCGAGGCAGGCGGAACAACGCACTTGATCCCGCCATGCGGTACCGCGGGGCGGGTGCTGTGGTCCCGATGGGGCGGAGCAGTCCGAACAGCTTCCTCCCATGACCGTGGGACCTCGGGTCGAAGAAGACAGCGTCCTCGATGAGCCGGGTGATCTTTAACTGGTATTGAGCGCGTTGTTAATCCGATTTTCTCTGCGTTTGGGAAGCCCGGACGGGCGCGTTGGGCCACGTCGCCGACGGGACGCTCTGCGATCGTGCAATTACCTGTTCACTGCCCTGACTACCAGGTTCCATCTCGAACCCCGCTGCCGGATCTGTCGTGATGAGACTGTGTGCGTTCGCGTCAACGAGCTGCTGGACTGGCGAGGTGTCCCGATCCCACTGGGCCGTGGCAAGACTCACGTGGTCACCTATGCCGACATCCTGCGTGACCTGGAGCCCCTAAACGAGGGCCGTGACACGAGGGAGCGGATCACCTATGACAGCCTCTGGGTTCACGCCAAGCGGCATTACAACCTTGCCTGGACAGTGGCCGACTGCAGAGCCTGGATGGCTAAGGAGCTGAGGAAAGTCCTGGGCGCATAACCTGACGACCTATCGAATCGCCATAAGCAAGTAGCACTAAGTACGAAGAATTGCTCGCCCGTTCGTACCTCCAGTTGACACCGGTGTGGTGTGCAGTTGACCCGGCGTGGTCTCCAGGTTGAATTAGGACGGCCACGGAGCCTGCCGAATTCCGGCACACCGGCATCGTGGCAATGGACGAGGCTATGTATCAAGAGGGCGCAACCGCTGCGTCCTTCGAAGCCCAGCGAGTTCGCCATGTCACGATGGCGGTCGCGATACTGCCGGTACGCGGACCACGGTTCGTAGTTGAAGGCTTCTGCGGCCCGCGTGCGCACCCTTGCACCTTTGCTGCGGGCGGTGACAGTAGCTCGTTACCCGTGTCCCATGGTCGCTCCTGCGGCGAATTTGATCGTGGGACCCAGAGTTATCTACAGCGGTGTATGTTCCGATTCAGTCAGGGTGGCTGATCACGGTCGTCGGGTGATCTGGGGCTGCTCACCGCCGGTGGGAACATCCCGGGGCCTCAAGTTGTCAAGCCGCTTCGCGACGTCGCCGATGCCGACTCCCCTCACCTAGACGTGGTGTGCGGATTTTGCTTGAGTTCAGAGCGCAGAGCGTTCGCGGTGCTGAGTACATCGCACACGGTGCTGACTCCCGAATCGAACGTGTTCTCAGTCACCAACACTGCCACCTGCATGGCGGAAATAGTATCGAAGAAGTCGGATCCGTCCCTCCTGATGGCGGCGATGAGCGCATAGGGTTAGCGGATACACTCAAGGAGGGCATCGTGACAGAGCGAGTGGGACTGTTGGTCACACTGGAAGCAAAGCCGGACAAAATAGACGAGGTAGCAGCGTTCTTGAGGCAGGGAGCCGATCTCGTCGCGCAGGAACCGGCAACAACACGGTGGTATGCGTTCAGGATCGGGCCGGCGACCTTCGGTATCTTCGACACGTTCGCAGACGACAGCGGTCGGCAGGCGCACCTTTCGGGCGCGGTGGCTAATGCGCTGGCGTCGGTCGGCCCTGAACTTCTGGCTTCAGATCCCGACATCCGAACGGTCGACGTGCTGGCGTTGTCACCGACTGGCTGACACGCGCATCACGGCGCAGGGCCTAGACCCACGGCCGGTTAACAAGTTTGCGGACTCGCCATGTGATGGAAAAGGTCAGGTCGGGTTTGCATCAAGTGGCGCCGGCTCGCAGTAATGACGCGTCCGGCTGACTCATCCGGGGAATCGCTCTACGTCGAAGACGTTATCCGCATAGCTGGCCCGGATTCGTTTCTTGTCATACTTGCCGACGCTGGTGCGCGGAATCTGATCGACGAACGCCCAGCGGTCGGGTAGCCACCATCGGGCCACTCTGTCCGCCAGGTAATTGCGCAACTCGTCGGCGCTGACCTGCTCGCCCGCCCTGACGACGACCGCGGCCAGGGGCCGCTCCTGCCATTTCGCGTCAGGTACCCCGACCACGGCCGCCTCGATGACCGCGGGATGACCAATGAGGTGGTTCTCTAACTCGACCGACGAGATCCACTCGCCGCCTGACTTGATCACGTCTTTGGCCCGGTCAGTAAGGGTGATGTAGCCGAGCGGATCGATCCTGCCGACGTCGCCGGTCCGCAGCCAGCCGGCGGTGAACTTCGACGGGTCCGCGTCGCTGTAGTAGCTGCCGGTGATCCACGGGCCGCGGACCTCCAGCTCACCCACCGATTGCCCGTCGTGCGGCAGTGTGCGGCCGCCGTCATCGACGATCCGCGCCTCCACACCGAACATCGGCTGCCCCTGACTGGCGCGCCGCGCCCAGTACTGATTGACATCGGCGTCAGTGGGCGGCCACGCCACCGCCGCCATCGGTGAGGTTTCGGTCATGCCCCACAGTTGGCGGATCGGCACACCGTACTTCTGCTCGTACGCTTGCATCAGCGACGCCGGAACGGCCGAACCCCCGCACGCGATGAGGCGAAGCGATGAGAGGTCACGGCCTGCACCGATGTCGATGAGGTGCATGACGTCGTTCCAGATCGTCGGAACCGCGGCGGCGATGGTGGGTCGACGCGCCTCGATCATGTCGACCAGTCGGTCGGCATGCAGGAACCGGTCGGGCAGCAGCAGATCGGCGCCGGCCGCTAGTGCCGCATAGGGCAATCCCCACGCATTCGAGTGGAACATCGGCACGACTGCCAGCACGCTGTCGCCCACCCCGAGGGTCAGCGCGTTGGCGGTGCACACCGCCATCGAGTGCAAGAACGTCGAGCGGTGGCTGTAAACAACACCCTTCGGAGGACCTGTGGTGCCGCTCGTGTAACACATTGAGGCGGCTGACTTCTCATCGATCTCAGGCCACACGAAGGCGGTTTCCTCGTCGGCGATCAAATCGTCATACCGCACCACTGTCTTGCCGGGTGCGGCGAGCGCGTCGATATCGCCCGCACCCACCGCGACGACGGTGTGCACAGTCGCTAGCAGCGGTAGCACCTCGGACAGCTGCGGAGCCAAAGACAGGTCCGCCAGGATCACCTTGTCTTCGGCCTCATTGGCGATGTAGGCGATCTGGTCGCCGAACAGCCGGACATTCGCGTGTGCAGAACCGCGCCCATCGAGGGAACGGCCAGGTACGCCTCGAGATGCTCCTGGCTGTTGAACATGAACGTCGCCACCCGCTGATCACCGGTGATGCCGAGGCGGTGCAGCCCGTTCGCCAGCTGCCCCGCTCGCTCACCCACCTCGCCGTAGGTCGCCGCGCGGTAGCCGTCACCGGCATAGGTGGTCACCGTCCGATCGGCGTGCACGCCCGTGCCGTGCCGCAGTATCGCGGTCACGGTCAATGCGAAATCCTGCATGGTGCTGTCCATCGGTGTCGCTGCTCCTAATCGTTTCGTAGGGATGGGTTACCGGCTTGTTGACCGGGTCTGTTCCTTGTGGGGTCTGCCGTCAGGTGATGCCTGGTTGCTCCCGATGCCGGACGTCTTAAGAAAGAACGGCGCGCCTGGCGGCAGATCTTGTCTGGTGGTGGTGGGATGCCGTTGCCCGAGCCCGCTGCAAGGGTTGACTTCTTGATAGTTGTTCCCGAGCCTTGAGCTCTTCGACAGAACGAAGTCCTGCGGTGTGCTGGAGTCACGGACGGCTAGTGAGATGACGGACCTTCGAGTCCTGCGATTAGGGCGCCGCGTGAGTCCACCGGTAACGGCATGACTATTGACCGAAGGAATGAGGACACCTTGGACTTGTTTTGTGGAATCGATTGGGCCACTGAACATCACGATGTCGCCGTCGTCGACGACGACGGACATGTCGTGCCCGCGGACGCGTCAGCAACGATGCGGCTGGGTTCGCGGCGTTGCTGACATTGCTGGCCGAGGCCGGCGACAGCGCCGCTGAAACGATCCCGGTCGGGATCGAAACCGACCGCGGCTTGTGGGTGGCCGCCTTGCGCGAAACCGGCCGCGTGATCTATCCGATCAACCCGCTGGCGGCCTCGCGGTATCGGGCCCGGTATGCGGTGTCGGGGGCCAAGTCCGATGCCACCGACGCGGTGCTGCTGGCCAATATCGTGCGCACCGACTCCGGAGCACACCGGCCGCTGCCCGCCGATACCGAGGCTGCCCAGGCCATCCGGGTGCTCGCCCGCGCCCAGCAAGATGCGGTATGGGCGCGTCAGCAGATCGGCAACCAAATCCGCGACTTGCTCAAAGACTTCTACCCGGCCGCTCTCGTCGCGTTCGCCGACCTGTCCGACGGCGGGCTGGCCCGCCGCGACGCACGCACCATCCTGGCCGCCGCGCCAACCCCCGCCCAAGCCGCCAAACTGACGCCCGCCCGGCTGCGCCGACTGCTGATCAAGGCCGGCCGCAAACGCTATCTCGATCGCGACGTGGCACGCCTGCGTGAGGTTTTCACCGACACCTACCTGCACCAACCACCGGTCGTGGAGAACGCGATGGGCATCCACCTCGCGGCGCTGTTGAACCAGTTCGAGGCCGCCTGCACCGCCGCCGACGAGCTCGCCGAGGCGGCGATCGCCCATTTTGAGCAGCACCCGGACGCCACAACCATCACCAGCTTCCCCGGCCTGGGGATGTTGGCCGGCGCCCGGGTGTTGGCCGAGATCGGCGATGACCGTTCCCGCTTCGCGGACCCCCGCGGTTTGAAGACTTTCGTCGGATCCGCCCCCATCACGCGCGCCAGCGGGAAGAAAACCGTTGTACTGCACCGGCATATCAAGAACCGGCGCCTGGCCGCTGTCGGCCCGATCTGGGCCCTGGGGTCGCTGCGCGCCTCGCCAGGAGCACGCCGCCACTACGACGCCCGCCGCGCCGCCGGAGACTGGAACCAACAAGCACAACGACACCTGTTCAACAAGTTCCTCGGTCAACTTCACCACTGCCTGCACACCGGCCTGCTCTACGACGAACACGCTGCGTTCCCACCTCCTCTCCAGCTCGCGGCTTGACTTTTAACTTCGTGAGATGTCTTTCTTCGGTCGCCCCATGGGACCGTCACGCACGAAACGGCTCGAAGCCACGCACGCACGGGCAGGCCAAACATGGTGGACAGCGGCGCAGCCAAGGCGTCGGGGCGCGGCGTCTTCCGAAGGAAACCGTCGCCGCCCGCACGGAGTGCTTCCTCGGCGAGCCTGAGATCGTCGGTACCCGAGAACGCGAGAATCCGCGTCTCGGGTGGCGCCGCGTGATCTGGCCAATCACCGCGACGCCCCCAAGCGGTGGGATGGACAGGTCGATGATCGCCAGATCCGCTCCGGCCTTGGCAACCAGATCGGCTGCATCTTCGACGCAGGTGCTTTGCCCGCCCACCACGAGATGGTCACCCCACTGATGGGTGAGCAACAACGCCTGACCCTGGGCGAAATGGTCAGGCGCAGGCGGCGGTTGGCGATCCGCCCGGCCGTCACCCCGTACCGCCACTGCGATTATCTCCCCAACAGCTCTGCCGGCCAGAGTGTTTCGGAGAGCTAGTTTGTCTCGACGGTTCTAGACATGATCACGCTCCAAAGTGAGTAGGTAGGAAGGTTCGGATTTCATGAAGGAGGTCGTCGGGCCGCTCGAGGGGGGCGAAGTGACCGCCGGAGTCGAACTCACGCCAGTGTTCGATCGTGTACACGCCGTCGAGCCACTGTCTCGGCACGCGGTACGGTTCCTTAGGGAACACCGCCACCCCGGTGGGGACCGCAATGCGCGGTGGTCCGACCAGATCTTCGTCCTCGAGCGCGGCCTCACGGTAGATTCGGGTCGCGCTGACGATGCTCTTGGTGGCCCAGTAGAACTGGATGTTCGTCAACAGGGTGTCCTTCGAGAACACCTGGTCCAGGTCGCCGTCGTTGTCGCTCCAGGCGGCGAACTTCTCAATGATCCATGCGGCCGTTCCGAGTGGCGAATCGGCCAACCCAAGTGTGAACGCATCGGGGATCAGGCTCTGCACGTGGAGGTACCCGGTCAGCTGCTGGAAGTGTGCCTGCCATTCGGGAGAGGGAATATGGTCGCCGTACGGTGGGGTGAAGGGCATGTTGATGTGCAATGCCGCCACGTGATCTGGGTGGTAACGCGCTGCCCGGGCGCCGAGCAAGGTGCCCCAGTCGCCGCCCTGGATCGTGTAATGGTCGTAGCCGAGCACGTCATGCATCAGGGTGTCGAAGGCGTGAGCCATGCGGGTGACTCCCCAGCCCGGCTCCGATGGCTTCCCACCAAATCCAAAGCCGGGAATCTCCGGCACTATGAGATCGAAGCTGGCACCCTCGGGCGCTCCGTGTGACGCGGGGTCGGTCAACGGGCCGATGAGATCGAGGAATTCGACGACCGAGCCTGGCCAGCCGTGCAGGAGCAGCAAGGGGATGCTGTTGGCTTTTGCGCCGCGCACATGCCAAAAATGCAGATCGAGTCCGTCGACCGTCGTGACGAAGTTGGGGAACGAGTTGAGTCGGTGCTCGGCCTTCCGCCAGTCGTATTCATCGGTCCAGTACGTGATGAGATCTCGCAGGTAGGGAATCGAAGCCCCGTAACGCCACGGATCGCCGGGGACAGCATCTGCCCATCGGGTCGCCCGCAACCGTGCTCGGGTCTCCTCGAGGACTGAGTCAGGAACGTGGATCTCGTACGGGGTCACCGACCGACGATCGGGGCTGTCGGCCTGCGAGGGTTGTTGGCTGTCTGGTCTGGGGGTCGTACCGGTCATCGCTGTGGGCCTTCCTTCCGATGGATTCGCGCCCGGAGATGGGCGTCAGACGTCGATCAGGATCTTGGTGCCCCTGCCCTTGCGGAGATCATCGAGCGCACCGGTGATCCCGTCGAGCGGCGCATGATCCACCCAGCCGTCGGTTGAGTAAACGCCGGCTGCCATCGCTTGGATGACCGACGTGAAGTCGTCGTCGAGGTAGACCGCCGACCCCGCAATGGAGAGTTCACCCAGGACGATGCCGAGCGGTTGGAGAGCGAAGGCCGACTCGTGCAGGCCGACCACCACGACGCTGCCCGACGGGGCAAGGACGTCCAGGCCGGAAAGAACCGCGGCTCCAACGCCCGCAGCGTCGAACACTACGGCGGCACCCTCGCCATCCGAAAGGTCACCGACCGATGCGGCCAGGTCGTCGACGGTCGGATCGATGACGTGCTCGCCGCCGAGTGCGCAGGTGCGCGCACGCCGGTTCTCCGCGGGATCGCACAGCACGATCGTGGAGACCCCGTGCGAGCGCAGCGCATACCACAGACCGATCCCGATCGGCCCGAGCCCGGACACCACCACGACATCTCCCGGGCCGGTCCCGCTCTTGCGCACGGCGTGATAGCCCACGGCCATCGGCTCGACCAGGGCGCCCAGTTCGAGCGAAACCTCGGCAGGTAGGAGGTGAATCTGGTCCGCCTCGGCAAGGGCGTATTCCGAGAGTCCCCCGCTGGCCGCACTGAGCCCGCAGAGGGCGAGTTTGCGGCACAGGTTGAAGGCCTTCCGGCGACACGCTACGCATGTGCCGCACGACAATGTCGGACGGACCGCGGCGCGGTCGCCGACCGCGCACCGCGTGACGCCGGGACCGACCTGGACCACCGTCCCGGAGAACTCGTGGCCCAAGGTGACGGGCGCACTGACCCCGGTGAGCGGATGGGCCGACGTGGGGATCAACGTGGGCGCCGCGAAGTACTCGTGCAGGTCGGTGCCGCAGATGCCGTTGTAGGCCACCCGGATCACCACCTGACCTGGCCCGGCCTCGGGGTCGGGAAGGTCCTCGATCCGGATGTCTCCGACGCCGTAGTAGCGCACCGCCTTCATCGACGCCCAGCCTTTCGCCGAAGGGAGCGCATCAGAACAAGACGCCCTCGTTGAGGGTCTGGTTGTTCTCCTTGCACCACTGGATGTACATGTCCAGGAAGTCCCAGGCGTCCATGAGCGATTTCAGCGTCTCGTCGTCGTGGAGGAACTCCAGTGCTCCGGCAACCTCGAAACGGACGACCGTGTCGGCATAGAAGTGCAACGTGTGGCATACACCCGGGAACTCGTGGACGTAGTCGCCGACTTGGGCCACCCAGTCATACTCGGCGTAGTTCCAGGCGCCCTGCAGGGTAGTCGCGACCACTCCACCCCGATGCCGATGCTTACCGAGCCAGGTGTCCATCAATGACCTGAGATCGACGGTGAACGTACCGGTCCGGTTGTCGATGCGGATCAACCGCAGCTCGAACCCCTCCACCCAAGGAAAAAATGGGGTGTCGGTGCTCTTGATGATGGTGTCTTTGGCGCCGTAGCGATCAGTCACCGCTATTACCCGGCGCTGATCGGAGGTGAGAGCATCAGTGGGCCGGGCCCCGACGGTTGTCATCGCGTACCTCCTCGTTTGCAGGAACTGGATCGCCCCGCAGTTGGGTGTAGTGGGTAGGCCCTTGAATCGGTCAGCCACCGATCGCATGCCACGCTCGCCGTCGAGAAGTAGGGCAGTCCGTCACCTCACGGGTAGATGATCACGCCGCGGATGAGCTTGCCGTCCCGCAAGTCCTGATAGCCCTGATTGACGTCTTCGAGCTGGTATTGCGTGGTGATCAACTCGTCGAGCTTAAGTTGGCCGGCATCGTAAAGTCGGAGTAGGCGCACGATGTCGTACTGAGGATTGGCCGACCCGAACAATGTGCCCTTGATGGTCTTCTCATTTAGGGTCAGATCGAAACCCGACACTTGCACGGTGAGCTTCGCCGGATTGGCCAATCCGGTGATGACGACGGTGCCGCCCTTGCCTATCACCGCAGTCGCGGCACTGACCACCTCGTGGTCGACTGTGCCGACCAAAATGAGCGCCTGATCTGCGCCCTGTCCCCAGGTGATCTCGTTGACCTTCTCCGCCGCGCTGACCGCGTCGGCGAAGGCATGGGTAGCACCGAATTTCATCGCAGTGTCACGCTTGAGCGCGACCGGATCGACCACCACGACGTACTTGGCGCCCGCGCTGAGGGCCCCCTGCACGGCGTTGATGCCCAAGCCGCCGGCGCCGTAGATGACGGTGGTGTCTCCGGGCCGCACGGCACCGGCGTATACGGAGGTGCCCCAGCCGGTCGGAACCCCACACCCGACCAGTACCGCCGTCGTGAGCGGCAGCCAGTCATCGATCTTGACCACCGAGTGCTCAGAGATGGTGGCGCGTTCGGAGAATGTGCCGAGCATGCACATCCCGCCGAAATCCAAACCGTCGCCATGGAACCGGAAGCTGCCATCACTCATACACCCTTCGAGGATGGTGGCGCCCATGTCGCAAAGGTTTTGCCGTCCGGTGGAACAGTATCGGCAGGTTCCGCAGCTGGGAATAAAGCTGCACACGACGTGGTCACCGGGTTTGACCTTGGTGACACCGGGACCGACTTCCTCGATAACGCCCGATCCTTCGTGGCCACCGACGATCGGATAGCGCGGCGGCAGGTCACCGTCGGTCAGGTGCAGATCCGAGTGGCACAAACCGGCGGCAGCGTATTTGATCAACACTTCGCCCGATCGGGGGCCATCGAGGTCGAGTTCCATGATCTCGAAGGGCTTGCCCGCTTCCAGCAACACAGCTGCTTTGGTCTTCACGATGCACTCCCTGACGATTTGTTGATGGCCGCCTAGAGGGCGACGTTGACGGCTTTGATTTGGGTGTAGGAATCTATTGCGGCGCCACCAAGTTCACGTCCCCAGCCGGACTGCTTGTAGCCGCCGAAAGGCAACGCGGTGTCGAAACCGTTGTACTGGTTGATCCACACCGAACCGGCCTTAAGCCTGCGGGCGACCCTGTGTGCCTTGGAGATGTCTTTGGTCCAGATGCCCGCGGCGAGACCGTAAATGGAGTCGTTGGCCGCGCCGACAACACCGCTTTCGGTATCAAAGGCCAACGCAGCCACCACAGGGCCGAAGATTTCCTCGCGGACCACACTGAACTGCGGCTCGACGTCGACGAACACAGTTGGCTCAACGAAGTATCCGGTGTCGCCCCAGCGTTTACCACCGGTCAGAGCCCTGGCGCCGTCGGCCAATCCTTCTCGCAAGTACCCCGAGACCTTGTCGAATTGCTGCTGAGAAATCAACGGACCGAGTTGGGTGGTCGGATCGAGCCCCGGGCCGATTTTGACCTTGCTCGCGGCCTCGGCGACCGCTTGGGTGAAATCATCGAAGATCCGGTCTTCCACATACAGGCGGGTACCTGCGACACAGCACTGCCCGTGGTTGAACAGCCAAGCGTTAAGCGAACCCTCGACGGCGATATCCAGGTCGGCATCGGCGAATACCACGTTGGCGCTCTTGCCGCCCAGTTCCAGCGACACCTTCTTGAGGTTGCCCTTAGCTGCATCGACGATCTTCTTGCCCACCTCCGTAGAGCCGGTGAATGCGATCTTGTCGACATCGGCGTGTCCGGCCAGTGCCGCTCCTGCATCACCGAACCCGGAGACAATATTGACCACACCCGGCGGGAAGCCGGCCTCCTGAAACACCTCACCCAGCAGCAGCGCGGTCAGCGGCGTCTGTTCTGCGGGCTTGAGTACAACAGTATTTCCGGCGGCGAGGGCCGGGGCGAGTTTCCACGCCGCCAGCAGCAGCGGGAAGTTGAATGGCACGATCAACCCGCAGACGCCGACCGGCTCGCGCAGGGTATAGGCGTGGAATTCCCCGCCAGCGACGAATGGCATCGACACGCTGATGGTGGAACCTTCGATCTTGGTGGCCAAACCAGCGTAGTAGCGGAATACGTCTGCGGCCCACGCGACATCGACTGCGGTGGCGATTCCGGCCGATTTGCCGTTGTCGAGTGCTTCGAGCTGGCCGAATTCCTCGGCGCGCTCGCTGAGGATGTCACCGATGCGCCACAGCAGGCGTTCGCGTTGGTTGGGTTTCATCGACGGCCACCCACCGGTGTCGAAGGCCCTGCGTGCGGCGCGCACCGCCCGGTCGATGTCCTCGTCCTGGCCAAGGGCCACCTCGGTGAGGGTCTGCCCGGTGGCAGGGTCCGTGGTCGCGAAGGTCTTACCCGAAGCGGCCTGGACCCACTTCCCGTCGATCAACAGGGTCTTGTTCGCGGCCAAGAACCCCCGCACGGCGGGCATGATCGAGTACTCGGCTACGGCTGTCATCAGAAACCTCCTGCAGATACTGAGCTGACATGATTTAGCAATTTGGGTCGTGGTTCAGGTCGGGACCGGCGCCGATTCCACGGCCGGATAGAACTTGTCGGCATGAATGCGTGCCTCGGGCAGACCCTTGGCCTCGAGGAGCCGACCAACGGCATCGCACATCTCGGGTGCACCGCACAGGTAGGCGTCGTAGGCTGAGGCGTCCCTGATGTCCTCGGCGATCACCCGGGTGACACGCCCCGATCGACTGTTGGGCACCATGTCGGGGGCCCCTTGTGATAGGCACGCAATGAACCGAAAATCCGTCAACCGTGTCGAGAGCTGGGCGATCTCGTCGAGGTAGACCAGATCAGCGGCGCAGCGGGCTCCGTAGTAGAACCGGATGGGAACGTCGCGGTTGTGCTCGGCGGCGTCGGTGAGAATCGACAGGATAGGTGCGATCCCCGAGCCGATCGCCGCCGCGATTACCGGGCGACCGGTGTCCCGCAGGAACATCGTGCCGAACGGTGCCTCCAGATGCAGGGTGGACCCCGGTCCGATGTGGTCGAGTACCTTGCTGAACAACCCGTTCTGCACGCGTTTGACACAGAAGGTCATCTCGCGCCCCGAACTCGGCGGGTTAACCAGCGAGTAGGAGCGGCGTTCACCGGTGTCGAGTGTGAATTCCGCGTACTGACCGGCCCGAAAGCTCAGTGGCTCGTCGAGTTCGACCCGCAGTTCGACGAGGTTCGGCGTCCGCGCGCGCTGCTCGAGGACGGTCGCGCGCCGACGGCTGGGGGGCGTCATCGGCGGAAGGATCTCGACACCGTCGTGCTGGTGGATCTCGATCACCAGGTCGCTCTTGGCGAAGGTGCAACAGAGCAGGATCGCCCCGTCCTCACGTTCATCTCGCGGGATCGCATACACCGACGCCGCCGAGTCGTCGACGTCGCCGTCGATCAGCCAGTGCTTACACGATGAGCAGTTCCCGTGCCGGCATCCGTATTGCAGGTTGACGCCGTGGCGCAGGGCCGCGGTGAGGATGTCCTCGTCCGCGCCGACGAGGAACTCCTCACCCCCTGGCGCCAGTCTTACCCGCGCCACCAGTTGTCCTCAGACCTGCACCGGGTCGAGTTGGGACATGTCGGCGGTGACGACGAAGGCGTCGTCCTCGACCCGAGCGCGTCCGTAGTAACTCGACATACACACCAGGAACCCCGACATCGTTAACGGTTTCCCGAGATATTCTTCGACCTCGGCTAACGGGATGCGAATTATCCCTTCGGTCTCGAGGAGGTAGAACGTGTCCCGATCCTGTACGCGGATCTGCGGGCACTGCGCGGCCACGTAATCGACGGTGGCTTTCGCCTCCTCGCTTTTCATCAAGACGAGCCCGATCGACGTCGGTCCGTGCTGCTGCTCGCCGCTCACGATGTCACCCCTGCCGGTGCCTGAAACCCGGCCAGCTCGAGGATGCCCTCAGTGGTGCTGAGGACCCGCTGTCTGGCTTGCTCGCCGACACCGGACCCGGCCGGGGCGGCGTCGAACACCGGTAAGAACCCGTCCACGGCGGCCAAGGCATCCGGATACCAGGAGTCGACCCAGCCCTGGATCAGTTCGCGATTCTGTACTGCCGGCACGGGCCGACCCGTCCGGTCGGTATCGGCGGTGAGCATTTTGACCAGCTCCTGCGTCGCCGCGCGGTTGCGACGGCGGTCGGCCTCCACGGTCATCTCGATCACCGGAATCACTGAATCTCCGTTCAGCCCAGCGAGTCGCCGGAAAAACTCGCTGCCAATCAGACTGGCGATCAGCGGCTCCACCACCAGATTGGTCATCAGTACCATTTCGCCCCAGTCGTGGAGCGAGAGCAGTCGCTCGACCAGGCGGCGCGCGCCCTGGCAGGCCGGATCGTTGAGCCAGGCATCCATGCCCGCACCCTCGGTGTAGCCAGGCGAGTGTTCGTGCAGTTCCAGGCTGTAAAGGGCGATGTCCTGCTGGTGACGAAGCCGGTCCATCGCGCTGAAGGTAGACGCCATTGACAGGGTGTCCGACAACGCCTCCCTGGTGACGAACGCGTGGGCCTTGAACATCCCCCACTCGAACGACGCCAACGCCTCGTAATAGCGCGCCACCAGTTGGAGCCACCCGGGCGCGATGTCACAGAAGGCGCCGTTGGCCTTCGCGGAGGCGGTCGCCCCCGCGATGGACCGTTCCTGCTGGGCTTGCAGATTGATGTAGGGACGTTGCCACAGACCGGACGGGTCACGGTACTCGAACCAATTCGGATGTACCAGTGCGGTGGTCCGGGCATCCTGGCAGCCAAGCCCGTCGGGGCGCAGCAGATACCAGCCGCCGGAGTCGAACTGGTCCATGTCGGGCTGAGCGTTACAAATAACAGCTTCGTATTCAGTCAGTCTGCGTTTCTGTGGGCGGATGTAGGTGAGGTCGCGGTCCGAGTAGAACCCCTCACCCACAACCTCGGACACCACGCCTTCGGAGGTCAGCTCAGTGGTCATCAGATCTCCGTGAAGGCTTCAGCCGGCAGCGTCTTGAGCGGATCCTGGATGACGATCCCGGTGCGCCGGATATCGTCGATGGTCCACAACCAGCGCTCGTCGGTATGCACGTGCGGTTGTCCCATCAGTGTCCTGCCATCGGATCGCAGCAGACCACCGTCTTCGATATAGCGCGATAGCTCGACACCGTCGTTGACCTCCCACCAGGTCATACCGCAGTGCCGCTCCGGGGCCTGCCGGAAGATGTGCTGGCACGCCTCCGAGCAAAATGCGTGCCGCTGGCCCGCCGTGTCGATCGACAACCGGACCTCGTTGGTGTCGGGCCGCGGGAACACGCAGGGCATCTGGCACACCCGACAGATCGGGGGCATGGCCGGGAACAGCTCGAGTGCGAGATGCCCCTTGCGGGGGTCGGCCATCTCCCGATACGCCTTCCAGAAATCGCCGTAATATCCTTCCCAACCGGGGTACTTGTCTTCAAAGAAGGCGAAATCCTCTTCGGTCATGTAATCCGAGCGCCACGCGTGCACCGGCCACAACGCCGCGGAAACCATCGCCGCCGAATGGCCGCCCCATTCCACATGTCGTTTCGCGTCATGGATCCACCGCGGCACCTGCAGGCCGAACGGCTCCAACCGCTCGATGTAACTGCCGGCCCAGTCCTCGCAGACCCATTGCTGCCAGAACTCCTTATAGGACTTCACTCGAACCTTCGAGAAGTAGTCGTTAACGCCACCCAGAAAATTATCGATGAAAGCGTGCTGACGCCAGAACGCCGTGTCGAAGTCTTCTTGGAGCATCGGCAGGTTCTCCGGCTCGCTCAGCACCGCAGCCAGTGTTGCGTAGCCGTTCGCCATGTGCCGCGCCTCGTCCGACTGGACCGACAGGAAGACCGACGGGGTCGCCTGGTCCCCGTTCGCGGCCGCCACCTCGGTCAACGCCACGAACAGCGGGTTGGTGTACGCGGTCTCCGCGACAACCTGCAGGTTCAGCGAATTAGTGATCGGATCGTCGTTCATGAACGCTTCGAACACCGCCCGACCCGGTCGCCCGATCGGGTCGTTGGCGCGCATCATGAACCCCGAATTAAACCCGGCTGGGTCGGGCGCGTGCTTGGCGAAATACCGCATCAAGTACGCCTCTTGATTGGTATGGCGCACCTCGTCGATCATCTGGGCCAGGAACCCCTGACGCAGTTCGGGGTTCTGCACCGTGTCGATGAGCATCGCAGTGCACTTCATCGCGGCGTACTCACCGAAGTCGACGAACGCCAGCACCGGCTTCAGGACCTCCATGAAACGCGGTTCGACCTGCGCGGAGTTGTTCATCCGGCTCAGCGCATCCTCAAGCGCGCCGTACTGCCGGTCGTCCTTCTCCTCCTCCATACCGACGTACTCGCGGACCAGAGTACGAAACGGGTCCTTGGTCCGCGGCGGAATCTTGTACTTCGTTGGATATAGCGCATCACGATGGAAATAGCTCGGCTCCCAATCGAACGCCTTGATCTTTTCATGCTGAGCCGTGACCGACGCCGTCATCTACCAAACTCCTCTTTTGCGATCTCCGACGGTGCTGACCACCATCGTTTTGTTGAGATCAGCATCACACTCCCCACCTGGGGTCGGCTACCTCCGATCGGAGGTTCAAGTGTGGCGCGCGTACTGGTGGTCGATGACCATCCGATCGTGCATCTGGGAGTGGAGCGACTCGTCGAATCCATGCCGAGCATTCAGATGTGCACAGGGGCCCGCACGGCGAAAGCGGGTGTCGCGAGTCTGGCGGCGTGTGTCGACTACACCGACCCCCACGATGTTCACAGCGGCGCCCGGCGGCGCGCGGGCGCCACAGTGTGCGCCGACGGCCAGCCCGTTCGCACTCGCGGCACCCACAGGGCTACTTGCGTTCGGCCAGCGCGTATGACGCGTATGTGAAGTAACCCGATGCTGTCGGCACTGTCATTACGCCAAAGGTGACACAAACGTCGCACTCCTGGTCCTTAGTCTGGCCACCCCGGGATTCTGGTTTTTACTCGATCCTGGGGTGCTCCCATCTAGAGAGGAGGCATTTCCGACAGCGGGATATGGGGTTTGTCGGCGATGATGACTTCGGCGGTTAGAAGCATGGCCATAATGGACGCAGCGTTTTCCAGTGCTAATCGGGTTACCTTGACAGGGTCCATGATTCCGGCGGCGATCATGTCGCCGTACTCTCCGGTGGCGGCATTCAGGCCGTGCCCGATCGGTAGGTTTAGGACCTTCTCAACCGCAACCCCTCCTTCTAAGCCGGCGTTGATGGCGATCTGTTTCAACGGTGCGTCCAGAGCGGTGCGCAGCACGTTGGCGCCGGTGGCTTCATCACCGGTGAGGTCGAGTGTGTCGAAAGCGCTGGCGGATGCCTGCAGCAACGCAACGCCGCCCCCGGCAACGATTCCTTCTTCGGCCGCGGACCGCGCATTGCGGACTGCATCTTCGATCCGATGTTTGCGCTCTTTGAGTTCGATGTCGGTGGCGGCGCCGATCTTGATGACGGCTGCCCCGCCACTGAGCCTGGCGAGACGCTCCCGGAGTTTGTCCGTGTCGTAATCATCGGTTGATTGCTCGATCGCGGTCGTGATGTCTTTGACCCGACCGGAAATCGCGGCCGCGTCGCCTGCTCCGCCGACGATCGAGGTTTGGTGCTTGGTGATCACCACCCTGCGCGCACTTCCGAGCAGATAGAGGTCCGCAGCCTGGAGGGTTACACCGATCGCCTCGGATATCACTTGGCCACCGGTCATGATGGCGATGTCGCTCAGCATCAACTCACGCCGGTCGCCGAAACCCGGCGACTTCACCGCCGCTGACTTGAATATGTCGCGAACATTGTTGACGACCAGGCTCGCCAGAGCGTCGTCGGTGACATCTTCTGCCACGATCACCAGTGGGCGACCGTGCTTCATCACCTTCTCCACGATGGGTATCAGTTGCTTGACCGAGCTGATCACTGACGAGACCAGCAGGATGTACGGGTTGTCGAACACGACCTCGAGCCGTTCGAAATCGGTCACGAAGTACGGACTGAGGTAGCCCCTGTCGAATCGCATACCCTCCTGAAAGTCGAGCGCAAGCCCGAAAGTGTCCGATGCCTCGGCGGTGATGATGCCTTGCGCGCCGACCTTGTTCAAAGCCTCGGCGACAATGTCGCCGATGGCCGAGTCGCCGGAGGAGATCGTGGCGGTCGCGGCAATCTGCTCATTGGTTTCGATCGGTCTCGCCGCGTCGTGTATCGCCCTTATCACGCTGGCCAAGCCGGCGTCGATGCCTAGCCTCATCGCCAGGGGGTTGGCGCCAGCGGCGACGTTACGCAGGCCCTCGCGCACCATGGCCTGCGCGAGCACGGTCGCGGTGGTCGTCCCGTCGCCGGCCACATCGTCGGTCCGCTTCGCGACCTCTTTGACGAGTTCGGCGCCCATCTTTTCGTACGGGTCGTCGAGGTCGATACTGCGCGCGACGGTGACACCATCGTTGGTTACCAGCGGCTTGACGACGTCGCGGCCGAGCACGACATTGCGCCCTTTAGGGCCGAGAGTCACTTTGACGGCGTCGGCGAGCTTGTTCACTCCCCGTTGGAGCGCACGCCGGGCATCTTCGTCGTACGCGATCATCTTAGCCACGTTGCCTGCGCGCCCTTTCTGGATTGGGCGTGGGTTCGCTCGCCCGGGTCGTGACCGTGAACAATCGGGTCGCGTTGCTCGTGAACTCGTGCGTGGTTGTTGTGCTGCCCGCGCCGACGAGTCGCCACGAGGAGGCTAGGGGCCCGATCACCTCACGCGTGAATGATCACGCCGCGGATGTTCTTGCCGTCGCCATCGTTTTGTTGAGATCAGCATCGCACTCCCCACTTAGGGTCGGCTACCTCCGATCGGAGGTACAAGGCGCGCCAATCGCGAACGGGACGGCGTTAAACTCGGAACGTGATCCCTCACCAACGCGGCCAGAGCAGGTCACCAATAAATTCCGCTGCAGGGATAGCGCCGCCCGGTGTGGTGCGCGTACTGGTGGTCGATGACCATCCGATCGTGCATCTGGGAGTGGAGCGACTCGTCGAATCCATGCCGAGCATTCAGATGTGCACAGGGGCCCGCACGGCGAAAGCGGGTGTCGCGATCACCGCCGCCGAACGGCCGACAGTGGTGCTACTGGATCTGCATCTGTCCGATATGGCGCTACCCGAAGCCGCCGCCGCGCTCCGAGGGGCGTGCCTGGGTGTGAAGCTCGTCCTATTCACCGGGGACAGCAACCGAACGGTGGGCCAGATCGCGGCCCTGGTCGGGATGGACGCGGTGGTGCATAAAGACAATGCATGCAATGTGCTGATCACCGCTATCGGTGAGGTCGCAGCCGGACGACGATACTGCGATCCGGCGATCAGCACCGGGAATCCGCTGGCCGTTTCGCGGCGCGAATATCAGGTGCTGGAGCGGCTAGCCATAGGCGAGAGCAACGCCCAGATCGCACAGCACCTGCACCTGGCGCCCAACACCGTGAAGTCCTACGTTCAATCGTTGTTGGCCCACCTCGACGCCCGAAACCGGTTGGACGCGGTGGTCAAGGCCCAACGGGCCGGAATGCTCTAGCGGCGGGAACCCACGCCCGTACCGTGCCTCCGCCTTCCTCGTTCACCGTGTACGACAACGACCCACCCACCCGCTCGATGCGCTCAGCCGCCAGTTGAAGACCCAACCCGTGCTGACCCTCCAGGGTGATATCGCCGGCCGTCCCATCGTCAGCCACCGCCAGGCCCACACCGTCCTCCGCTAGATACAAGCTGACGACCACGGAGTGAGCACTGGCATGCTTTTCCACATTGAGCAGCGCTTCGCTGGCGGTACGCCGCAACACATCCGTCCTGGCCAAATCAAGCAACGGCAGGTCGCCCAAGACCACCAGTTCGGCCGCGACGCCGGCGCGCGCGGCGAAGTCGCGACAATCACCCTGCAGGGCGACTGCAAGCGCCTTATCCTCGGGTGGCTCGTGCAGCGCCAAGGTCTGGTCCCGCAACTCCGACGTTGCCCGTGCGGTAAGAACCAGGGCATCGGTCAGAAGTTCCAACGCGTGCCCGGGCTGCGTCGCCGCCTGCGCCGACGTCAGCGCCACCCGTAAACTGAACAACGTCGCGCCGACGGAATCATGCAACCGAGCCGCGAGACGTTGCCGGTCACTGAACACGGCGACCTCTGCCATTTCGCGGGCGCCGTCGGCGACTTCCATCGCGACCGCCGCCTGCCGGGCCAGGCGCAGCAGTTCGGCCCGGTCGCCGTCGGTCCAAGGAAGTGTGGACCTTCGGGCTGCATACAGCAGCCCGTAAAGTCGATGGGCCCGAACGATCGGAGCGGCCATTACAGCCCGCAGCCCTTCCGCTCGAACCGCGTGGTCGAAGTCATGGGTGATGGCCCGGCTCAAGCAATAGTCCTCGACAGCCACAGTCCGGCGCAACACCGCCGCCTGCCCGCCGAGCCCTTCCTGCGGCCCGACGACGAGGCCGCAGAGTTCCTCGGTGCGCCCGCCCACGACCGCCACCAACTCCATCGTGTCGTCCTCGCCGATCCGGTTCGCTCCGACCGCCAAATCCGCACCGAGCAGACGGTGGACGATATCCGCACCATGCCGGAGAGCCGCTGTCCTATCGAGCAGCGACAACACAGCGTCGAAATCGGAATTTGTGGAATATGTGCCCACGAGAGCTAACCCTTTCGGCCCCCGGCAGACAACCCGACGACACAATGTCTTAGCGGTCTAGCGCCGTCGTCCTTCAACCGGCGCAGGTTGGCTTTACGTTATTTATAAGGGTGTCGCCTGCCAAGCTTACATCTCGATAGGGTCATGAACTGAAACGTCCCAGGGAGGATCCCGGCGAGGAATTGTCATCCGTAAACGGGAGGGGGCGTTCTCAAGGGGCGTTTTGAGCTTGCTCGAGATTGCGGTGCGGACAGTGTTGCCGCAGTCGCGTTCGAGGTGGTCGACGAACGCGCCAATCAACGTTGGGTTCAGGTCATCGACCCTCAGCCCGCGACGACCGGCTGCCGCTGCCGTGTTCGGCGGAGGCCAACAGCAGCCGGAGGGGTAGTGCGGTAGGCGGCGGTGTGACTCCTCCTGGCGTCGCCGTATCAGGCGGTCGGTGAAGACGGTCTGCAGGGTCAGGCGAGGGTGGTCACGATCGGGCTCCGAATTGGGCTTCCGGTAGGTCGTGGGAGCAGCTTGGGCGGGGCTGCTCATGGGGTGCCGACAAGCCTTCATCCTGTGCGTTCACGTGTTGGTACTCCACTGTTCTACTCACCGGTACCTCCTTTCGGAGGTATCGCGGCAGGTGCGTGTTCAGGCATTCTGAACTGTCAACTAAGCGGAAGGAGAGATTGACCACACCTATGACAGCGGATTTGAGAGCACTGGTCAGCAGACTACTAGCCGAGTAGTCGTCGCCCCTTGGCTGCGCGGCTGACCTGCTGTGTGATCGCCATCCTGCCGCCGACGTTGCCTTCACCATCGCTATTCATTGATACGCCGACATTGGTCGCCGTTACCAACCTTGTGGTGCAACGAGATAAGCGTCGCGCGTGGGGTCTGCTGGCCCGCCCGCGGTAAGTCGACTGGAGCCCGGAAAACGCCATGACATACGCACCGCCCGGAACCGAGCGAGGTCTGGTGCGACACGATGGGGCAGCAAGGACGGCGTCGACAGGGCTCGTCAGTTACGTCGGTAATCGGTTGAGGGGTCCGCTGGCGATGGTTGGCGGCTTTGCCTTGATGTGCTCGTTGACCGGTAAGGCACTGTTCCGCTGGCCTCTGGGATGGCGCGAGCTGGTCCTGCAGTGCTGGTTTTTGCTGCGTGTCACGATTCTGCCGACCATCATGGCTGCGATACCGCTGACGGTGTTGTTGACCTTTACGTTGAACCTGTTGTTGGCCGAGTTCGGGGCGGCCGATATTTCGGGTGCGGGCGCGGCGCTGGGCGCTGTCACCCAACTGGGTCCGCTGACCACGGTGCTGATCGTGGCTGGCACCGGTTCCACCGCGATTTGCGCTGACTTGGGGGCGCGCACCATCCGGGAGGAGATCGACGCCTTAGAGGTGATGGGCATTGATCCCATCCGCCGGATGGTGTTGCCCCGGGTTCTTGCGGCGACCTTCGTCGCCACCTTGCTCAACAGCCTGACGATCATCGTTGGTCTGGTGGGCAGTTTCGTCTTCAGCGTGTATCTGCAACACGTTTCGGGCGGCGCCTTCCTGTCCACCTTGACCCTCGTCACCGGCCTGCCCGAGGTGGTCATCGCGACGGTCAAGGCCGTGTCGTTTGGACTGATCGCGGGCCTGGTCGGCTGCTACCGGGGCCTGACCGTGTCGGGCGGCGCCAAGGGTGTCGGCATCGCCGTCAACGAAACCGTCGTGTTATGCGTGATCGCCCTGTTTGCGGTCAACGTGATCCTGACCACCATCGGCGTGCGGTTCGGGTCGGGACGCTGACATGTCGAATGCCGCCGTCGTGCGCGCCCGCTTCCCGCGGACGGTCAGAAACCTCGACCGCTACGGCGGTGGACCCGGCCGGGCGCTGGACGGTTTCGGGCGGATGGTCTTGTTCACGGCGTACAGCGTCGGCCAGATCGGGCTCACGCTGCGCCGCTACCGTGCGGAGACACTGCGGCTCATCGCTCAGATCGGCATGGGTAGCGGGGCGCTGGCGGTCGTAGGCGGCACGGTCGCGATCGTTGCTTTCGTGACATTGTCCGGCGCTTCGCTTGTCGCCATCCAGGGGTTCTCTTCGCTGGGCAACATCGGAGTCGGCGTATTCACCGGGTTTTTCGCCGCGCTGGTCAATGTGCGCATCGCCGCGCCGGTTGTCACCGGCATCGCGCTGGCGGCCACGGTCGGCGCCGGCGCCACCGCCGAGCTGGGTGCCATGCGCATCAGCGACGAGATCGACGCGCTGGAGGTGATGGGGGTCAGGTCGATCGCGTTTTTGGCGTCGACGAGGATTATTGCCGCGGTCGTGGTGATCCTGCCGCTGTACGCGCTGGCGATGGTGATGGCGTTTTTGTCCCCGCAACTGGTCACCACGGTGTTCTACGGGCAATCGAGCGGCACCTACAACCATTACTTCCGGACATTCCTGCGACCCGAAGATGTGTTCTGGTCGTTCCTCGAGGCCATCGTCATCGCGCTGATCGTGATGATCACTCACTGCTTCTACGGCTACACCGCCAGCGGGGGGCCGGTCGGCGTCGGCGAGGCCGTCGGCCGGTCTATGCGCTTCTCGCTGGCTGCAGTGGTGATCGTGGCCATGGTTGCTTCGTTAGTGCTGTACGGCGTCGACCCCAACTTCAACCTCGCCGTGTAGCCGCCATGACGAGTCAGATCATCGACAACGCGCAAGGTAGTCCTTTGCGTAAGGCCGTGGCTGCCGCGGCGCTGGCGGTGCTCGTACTCATCGGATTCGTGGCCTTTGTGCAGTTTCGGGGAGGTTTCACGCCGAAGGAGTCGCTGACGCTGCTTTCTGACCGCGCGGGTCTGCTGGTTGGTCCGGGGTCGAAGGTGACCCTCAACGGGGTCGAGATCGGCAAGGTGGCAAGCCTCAGCGAGGTCGAGCGCGACGGCAAGCCGACGGCGAAGTTCATCTTGGAGGTGTCGCCGCAGTATTTCGGGCTGATTCCGGTCAACGTGGTCGCCGCGATCAAGGCGACGACGGTGTTCGGCGGCAAGTATGTGGCGCTGTCCTCGCCCAAGAATCCGGGCGAGGCGATCACCAGCGCCGACGTGATCGACGCCAGGTCGGTGTCCACCGAGATCAACACGGTCTTCCAGACGCTGACATCGATCGCGCAGTCAGTGGATCCGGTCAAGTTGAATCTGACACTGACCGGGGTCGCGGAAGCCCTGTCGGGGCTGGGGGACAAATTCGGTACCTCCTTGGTCAACGGCAACAAGGTCCTGGACAACCTCAACCCGCGGATGGACCAGCTAAAACACGACGTCCGGCAGCTGGCGCAGCTAGGTGACGTGCTGGCCGACGCGTCCCCCGACCTCTGGAATTTTCTGGCCAATGTGACGACCACGGCCCGCACGCTCAACCAGCAGCAAAATGACCTGGATGCGACGTTGCTGGCGGCCATCGGATTTGCCAACACCGGCGCTGAAGTGCTGGATCAGAGTCGGCCGCATCTGGTGCAGACGCTTGCCCAGTTGGTGCCGACGAGCGCGCTGCTCGACAGCTACAGTCCCGAACTGTTCTGCGCCATCCGCAACGCCGCACAGGTGGAACCCGCGGTCGCGGCCTCAGAAGGCACCGGCAACGGGTATTCGCTGCGGGCTCACACCCAGATCGTCGGCGGCACCAACCCGTACGTCTTCCCCGATAACTTGCCCAGGGTCAACGCTCGCGGCGGTCCCGGCGGTGGGCCGGGCTGCTGGCAGCAGATCAGCCGGGACCTGTGGCCGGCGCCGGCTCTGCTCGTCGACAACGGCGCCGGCATCGCCCCCTACAACCACTTCGCAATCGGCACACCGTGGGCGAATGAATACGTGTGGGGACGCCAAATGGGGGAGTACACGATCAACCCATGAAACTGACCTCAACCGCGATCAAGCTCGCCGCCGTCTCGCTGGTGCTGTTGGCCTTCACCGCAATCACCGTCGTGGTCTTCGGCCAGCTTCGCTTCGAGAACGCCGTGGGCTATTCCGCGGAGTTCTCCTCAGCCAGCGGATTGCGCCGAGGCCAGTTCGTCCGCATTTCCGGTGTAGAGGTCGGCAAGGTCAAAAGGCTGCGGCTCGTCGACGGCGGCACCCACGTGCGGGTGGACTTCGACGTCGACCGGTCGCTGCCGCTGTATCAGTCGACGACCGCGCAGATCCGCTACGCCAACCTGATCGGCGATCGCTACCTGGAGCTCAAGCGCGGTAACGGCGAGGGTGCTGAGCGTCGGCTGCCGCCCGGAGGCCTCATCCCGCCGTCGCGCACCGAGCCCGCCCTGGATCTCGACGCGCTGATCGGGGGCTTTCGGCCGGTGCTTCGTGCGCTGGATCCCGACAAGGTCAACACCATCGCATCAGCGATCGTCGCAGTGTTCCAGGGGCAGGGCGGCACGATCAACGACATCCTCGATCAGACGGCGCGGCTGACCTCGGCACTGGCCGACCGGGACGAGGCGATCGGCGCGGTGGTCAAAAACCTGAACACCGTGCTGGACTCCATCATCAAGCAGTCAGGTCAAGTCGACGCGACCGTCGTCAACCTGGAGACACTGATCACCGGGCTGTCGAGTCAGGCCGATCCACTGGCCGACAGCGTCGCGAACTTGAGCAACGCCACCGGCAAGCTGACCGCGCTGCTCACCGACAACCGGCCTCTGCTGCACGAGACTGTCGGTGCAGCGCAGGGCGTCCTGCAGCCGCTCGTCGACCGTAGCGGTGAGTTGGATGACTTGTTGCACAGGCTGCCGACCGCGCTCACACTGCTGGGCCGCAGCGCGGGTACCTACGGCGACTTCATCAATCTCTACCTTTGCGACGTCACGCTCACATTGAACGGCCTGCAGCCCGGCGGCCCGGTCCGCAAAGTCCGGTTGACGCAGCAGCCGACCGGGAGGTGTACACCGCAATGAGGGTGCTCGAACCGCAAAACCGGGTCCGGATCGGGATCATGGCCATCATCTTGGCGGTGCTGGCAACCGCAGTGGGCCAAAGCTTCACCAGCGTGCCGATGCTGTTCGCCCAGCCGCGCTACTACGGCGAGTTCACTGACTCCGGTGCGCTGCACGCCGGTGACAAGGTGCGCATCACCGGCATGGATGTCGGCACCGTGCAGGAATTGAAGATCGCGACCGGCCACGTGGTGGTCCGATTCACGATTGGCGACAACACTATCGGCACCAAGAGCCGGCTGTCCGTGCGCACCGACACCATCCTGGGCAAAAAGGTACTGGAGATCGAACCGCGGGGCGACCGGCCGCTGCGTCCCGGCGAAACACTGCCGCTGAGCCAAACCACCACCCCGTATCAGATCTACGACGCGTTCCGCGACGCCACCAAGGCAGCTGCCGGCTGGGACGTCGACACCGTCAAACAATCGCTGCACGTGCTGTCGCAGACGATCGAGCAGACTTACCCGCACCTGAGCGCCGCCCTTGACGGGGTGCAGCGATTCGCCGACACCGTCGGCAAGCGCGATGAACGAATCCAGCATCTCCTCGGCGAGGCGAGCAAGGTTGCCGGCGTGCTCGGTATCCACGGCGACCAGATCAACCGGCTGCTGGTGAACGCGCAGACGCTGTTGGCCGCGATCAACCAACGAGGACAGGCGGTCGAAGCCCTACTGGGCAACGTCAGGGCCGTCGCGGCGCAAGTTCAGGGGCTGATCAACGACAACCCCAACCTGAACACCGTGCTCAAGCAGGTGAACGCGGTCAGTGACGTGCTGGTCAAGCGTAAGGACGACCTGACCACCACGGTCACCGAACTCGGCAAATTCGTGGCCTCCCTGTCCGAGATCGTGTCGTCGGGCCCTTACGTCAAGGCGGCGATATTCAACCTCCTGCCCTATCAGGTGCTTCAGCCGTGGGTTGACGCCGCGTTCAAGAAGCGCGGTATCGACCCGGAGAACTTCTGGCGCAGCGCCGGGCTACCAGCGTTCAAGTGGCCCGACCCCAACGGCACCGGTTTCCCCAATGGAGCGCCACCACCGGCGCCGCCGGTACTGGAGGGCACCCCGGCGCATCCGGGTCCGGCGGTGCCGCCCGGATCGCCGTGCTCGTACACCCCCCCGGCTGACGGCCTGCCGCGGCCGGACAACCCGCTGCCCTGCGCCGGCCTGAACATTGGCCCCTTCGGCGGCGGTGGCTTTCCGGTGCCGATCGATGTCCAGGCGTCGCCGCCGAAACCCGGCCCTGTGCCGCTCTCCCCGGGAATTCCGATTGCCGGGCGTCCCGGTGCGCCAGCGCCAGAGGTTCCCGGCACACCGGTGCCGCTGCCGCCGAATCCGCCGCCGGGCGCCCGGACCGATCAGCTGGCACCACTGCCGCCGGTCCCGTCATTCGCGCCGCCGGACAGGGCAGGAGGTGACCGGTGAGCACGGTGGTCAACGTGGGCGGGCTGCGGCGGCTGAGCCGCAAGTCGGTCGTCGTCGCGGCGCTGGCGGTGGTGCTGGCTCTGGCCGCTGCCTACGTGGGCAGGCAGCTGTATCTGAAGATGACGACCAACACGATCGTCGCCTACTTCGCGCAGGCCAACGCGCTCTACCCCGGAGACGAGGTCACGATCATGGGCGTTGCGGCGGGTTCGGTCGACATGGTCGAGCCGGCCGGCGACAGGATGAAAGTGACGTTCCACTACCAGAGCAAGTACAAGGTGCCCGCCAACGCCTCGGCGATCATCGTCAACCCCTCACTGGTCGCCTCGCGCAACATCCAGTTGGAACCGCCCTACAACGGTGGTGCGGTCTTGACGAACAACGCTGTGATCCCGCTCGAGCGCACGCAGGTGCCGGTGGAATGGGACGACCTACGTGACAGCATCAGCCGGACCGTGTCCGCACTCGGCCCGACACCCGAGCAGCCCAAAGGGCCTCTCGGCGATGCCATCGAATCCCTGGCCGACGGGCTGGCCGGCAAGGGCGAAGAAATCAACAGATCACTGACCAGCCTGTCGACCGCGCTGACCGCGCTGAACGAGAGTCGCGGTGAAACCTTCGCAGTGCTGCGCGGTCTCGCCACGTTCCTCAACGCGCTGCACATCAGCGAGCAGCAGCTGATATCGCTGAACAGCAACCTGGCGCAGCTCACGTCCAGCCTGACCCCCTCCGACCACGCCGTCGCTGACGCAGTAACCCAACTCAATGCCCTGCTGCCCGTCTTACACAAATTCCTCGACGACAACGGCCAGGTGCTGACCCGCGATGTCAACAACCTTTCCGAGGCGACCACCCCACTGGTGCAACCCAACACCGCGAACGCCCTGGAGACCTTCCTGCACGTGTTTCCGACATTTGCGGCCAACTCCAACAATGCGTACCACCCCAGCCACGGCGCGCTGACCCTCATCCCTGCGGTCACCAACTTCGCGAACCCGCTAGAGCTCATCTGCAGCTCGATTCAGGCCGGCAGCCGACTCGGGTATCAGGATTCCGCCGAGCTGTGCGCGCAGTACCTGACGCCGGTCCTGGACGCAATGAAGTTCAACTACCTGCCATTCGGCCTCATGCCGTTCAGCACCGCAGAGACCCAACCCAAGGAGCTTGCCTACTCCGAACCGCGCCTGCAGCCCCCGCCCGGATACAAAGACACCACCGTGCCCGGGATCTTCTCGCCCGACACGCCGTTCTCGCACGGCAACTTCGAGGCGGGGTGGGTAATGGCGCCCGGAATGCAGGGAGTGCAGGTTCGGCCCGCCACCCAGAACCTTTTGACGCCGCAGTCGGTGGGCGAACTCATGGGCGGGCCGGACGCCCCACCACCTCCGGCGGGACATAGCATGGCCGGTCCGCCCGATGCCTACGACGAGCACAGCCCGCTGCCGCCGCCGTGGTATCCGCAGCCCGGTCCGCCGCCGGCCCCCGCAGCCGGCGTGATCCCGGGCCCGGTTGCGCCCATGCCTGCACCGGCACAGCCGCCTCTGCCTGCGGAGGCGCCGACAGGGCCGGGCCAGTGAGCGCCGCAGGCACACCGGGCGCGCACCTGCACTGGCGCGGCACGGGCGCCCCGCGCCGCATCCGGCGTGGGGCCTGGCGCGGACTGGCCGTGCTCGCAATCACGATCGCGCTGAGTTCCTGCGCGCAGTGGCGCGGCATCTCGAATGTGGCGCTCCCCGGAGGCCCGGGTTCTGGAACCGGCTCCTACGTCGTCTACGTGCAGATGCCCGACACGCTAGGACTCACACCCAACAGCAAGGTCATGGTCGCCGACGTCGACGTCGGCCGGGTGCGGGCGATCACGGTGCAAAACTGGGTCGCCATCGTGACGCTCGAATTGCAGAAGGGCGCGCGGCTGCCGCGCAACGCCGTCGCCAAGATCGGCCAAACCAGCTTGCTGGGCACCCAGCACGTGGAACTGGCGCCGCCGGCGGCCAACCCGTCGCCGCAGCCGCTGGGCAACGGCGACACCATCGAACTGAAGAACTCCTCGGCGTTTCCCACCACCGAGCAGACGCTCGCCAGCATCGCGATACTCCTGCGCGGCGGGGGCGTGGCGAACCTGGAGGTGATCCAGAACGAGGCCTACAACATCGTCAATGGGCGGGCTGACCAGATCCGCGCTCTGCTGGGCAAGCTGGACACATTCACCGCCAAACTGGACGAGCAAGTCGGCGACATCACGCACGCCATCGACTCGGCCGACCGGATTCTGGCGATCGCGGCTGCGCACAACGACACCCTGAACGCGGCGCTGACAGCGCTGCCCCCATTGGTGAAGTATCTGACGGACTCCCGCGGGCGTGTCATCGATGCGGTCGAGGCGCTGGGGCGGTTCAGTGACATCACACTGCAGACGGTCGGGCCGGTGCAGACCAGTCTGCATCGCAACCTGGTGTCGTTGCAGCGGCCGCTCGCGCAGCTCGTGCGTGCTGCGCCGTACCTGCTGCCGGCACTGAAGTTGGCCCTCACCGCCCCGTTCGACATCGACGCCGTCCCTAAGACGTTCCGCGGCGACTTCATCAACACCTCGCTCAACGTTGACCTGACGCTCAGTGCCCTCGACAACGGTCTGCTCACCGGAACCGGCTTCTCTGGATCTCTCCGCGCACTCGAGCAGGCCTGGGGCCGCGATCCGGCCACCATGATCCCCGACGTGAGGTTCACGCCGAACCCCAACGATGCGCCGGGCGGGCCGCTGGTCGAAAGAGGTCAGTAGGCCATGGTCACGCGATACGTCAAAAAGCAGCTCATCGTGTTCACGATCTTGACGGTGATCACGGTGGTGGTGCTGGGCGGGTACTACCTGCGTCTGCCGTCGGTGTTCGGCGTCGGCCAGTACACACTGAAAGTGGATCTGCCGGCCTCGGGCGGCCTGTATCGCACGGCCAACGTGACCTACCGCGGCGCCACCATAGGCAAGGTCACCGCAGTGGAGCCGACGAAGACCGGGGTCCAGGCGACGATGAGCATCGAAGATCGTTACAAGATCCCCGTCGACGCGATCGCAAAAGTCCATTCGGTGTCGGCGGTCGGCGAGCAATATCTGGATCTGGTGTCGGAAGGCAACCCGGGCAAGTTCCTCTCGCCGGGGCAGACCATCACCAAGGGCACGGTGCCCGAGGACATCGGGACGGCTCTGGACGCGGTGGACCGCGGCTTGGCGGCGCTGCCGAAAAACAAGATTGCCGCACTGCTCGACGAGACGTCGCAGGCGGTGGGCGGTTTGGGCCCGGCGTTGCACCGCCTTGTCGACTCGACGCAGGCCCTTGCCGGCGACTTCGCGGCGAACTCCGCCGACATCAACGCCATCATCGCTCAACTCGCGCCGCTGCTGGACAGCCAGATCGCCTCCCGTGACGACATCAGAGCATGGGTGCACAACCTGAACATCGTCGCCACCCAGACCGCCCAAAAAGATCCGCAACTGAAGGACCTGCTGTCCAACGCGCCCCCGACGCTCGACGCCGCCACCGACGTGGTCGGCGGCCTACGAGAGTCATTGCCGCAGACGTTGGCGAACCTCGAGATCATCACCGGCCTGTTGGCGCGTTACCACAAGGGCCTCGAGCAGGTGCTGGTGATGCTGCCACAGGTCGGTTCGGTCGCCCAAACAACGACACTGGCGTTTCCTGGCGAGGCCCGTGTCGACCTCGGGCTGGCGATCAATCAGCCGCCGCCATGCCTGACCGGTTTCGTTCCGGCGCCCCAGTGGCGGTCCCCGGCCGACACCAGCATCGCGCCGCTGCCAGCCGGGACGTACTGCAGGATTCCGCAGGACACCACGGCCAATGCCGTGCGCGGGGCCCGCAACATTCCCTGCATCGATGCCGCAGACAGGCGGGCCGCGACGCCGCAAGATTGCCGTGGCGGCAAGCCCTACGTCCCGGCGGGCACCAACCCGTGGTACGGCGACCCGAACCAGATCCTGACCTGCCCGGCGCCGGGTGCGCGCTGCGATCAACCCGTGAAACCCGGCGAAGTGATCCCAGCCCCGACCCTGGACACGGGGTTGAATCCGGCGCCCGCTGATCGGTTGCCGGGGACACCGCCGCCGATCAGCGACCCGTTGTCACGGCCGGGATCGGGCACCGTGCAGTGCAATGGACAGCAGCCCAACCCGTGCGTCTACACACCGGCCGGGCCGCCCAGCGCAATCTTCGGCACCCAAAGCGGGGAGATCACCGGACCTGACGGCGTGCGGTACTCCGTACAGAACTCGAGCGGAACAGGAGACGACGGATGGAAGACGATGCTGGCCCCAGCCGGCTAAGCTCCCGCGACGCCGCCACCACTGGTGGCGGCGCTTCGCGGCGCCGGAGGCGACAATGGCTGTGCGCCATCGCCACTGTTCTGACGCTGCTGGCTGGCGGCATCGCAGTAAGCGGATATCTGGGGCTGCGCGCCCATCGAAAAATCCAAGCTATCAGCGACGCCGACGCAGCGGCCGTCGCGGCCGCCAAGGATTGCGTTGCCGCAACTCAGCCTGCCGACGTCGCCGCTCTGCCCGCCAGCCAACACAAGCTCGACGAGTGCGCCACCGGGGAATTCGGGACTCAGGCTACGTGGTACAGCGCCATTTTGACCGAGGCGTATCAGGCGCAGAACACCCATGTCCAAATGGAGGAGATGCACGCGGCGGTCGAACGCACCAACGACGACGGTTCGGTCACTGCGTTGGTGGTCTTCCGCGCCGAAATTTCTCAAGAAGGGATGATCGACCGCGAAAACAGCTACCGGATAAGGGTAAAGCTGGTGCGCGAGAACGGGCGTTTCAAAATCGCCCAGCTCAACCAGGTGGCCAAGTGACGGTCATCGACTCGGACCCGCAGATCACCGGCGCGAACGACGGGCCAGCGCCGGCTATGCCGGCGGCGTGGGTGGCACGTGCCGGGGCAATGGCCGTGGACATCCTGCCCGGCGCCGCGGTGCTGGCAACGACAGTGCTAGTGGCGGAGTCTGTGCCGCCGCGTGGTGCGTGGTGGTGGCTGTGCGTCTTGATCGGCGCGGTCGCGATCCTGTGGACGGCGTTCAACCGGCTGCTGCTGCCAGTGATCAGCGGACAAAGCCTCGGGCGGGCCGTTTTCGGCATCACGGTCGTGCACTGCAACGGCGGGCCCGTGGGACCGTGGTGGCTTTTGCTGCGAGATCTGGCGCACCTGTTGGATACCGCCCCAATGTTCGCAGGGTGGCTCTGGCCGTTATGGGACCCGCGTGGTCGCACCTTCACCGACATGCTGCTGCGCACCGAGTCGCGCCTCCTGCAGGCGCGGCGGCCGGATCGAACTCTGCGTCGGCTCACTGCGGCAGCGATGCTGACCGCGGCGTCGCTGTGCGTTGTCGGTGCCGCGATCAGCTATACCGTTGTGCGCCAACACGACCGGGCGGTCACTGATGCCGGCGCGCAGATCGCAGCGCAGGGTCCGCGCATGGTCGTACAGATACTTAGCTACCGCCCAGAGACCATCCAGGGCGACTTCGACCACGCCCGATCCCTGGCCAGCGACAAATACCGCCCGCAACTGTCCGCACTGCAGCAGGCAGCGTTCAAAGCGGGCCCGCTGCGCAACGAGTACTGGGTGACCAGCAGTTCGGTGCTCAGCGCGACCCCTGATCGTGCCACGATGCTCTTGTACTTGCGGGGTCAGCGGGGCGCGCCGCCCAACCAACGAGATATCGCCGCTTCGGTGCGGGTGACCTTCGTCGAGTCGGGCGCGGCCCGATGGCGTATCGACGATGTCGCAGTTGTGACTGAACCACAGACGGCCGAGACAAAATCGTGAGTCCGCGACGCAAACTCGAACCGGGCCAGCAGCCTTTGTTCTGCGTGACGCCGCCCCGCATGTCGCGGCGTTGGGGACTGCCACTGGTGGCGATGCTCACTACGGCCATCGCCGCGGCGGCGATAACAGTGTGCGCCCTGGACCTGAATTCGCATGACATGCAAAGGCGCACAACGATCAAAGACGCCGCGGCACTCAGTTACGTTCGGTCCTTCATGACCGAATTCACCTCACCGGACCCGTTTCACGCCAACGATTACACCGATCGCATATTGGCCCAGGCCACAGGTGATTTCGCGCTGCAGTACCGCAAGAACCAGAACGAGATCCTCATCCAAGTGGCCAGGGCCGAACCGACCACGGGCACCGTCCTGGACGCGGGCATCTCGAGATGGAACGACGACGGCAGCGTCGAGGTACTGGTGACGACGAAGTTCACGTCGAAATCTCGCGACGGCAAACTGCAGCTTGAACGAGCAAACCAGTGGGTGGTAACGGCCGAGCAGGAAGGGGAATGGTGGAAAATCAGCAAACTAACCCCGATGATCTGACTGACGCGAACCCCGACAGCGATGCATGCGCTGACGCCGCCACCGGCAGCACGGAAACCACAACCGGCCACTCAGCGCAGGCAAGCACAGGTTCCGGTAGCCGCAGAGAGCGGCTCGACGCCTGGCTCGCCGGCGTGGTTGCCGCGGCGGCCGTGGTCTTCGTCGGCTCGGCCGCGTTCGCCGCTGCAGTGTCGCAACCCTATCTGGCCGATCGCACCATAGCGGCGAACAGAAATGAGGTCGCGCGCGCCGCAGCTGCGGCGATCACCACATTGTGGACCTACACACCCGACACAATCGAGGCTTTGCCCGACCGTGCCGGCGAATACCTCAGCGGCGACTTGAATGCGCAATACCGACGACTCCTCGAAGCAGCCGTCGAACCCAACAAACAAGCTCAAATCACCGATAACACAGACGTCGTCGGGGTGGCCGTGGAATCGCTGAACGGCACGGACGCAGTCGCAATCGTGTTAGCCAACACGACGGCCACCAGCCCGCTGACCAAGAACATCCCTTCGCTGAAGTTCGTGGGCTACCGACTGGCCATGAAACAACGGGGTTCACGGTGGCGGGTGACCAAGATGGCGACCATCAGCTTTATGGACATGACTCCGAAGATCTAGCCGCAAGAAGACGGAGACGCGTATGGGCCACAGAAGAGTTGCGCTGGGTTGGGCCGGCGTGATCGTGCTCGGCGTGATCGTGGTCATCCTCGTGGTGTTATGGCAGTTGTTCCCCCGGCTGACCGCCGCGCAGTCCATGGTCGAAGACCTCAATCCGGCGTTCACGGTCGATCGGGTCAAGGGCGACCGCGGAGGCATCGAGATGGTCTCCGCCGCGACTAGCGCCGTGGACCAGATGATGTATTTGGACGGCGCGGCGGCTGAGATGCCCAAGCTGACTGACTTCATCGCTCACCAGATGGGGCGTTCCACCGACGACGTGCAGGCGATGCTGCGAAAGGACTACCCGCACATCAATGGGTTCCTGACCTCGATGCCGCTCACGGAGGTCAGCGCCGAACTGCCGAAGCTGGTCCACTACCTGGGCACCGTCTTGTTCATGACGCCAGACCAGGTCGACCACATGCTGCAGACCGACTACCCGAAGCTCGACCAGGTGATCGTCAATCTGCCCAAGCTGACGGCAGGCTGGAGCGCGATACCGGGCACCGAGAAACTGACCCGATTCGACGGGAGGCCAGTGCGCACAATGCCACAGCTGCGCGACGACCTCAGCCAGGAGGTGGTCGCCCCCGTCGAGCGCCAGCAAGCCAACTTCCGGCCGTTGGGCGCTCGCGGTGGCGTCGGCTTTCTTGCTCCCCTGCTGCTGGCGTTGGGCATCGTGGTGATCATCTTCGGGACGACGATGGTCGTGGCGACCTGGCAAGGAGTGCCGCAGAATCCGGTCAGGTTCGCCTGGGCGGTCGTCCCGGTGGTCGGTGTTGCCGTGGTCGGGCTGGTGCTCGGGCTCAACCTGTTCCCGCGGCTCATCGGCGGACAGACATTGCTCGATGACACTCGCCCGGTCTTCGCGTTGGACCGAATCCAGGGCGATCGCGCCGGGATCGAATTCGTCTCGATCTTCGTCGATGCCCTCGGACCGGTGATTCTGCCCGACGGCGGCGTCACCGAGGAGTACCCCAAGCTGCTTGACCGCGTTGCGAACACGGTCGGTGTTCCCACCACAGAGGTCCGGCAGCTGGTGGCACTGGATTTCCCCCATACAGCCAAGCTGCTGGACGGGGTGCCGTTCTCGGCCTCCACCACCGAGGCTTCGAAGCTGGTCGATTACTTGGCTTCCGCGTCCAACGTGACATCCGCCCAGATGTGGCAAACGTTGCGGGCAAAATTCCCGAAGGTCTACCAGGTGGTCACGAATCTGCGGACTGTCACGGACGGCTGGGCGAAGGTGCCCGGCACCGACAAGCTGACCCGCTTCGACGGATCACCGGCCCGCTCTGTTCCTCTGATCAGGGATTATTTCCGCGACGATGTCATCCCCGCACTGGAACGGCAACAGCAGGACTACGTGATCGTCGACACCAACTGGCCGCCGCTGACCGTGTTCGCGCCGTTGCTCACAGCCGTCGGCATAGTGGTGGTCGGTTACGGCTTCTTGCTGGGCTTCCTGACCAATAGGCAACTCCTGAGGCAACGCGATGGGCCGAGCCCGCCCGCACTGACGCCCGATGTGCCGACCCCGGCCGGCGTCAGCTGACAGACGTCGCCCGGGCAGAGCGTCGCTGCAGCAGCACTCAGAAAGAGATCCGTAACCGCTGCCTATGCGCGCGTGACAGTTCCTCTGTCAGCATGACGTACGCCCGTGGGAAATGCGGGAACCCCCACGGGGGGTGGGTCGCGTTGACAAGATGACGCGGGTGTCCACAAATACGTGAATCCTGCAGCGGTGGCCCTTGTCTCGAATGTGCTCTTGAGCTCAACCAGTCAGCGCATCTGTTGAGTTAGATTAGCGGGTCGTTAGCCCCAGAAGATGGGGTCGGCTCGGTCATCGAGATAGTCGAGCAGGTCCTGGACTCG
>Ga0182030_10002367_pt1 | contig 39926 bp, 43 predicted proteins | sample 812S3MmetaG_FD_121299 | JGI IMG/M metagenome (GOLD analysis project Ga0182030, IMG submission 121299) | Permafrost microbial communities from Stordalen Mire, Sweden - 812S3M metaG (Illumina Assembly) | ecosystem: Environmental > Terrestrial > Soil > Wetlands > Permafrost | place: Sweden...
CTTTCAAACGCAGCAGCACCGGGCGGTTTGAAGCCAACTCCTGCAAGCCGGCTCCGGGAGGCCCTCTCCCATCTTCGATACAGCATCAAAAGCTTTCGCTTTTGTTCGTGACACAATGCAATCAATTACCCTCCTTCGGCGCACAATCAAGAATGCGGTGAGAAAAGACCGCAATCGGAGAAACCATCATGATCCAAGCCATCCCGCCTTCCACCGCCGAGCGCCTGGAAGCGGACTTCTATCCCTCCCTCCAAAACCCCGCCGTCGCCCTTTGCACCGAGGTCTGGCAAAAGATTCACGCGGCGACCCTGGAACGAACCAAAAGCCCGTACACCGGCGAGCGCTGTGCCGGCAAAGCGTTCCGCCTCGCCATGCCCCCGCTCTCCGGTTACCGGAATATCTGCGACTTCATCGTCTGCGCCGGCTACGGCATGCTCCTGGGAGCCATCAAGGAGGAAAACGGCACCAAGCTCCTCTACTCCGCCCAGGTCGCCCTCGCAACCGTGCCAAGGCAGTCCAAAACCCAGACCCGGACCTAGCCTCCCCGATCGCGTCGCTACCGACCCCTCCCCCGCTTTCCTTCCATACACATGAAAACAATGACGTTACATCAATAATGACCAGAAACGCCTGCGAAAGCAAACAACTTGCTTACTCATGAACTTGCATCTAGCGGCCGGAATTGGCACTCTTTAAGGTGTGACGCGGGTGCATTACATTGTCCTGGCGGCAATTGCTTTGCTGGGCATCGGGTATGTGTTCATGCATAGGCAGGATCTCGGGCTGACGGGCGTGCACCCCATCGGCGCCGATGACAGCCGGGACTCCAACGAGCCCGCCGACCCCGCGGCGCGCCCTGCAAACATTGTGTGGCAGAAGGTTGACCGCTCCACGGACGGCTTCCGGGTGGAGATGCCCATCGACGTGAAGCAGATCCAGATTCCCGCATACAACGAAACCGGCGGGACGGACCAGGTGAACATGATCTTCTCCAACCCGGATGCGGAGACTACGTTTTCCGTGGCCTGGGCGGACAACCCTCCCGTGGCGCGGGTGAACAACCGTTCTCCCGACCGAACTCTGGAGATGGCACAGGATGGCGCAGTGGCTCGCACTCAAACTTCTCTGACGAACGAAGCAGCGAACAATACGCAGGGGTTCCCTGGGAAGGAATTCGAGGCGCGCAACACCGGCGGCGGCGTGATGAGTTCACGGCTGATCTATGCCGGATCGCGCCTCTATATGCTGAATGCGGTGTTCCCATCGGCGGGGGCGCGGCGGGATCGGGACGTGAACAGGTTCTTCAACTCCTTCACCGTCACCTCGTCTTCCGGGAGTGGGAAGAGCGGGCCGGCGGGGGCGGCAAAAACAAACTGAGTCGTTCGAACATCGAACTGACGCGCCCTGCTCAAGAGGTGTATCCTCATCACCAACTATGAGTATCCGATTTTCACACCTCCTTGCATTAGCAGCCCTTGCATCCATGGCCACAGCCCTTTCTGCACAGCAGACGGCCAAGCCCAAACCTGAAGACACGGAAGTGTGGACGCCTGTGCCCCCGATTGTGACTCCCGGCGCCACTGACGCAGCGCCGCCCTCGGATGCAATTGTGCTGTTCGATGGCAAGAACCAGGACGAGTGGGTCTCCGCCCAGGACAAAACGCCGGCCAAGTGGGTTGTAGCCGATGGCATTCTTACCGTGAGCAAAGCGCCCGGCGTGGGCAACATTGAAACCAAGCGGAAGTTCAAGAACTACCAGTTGCACATTGAATTCAGGATTCCCGCAAACATTGCCGGCAGCGGTCAGGCGCGCGGAAACAGCGGAGTCTTTCTCGCCTCCACCGGCCCCGGCGACGATGGCTACGAACTGCAGGTCCTGGACTCGTACAACAACACGACCTATGTCAATGGGCAGGGCGCCAGCATTTACAAGCAGAGCGCTCCGCTGGTGAATCCAGCCCGCAAGCCGGGCGAGTGGGAGTCTTACGACGTGGTGTGGACCGCGCCGACATTCAACGCGGACGGCACCGTGAAAACACCCGCCTACGTGACTGCCTTCTTCAACGGCGTGCTGGTGCAGAATCACTTCGAATTGAAGGGCGAGACCTTGTACATCGGCAAGCCCTTTTACAAGAAGTACGACAGCGCATCAATCAAGCTCCAGGCCCACGGCGACAAGAGCGAGCCACTCAGCTTCAGGAATATCTGGGCCAGAGAACTGCCGTAAGCCAGATTGCGGATGACAGGTTGTAGATGACAGTTTCTTAACTCACTGTGGCTGGTTCGACTTCGACCAGCCACAAATGCCCCGTGCCCCCATCCTTTCGCGTTTTTTCTGGCGAAAGGGTGGGAGACCACGACCCTGAACCCGCTTCCCTCTGGATCATTCTTGGCAGGCTCTCAGCCCTCTGGCGGCTTTGGCCGGACGCTCTTTTCCACGAAGTGTGTGATCAGCCCGACAGGCAGAAAGCGCACCAGAAAAGCCGTGAATCTTCCACCAAAATAGGGGATAATCGTGCGCTTCCCCCGCGCGAGTGCCGCGACTCCGATGCGCGCCACATCTTCCGCAGGTTGTTTTCCGCCGGGCATAAAGTTCCCAGAGCGGGCTACCAGGAAGAATTCACTTTCAGTGGGTCCTGGGCAAAGCGCCGTGACCTTAACGCCGAATTTAGCCACTTCAGCAGCCAGTCCCAGCGCAAAAAAGCGGTCAAAAGCCTTGGTCGCCGCATACGTGTTGAGGTAGGGCAAGGGCTGAAAGCTGGCCGTGGAAGCGAGAACCATGATCCATCCGCGGCGTCGCTCAACCATCCTGGGAATAAAGAGCCGCGTGAGCCGGACAACCGCCTCGCAGTTGACGCGCACCTGGCTCAACTCCTGCTCGACCGGGCTTTCAGCGAATGCGCCGAACTGGCCGAGGCCTGCGTTGTTGATGAGTATGTCGATCATGAGGCCGGCGCCTTCCGTCGCGTCGTAGATCTGCTGCGCCGCGGAGGGATCGTTGAGATCCGCGATGATTGTGCGGACCTCGGTTCCCTTCCCCTTAAGCTCCAATGCGAACGCATCGAGACGGTCTCTGCGGCGTGCGGTCAGAATGAGCTTTGCGCCGTGGGAGGCCAGCTCGCGCGCCAGTGCGATCCCGATGCCCGCGCTGGCTCCGGTGACCAGCGCCCATTTGCCATTGAAGTCTGAAGTATTTGCCATCGCGGGACCATCATAACGGATGCGGCGTTCTCGAACATCGGCCCTCACGATGCAATGAGCAGACGCGCTATCGCTCGATCAGCTTGAATGCATGCGTCCATTCGTTGCGCAGGAAGCCGGGGATGCACCACAGCATGCACAACGGCTCAATGGCGCGCGCCGCTTCAACGCCGCCCATATCCGCCGTCTCCCAGTCGAACCGATCGAGAATTGCGCTGACCTCTCTCTTTGCCGCTTCACTGTTGCCGCAGATGAACATGGTGGGCTTGCCGTCGGGGAACACCGGATTCACCATGGAAGCGGCGCCGACGGAATTAAATGCTTTGACAAAATTGGCATCGGGAAAATCGCGCTGCAACTGCTCCATCAACGACGCGTTGTAAGTCGTGAAGAACGGCAAAACGCCTTTGTCCGGCGGCGCATCCGCAATCGGGTTACATGTGTCCGCAACAGTCTTTCCCGCCAGGTTTTCCGCGCCGGCCAGAAGAAGGGCTTCCGCTGCTGCCGAGCCTTTGACGGCAAGAACGATTAACTCGCCGAACGCCGCTGCTTCGGCAAAACTGCCGGTGGCGCCGGCTGGATTTTGCACCGCCCAATCCGCCAGCTTATCCGGCGTCCTGCTACCGATCATCACTTGGTGGCCATGCTTGAGGAATCCGCTGGCCAGCACCCGGGCTACAATACCCGATCCAAGAACTCCGATTTTCATGTTCGTCTCCGTTGCCAAAAAGGCACATCCGCATGGATGGCATTCTCTGGCGTTGGATGCGAATTATGTGCGCTTGGGGCTGCGGGGCTTTGCGGATGGCTTCCGGGTCGCGGAGCCGCTCGTCCTTTTACCGGATTTGCGGTTCTTCTCGACGCGGAGCTTCCAGGCAGTGTGCAGAGCGCCGGTCAGGGTGTCTTCATCGGCCTCGGCGAGCCGGATATGCGTGATGCCCATCCTGCCCCATCCGCCGAAGACGGGCAGAAAAAGGTCGGGACGCTCGGCGATAAAAGCAGCCTGGTGTTCGACGGAAATCACCAGGTTCCCATAGCCCTGGTCGACAGAGGCGAGCGTAGCGAAAATGTGCCCGCCGACGCGAAAGTCGGCCGCGCCCATGTGGGAGCCTTCTTCCGCGCCTTCGAAGCTGAGAGCTATGCGGCGAAAATCGGTTGGGGTCATGGCGAATGCTCCGCGAAAAACAGTATTGCCGACAGTCGCAACCTCAGTCCACTGGAAATGGCTCAAGGTGAACGATAGACTTCGCGGCGGTTGCCGATACGGACGACCAGTATCCGGACGAGCTTGTCTTCAATGCTGGCGATGATGCGGTAATCTCCTACGCGGTACTTCCAGAGGTCGCCTAAATCCGAACCCTTCAAAGCTTCGCCAATGCTGCGCGGGTTCTCGTGGTGAGCAAGGCGCTCAAAAAGAAAGCGACTGATTCTTCGAGCAATCTGCGGATCGAGCCCGTTCAATTCGCGTTTGGCTCTCGGGTCAAGGTCAATCGACCATGCCATATTCCTTCATCACTTCCTCAAGAGGAATCGTCTTGACTCGGCCTGCGTGAATGTCAGCCAACCGCTGCTCGGCGAGATAGATATCTTCCAAGTCGTCGAGATGTTCGAGAATAGCTTCGCGGACGTAGAAGCTCTTGGTCCGGCCGGTTTCCTTGGCCAGAGCGTCAAGACGTTTTTCGATCGCTTCGGGGAGACGGATTGCAAGCATGACAACCTCCGAGGTTTGCTATACAAGTATAGCGCAATCTCGTATTTGGAGTCAGCTGTGCCGAATGTCAGACGCCGGCAGCGATCAGTTCTCCTTCAAACTCCTCATTGAGCCAGTTGGAAAACGCGGAAAAATCCTCGTCGCGGCCCAGGAAATCGCGGACCATTTCGCGGCCCGGCTTTGATCCGCCCTGCTCCAGCACAGTCTTGCGATAGCGGCTGCCCGCATCGCCGCCAAGCAAATCGGCAGCATCGAATTGTGCGAAGAAGTCCAGCGCGATCACCTTGTCGAAGGCATAGGTATAGTAGTTCGACGAGTAGCCGGTCAGGTGGCCGAAGCTCGCGTACATGCGGTTGCCGTCGAGCCACGTCCATGGTTGCAGGCTCTGGTAGAGGCGCTTCGTAGTGGTGTCGAGGTCCAGGCCCGCGGGGTCCTGATCGTGCAAGTCGAGCGAAAGCGTTGTGTAGTAAAGCTGCGAGCGAACCCAGTCAGCGCGGCCGAACGCTCCGGCCAGCTTCATTCTTTTGATGGTCTCGGAAGGAAGCGTTTCGCCGGTTTGATAGTGCTTTGCGAAAGCCTGGAGCAGCTTCTCGTCCCGGAAGAATTCTTCCAGCATTTGCGAAGGGACTTCGATGAAGTCGCCCTCCGTCGCAAATCCTGAGAGCCCGGCCCACTCCGTCTGTCCACCAAGAATGGCGTGCATCAGGTGGCCGAATTCGTGGAAATACGTTACGACGTCGTTGTATTGCAGCAGGCCTGGATCTTTGTCGTCCCCCTTGGGGAAGTTGCAGATGAGCGCAGCCTCCGGGAGCGCACGGCCGCGGACACCGGTAACGATGGGCGCGGCGGAGAACCACTTGTCCTTGCCGTCGCGCGGGTGCATGTCGAGATAGAAGCGGCCGACGCGCTGGCCGCCCTCAAGCACGTCGAACACAGAAACATCCGGATGCCATGCGGCGACGGTGGATGGACGGAACTCGATTTTGAAGAGACGGGCCGCAGTTTCAAGCACGCCGGCCTCGACCTGCGTGTAGGGGAAATACGGGCGGACGGATTGCGAGTCGAAGTCGAAAGCGGAACGGCGGAACTGCTCGTACCAATATGCCCGGCTGGTGATGTCGATGGCCTCCAGGTCAGGCTGGCGGGTACGGGCGAGGTTGACAATCAGCGCGTGCTCGCGGCGCGCGCCATCGAGGCTGGCTTCGTCCAGTTTCGCGAGAAAGGTCCGGACGTTGGCGGCTGACTTCATCATTTGGTCCGCCGTGGCGAGGTCCGCCCAACTGCGAAAGCCGAGGACAGTGGCGATCTCCTGTCGAGTCGTTAGCAGGCCAAGCAGTATCTGCTGATTCGCCGGATAGGCGCGCGTGTTGTATGCCAAAAACATCCGTTCGCGCAGCGCCGCGCTGGTGGCGAAAGTCATCACCGGCTGCATGTCGGGCTGGTCGGTGCTGATGGTGACGCGGCCCTCTGCATTTGCGGGATGGCGGGCAAGATAGTCAGGAGGAAGGCCGTCGAGCTCGGCTTCCGTGGCCTCAATGGTCTTGCCGCCTTCCTGAATGTTGCGGCTGAATTCGAGCGAGAGCAGGCTGGCTTTTTCGTGCAGGGATTGCAGGTGATCGCGGGTGGCCTGGTCCTTGTCTACGCCGGACAGGCGGTATCCAAGCAGAGTGCGCTGGACGAAGTGCTTTGTGGCGGCGCTTGACCCTTCGAGATCGATGGCCGAGAGAGCGTCGTAGACGGCGCGGTTGAGGCTGAGGGCCGAGCCAGCCATGGCTACCCGCTGCGCTTCATTCTGCGCCTGGTCGCGAACGGCCTTGTCGGCGGCAACGGAGTTGAGAACGCCCGCCTGCGCGCCGGCCAGGTTCAGCTGCTCGATGGCCTCGTCGTAAGGACGCAGCGAGTTTTCTGGAGTGCGCGGGCCTTCGACAGCGAGCAGAGCAGCCAGCGCGGTTTCGTGCGCGGCCAGGCGTGCGCTCACCCAGGCAGAGAGCGCTGGAGCGGAGGCTGCTCCACCCGCCTCCCAGGAGTGAAAGTCTTCAGATGAGGCGACGGGTGCGGTGATTTCAGCAGTCATGATGAGCAAACTCCTTCAAACTTCTAGGGTGCCACAACCGGGCGGGTTTGTGCCGATTTGGGCGGGAAGTGCGGGGTGAAGATTCGGTTGTTGCATCCGAGGTGGAAGCCCTTTAATATGCGTCAATTGATACCCATGACCCCTGCCGGTACCAATTCGCCTGATTCCCTGCCCCAGCCGGTAGTTGCGCGGCTGCGCCTGGGCAAGCTCTGCGTTGCCATTCAGGCCGGCTCAGCGGCGGAGATGATTGAACGGGCTGAGGCGGCGCTGACGGATGCGAAGTTCCTGGAGTTTCGGCTGGACTCGCTACCCAAGCCCGCTGCGGCACTGCCCAAAGTGAAGGAGTTTCTGGCTGGACACCGGGATGTGACCGTGATCGCCACCTGCCGGCGCAAGGAATTCGGGGGGAATTTTGGCGGGTCTTTGACTGCGGAATTGGATGTGCTATTGGCAGCCGCGGAGGCGGGCTGCGGAATTGTGGATTTGGAAGTCGAGTCGGCGGAAGAGACTAGGCCGGCGGTGCTCAAGAAATTCCGGGAGGGGTTAAAGGCGGCGGGAACGGCGCTGCTGGTCAGCTTCCACGACTTTTCGCAGACCAAGGGGCTGGAGCAGGCGGCGGATCGGATCAAGGCCTTCGAGCCGGAATTTGTCAAGGTAGTTTCGACGGCGCGAACGCTGGCCGACAACCTGGTTGTTCTCAAGCTGATTGAGGATCGGTCGCTTTCCGCACAGGTGGTCGGTATCGCCATGGGCGAAGAGGGCCTGGTGAGCCGCGTGCTCGGACCGCGTGCCGGGGCCGCGTTCACATTTGCTTCGTCTTCAAGCGGGGTGGAGACGGCGCCAGGCCAGGTGACGGCGCGGACGCTTCTTGATTTGTATAGGACCGACAAATTGGACCGCGCAACGAAGTTGTTTGGCGTTGCCGGGAACCCTATCTCCCACTCGCTCTCGCCGCTGATGCAGAACACCGCCTTTCGCAAGGAGAATGTGAATGCGGTGCTGCTGCCGCTGAAGGTGCGAGCGCTCGACGACCTGCTAAGGCTGGTGCATGAACTACCCCTGGCGGGCGTCGCCGTGACCATGCCGCTGAAGCAGGAGGTGCTGCCACACCTGGCCAATATGGACCCGCTTACAACGAAGATTGGTGCCTGCAACACTCTGCGGGTCTGCGGAAACGGCAAGATAGTCGGCTTCAATACCGACGTGGCGGGGGTGGTGAGGCCGCTGGAGAAACGGCTGAAGCTGAAGGGGGCGCGAGTGGCCGTGCTGGGTGCGGGAGGGGCGGCGCGGTCCGCGGTCTTTGGGCTGGTGGAGCAGGGCGCGGAGGTGCTGATCGTCAATCGCACGCACGAGACGGCAGTGGCGCTGGCCAAGGAAGCGAAGGCCAAGGCGCTGAAGCATGAACTGTTTGCGAAAGGGCATTTCGATGTTCTGATCAACGCGACCCCGTGCGGGATGGCGGGATCGAAACAGGCACTACCGATTGCGGCGAACGAGCTAAATGCTGGGCTGGTCTTCGACATGGTTTATAACCCGATGGAGACGCCGCTGTTGAAGCTGGCGCGGGAGCGCGGCATCCCCGTCGTAACCGGCCTGGAAATGTTTGTGCAGCAAGGCGCGCGCCAATTCGAAATATGGACGGGGAAACCGGCTCCCGAAACCGAGATGCTGCGGGTGGTGGAACTGGAGCTGAGGCGTCGAGGGTAAACAGGACCTCGAAATGCCGTTACTTTGCTTTCTTCTTTCCTGGTTTAGCACCCTTCCCCGTCTTCGGCTTTTCGCCTTCGAGATGCCCAACCGGGATCGGCCCCATGTCCGGCCCGATGCGTTTGACCTGTGTATCGAGCATCTCGAATCGGATGGTTCGCATCGCAGCGGGGCGCGTGATGCCGGTAGCTGGATCTATGGCGAGATTTGGGCTGTTGGCGATCTGGATGCTGAACGCGGGCACATTCCCGCCGGGCCCGGGCTGGGAGCCAACCTTGACTGGAAGAAATCCCTGAATTGTATGCAAGCGGAATGCAGTCTCGTAGCGGTGGCGCTTCACGCTCCAGGTAAAGACGCGAACCTGGTCGAAGTCAAACGGCAGGCCGGGCTGGATTGGGGTCAGCACCGTCACGTACTCGGGAACCTGGTGGTCCGATGTGGTGGCCTCGTCGTCGTTGATCTTGGTGAGAATGTAGGCGCCCACCATGCGCTGCCCTTCCGCATAGGCGGCCACTTCATCCGGCACATCCACATCCACGCGTCCGGCTAGCAGCCAGCCAAAGTGTCCCTTGGCGTCGCGAACCAGCCACCAGTCCTCCATGGCGATGGGGGGGAGGTCTTGGGCGGGCGGCGCAGGCTTGGGCGTGGGAACAAGCGGAGCGGCTTTTGCCTGTGAGGTGCCTGTGGACGGGCTTGCAGTTCCCTGGGCTGGTTTCACCTGCGCGCTCGGGACGGCGGGTCTGGGAACCGGTGCTAGCGTTGCCGGGGTCACTTTGGGAACCGATGCGCGGGCCAGAAGCTGAACCTTGGTATTGCCGGGAAGCAGGTAAAAGTGCTCAGTCTCCCGGCCGGGGAGGTTGTGCAGATAGACATCGTCGCGGACGGTGGCAGTGGCCACGATTGGGTCCTGCTGGTGTTGGACGGCAAGCTGTGCAAAGCCCTCGTAAGACTTGGCGTCGATCACGGCATGTTCTTCAATCCAGCCGATCTCGTTTTTCTGGGTCTTGACTTTCAGGAAGCGGCGGCCGTGTTCAAGAACTTCAAGCTGCTGCCCGTTGACCACCTGGGCCACGCGGTTTGAAACAGCGGCCACACGGTCATGCAGATACATCTGCCGGGCGGAGACGTAGACCGTCTCGTTCAGTTGCTTGTGAAACCGGCTGCATCCCGAGACGAAGGAGAGAAGACACAGGAGCACCACCAACTGCGGCGACGAAGGCAGGGGGGGCCTGAGGCGCTTGCACATAAGAACGATTGGGATTGGCGATCGCGTGAACACAGCCGGTGGCGTTCTTCTCAAGAATAGCACCGAGGATAGGGATGGCTGTTAAGTTGTTTGTTTCGGTAGGTGGTTTAGGTTTTTTGGGGTGTAACGTTATTGTTTTCATGCGCATGGGGAGAATGTGGGGGAGGGGTGGGGTAAATCGCCACGTGGGGGACGGACCGGGCAGAATCCTGACACATTGAACCGGAGAGATTTCGGGAATTCTGGAGGCCATGAACCGATTGTGCGCGTTTCCGCGAATTAATCTGCAAAGTTTGGGGAAAAAGTTTTAGTTCCAGCCGCAGCCGGCATTTTTCCCTTGACTCCTGATCCCTGCTTTTACGGCGCTGCTGCAATGGCTATCGCTCCCGCGGGGTCGGTGGCGGTGGTGGCAGTACTGAGCACTGAGGTGAGCGTGCCCGCACTCATGGTGTAAGCCTCGATGTCGGGATTTCCGCTGAAGTCTACTGCAAGCACATAAGTCCCGGTTGAGTCCTCGGCCAAACCGATCCGTCCGCTGGGCCCGGTGGCGACTGTGCCGATCGAGGTCAGTGAGGTGGTTGTGACCGAGAAGCCGGCGATGTTGCCGGTCGAGCTGTTGCTGACCGATTGGTTGGCGACGTAGACATAGTTGCCATCCGCAGTGGGCAGGATGGAAGACGGTCCCGTTCCGCCAATGGCATAGGGAGAACCGGTGAGTTCGGGGAGGGTACCGCTGGCGATGGTAAATACGCGCAGGCCGCCGGTTTGAGTGGCGGAGGGCAGCGCATCGGACTCGCCAACATAGAGCAATCGGTTGCTTGGGTCGACGGCCACGGCATTGTCTCCACCGGCGGAATTCAGCAACTTGATGGTACCCGCGGTCCCGAAAGGATTGGCGCTGCCGGGATTAAAGTGGATCGCCTCAGTGCCGCCCGAACCCATTCCGACGAAAACATAGCAGGAACTACACGAACTGGAATCCCCGGGGGAGATTGCCAGTTGCGTCACAGTGGAAGCGGGCAGGGTGAACTGCTGTTCTTTCTCGCCGGCGGTAGCCAGAGTTCCAGCGTTGGTACCGGTTGGGATGACGTTAATGGCGTTGAGCACGGTTGTTCCGGAAACAGCCTCAACCAGCCATGCGTTGGTTGTATCCACCTGCATGGTGAAAGCCGGATCGGGTGTGATGGCTGCGCCGCCGTTACCCTCAGTCAGCGAGCCGTCCGACCCAATCTCATAAAGGTAGATGCCCGATACCGTGCTCGCATAAAGAAACTGGCCATTTGGAGCCACTGTCACGGCAAGGGGTTCACCGGTCGACAAGGTCGTGGTGCCAATCGTTTTGAGTTGGCCGGAAGCGAGACTCAAGGCAACAATCTGGTCTGTAGTCTGGTTCAGCACGTAGAAGACGCCGCTGGTGCCGTTCGCACTGCTGCAACTCCCCGAGGAACTTCCTACTGTAACGCAGACGGAGGTGGTTTCAGAAACACTGCCCAAAGCGCCTGTAACCGTAAATTGGTAAGCTCCCGCGGTGGTCGTGGAAGTCGTGGTCGCGGTGAGGGTAGCCGTCTCCGCCGTCGTGCCGCTGATCGAAACCGAAGTCGGAGAAAGACTGCACGTCGCTGCGCTGACAGGACTGGAAAGACTGGTGGTGACCGCGCAAGTCAGTGCAACCGAGCCAGTGAACGAACTCGAGGGCGTCACGGTGATGATGGAGGTGTTGCCACTGGTTGCACCGGCGCTTACGCTAATACCGCCGCTGTTGGTGAGGGAGAAGCTGGTACTGCCGTTATTGGCTGGCGCTTGCCAGAAATTGCCGCATCCAGCGCAAAAACCAACGAAGAGCGGGGCTGCCACCAACAACCTCGTCCATTTTCCAGATTTCATTCCCGCTCCTTGTTCGTTGCTCAACAATCCCCGGTCTCAGGTTATCGCTTTGGCGCGCGCCCCGTCTCACTACGGACTTAGACGCAGATGGCGAACCTCAAGCCGAATAAGAAAGGGACGCGACGGCCCCGGGATTCGCTCATTGCGAAGGGGTTTGTTTCGCCTGCCATACGAGCCTTGCCCCGGCCAGGTCCTCGATAGCCATACCCACGGATTTGAAGATAGTGCGCCGGCCGGTTGGGGCGGGTACAGAGCCGGAGAGGATTTCACCGATTTCGGCCTCAACCTTGGCTCCGGAGAGACGCACGTCTCCCGATTCCCGCTCAGCACAGGAGCGCGACTCGGCCACCACGTAGCTTGACTGCATGGCCTCGTCGTCCAGCTCGCGAAGGGTTGCGCCGGTTGCGCCCACAGCCAAAACCAATGCATGGGGCGCGAGCCAACGGCCTTGGAGAACCGGTCCGGGTGAGGCGGTTACGGTGAGGACTACATTAGCACCGGCAGCTTCTTCAATCGCCACAGCGCGCGCCCCGACTTCGGCTGCGAGGCGTTCGGCGTTGGCGGAAGTGCGGCTCCAAATGCGGATGTCTGTGAGTTCAGGCCGCACCAACCTGAGCGCCTGGATATGCGAACGCGCCTGGACGCCGGAGCCAAGAATGCCCAGGCTTGTGACGCCCTTTGGGGCTAATGCATCGAGTGCGACGGCGGAGACGGCGGCGGTGCGCATCTCGGTGATGACGCGGCCATCCATAACCGCCAGTGGCTCGCCGGTGGAGCGGCTGAGCAATTCGATGACGGCCATGTGGGTGTGGAGTCCCAAGTCGGCGTTGCCAGGGTAGAAGGTGACGGTCTTCACGCCCATCACATCGCCGTAGATCACCGGCATGACGGCGAACCACCCGTTCTTGAATCCCTCCGCATTGTCGGCGCGAAGAATTATGCGGGCTGGTTGATCGACTAAACCGGCGGAATAGTCGATGAGCGCCTGACGGATGGCGGGAATCAGTGTTTCATAAGTCAGGACTGCACGGACTTCTTGCTCGGAGATGTACACGGGATTTGTTTCCTTCGTGAACGGGGCGCGCTTCCCAAAAAGCAGGTCCTTCGACTCCGCTGAAGTACGCTTCGCTCAGGATGACAGGTCTTTCTTGATACGAACCTTGGAGAAGAACACCAACGACAAAGCAAAAACGTCGTGCCCAGGGGGCTCCCAGATGGGGCACCCAGATCATCGCTTCGGAATGATCGGCTCAGTTCGGCCGTCCGCCGGAGTTGGTCCTGCGCCGGAAGCGTTCATCGAGAGGCTGCCGGCTCTGAAATCCAGATTCAAGCGTGTGCCAATGCTCGATGGAGGGCTCTCCCATACGCCAGCACAGCAGGACCACCTGGTCGTCGACGCGGCAGGGAAAGTCGAGCAGGCCGGCGTCGATGTCCTTGACCTGCACGCCGATGGAATCGATCTCGGCGATGCTCTCGCGAACGCGCTGCAGATGGGCTTCCAGTTCCGCACGCTGTTTGGCCACGCTCAGCACGTCCACTTTCATGCCGCCGGAAAGATAGATGCGCCGCGCCAACTCGGAAAGGCCGGCCTCGACCCGCTCCGCCTCCTGCTTGCCTTCGACGGCGCGCTTGAGCAGCGACTCCAGCACCGGGAGCAGGGATTGCGCTTCGTCGAGAGTGAACGTCTTCATGGCTTTGCCCTTGAATAATCTGAACATAGAATACGACGAAAATGCACGAAAAAGAGAGCAATGCAGCACAAAGTCCTCAATTCAAAGCAATGGCCCCGCACCAACTCCGTGCCCAGTCCTTGCGACTTCTTTCTATTGCAAGAGCGGGAAACCACAATTCACACATCCTCTGGATTAACCGACTTCCAACATCCTATCCAGCGCCACTCTGGCCCAGTGCTTCACGCTCGCCCGCACCTGGATGCGGTTCACGACGCGGCCTTCGATCAGGTTTTCGAGAGCCCAGGCCAAGTGCTGCGGGCTAATGCGGAACATGGTGGTGCACAGGCAGCCAGTGTCGTCGAGAGTGATGATGCGCTTGCCTTCGCCGGCGAAGCGCCTTGCCAGGCGATTGACCAAGTGAATCTCCGTCCCTATGGCAAACATGGAGCCTGCGGGGGCATCCTCGACAATCTTGATGAGCCGCTCGGTTGAGCCCAGCGCATCGGCTTTCTGGCAGACCTCCCAGCGGCACTCGGGGTGAACGATGACCTGAATGCCGGGATACTTGGCGCGCACCGTGTCGACGTGGCTGGGAAGAAAACGCTGATGGACAGCGCAGTGGCCCTTCCAGAGAACAACGCGGCTGGCGGCCAAGGCTGGCTTAGCTTGTCCACCCTGCAATGCCCAGGGATCCCAGACGGCCATCTCGTCGAGCGGAATGCCCATGGCAAACCCGGTGTTGCGGCCCAGGTGCTGATCGGGCAGGAAGAGAATGCGCTTGCCGCGGGCGAAGGCCCACTCAAACGCCGCGCGCGCGTTGGACGAGGTGCAGACAAGGCCGCGGCGTTCGCCGCAAAACGCCTTGATTGCGGCCGCCGAATTCATATAGGTGAGCGGGATCGTGACGTCCGCGAGACCGAGCCGCTCCAGCGCTTCCCAGCAGGCCTCCACCTGGGAGATTTCGGCCATGTCGGCCATGGAGCAGCCGGCGTTGAGGTCGGGCAGGATGATCTGCTGGCCGTCTCGGCCGAGGACGTCGGCGCTTTCCGCCATGAAATGGACGCCGCAGAAGACAATGTAGCGCGCATCTGTGTCGGCGGCAATTCTCGAAAGCTTGTAACTGTCGCCGGTAAAGTCGGCGAAGCGGATCACTTCGTCGCGCTGGTAGTGGTGGCCGAGAAGGATGGTGGTTGCGCCCAGCTTGGCGCGGGCCTCGGCAATGCGGGCATCCATGGAATGGTCAGGCAGCGCCAGGTAGTTTTCCAGGCTGCAACTGCTGTCTTCGACGGACAATGCCGCCGTACTTTCATCGAGAACCAGATTCACCGTATTCCGCCTTCAGTCCAGCCTGTCCCAAGCAGGGCGGCGGACGGGGATGTTGAAAGCAAACGCGGCTGCAGTGGATGCGCATGGTTCCCCATCCACGGGGTTGTTGCAGCCCTTTCACACTTAGACGCTGCGCCTTGCCAGTCGATTCGGAAATAGCCGCCCCGGCATGAAGCCCGTCTGCATCTATATTAAATTAACGGAGCGTGAACAGGCAGGCATGCCAAAGTATGTTCTTGATCTGGATCGGAAATGCGCCTAGTATTAAGAAATAAAGCCCGACCCACAGTTACAGCTGTGGGCCGGGGCAAGTGCTACAGGGCTCAGTGGAATTCGCGCCAAAGCCTAATCACCTTGGCAACGAAGTCCACCACAACCCACACGGTTCCGGTCCAGGATCGAACCTGGGCGGACCAATGGATAGGCGATGTTCTCTTCATCGTTTTCTCCTCTGAATCGCCGGTGCTCCAGCATCGGCGATTCTTGTTTTGGCCGCGATGAATTGCTGCCAGTGCCTGCGAGAGTTCCACGAGTGCGCTGTTATGTCAACGATTTCTGTCTTGGGTGGTCCTTTATTTAGCTAAGCCCCTATTTATGCTTTTCTTAGGCAGATTCTTGGGCACGTTCTTGACGCCACGACGTCTCGCTGCGATCCGATCCATTCACCAAGGACGATGAGGAAACAGAAGATGAGTGAATTGGTTGAAGTTCTCAACGGCGACAGCGCACACACGCCGCCGGCGGTCATTCTTGAAGGGCTCACGAGCGAAGCCGCACACCACCTGATCGCCGGCGCTCCCCGCACCATCTACGAAGAGCTTTGGCACATCGCGTTCTGGCAGCAGATCACCCTGGATTGGGTGCGCAGCATCGAGACTCCCTACCCGGTCCACGCTTCGGCCGGCTTTCCCACCGCCGACGACGCCGCCAAGGAAGACTGGGATCAGCTGCGGCAGCGCTTCTTCAACACCAACAAGGAAGCGGCCGCGGCGGCACAGGACACGACCCGGCTGGAAGTCGAGGTGCGCTGCCCGTCGCGGCCGGGAATGCCCGTTCGCGTGATGACGGTGCGGGAGCAGCTCGAAAGCCTGGGCGCGCACAATGCTTACCATTTCGGACGGATTGTTTTGTTGCGGCAGCTGCAGGGATTGTGGCCGCCACCCTCAGGCGGCTTCAGTTGGTAAAGCCGAACACCATCGAAACTGAACTCCCGGCTGGCGCGCACTGTTTGTGACTGCCTTGCATGGGAAGGTATCATTGCACCTTATGGGAACTCCGCCAATTCAGATAGCCAACCTGGGGATGGCCGATTCGCTGATCCTGATGGTGATGGCGCTGGTGGTCTTCGGCCCGCGCCGTCTGCCGCAGATCGGCCGCCAGATCGGCAAGCTGATGTACGAGTTCCGCAAGGCCTCCAACGACTTCAAGTTTCAGATGGAAGAAGAACTGCGGAATGCCGAAGATGCCGATCGCCGCAAGGCAGACGAAGAGCGGATCAGAGCGCTGGCGGTTACAACGACAGCGCCGAAGCTGTCAGCGACAGAGGCAGTAGCTTCTCTTGTGCCTCCAACAATACTCGACGCCACCGTTCCCCCTGCGACAACCGAAAGCCCATACCCGAATGAAGGGGATTATCCACCGGCAATTCCGGCATACTCCGCAGTCCCGGCCGAAGAGACGGTTCCCTGCATTCAGCCGCCGTCGACCGGGGAACAAGTGGCGGCAGCGCGCCCCAACAGCCTGACAGCGCTGGCGGTGGCTGCCAAGCAACAGGACGCCGCTGCCAGCGCGGAAGACGGCCCCAACGCAAGTCCTGAGTTCCATCCGGCAATCTCTGAAGTTGCAGTCGTACTCACGGTGGATCCGGGAAAATCGGAAGAACCGCCGAAGCCAGAAGCCGAGCAGGCGGCCCACCATGCTTGATCCCGCGGACGCAATCGGCAAGGCGCGAGCGGCCGTCACCGAGCGCGCGGAATTGCCCGGCATGAGCCTGATGGAGCACCTGGACGAACTCCGCAAGCGCATCGTCCACTCCGCAATCTACCTGGCCTTGGGCTTCGTTGCGGTCTGGTCGTTTCACAACAGGTTCGTCGATTTCATTCAGGCGCCGCTCAACCACATCGGCAAGTCGCTGGTCTTCACCCACCCCATGGATGCCCTGAACCTGGACCTGCAGGTCTCGCTGGTGGGCGGGGCGATTCTGGCTTCGCCTTTCATCCTGTTTCAGGTGTGGATGTTCATTGCGCCGGGGCTCTACCAAAAAGAGCGGCGGTTCGTGGTTCCCTTCATGCTGGCGACCGTGGGTCTGTTTCTGGGCGGCGCAGCATTCGGCTACTACTATGTGCTGCCCGGGGCGCTCAAGATCCTGATCGTGGACTTCGGCCATAACTTCACGCCCATGGTCACCATTGAGGAGTACAGCAGCTTTTTCCTCTCCATCATTTTGGGGCTGGGCATAAGCTTCGAGATGCCGATCCTGATTTTCTTCCTTGCCTTGTTCGGCATTGTCAGCCCCAAATTTCTGTGGAAGAACATCCGCTACGCGATTCTGGCCATCTTTCTGGTTGCGGCCATCATCACCCCCAGCCCCGACCCATGGACCATGTGCATCTACGCTGTGCCCATGTTGTCGCTCTACCTGATCGGGATTGGCGTGGCCTGGTGGGTGCATCCTTCGCGGCGCAAGGCCAAGGAAGCGAAGAAGGCGGCCAAGGAGGCGGGGCTGTGATTCTTTCTTCGCTACGGCTCTCATGGTTGAGGAAACTTGTGGAGGGCTGGGCGCCCCACGTCTCGCTTCTGAGACCTGGGAAACCTCAAATCCGGAAAAGGCTGGGTGCCCTATCCTTGACGCAGCTTTATCGCGACAAGGATGGGAGACCTCAACGCTCAACCTCCATTTTTTCGGTCCTCGCCGTCGTCGCGTTGCTCTGTCTGGCCCCGCTCGCCGTCTCCGCCCAGCAGCACTTCAACGGCGCCAAGGCTCTTGAATACGCACGCCAATTCGCAGCCATCGGCCCCCGTTGGCCGACCGGCCCCGGACACCCAAAGGCGGAAGCCTTCCTGCGCGACCAGTTCAAGCACGATCAGGTGGAAGAAGATACCTTCACCGCCAACACCCCCATCGGCCCTGTCGCCATGCGCAACTTCATCGTGCGTTTTCCCGGCAAGAAGGACGGCGTAATTGTGCTCTCCACGCATTACGAGACCAACTACCCGCTCCGCAATATCAACTTTGTGGGAGCCAACGATGGAGCTTCGACGACCGGCCTGTTGCTGACCATCGCCGACCAACTCCGTGGCAAGACGCTCAATGGCTACTCCGTCTGGCTGGTCTTCTTTGACGGCGAAGAGGCAATTCAGAGCTGGTCTGCATCCGACTCGACCTACGGCAGCCGCCACCTGGCCGCCAAGTGGGGACGCGACGGAACGCTCGGCAAGATCAAGGCATTCATCCTTGCCGACATGATTGGCGACAAGGACCTGGACATCCAGCGCGAGTCGAAGTCCACCGGCTGGCTAGTCGACCTGGTGCGGCAGGCCGCCCACAAATTCGGCTACGACCGCTATTTTTTCAAGACCGAAGAGGCCGTGGAGGACGACCATTTAGCCTTTGTGGACCGCGGCGTCCCGTCGATCGACTTAATCGATCTCGACTACGGCCCCAACAACAGCTACCATCACACCGCCCAGGACACCATGGACAAGATCAGCGCAAAAAGCCTGACCATCGATGGCGACGTGTTTCTGGAGACGATCCGGCTGATCGATTTGCGATGAGGCAGCGGTATTCGGGCAGTACGAATTCCATCCCCCGTCCTGATCGCATTTCCCAAATTGGTGCGTCCCTCCGCTACGCGCATCACTCCATTAAATTGCATCAATGGTCTAGATGATGCATAATATTCCCATGCGAACCACCGTCACACTCGACGACGATGCTTATGAGCTGGCCATGCTTCGCGCCAAGGGCAAGGGCATTACCCTCGGCGCTGCCCTGAGCGAGTCCATCCGCGAGGCCCACGAGGCGCGCCTTCAAGACAAGCCGCTCCCCGAAGGCCTTGTTCGCGGGCCGAAGGGGATGCTCATGTTCGCCCCCCGCAAGGACGGCCGCATCCTTACCAGTGGGATGGTAAAGGCAGCAACGCTGCAATTGGAAGAACAAGACGATGAACGCAGAGCGTTTCCTGCTCGACGTCAATATACTCGTCGCGCTGTTTGACCCGGCGCACAGCCACCATCGCATCGTCGCGCGATGGTTCAGCTCCCCTAGCCTGCAGTGGGGCGTGTGCGCCTTTACGGAGGCCGGCTTCCTGCGTATCGCCACAAGCACGCCCGCGGGCCGGCGCACCCTTGGGCAGGCAACAAGCATCGTAGCAAGTTTCAGCAACGATCCGAACTTCACCTATTGGCCCATTCGGACCAGTTGGGCCTCTCTCGTCGCACCATTCGCAGGCCGCCTCTATGGCCACCAGCAGATCACCGACGCCTATCTGCTCGGCCTCGCCGTAAAAGAGGGCGGAGTCCTCGTAACTCTGGACAAGGCCATGAAGCACCTGGCCGGTCCGAAGTACAGCAAGCATGTGCTTGTGTTGGAGTAATCGTTGTTACCCAAACACATAGCGCCTCGCCTCTCCTGTAGCATTTCCCTATGATTGCGGGCATCTCCTGGGTCTGGTGGGCGGGGTTTCATGCGGTCGTGCTGGCACTGCTGCTGATCGATTCCCTGCTCCCCGGCCACAAAACCGATGACAAGAATGCGCAACTCTTCGCATGGCTATGGACGGGCGTGCTGGTGCTGGCAGCCGCCGCTTTTGCTACTTGGATTGCGGCGACGCAGGGCCGCCAGACAGCACTTGAATTCGTGGGCGGCTATGCCCTTGAAACTTCGCTCAGCGTCGACAATCTATTCGTCTTCCTGGTCATCTTTCAGGGCTTCCGCATCAGCCGGCAGCGGCAGCACAACGCCCTGCTGTGGGGCGTGGCCGGAGCGGTGGTGCTGCGCGGCCTGTTTATCCTGGGGGGCATTACTCTGCTGAAGCGCTTCGACTGGATCACGTGGATCTTTGGCCTGTTCCTGCTTTATGCGGCGATGAGGCTGGTGCGCGGCAGTTCGGCGAATGCGGCCATTCCGGATTGGATTCGCAAACTGCAGCCGGCCAAGGGCTCGCTGCTTCCGGTGATTCTGGCCGTCGAAGTCACCGATGTGGTTTTCGCGACCGACTCCATTCCCGCAGTACTGGCCATCAGCCACAATCCATTCGTGGTCTACACGTCGAACATTCTGGCCATATTAGGTCTACGGTCGCTTTACTTCGCGCTGGCGGCGCTGTTGGACCGCTTCCGCTATCTGCACTATGGGCTGGGAGCGCTGCTGGGCTTTGTCGCATTCAAGATGCTGGCAGCGCGCTGGATCGAGGTCCCGATTACCCTGTCGCTGGCAATCATGGGCGCGATTCTTGCGGTTTGCGCTGTGGTTTCGTGGATGGCTCAGAGCAGGGATCAGGGAGCAGGGACGGGGGACGAAGGGACTCCCATTCGTTGAGGCCAGAGAAATGTGACACTCGTCCCGCTCTTCTTGCGTCGAGCCCCGATTCCTGAATTGGAGGCACGGCTCAGCTATCGAGGATTTGGTTCAAGAGACTCTTCATGCAGGTTAAACAGGAGGCTTAGCAGAATCCAGCCATCCCCAGTCTTATAGGCGACGAACTTGACGAACTGCGGTTCTTTCTCATAGTTGAGGGCAAGATAGATGACTCGAATTTTCGGGGAAAGGTCCTCCACCCGGATGACATCAAACCCCTGATAAGCGCCAAATTGTTCCTGAAACGAACGGAGCGAGTTGGCCCAGGAGGCATATCCTCTCTCCGATTCCCAAGAGCTGCCTTTGAACCAGACGTTGCAGGCCTCATCCGGCCCCTTATCTCGCAACTGATTCAGGCCAGCGATGATGATCTGAGGAATCTGTGCCACCGCCTGATCGGGACTTGGAGCGGTCGTTTGGGCGACTGATGCCAATTGAGCAACGCCAACAAGACAAATGCTCACAAAGAGCGCAATAGTACGCATTTTCACCCCTTGCATCTCGATGAATGATGTCCTGATGCTTCAACAACTAGACGAGGGAAGAACGGTTAGCGCTCCCATTTCTCGAACGCTACCCCGCCGCCCCTGAAGATGGAGTGCTGCTGGAAGGTCTCATCGTCTCGATGCGGATAGTCATTGCGGAAGTGAGCGCCGCGGCTCTCGGTACGGGCCATTGCCGATTGCAAAATGGCGCACGCCACTTGGCTCAGCGCCTGGGCTTCGAACAGTCGGCGGCTTCCCTTCCGCTTTCCATGCCCGGCGATTTCGGCCAGGCTAGCCACGCAGGCGGCTTGAGCAAGAAGGCCCTCTTGCAGCGTAGACTCCTGGCGGAGAAGACCGGCATAGGCCCACATCGCCGCCTGCAGCTTGGCAATTGCAGCTTCTACAGCCGCTTCTTCGGCTGCTGATAACGCAGCATAGGTTGGTTGCGCGGCGGTGGGAGATTCGAACGGCAGACCATCGGCTAGCATAGCCTGCGCAGCCCGCGCCCCGAAGACCAGCCCTTCCAGCAGCGAATTCGAAGCCAGCCGGTTGGCTCCATGCACGCCGGTACAAGCCGCCTCACCTGCCGCGTACAAGCCTTTCAAACTCGTTCTCCCATCCAGATCGGTCCTAATACCGCCCATCAGGTAATGGGCCGCGGGGCGCACCGGGATCAAATCCAGCGCAAGATCCAGATCGTGCCTGGCAAGAAAAGCACTGATCCCCGGAAAACGCTCATGCAAATCGATGCTTTTAACATGCCGCATATCGAGATGCACGGCCCTTGCTTCTCCGTCTCCTGTACCCATGCCCTCGCGGGCGATGGCACGCGCAACCACGTCGCGGGGAGCGAGTTCGAGCAGGGGGTGATAGCGCTCCATGAAGCGCTCGCCGCGGTCGTTGCGCAGATACGCGCCCTCGCCGCGCAACGCTTCCGAGAGCAGGAAGCGGGGAACGCCAGGAAGGGCCAGCGCGGTGGGGTGAAACTGGTAAAACTCCATGTCGGCCAGTGCGGCGCCGGCCTCAAGGGCGAGGGCGATGCCGTCGCCGGTGGCCACGCCGGGGTTGGTGGTGTCGGAGTAGACCTGCCCCGCGCCGCCGGAGGCAATGAGAACAGAGCGGGCGCCGATTCGATGCGGAACAGGGTCTACGGCGAGAGGCCCGGCGCTAGCCAGATCTGCCCCGGCGACGCGGCCATCTACGACCACCAGGCTGGTGACCATGGTCCACTCGGCGAACTGAATGCGCTTGTGCGCGTGGGCAAAAGCGACCAGCGAGCGGCTGATTTCGGCGCCCGTGGCGTCGCCGTTGGCGTGGAGGATGCGCGGCAGCGAATGAGCGCCTTCGCGAGTGCGGAGGAGCCGGCCTGCTTCCTTGTCAAATGCCGCACCCCACTCGATCAGCTCGGCCACGCGCAGCGGGCCTTGGGAGACGAGCACCTCGGCGGCGGGGCGGTAAACCAGGCCGTCTCCGGCGTTTACGGTGTCTTCAAGATGGAGAGAAACGTCTGCCTCGCCCTCCGTGGCGACGGCGATTCCACCCTGTGCGTAGTGGGTGTTCGATTCGCTGAGCGACTCCTTGGTAACTACCAGAACATCGCCGTGTTGGGCCAGCTCGACTGCTGCGCGCAATCCAGCCACGCCAGCACCCATGACCAGAAAATCCACCTGTGACGGAATTGCCATAACCCTTGAGGCTAACACCGCCGGGGAGTTGTCAGTGGTCAGTGGTCAGTCGTCAGTCGTCGGCGGTCCATGCGGTGGGGAGCGGGAGTTGGTTCATAGTGCTCAGACTGTGAGAATAGCCGGGGCTAGAGTTGGAATCGTAAGGACAGATAGACATCAACCCCCGACAGCGTGAGGGATTTCTAAGAACGAATTCAGAATCCTTATGGTGGCTGCTGCGGCTGGATGGTTCATCGGGCTGCAGGGCATCCCACGCACCTCAGGCAACCGCAGACACCTTAAGGGGGTCACACATGCGCGGACTCAAAACCCTACTCGGTACAACAGCATTGCTCGCGGGCCTGGCCATGGCGCCAACCGCTCAGGCACAGGTCATGGTTGAAGTTGGCGTTCAGCCGGTTTGTCAGTACGGCTACTACGACTATGCGCCGTACGCCTGCTCGCCCTATGGCTTTTACGGGCCAGGTTACTTTTACAACGGCATCTTCCTGGGCATGGGCCCATGGGCCGGCTGGGGCTACGGTCACGGCTGGGGCGAGCACAGGTTTAGCGACGGCGGCGGCGGGAGTTATCGTGGCGGCGGCGGCGCAGCGGCGGCTCGCGGGAATTATGGCGGCGGGGCACAGGCAGTGCGCGGCGGCGGCGGAGCAGTCCGTTCAGGCAGTAATGCGCGACCCAGCGCTGGCCGCCCATCGGTAGCGCGTGCCAACACATCGCGCCCTAGCCCACAGCGGGCAGCTCCTCGTGCCGCAGCAGCACCTCGTGCCGCATCAGCACCTCGTGGCGGCGGCGGAGGAGGTCGTCCCGCAGGTGGTGGTGGTGGGCGGCCCGGCGGGCATGACGGCGGCGGCGAAAAGAAGTAACCTGACGGCTGCTGAATAGGCAGCAGGTTGTGCAGTGGGCGGCGGAGCATACCAGCTCCGCCGCTTTGCATTTTGGTTCACGCCTCATGCTCGATTTGAGAGCGAAGTTCGCTTCTCTGGATCACCTGGGCATGACTGGCTTTACGACTTCCATGCCGCGGCAACGGACCCTGCGCCATTCATACTCCGCGGCAGTGCTGCCATTTAGGATTAAAGCAGCGTGCAGACAATACGGGTAGAGACACCTTCGGCGAAGTATGACGTAGTGGCGGGAAGCGGGCTGATTCAGACGCTGGCGCCACGGATCGAACGGGTTGCGGGCAGGCTGCCGCGACGGGTTTTCGTGCTGACCTCGGGGCCAATCTGGGCGCTCTGGGGCGAGACCTTTCTGGCTTCGTTTCCTGAGGCGCCGGTGGTGCTGTTCCTGGAGCCGGGAGAGAAGTTTAAAACGCTGACAAGCGTGGAGAAACTGCTGCGGCAGATTGCGCGGGCGGGCGGGGATCGCGGCTCGCTGCTGATTGCCTTTGGCGGCGGCATTGTGGGGGACGTGGGCGGATTTCTGGCTGCGATTTACATGCGTGGAATCCGCTATGTTCAGGTGCCGACCACGTTTCTGGCGCAGGTGGACTCGAGCGTAGGCGGCAAGACGGGCGCAAACCTGCCGGAAGGAAAGAACCTGGTGGGAAGCTTCCTCCATCCCCTGGCGGTGTTTGCGGATATCGGCGTTCTGGGGACGCTGCCCGAACGCGAACTGCGCGCCGGACTGATGGAGAGCGTGAAGGCTGGGATAATCCGCGACCGGACGCTGGTGCGGTTCATGGAAGTGCATGTGGACGATGTGCTGGGGCGCGACGCGAAGGCATTGGAGAAAACGATTGCCGCGTCGATAAGGATGAAAGCGGGCGTAGTGAACCGGGACGAGCGCGAGAATGGGTTGCGCATGATCTTGAACCTTGGGCATACGGTGGGTCATGCGCTCGAGCAAGCGACGGGCTACAAGACTCTGCTGCATGGCGAGGCGGTGGGGTGGGGAATGATTGCCGCGCTTTATCTGGCGCGGAAGAGAGGGACCATTAGCGGCCACCAGTTTGAGCGGCTGGAAGGGCTGATCCATTTGTATGGACCGCTGCCGGCGTTGAAGCTTCGCGCGGCCAAGGTTGTTGCGGCTACCGGCGGGGATAAGAAAAATATAGGTGGAGTCAGGCGGTTTGTGCTGCCGGTTGGGATTGGGGACGCGGGCGTGGTGGAAGATGTGACGCCGGCGGAGTTGGAGGCGGCCGTGGGCTATATGCTGGCGCGGGCGGGGGAAAAGACTGCTGGGCAGCGGGTCAGCTAGTCGGGGGGGCACGGCGGTTTGATGGTGGATCGAATAGAGAAAGAACGGAAGGTTCAGATTTGAGGTTTCCCAGCCGGGTTATCGATTTGGATTTGAGGATTTGATGGGTGAAACAGGGACTAAGCCGGCGGGGGCTGTAGATGAGGCGGGAGCCGCGCGCGCTGTACAGCAGATGTTCGACTCGATTGCACCGCGCTACGACCTGCTCAATCATGTGCTTTCTGCGAGTGTGGACCGGCTTTGGTGGTGGCAGACCGCGCGCCGATTCAAGGCAATCCTCGCGCGACCAGATGCGGCGGTGCTGGATGTCTGCTGCGGCACGGGGCACATGACGCGGGCACTGCTGAAGGGCCGGCCGCGGGAGTCACGACCGATCCTGGCTGCGGACTTTGCACGCGAAATGCTGAGCCGAGGGGCACGACGATTCAAAGCACGCAAGCCCGGCGAGCCTGCTGCAATTGCTTTGGAGGCCGATGCGCTGCACTTGCCGCTGAGGTCTGGTTCGCTGGACTTGATTGTGACTGCCTTCGGGTTCAGGAATTTGGCGAATTACGAAGCGGGCTTGAGGGAATTTGGCCGCGTGTTGAAGCCGGGTGCGCAGTTGGGCATTCTCGACTTTGCCGAGCCGGGTGGATTTATCGGCAAGATTTATGCAGTTTATTTCCGGCGTGTGCTGCCGGTGATCGGGCGGCTGATCTGCGGAAAAGATGGTCCGTATAGTTATTTGCCCGCTTCAGTGCAGAAGTTTCCCGCGCCTGCGGAGATGCTGGAGCTGATGCGGGCATCGGGGTACACCGAGTGCGCGTGGAAGCCTTATACGTTTGGTATTGCGGGGTTGTACACGGGCGTGCGGAGCAGTGAAAGCTGAAAGCTGAATGACGACAGTCGCTCAAAACCCATTGACTAGAGACACGGCTGGATTCTCTGCCGCGAAGCGTCGCGTGGCGTTGCACTCGATGGTGGCCGCGGCGGCCATGACGGTGCTCAAACTGGCTGCGGGGCTGCTGTCGGGTTCGCTGGGCGTGCTGTCCGATGCGGCGCACTCGGCGCTGGACCTGGTGGCTGTGACGCTTACGTTTTTCTCTGTACAGGTAAGCGACAAGCCTGCGGACGAGGACCACACCTACGGCCACGGCAAGATCGAAAACCTCTCAGCATTCCTTGAAGCAGGGCTCATGGCCGTGAGCTGTGCGTGGATTATCTGGGAGGCAATGGAGAGGATGGTCCGCCACACCGTGGTGTTGCATCATTCGGTGTGGCCGGTACTGGTGCTTTTGACGTCGATTGGCGTGGATTGGTGGAGGTCGCGGCGGCTGCGTGCGGTGGCGGAAAAGACGGGAAGCCCGGCCCTGGCGACCGACGCGTTTCATTTTGCTTCGGACATCTGGTCGACACTGGCGGTGTTGTGCGGGCTGTGCGCGAGCTGGATTGGCGTACGGATGGGCATTGGCTGGCTGGGGTATGCGGACCCGTTTGCGGCGGTGGTGGTTTCGCTCATGATTCTGCGCATGACTCTCTACCTGGGGCGCGAAACGGTGGCCGTGCTGATGGATGAGGTTCCGGTGGAAACCCGGCAACGGCTGGTAGATGAAGTCGCAAAAGTGGATGGCGTGCTGGAAGTGGAACAGGCGAGGGTGCGTCGGGCAGGGTCAATTTATTTTGCCGACCTGACGCTGGCACTGCCGCGGCAATACACATTTGAGCATACGGGAGAACTGGTGCGCGCGGCTACGGAGGCTGCGCATCGCGCATTGCCACAAGCGGACGTGGTCATCCATACGGTTCCGCGCGAGGCCCGGGCGGAGAGCATCTTTGACCGCGTGCGTGCGGTGGCGGCGCGCAACAACGTGAACGTGCATGAGCTGAGTGTGCAGTCGCATCACGGAAGGCTGCGCGTGGAGCAGCATGTGGAGTTGGACGAAGACATGACGCTGCTTGCCGCGCATGGATTTGTGAGCGCGATGGAAGCGGAGATTCTGCGCGAGGCGCCGGAGATTGACTCGGTGCTGACGCATATCGAGAGCGAGCCGGCGACGATTGAGCAGCCGGAAGAGATCGTCGAAGTGGATCGCAAGATTGAATACGCACTGCGGCAGACGGCGCGGATGTTCGCGGAGATCAAGGATGTGCATGAGATTGTGGTGGGCCGCACGGTCGATCACATCTCGCTGAGCTGCCATTGCACGCTGCCGGATGAATTGCCCATGCTGAAGGTGCATGAGGTGATTACGGCGCTTGAAGACCGGTTCAAGCTGGAGTGCCCGGAAGTGTATCGGGTGACCATTCATCCCGAGCCGGCAACGGATAATTTACGGTAGAACGCGATGATGTAGGAGAACAAAATGATTGCGCGCAGCGATTGGAAACACGACAGCATTTTTGAAGGGACCGCGGAGAATGGAAACACCATTCTCTTTGACGCGGACCCGGCGCACACCGAGGGACCGAGCCCCATGGAAACGGTACTGATGGCGCTTTGCGGCTGCACCAGCGTGGATGTTGTTTCGATTCTGAAAAAGAAGCGGCAGCCGCTGACGGGGCTGCGCGTGTCGGCCGTGGCTGAGCAGTCGCCGACTCCGCCAAGAGTGTTTACTAAGATCGAGCTGACCTATGCGGTGAGCGGGAAGTTGAGCCGCAAGGCTGTTGAAGATGCGGTGGCGCTGTCGAAGAACACCTACTGCTCCGTGTCGAAGATGCTGGAGAAGGCAGCGGAGATCGAATACGAGATCGTGTTTGTGGACGGTGAGCCGGAACCATGAAGACGCGTGTGGTGAACTTCTTTCAGGTGGCGTCGCTGGTGATGCTGCTGGTGGCAGTGGCGCTGTTATCGGCCATCGCCACCATGCACTTTGCCATTCATGGCGCGGAAGTGCAGGTTCCCGCGCTGCAAGGCATGACGGTGGCCGATGCGCGCAGCCAGACGGCGGGTCTGGGGCTGAACCTCGACGTGGATAACCGATACTACTCGGGGGATGTAGCCGCGGGGCACATTCTTACGCAGTCACCTGCAGCGGGAACGGTGGTGCGGCGGGAGTGGCGTGTGCGCGTGGCGGAGAGCCTGGGCCCGCAAAAAGTGGACGTGCCGGAGACAGTGGGCAAAGACGAACGCGTCGCGGCTTTGACGCTGCGGCGCGTGGGGTTGGAAGTGGGCGTGACCGCAAAGCTGCCGTGGAGTAACGCCGCGCCTGGCACTGTGTTGGCGCAGGATCCGCCGGCCCATGCGCAGGGGATTTCAAGACCCAGCGTGAACCTGCTGGTTGCGGCCCCGGACGATGAGACAGCCGATGGTTTTGTGATGCCCGATCTGGTTGGCTTGCCGGTGGTAAGCGCGCAGGCGCAGTTGGCCAAGGTGGGTATCAAGACAGCGGTGCCCACGTATGTGGCTGTACCCGTGGGGCCAGTGGGAAGCGGAGATGCACCGCCTCGCGTGCCAGTGAAGCCAGGATCGGTGATTGCGCAGGCACCGTACGCTGGGTCGCGCGTATATCAGAACTCTTCGGTCGCGCTGACCGTGGCGGAGTGAAAAAGCAGGGAATAGGGAATAGGGACTAGGGGTTGGCCGATGGGATTGAGTGAAGATCTGGAACAGGTGGCGCTGCAAGAGCGTGAACTGCGGTTGCAGCGGCTGGATGCGCAAGTAGCGTGGGAACTTGGTGTGCGGCTGCGAACGATGGCCGAAGAGCGTGGCCTGGCTGTCGTGATCGATGTGCGGCGGTTCGGGCAGCCGCTATTCTATGCGGCGCTTGATGGCACGACCCCGGACAATCCGGAGTGGGTACGGCGCAAGAACAACGTGGTGGCGCGGTTTCATTGCAGTTCCTACGCAATGGGTCTAAGGCTCAAGGCGAAGAACGAGACGCTGGCCGAGCAGCAGGGACTGCCGCTGGCTGAATTCGCCACGCACGGCGGAGCATTTCCGCTGGCCACGGCAGACGCGGGCGTGGTGGGCAGTGCAACCGTATCCGGCTTGCCGCAACGCGCTGACCATGAGCTTGTCGTCGAGGCACTGTGCAGTTTGCTGGGGCGCGACTATTCAGAATTGCGTCTCGCTGCGGAGCGAAGTTAGCTCGAATCAGCGTGTCATGGGCGCGATGCTTCGATCGCCGTCCGCTCGTCCAATTTCTCAATCAGCGCGATGAAGAACCCGTCGGTGTGGAATGCGCCGGGAAGCAGGCGGAGCGCGCCTTCCGGGGTTAGTGCGGCTTGAAAGCGTTCTGCGGCGGATGGGTTGAGTATGGATTCATTTCGAAGCGATTCGATAGACGGATGAAGCGAGATTTGTCGAGCAATGGGGGATGAAGCGAGAACCGCGGCAACGACTTGCTCGTTTTCTTCCGGTTCGAGCGAGCAGGTGGAATAGACTACATGACCACCGGGACAAACGACACGCAGGGCTGCGGTGAGAATGGCGCGCTGGCGTTCGGCTTGGCGCTCTAAATCTTCGGGACGATGGCGGTGGCGGATTTCAGGGTTGCGGCCCAGCGTGCCGGTGCCGCTGCAAGGGACGTCGGCTAGAACGAGGTTGAAGGCTTCGTCTTCATTCAGCTGGGTCGCGTCTGCAAGGCGGCACTCAATGCGGTCGGAGTAAGCTGCCAGGCGCGTTCGCAACTGTTCGAGGCGCTGTGGGCTCGCTTCGCAGGCGAGGATGCGGGCACTGGGATTGCGTTCGGCGAGGATGAGGGTTTTGCCGCCAGGCGCCGCGCAAACATCTGCGATGCTTTTAGATTTTTCGTTGAGGTTTGCAGCCGCGAGTTCGGCAACCAACTGCGAACCTTCGTCCTGCATACGGACACGGCCTTCGTGAAAGGCTGTTGTCGCAGTGAGGTCGCCGGAAACAACCATGCGGGCAGCAGTGAGGATCTGGCCGGGTTCGAGGACGATGCCGGCATCTGTAAGTTCAGACTCGACCGCAGGGCTGGACAGGCGGATCGTGAGCGAAGGCTGCGATTGGCCGTGGCGGCAAATTGCGCGGGCGGCATCAAGACCGAAGAAGCCGGCCCATCGCTCGACCATCCAAGTGGGGTGGGATTCGGCGAGTGCCAGGTCGGCGACGGTCTCTTCCGGGGGATTCACGGGCGGAGCGGTGGCTAGCTTGCGGAGAACAGCATTGACCATGGCGGATGCGAAGCGGTGGCCGGCATGCTTGGCAAGCTCAACGCTCTCATCAATGGCCGCGCGAGCAGGAATGCGATCCATGTGAAGAATCTGGAATGCGCCCAGGCGGAGGGCGATGAGAACTTCTGTATCGAGTTTGGCCTCGGGGTGTTTGAGCAGGGATTGAAGCTGGTGGTCGAGGCGGATTTGCCCGCGGAGTACGCCGAGGACAAGGGCTGTCGCGAGGTTGCGGTCTGGAACAGAAAGCGCGTTGACGGCATTGCTGCGCAGCAAGTCGTCAGAGTGGGAGTGGCCGCGCTCGACGGCCAGAAGAACGCTGAACGCTGCTTTGCGAGCATTCGAGATTTCGGCGATGCGATTCTTGGGCGCGGGTTTGCGAGGTCGGGACTGCTTAGGCACGGTCATTGGGTTTTGGAACCAAGGCGGGCGCCGGCGAGGAGTTGGTTCCCACGCAGGAATTCAGCAGCGGGGAGACGTTTTTTGCCTTCGAGTTGCAACTCGATAAACTCGAGCCAGGTGTTGGCGGCACATGCGGCGAAGAGACGGTGGTTTTCGATACGGATCTGGCCGGGTTGGACAGGATCGATTTGCAATTCAGCCACTGCGAGGCGATGTACGATAAGCTTTTTTCCGTCGAGTGTGGAGAATGCGCCAGGCCAGGGTTGGAAGCCTCGCCAACGATTGTAGAGTTCGTGGGCAGTGCGGGCGGCGAAGTCCATGCGGCCGTCTTCGCGGTCGAGGAGCGGGGCGAATGTGGCTCCGTTGTGGTTTTGGGGCTCAGGTTCGATAGCGCCATTTGCAAGGCCGGCAAGGGTCTCAACCACCAGCGGCGCGCCGGAGCGGGCGAGGAGATCGAAGAGGTCTACAGAGGTTTGGTCTGGGCCAATCTCCAGAGTTTGCTGGAGAAGAATCGGGCCGGTATCGAGGCCTTCTTCGAGCAGCATGGTGGTGTTGCCGGTAACTGCGTCGCCATTGGCCACAGCCCATTGGATGGGCGCAGCACCGCGGTATTTGGGCAGGAGTGAGCCGTGCAGATTGATGCATCCGAAACGCGGTAGAGCCAGCATCCAAGGCGGGACGATGCGGCCATAAGCAACGACGACGATAGCGTCCGGGGCAATGTTCTCAAGCTGGGCGCGGAACTCGGCGTTATTGCGGATTTTCTCCGGCTGGGTGACGGAGAGTCCGGCAGCGAGAGCGGCTTGCTTGACGGGCGGCGCGGTGAGTTGCTGGGCGCGACCGACGGGGCGGTCAGGCTGCGAGACAACCAGCGCGATTTCGTGACCTGCCGCGAGGAGCGCTTCCATGGTGGGCACGGCGAAACTCGGAGTGCCGCAGAATACTAGTTTCATTGGGCGCCTCGCGGGTCTACCACTTGCCGTCGCGCTGCATTTTGCGGATCTTGCGCAGGATGAGGTCGCGCTTGAGAGCACTCATGCGGAAGATGAACAACATGCCGTCGAGGTGGTCGATCTCATGCTGCATGCATCGGGAAAGCAGGTCGTCACCATCCATCTCAAACCATTTGCCGGTGAGATCCTGGGCGCGGATACGGACCTTGGCCGCGCGAACGACCTTCTCCTTGATCTCAGGGAAGCTGAGGCAGCCTTCCTCTTCGTATATCTTGCCATCGCTGAAGATGATCTCCGGGTTAACCAGGACCAGCTTGTCCTTGGGGTCTTTTCCCATGCTGAGATCGATCACGGTCAGGCGCTTGGACACGGCCACCTGCGGTGCAGCCAGGCCAACGCCCTGCGAGGCGTAAGTGGTCTCAAACATGTCGGCAGCCAGCTTGCGCAACTCGGCATTGAATTCGGTGACTGGTTCGCCAGGCTGCGAGAGAACCGGCTCGGGATATTTGACAATCTTGAGAATCATTGCGGCTTTCCAACAGCTCCGTTTCTGCTTAAATCTTCATTTTTCAGTGTCTGGCTATTTTCTATTTTAATAGATCCGCATCTGTTCGATGTAGCCGCGGAAATTCCGTTGCATTTCAAGGACCGAGTCGCCGCCAAACTTCTGTTGTGCCAAGCCGGCGACGGTGAGAGCGACCATGGCCTCCGCGGCCACGCCGGCTGCCGGAACGACGCAAATATCGGAGCGCTCATAACTTGCGCTGGTGGCTTCGCGCGTGTCGAAACGGACTGATTCCAACGGGCGGCGCAGCGTGGAGATGGGCTTCAGGTAGCCGCGAACGACGATGTCTTCGCCGTTGGAGACGCCGCCCTCGATGCCTCCTGCGTTGTTCTGTGGGCGCGTGAAACGCGTGGGACGGCTTGATTCTTCGCTCGCATAATGAATGGGGTCGTGGACCTTCGAGCCGAAGGATTGGGCAGCCGTCACACCGCGGCCTATTTCGACGGCTTTTACGGCTTGCAGGCTCATGACGGACCAGGCGAGTAGGCCGTCGAGGCGTTCGTCCCAGTTGGCGTACGAGCCCAGGCCTGCGGGTGCGCCGTGGACAACGACCTCAAAGACGCCGCCTACAGTGTCGCCCGTGCGGGATACCTCCTCGACCTCTTCTTTCATGTGGGCTTCCGTGGTGGGATCGACGCAACTGAGCATGATGTCGTCTTTTGCGGCTACGGCGAGGATCTCTTCCCAAGTGGCGGGGCGATCGAGTTCAGCACGCCCTACGCGGATGACATGGCTCAGAACTTCAATTCCCAAGGTGCGCAGGAAAAGCTTGGCCAAGGCTCCGGCGGCCACGCGGCTGGTTGACTCGCGAGCCGAGGCGCGCTCGAGAACATAGCGGGCGTCAGGGAAGTTGTATTTAAGTGCACCGGCCAGGTCCGCGTGGCCTGGACGCGGCGAGGTAACAGCCTGATGTTTGGCGGGATCTCCCTCTTCCACGGGGAGCTTCTCTTCCCAGTTCTTCCAGTCGCGGTTGACAATCTCAATGGCGATGGGCGAACCGATGGTCTTGCCGTGGCGCACACCGCTCAGGATGTGGGCCTTGTCGGTTTCAATCTTCATGCGCCCGCCGCGGCCATAGCCCTGCTGGCGACGCCATAGCTCGCGGTTGATGAATTCGAGATCGACGGGAACGCCGGCAGGGAGTCCGGAGATGAGTGCAGTGAGGGCTTCCCCATGGGATTCGCCGGCGGTTGAGAAACGGATCATAGCTTCTTGATTGTAACGGAGGAACAGTTGTCAGTGGTCAGTTGTCAGTAATCGAACGAGGTGCCCCGATGCTTTGCTCCCACCCCGGAGACGCTCTCGTGTATTCTGCTAGCGAGTTCCCGCGCTCTCCGCCCGTAGCGCTCACTGACAACTGACAACTGAAAGCTGACAACTCCCTATGAGCTACTTCCTCTTCAAGACTGAGCCCGATGTTTACTCCTTCGACGATTTCTTGCGCGACAAGGAGACTGTGTGGGATGGAGTGACCAACCCGACTGCTGTGAAGTATCTGCGCGAGATGAAGGCGGGGACGAAATGGATTTTCTACCACACGGGCGATGAGCGTACCGGCGTGGGCACGGGAACCGTGGTGAGCGTGGACCCGAGCGATCCCAAGATTCCCATCGTCAAGGTCAAGGTGGGCAAGCGGCTCAAGGAGCCTAAGACGCTGGGGGTAATAAAGGAAGAACCGCTGTTTGCGAAGTCGCCGCTGGTGATTATCGGGCGGCTTTCCGTGGTCCCGCTGACGGAAGAACAGTGGAACTGGTTCTTGGGCTGAGGAATCCCAGGTCTCAAAGGCGAGACCTGGGGCACCCACAATTCCGTCGCTCGAAAAACTTGGACCAGGGCCTGCTTCGCTTTCCATTCTCTTCGCAGTCAATTAATCGTGGTGGTCGCCTGAACAACACGAGCCTGCAATTTTTACGAGCTCAATCTTCTCAGGTTCCATGTAGGGCTGCGTTGTATCCACGAAGTAGCCCTGACCGTACTTATCATGGTGGCGGACCCAGGCCATGGTGTGAGCCAGGCCTTCTTCATCGCGGCCCTTCGGCGCCATGTCGAGGAAGTTATACGTGCCGACAAGAATGTCGAGGCCGCGCGCATAACTGGAATAAGTGTGGAAGATACCGCCGTTCGCATCCTTGAAGAACACACTTAGTCCCGGACCTTCTTCGCTGGGAAACTGGGTGAGTTCATAGTTATAGTTCACGTTTCCCTGCGCCCGTTCTTCCGGAGTGAACGACACATGATAGTCGTAATTGAAATCGGTGCCGAAGGAAGACACCCAGTGGAAGCGCCAGCCCATGCGCTTCTTGAAGGCTTCAATCTCCGCGATTGGCGCGCGCGAAACCACTGCGAGGGTTACGTCGCGATTGGCCAGGTGGATGGCGGCGCCGTCGTAATGATCGGCCAGGTACGAGCAGCTGGGGCAGCCCTCTTTCCATCCTGGACCAAGCATGAAGTGATAGACGATGAGCTGGCTGCAGCCGTCGAATAAGTCGCTCAGCGTCTTCTTTCCACTGGGACTGTCGAAGGTATATTCCTTCTCAACTCTCTCCCAGGGTAACTCGCGGCGCTGGCGACTTAACTCATCGCGCAGGCGTGTGAATTCTTTCTCCTTGGCCAGAAACGCCTTGCGCGCCTCAAGCCATTCGGAATGCGTGGCAACTTTCAAATGCTCAAGTTCTGTGATGGTGCTAGCCATGGTGATCCTCCTTGTTGGCGGGGATGTTATTGGCGGCGTTGCCGGTTGCTACTCGTTTGAGTACGAGCGCGGTCATGCCGCCGGTGGAGACTGCAGCCGCGGCGATCCATGCCGCTGTTGCCAAACACACTGGACACATAGAGACCTCCCTCTGGTGCGCGTTGGGGAATTATTGCTCTTGCCGTTCTGCTCTTACCGAGCTTCTGCAGCCTTGCGGACACGCTCCAGAATCGACGCCCAACCCTGGTTCACGCCTTTTCTGTGATCTTCCTGAATGAAGCCAAGCGCCGTGTGGCGGAATGCAATGGTTGTTGCGCCGTCCTTCTCCGCAAGCCGGTATTGCACGTTCGAGACGAAAGGATACGACGCGAATAACGGGCCTGTAAACTCGAGCAGCGTGGGCCGTTTGATGGCTTGTACATGGGCCCACAAATGTCCGTTATTGTCGCCCAGGTCGCGGTACCACCGGCCGCCCGGCCATGGTTCCAGCTTCATGGGCATGGGGTCGCCTTCACCCCTCGCGTTGAGCGGCCCGAGTTGTTCGAGCAATGCTTCGAAAGTCACTTCGATGGACGCGTTGATATGGATCTCCTGGGTGATGGTCAACGTGAGATCCGCTATGCTTTCGGCTGTCGCGATCATGGTTTCTCCTTTGGGGTGACGTTGGGGTTAAGTTTGCTCATCTGCTCTTCGGCCCGCTGCTTGACGCTGAGCAACTGGTGCTGCCAGTAACGTTCGAACGTGCCGGCCCACTCATACAAGGGGCGGATGGCTGCGGCGTTGGTCCGGTAGTATTTGTAGCGGCCATTGCAGCGCATGTGGACCAGGCCAACACTCCGCAGTACACGAAGGTGCTTGGACACGGACGGCTGATCAAGGCTGAGGTTTTTCACGATGTCGCCGACGGGGCGCTCGCCCAGCGCCAGGTAGCTGAGGATTTGCCTCCTGCGGGGTTCGGCGACTGCGTTGAATGCGTCGGAAGTGGTGGCGGCACGCGGCATGGTTTGAAAATACATTCTTATATGGGAATATGTCAAGCGATAAATTCTCGTAACCGTATTTTTCTGATTTTCTTGTCTGCTACTTTGAGTCTTCCCCCAGCCAGCGTTTGGTATTCAGCAACTGCCGGTTGTCGAGCGCCCACACTTTGTTGGTTAGCTCGTTGGGGCCTTTGCCTTCTCTTGCCGACTTGTCGAATTCGCCGCTGACGGCTTGCATCTTCGCATCGAGGTCGTCGAGGAAGTTCAACACCAGCGCTTCGGGGATCATGGGGAGCTTGGGGGAACCGAATTCGAGCTTGCCGTGATGCGAGAGGATCATGTGCAGGACTAATGTTTTGAGCTTGGGCGGGAAGTTGGGCAGGCTGTCGATGGTGCGCTCGGCGAGCGCGGCTCCGATCTGGATGTGTCCCAGCAAAATGCCTTCAATGGTGTACTCGAATCCGATTTCCCAACTCAGCTCGCGGACCTTGCCGATGTCGTGAAGAATCACGCCGGTGAGCAGCAGGTCGCGATCGAGGAGCGTGTAATGCGGGGCGACGCGGTCAGCGAGCGTGCATAGGCTCACCACATGCTCCAGCAGGCCGCCCAGCCAGGCGTGATGGAGTTGCTTGGCGGCAGGGGCTTCGCGATAGGCCTCGGCCAGTGCTGGGTCATCGAGCATGGTGGTGAGCAGGAGCTTGAGGTCGAGGTTGGTGAGGCTGTCGACGAAACCGAGGAGCTGACGCCAGAGCGTGGCTACGTCGTAGGTGGTGGAAGGCAGCAGGTCGGCCTTGTCCACTTCGTTAGGCAGGGCTACGCGTAGCTGATCGATCTTCAACTGTACGCGGTCTTCGAAGCGGGAGGCGCTGCCGCGGGTCTTGACGATGTCGCCGCGTTCAAAGTCTTTGGCGATGCGGGGGTCGCCCGGCTCCCATACGCGGCCTTCGAGCTGACCGGATTTATCGCCCAGAATCAAGTTCAGATAGGGCTTGTTGGTCTTGGTGGTGCGCTGCTGTTTGGCGAGGACAAGGAAGAAGCCGTCGAAAAGTTTGCCTTCGTCGAAGTTGGCCAGATCGGCAATGTAGATGTCTTTCATTCTGGGGAGAAGCTTAACGCAAGCGGCTGCTGTTTCCAAAAAGGCCGCCGGGCCTGAGACGTAAATCCCAGGCCCGGCGGGGTGGTTACTGGTTGCTCTACTGCTGTGGCGCTGCGGGCGATTGAGGTGCGGGCGTCGAAGCAGGAGGCTGGGCAGCGGGAGCGGATGGCGTTTGCGCCGCGGGAGCCGACGGGGTAGCATTCGCATCCGGAGTAGCCGCGACCGGCTTCTTGTTTTTATCCGTCAGTCGAGTCTTGTCGGTGATGGTGGTTTTCTTCTTCTTTTTCTTGGTTCCCGTGTCACCACTCAGGCCCAGAGGAGCGGCTTGCGCCTGACGATCGGCAACCTCGGCGGCATCCGCCGGCGGTGGAGCGTTGCTGTCGAGCTGCGGACCCTTTGCCTTGGGCTTCTTCGGGTCTTTGGCATGAGTGCTGAAGCGGGTCTTCTGGGTTGGCTTGTTGCTCGCTTCCAGCGGATTGGCGAGCTCCGGAGTTGCATTCGCAGCGGGTGCGTTCGCGCCGCCCGGCGGTAGAGCTCCTGCATCCTCGGTGGCAGTTGACGGCGCTGCCGGCAGTGTCTTAGTGGGTGACTGGCCCAGGCGGATTTTTTCTTTCTTGCCTGCCTTCTGCACGGTAGCGCTGGCATTCTTCTTGGTGGCCACGGGTGTTGCGCCAGCTGTTGCGGCGGCAGGAGCACCAGCCGCTGTTTGCGCCCCCTTCTGCCGGAAGTGCGTGGTCTCGCGGAAGCGGGTGCGCTCAACCTTCTTCTTTTTCTTGGCGGTAGGCGGAGTGTACGCGCTGTAGACGGGCTTGATCTGCTTGGGACTTGCGCCGCTATCGACGAAGCCCGGCTTGATTTCGACGTACGCCTCTTCGCGCATCTGCGTGAGGTAATCGCGCATGGCCGGTTCCATACGGCTCAGGTAGTAATCCTGCTCCACCTGCTGCTCCACGTCCTTATCCTTGAAGTCGGGAGGGCCGCCGGCGGTGTGCTGGTCGACCTTGAAGACGATGTATCCCTGCTTGGTGCGGATGGGATCTGTGTACTGGCCGGCCTTGAGGGTGAAGGTTGCGTCTTCAAAGACCTTGGCAAGCTCTCCGTGGCGAAATGTGCCGAAGTTGCCGCCCTCGGCGGCCGTTGTGCCGTCGCTGAAGGACTTGGCCAACTGGCTGAATTCGCCGCCTGCGTGCAGTTTGGCCTCAATGTCGTCGGCCTTGGCCTTGCCCGCGGCGGTCTTCGCGGCGTCGTCGGGGTCGGGGCCGGTGGAAACGAGAATCTCGCTCAGCGTGACGCTCTCCGGCTTGGCATACTCCTGCTTGTGCTGGTCGAAGTAGCGCTGCGCCTCGCCCGCAGTGACCTGAATCTTGCGGCCGACTTCTTCGCGCATCACCTGTTGGGTAATGATGGTGTTGCGGATATTGGCCTTGAAGTCTTCAAACGAGACACCTTGCTCCTTGGCGGCCTTTTCCAGGTCCTCCATGGACTCAAGGTTGTACTGCTTGCGGATCTCGTTCAACCTTTGGATCAGCTCAGTCTCGCCATTGATGCTCAGTTCCTTGCCTTTGGAGAGCCAGAGCTGGCGGTCGATGAGGTCGCGCAGCAGGTCCTTGTGGCTTTCGGAAATCTGTTGCCGGGTGGCGCCTTGCTTTTTTGCCTCGTCGTCCATTTCCTTCATGGCGCGGTCGTAGTCGGACTGCGTGATGATCTGGTCGTTCACGCGGGCGACAATATCCTCGACGGTGACGCCGCCATAGGGGCTCTGCGGCACAGCGGGATGCGTTTGCGGCGAAGCCGAACTTGCGAGCAGCGCCGTGCCGAACACGAAAGCCGCGGGAATGCGAAGGAATCTTAGGGTCATAGGTTAGGGCATGGCAGGGGGTAAAAACATTTCTCCCCTGAGGCATAGACGTGATTGTAAATGGCTGGGCAGCAGGAACGCGACGATTGAGGCGATTCCGGGGCAAATCGCGGATGAAACCGGATGAAATTGCCTCAGGTAAACAAATTCAGGTTGGAGGAGCCGGAAACAAGTTGTGTTCGCGGAGGACGGCTTCGGCGGCGCTCAGAACTGCTGCATTTCCGGTGCAAAGGGGGTGATTTCCCGAAATGGCCGGAACGTAACTTGTTTGTTTCGATAGGTGTTATGGGCCATTATCGATGTAACATTATTGTTTTCATGAATATGGTAGGAAAACGGGGGAGGGGTGGGTAGTGACGCGGTCGCGGTTGAATCGAGGGATTGGAGGAAATTGCGTGATTTTTGGTGCTTTTGAGACCATGAATCGATTGTGCGCGTTTCCGCGAATTAGACTGCAAACTCCGGGAAAAGATTGGAGACTGTTTCCCAGACTGGCTGCGCTTTGTCCGGGCTATTTTCGTTGCCGGCCTACGAGAGTGCTAATTACAGTGAAATCCGCCGCCCAATTCAATGGAATGCCGCCACCGAATACGGCGTAGTGCAGTCCGGCGATTGCGTCAGGAGAGGCAACAGCATCATCCACGCCGCGGGCGCGACGGAGTGTTTATTCAAACATAACTTCCGGTTAGCCGGTCAACGTCCCGGAACGCTAAGCTCTGGAATGCTCAAGCCGCCATGTTCAGTTCGCCGCGCTGTAGACACACTCGGGCTGTTCTTGGTTTGCTTAGGATCAGGTTGTGAATCAGGAGGACCTATGAGACCGAACAAGGAGACGCGGAATTCCGCCGAGGGCACCGCCCCCGTGCCAGGCAAGGCGGTCAGGGGATTCACGGACGAGGAACGCGTCGCAATGAGGGAGCGCGCCGAAGAGCTAAAGGCGGAAGAGCGGCGAGGCCCGCGCGCGAAAACGACGGATGGGGAAGATGACGTGCTTGCGAAGATTGCTGAGATGCCGCAATCGGATCGCACCATGGCCGAGCGGCTTCATGCCATCATCAAAGCCAGCGCACCGGTCCTCTCGCCGAGGACCTGGTATGGGATGCCCGCGTATGCTAAGGATGGCAATGTCGTCTGCTTCTTTCAAAGTTCGCACAAGTTCAAGGCGAGATACGCCACGCTCGGCTTCAGCGACAAAGCGAACCTCGACGAGGGAACCATTTGGCCAGTCGCCTATGCATTGAAGGAGCTGACTGCCGAGGACGAGGTAAGGATCGTGGCGCTCGTGAAGAAAGCGGTGCGCTGAGGAAATCTCTGCATTGGGGATTGTGTTCCGCCAATCATCCTGTCCCGTTCCTCAATTCACGGTTAACAGCCCATAAGCGGCCAATCGGTGCCCATTTTCGTTCAGGTGGTGTGGAGTTTTCTTATCTCGGCGAGGATCTTGATGAGGCGTTTGGAGAGCCTGAGGAGCCGATTGCGGGCGCTGCCGTTTGGGA
>Ga0182030_10002368_pt1 | contig 39905 bp, 31 predicted proteins | sample 812S3MmetaG_FD_121299 | JGI IMG/M metagenome (GOLD analysis project Ga0182030, IMG submission 121299) | Permafrost microbial communities from Stordalen Mire, Sweden - 812S3M metaG (Illumina Assembly) | ecosystem: Environmental > Terrestrial > Soil > Wetlands > Permafrost | place: Sweden...
AGTAGTGTATAACACTAATATAGGCAAGCACTTCTTGCGGTCGGCCGTTCAGATCGGCCGCGGCGGATCAGCCATCACCAACTTCGGCTACCATCTGCTGCCTTTGCGTAAGATGTAATGCCATGAAAAAACCTGTCACTGTCACGATCACCGGCGCCGCGGGAAACATCGGCTACGCGCTCGCGTTTCGCGTCGCCTCGGGCCAAATGCTCGGCGCCGACCAGCCGATCAATCTCAATCTGCTGGAGATACCCGCCGCTTCCGCCGCGGTCGAGGGCGTGCTGATGGAGCTCAACGATTGCGCTTTTCCGACGCTCAACAAGGTTGTGGCGACGGACGACGCGCGCAGCGCGTTCAAGGACTGCAACTTCGGGATGCTGGTCGGCGCGCGGCCGCGCGGACCCGGGATGGAGCGCAAGGACCTGCTGCTCGAGAACGCCAAGATTTTCTCGGCGCAGGGCAAGGCGCTCGACGCCGTCGCGAGCCGCGATGTGCGCGTGCTTGTGGTGGGAAACCCCGCGAACACCAACGCGCTGATCGCCCAGCGCAACGCGCCAAGCTTGCCGGCGCAGCGCTTTACCGCGATGACTCGCCTCGATCACAACCGTGCGCTCGCTCAGGTGAGCGCGAAAACCGGGGCGACGCTCACGAAGGTCCATAAAGTCATCATCTGGGGCAACCACTCGGCGACGCAGTATCCGGATCTGCATCATGCGACGGTCGACGGGAAACCGGTGATCGACCAAGTCGGCGAGAGCTGGTTCAAAGAAACCTTCATCCCCACTGTGCAGCAGCGCGGCGCCGCGGTGATCAAGGCGCGCGGCACCTCCTCCGCGGCATCGGCCGCCTCTGCGGCGCTCGACCACATTCACGACTGGGTGCACGGCACACGCGACGGCGAATGGGTGAGCATGGCGGTGCCCTCCGACGGCAGCTACGGGATACCGGAAGGCGTCATCTACTCGTATCCCATGACCTGCAAGGGCGGCGCTTACAGCGTCGTCCAAGGTCTGTCCGTCAACCAATTCAGCCGCGAGAAGATGCAGGCGACCTACCGCGAGCTGTGCGAGGAAAGGGACGGCGTCAAAGACCTGATCTGATTTCCTACCCACTGGAGAACGCTATGAATCGTTGGATTGCCGCGCTCGCGGCCCTGGCCTTGGGCGCAGCCGCGCTCGCACAGGATCGCTCGTCCGCCCCGGCGGGCGCGGAGGTGTACTTCATCGCGCCGCGCGACGGTGAGACCGTACACGGACCCGTGACCGTCAAGTTCGGCTTGAAGGGCATGGGGATCGCCCCCGCGGGGGTCAAATTCGACAATACGGGCCACCACCACCTCCTGATCGACACGGATCTCTCCGAGGTCAAGCTCGACGGGCCGCTTCCCGCAACCGAAAAGATCGTGCATTTTGGGAAGGGTCAAACCGAGACCACGCTGACGCTGCCGCCGGGCAAGCACACGCTCGAGCTGTTGTTCGCCGACTACCTGCATATCCCGTTCGATCCGCCGCTACACTCGAAGAAAATCACCATCACCGTGAAGTAAAGCTGTGCGGACCATCTTGCACGTCGACATGGACGCGTTCTACGCGTCCGTCGAGGAGCGCGATCGTCCGGAGCTCAAAGGAAAGCCGCTGATCGTCGGCGGGACGAGCGGGCGCGGTGTGGTGGCGGCCGCCAATTACGCGGTCCGCCGCTTCGGGGTCCGCTCGGCGATGCCGATGCGCGAGGCGCTGCGGCGATGTCCGCATGCGGTCTGCGTGCGGCCGCGCATGACCCGTTATCAGCAAGCGTCGGCGCAGGTATTCGCGATCTTTCGCGATTTCACGCCGCTGGTGGAGGGGCTGTCGCTCGACGAGGCCTTCCTCGATGTCACGGCCGGCCGGCGTCTGCAGGGCGACGCGGAAGCGATCGGCGCCGAGATTCGCCACCGGATCCGCGCGGCCACCGACCTCCCCGCGTCGGTTGGAATCGGACCGAACAAGTTGGTCGCCAAGATCGCTTCCGATCTCGGCAAGCCCGACGGACTGTTCCGCATCGACGAGGACAATCTGCGCAGCGTGCTCGACCCTTTGCCCATCGACAAGTTGTTCGGAATCGGCCCCAAATCGCTCCCGCGGGTGCAGGCGGCTGGCATCGGGACGTTCGGCGATGCACGGCGGGCGAGCGACGCCGTGATGTGGCGGGCCTTCGGCCGCTATGGGAGCGCGGTTCGAACGCTCGCTTCCGGCCTCGACGAGCGGCCTGTCGTCGCGGAGCGCGAGGAGAAATCGATCAGCGCTGAGGAGACGTTCGGAGTCGACATCACGAGCACACCGCAGCTCGAGCGACACCTCACGGCGCTTGCCGACCGCGCCGCGGCGCGCCTGCGCGCGCATGAGCTCGCCGCCGGCCGGGTCACGCTCAAGATCCGGCGCGCCGATTTCAAGACCTACACGCGGCAGCGCGCATTGGAGCCGCCCACACGGGATACCGCCGCGGTAACCGCAGCTGCGCAGGCGCTATTGCGCGAATGGCGGGCCGCGCATCCCGATGCGGCGCTGCGATTGCTCGGAGTCGGCGTCACGGATCTCAGGACACCGGTGCAAGCGGACCTGTTCTGCGGGAGCCGGCCCCGCGACTCCCGTCTCGATGCGGCGATCGACGGCATCAGGGAGCGCTTCGGCAGCGGCCTGTTGACGCGGGCTAGCCTGCTGCCGCGGCAGCGCGAGGGCCAGGAGCCGGTCTGAGCAATTCTTCCCGGGACGGCTGAGCTTGGTATCATCGCTCCGGAACCAAGCGCCATGTACGTCAGCTTTTTCGGCCTCATAGAAAAACCGTTCGCGATCACACCGGACCCGCGCTACCTCTATTTGAGCGAGCGCCACGCCGAAGCGCTCGCGCACCTCTTGTACGGGATCAACGAGTCCGGCGGCTTCATTCAGCTGACCGGTGAGGTCGGCACCGGCAAGACCACCGTGGTGCGCACGCTCCTCTCGCGGCTGCCGCACCACGCGGACGTTGCGGTCATATTGAACCCTCGCGTGACGCCGGTGGAGTTCCTCCTGACCATCTGCGAGGAGCTCGGCCTCGGACTCGACGAAGCCGACCGCGGCAGCGTCAAGCAGATGGTGGACGCTCTGAATCGCCGCCTGCTCTCGGCGCACGCCGAGGGCAGGCGCATCATCGTCATCGTCGACGAGGCTCAGAATCTTTCCACCGATGTCCTGGAGCAGGTGCGCTTGCTCACCAATTTGGAGACGGCGACGCAAAAGCTCCTGCAGATCATCCTGATCGGCCAGCCGGAGCTGCGCGAGATCCTGGACCGGACGGAGCTGCGCCAATTGGCTCAGCGCATCACCGGCCGCTACCACTTGAATCCCCTTCTCAAGCACGAGACGCTGCAGTACGTGGGGCATCGGTTGCGCGTCGCGGGAGCATCCGGCGAGATCTTCACGCCGGCTGCGCTCGCGGAAGTGCACCGCGTGTCCGCCGGAGTGCCCCGGGTCATCAACGTGTGCTGTGACCGCGCGTTGCTCGGCGCCTACACCGAGGAAAATAAAAAGGTGACGCCCGCGCTGGTGCGCCGCGCGGCCGGTGAAGTGTACGGTCGTCGCTTCGCGCCGCCCTGGCTCGGCTGGGTGACGGGCGCCGTGCTCGTCGCGGCGCTCTGCGTTGCGGCTCTCGCGGCGATGAGCATCTGGCGTCATCAGCCGTTGCACGCTGCCGCCAAATCGCCACCCCTTACCGCACCCCTTACCGCACCCCTTACCGCACCCCTCACTGCGCCCGTGACTTCGCTTGCGGAGCCGAAGGGCCCCGCTCGGCTCGCGCCTGCCCCGCAACCGCCGCCGTCGATCAACGCGCTGCTGGCAGCGAGCGGCGCGAACACCAGCGACGCTGCCGCGTTTCGCCGCTTGCTCGCGCTCTGGGGCACGGCGATGGCGGACGACCGCGACCCTTGCGGGCAAGCCCAGAAGGCGGGACTCGCCTGCCTCGAGCAGCGCGGATCGTGGGCTCAAGTGCGGGCCTTGAATCGTCCCGCCATCTTGACGCTCACCGACGATCGGGGAGCGAGACATCGCGTGGTGCTGTCCGCGCTCGACGATGAATTCGCGACGCTCGATCTGGGCGAGCGCGACGTGCGCATCCCGCTCGACGATCTATCGCGCGATTGGTTCGGGGAATTCACCGTCGTGTGGAAACCCAAGACTTCGCGCACCCGGCTCCTGACGGTCGGCATGCGCGGCGATGAAGTGCGCTGGCTGCGGCGGAGCCTGAACGCGCTGCACGGCGCGGCCTCCGATCCGGAGACGGACGATCTCTACGATGAGGCACTGGCGATTGCGGTGCAGAACTTCCAACGCGAACATCGGCTCACAGTAGACGGCGTCGCCGGCTTGCAGACCCAAGTCGTGCTCGACACGGCGCTGGCCGACCCGGGGTCGCCGCTTTTGATGCCGACTGCGCCCCGCAGCTGAGGAATCGCAATGTCCTTTATTCTCGATGCACTGAAGAAATCCGAGCTCGAGCGCCAGCGCCAAGCCATTCCCGGTCTGATGGATGCGGGTCCGCTCGAGCGGCGCACGCGCTTCCCGATCTGGGCCGTCGCGCTGGTCGTGCTTTTGGGCGTGAATCTCGCCGTGCTGCTGGTCGTCCTGTTGCGCGGTAGCCCATCCGTGACGCGTGTAGCCCCGGCACCGGCCGCGTTGCTCGGCGCGGCGTCCACTACCAAGGCGCCCCGGGCCGCCGCCCCGGCCGTCCCAGCGTCGCTTCCCGCCCCAGCGGCGCCGCTGGAGCCCCCGATGGCGCCGGCGCTTCGAGCCGCCGAATCCGCCCCGGCCGCACCGTCCATGCGGACTCCCGAGCATTTCAGTCCGATGGACCCCGCGCCGGGGCGCGTGCGTGATCCGGTGCTCACGGCCGCTCCGGACAACGCCGTCGAGGAAACCTTGCCGACCATCAGCGAAATCGATCTGTCGAGCCAGCCGCCTCTGCCCGACCTGCACCTGGACGTGCACGTGTTTGCAGCCAAACCGGCGGATCGATTCGTGTACATCGACATGCGCAAGTACCGCGAAGGGGCTGCGCTCGCGGATGGTCTCACGCTCGAGCGCATTCGGCGCGACGGAGTCGTGCTCAACTATCACGGATTGCGCTTCGTGCTGCCGCGCCAGCAATGAGCACGGCCGGCCCCATGAGGAAAATCCTGACGCTGACCATGAGCGGGCTCGTGACCGTTCTGCCCCTCGCGCTCACCGTCTATGTCATCTGGTGGATGGTGCATACCGTCGAGGGTTGGCTGCGACGCGCCCTCATCGCACTCCAGATCGTGAGTCCGGAGCACTATTGGCCGGGTCTCGGCTTGGTCGCCGGATTCTTGCTGCTGCTCGCGGTCGGCAGTCTGGTGAACGCCTATGCCGGCAGGATCCTGCTCAAGTACTGGGACGATTTTCTGGGCCGAATTCCCTTCGTGAAGACGCTCTACGGCGGATTTCGCGACGTGGTGAGCTTGCTGCCGTCCGGGAGCGGGGAGAAGCGCGATCTGCAGCGCGTGGTGCTCGCGCGCTTCGCCGGTGTGAACGCGATCGGTTTCGTGACCCGCGAGGACGCTCCGGCCGTGCTCGAGCCGCACGGCGGACGCGACCTGGTTACGGTGTACTTCCCGATGAGCTACGCGTTCGGCGGCTACACGGTGTACTTGTCGCGGGAGCTCATTCAACCCCTCGATATCTCGGTCGAGGAAGCGATGCGGCTCGCGATCACGGCAGGACTCACCGCGGCAGGCCATCGGGGCAGAAACACGAGGGGCCCGTCTGAATAGTCCCGGGGCGCCGTCCGGGGCTCCTGGCCCGCGCTTGCGGATCCTCATGCGGACGGTCTCTCCGGCTCTCTTCTTGTGGCTGTTGTCAGTCGCTCTGCATGCCGCGGCAGCCGACCGGTATCAGGCGTGGAGGACGGCGGCGGCGCAAGTCTTGATCAGCCGCGGCGATGCGCGGTCGCTCGCGACGGCCGCGGCGCTCTCGTTCGTCGGGCCGTTGCCGAAGCTGAAAATGGATTTCGCCGCGGGCAAATCGGCGTCGGTGCAGCTTGCGGCCAGCGCGAGCGAGCTCGATCCCGAGAATCCCAGCATTGCATGGCTGCGCTTGGAGCTTTGCGCCGCCACCCCGGCTTGCGACATCCGTGAGGCGGCCACGACCATGCGCTGGATTGACGCGGATAACGGCGCGGTGTGGATGGCGACGCTCGCCGCGGCCGAAAAGGACCGCGACTCGGTGGAAGTCGATCGGGTGCTGCAGGAGATGGCCCAGGGATCGCGGTTCGATTTGTACTTCAACCGAACGGTGGTGCTGGTGTTCGACTCGCTCAAGCAGGTCGCCGCCGATCTGCCCGCGGGCTACGTGCCGTCGGACTTGAGCCGTTTGAGCGAGGCGATGGCGATCGCTGGAGCCGAGGTCGTCCCGCCGCTCGCGCCGCTCCTCGCCGCTTGCCGCGAGTCGAGCGCGGCCGAGCGCCGCGATAATTGCCTCAAGCTCTCGAAGACCATGCAGCACGGCGATGCGGTGGTCACGCAGATAGCGGGATTTACCCTGGAGCGGCGGCTTACAGCGCCGGACGGCAAGGAGGCGAGGTCGATCGCGGAGCGCCGGCGCGTGCTGGAATGGCGCATCGCGACCGCGAGTCAGAACGATGTGCCGCTGTTTCCCTGGTCGACGAACGCGTTGGCCCGCGCACGCATCGCACAGATGCGCGCCGCGCCCCGCGAAGAGGATCTGGATATCGCGATTCTGCGCAAGCGTAGACTGCCGCTCGAGCCCCCGGAGGGACGCCCATGATCGATCTCTACTACTGGCCCACGCCCAACGGGCACAAGATCACGATGTTTCTCGAGGAAGCGGATCTGCGCTACCGTCTGGTGCCGGTCGATATCGGCGCGGGCGAACAGTTCCGGCCGGAATTCCTCGCGATCTCGCCCAACAATCGAATGCCGGCGATCGTCGACCACGGTCCTGCGGACGGCCGTACGCCGGTCTCGGTTTTCGAATCGGGCGCGATCCTGTTGTACCTTGCGCAGAAGAGCGAGCTGTACCTGCCTGCCGGCTTGCGCGAGAGCTTCGAAGTGATTCAGTGGCTATTCTGGCAGGTCGGGGGCTTAGGGCCGATGGCGGGGCAGAATCATCATTTCTCCCACCACGCGCCCGAGAGGATACCGTACGCCATCGATCGCTACATGAAGGAGACGAACCGGCTATATGGCGTTCTCGACAAGCGGCTCGCCGACCGCGAGTACATTGCCGGCGCTTATTCCATCGCCGATATGGCCTGCTATCCGTGGGTGGTTCCGCACCAGGCACAAGGACAGAATCTCGCCGACTTCCCGCATCTTGTGCGTTGGTTCGCCGCCGTCAAGAGCCGCCCGGCGACCGTGCGCGCCTACGCGCTCGCAGCGAATTTCGATTCGAATCAGCCCATGACCGAGGAACGGAGAAAGATTCTCTTCGGTCAGACCGCCGCATCGCTCGCGCCGAAATGAGCGCGCCCTCTAAGGTGGGGCGGTCTCTTGCGCGACCGCCGCCCCGTCCGCGGCTCGAAGGTTGCGCCGCTCTTTGACGACCCAGCAATTGCGTTGATGCTCATCCACGATTCCCACGGCCTGCATGAACGCGTAGCAGATGGTCGAGCCCACGAATCGGAAACCCCGCTGCTTCAGATCCTTGCTCATCGCGTCGCTCTTGGGGCTGGAGGCGGCGATCGCGGACAGCTTGAGCGGCCGGCGGCGCACCACCTTGCCGTCGGTAAATTGCCAGATGTACTGGTCGAATGCGCCGGGCCGCTCGCGGATTTTCAAGTAAGCGCGCGCGTTCGAAATGAAGGCATCGATCTTCAGCCGGTTGCGCACGATCCCTGCGTCGCTCATGAGACGCCGGCGCTGCGCCGCGCCGTAACGGGCCATGGCCTCCGCGTCGAATCGGTGAAAGGCGCGCCGGTAGTTCTCGCGCTTGCGCAGAATGGTGAGCCAGCTCAGTCCCGCCTGAGCGCCCTCCAGGCACAGCATCTCGAACAGCCGCCGCTCGTCGTGGACCGGCACGCCCCATTCATTGTCGTGGTAATCGACGTAGATGGGATCGGTGCTGCACCAAGCGCAGCGCAATTTGCCGTCGGCGTGACGTTGGACACCACACATGACTTATCTCGAGTATTGCCCGTCAGACGTGCAGGCGGACGGCGTGACGGTCCTTGTAGACCAGTTCGATACGGTCCACACCGTGCGTACGCCGGGCTGCGCTGCGGATCTCGTGCATCAATTTGAGCAGCACGCGCGTGTTGACCTCCGGCATGAGCCGATAGGGGTGCTGCACGCCGAGATGCAACACCACGAATCGCTCGAGAGCCATGCGCACGAATACCGCGACGCCGAGCGGCCGATCGTCATCCGATACGGCGAATAATGTCTGCACGCCCTCGATGTCGCCCACGCGGATGGTCAGTCCCCCCTCCTGCTCACAGATCTCCGGTACGCCGTAGGTCTCGATCGACTGCTGAATGCCCGTGCGCACGCGGTGTTGATTGACGTTGAAGAAAAGGAGCTGCTCGAGCGCCGTCCGCTGATCGAGCCGCAGCTTGCACTTGATCGCGATCGACTCGCCCAATATCCCCCGCGGTGGGCGGCTAACGCCCGACTAGTGTGTGCCGAGTCACAGAAAACATTTGACGCAACGCAACATCCGTTGTCTGCGTCCTAGGACGCCGTATCGTATAGCGTCACCCGCCGAATGACACTAGCCTCAAAGGTCCCGTGTCGCGGATCGACTGCTGCAGTGCGGGATCTAGGGCCGCTGGCCCTGCGCCGACCTCAACGGAAGGAATGCAAGGAAATCACCGGTGTTAGCTCCCGAGGATGAGGATAGTGCGAGCGAGGGGTTGAGATTCAGCCTCGCGAGCGACATCGTCGAGCTCGTCGTGCTGACCACCGACGACCCCTTCCTGCAAACGCTACGCGAAGCCGTGGGACCGGCGCGGCGGCTCTGGCACGTGCACACCTCCGACAAGGTGAGCGATCTACTGATCGCTGGGGGCGTCGGCATTCTGGTCTTGGATGTGCAAGCGCTGCAGGAGATGGGCTCGCGGTTCATTTCGGAGATCAAGCGCCAGTTTCCCGATCTGGTGGTCGTGGTGGCCGGTACGCGCGAGGCCGAGACCGCGCTCGCGCGGCTCATCAGCGAGGGGACGGTCTATCGGTTCATCCACAAGCCGATGTCGCCGGCACGTGCCAGGCTGTTTGCCGAGGCGGCGGTGAAGAAATACGGCGAGCGGAGGCAGCATCACGGGGCCGTATCCGTGGTCGCTGCGCCGCGCAGCGGCGGGCTGATCGTTGGCATCGCGTGCGCGGCACTTTGCTTGATCCTCGCGGGGATTTGGATCGTGCGCCGAGGCGCATCTTCCGACACCGAGCCGGCGACGATTGCGCCGGCTGCGCTCGGTCCCGGCGCGCAGCCGGCCGCGCCCCCGGGCGACGGCTCGCTCCTGGAGCGCGCCGCGCAGGCGCTGACGGCCAACCGGCTCACGACGCCCGCCGGCGACAACGCCCTGGAGCTCTATCGTCGAGAGCTCGCACGGAAGCCCGGCGACGCGGATGCGCGCGCCGGAGTCGCCGAGGTGCGTGAGCGGCTCCTGTCGCGCGCCGAGAACGCCTTGACCGAGGAGCGGCTCGACCAAGCCGCCGCGGACATCGACACGGCGCGAACCGCCGGCGACGACGATGGTCGGGTCGCGTTCCTGGCCGGTGAGCTCGCCAAAGCGCGCGAGAGGGTCAAGATGGCTGCGGCCGCAAAGCGCGCGCTCCGCGCCGCCCCGCCGGAGGAGGGCCGCGCCGCCCTGCCTCCGGCCGATCGATACGCAGCGCTCGGTGCGGATCAATATGCCGCGCTCGCGATGCAGCGCATCCGCGAGCGGCATCTCATCGACCCCGAGCGTGATAACGCGCGGTTCTACGTCGAGGAGGCGCTCGACGCCGACCCCGCGAATGCCGCGGCCCTCGAGGTCCAGAAGCAGCTCGCGCTCGCACTGCTCGCGGGACCTCGCGAGGCGGACGCCGATGCGAAGCAGCAGTTGCTGAAATCCCCCGAGGAGCGGCCGCATGAGGATCGGCCGATCGAGCCCGAGAACGACAGCGCGACCGCCGCGCGGCGCGATCTGGATGGCCCGCTCGCGGAGCAAGCGTCCTTTAGAAACGTGGTGAGCGCCGATCAGCTCGCCCTCGTCAAGTCGGTGCAACCGGTCTATCCGCGCAAGGCCGAGCAAAGCGGAGTCGAGGGGTGGGTGGAGCTGGATTTCACCGTCGCCGACTCGGGCGCAGTCAAGGATGTCTCGGTGCACGCCGCCAATCCGCCGGGCGTCTTCGACCAAGCGGCCGTCGGCGCGTTGTCACAGTGGCGCTACAGACCGGTGATGCGCGACGCCAAGCCCGTCGCGCAGCGCGCGAGAATCCGCATCCGCTTCACGCTGCGGCGCGCTTAGGCGGCCGAGCACTGGGCCGATTTAAGCACAGCGGGCGTCTCCTGCGTGAGTGCTCCGATCTCCGCGCCGATCCTCAAGTCATCCGTTGCGCCGAACGCGTGCTTGCGTATCGTGCCCTGCCGGTCGATGAGCACGAGACTCGGCGTGCCGTGCATGTTGAATCGATCCATGGTGTGCGGAATCGGGCCCGCGGCGTTCGCACTGTCGAGCGCCACAGGGAATTTCAGTCGATACTCCTGGATGAACGCTTTGAGCAGCCCCAGGCTATACGCCTCGTGATGCTCGAACGTCGCGTGCAAACCGATGACCGCCACGTCGCTCGGCTCGAACGTCTCGTGAATGCGCCGCGCCTGCGGGACGGCGCAAGCAATCGAGTTCGGGCATAGCACCTGGAATGCGACCAGCACGACCACGCGCCCGCGCAGCATCGATAGGCTCATGGGGCGATCCGTGTTGAACCACGTGTGTACTGCGAGCTCGGGTGCCTGGAGGGAAGTTGCCGTCATGGTTCTCGTACCTTGGGTTCTCGACGCCGTTGCGATTTGCATCGCATTCACGAGCAGTGAGTGTAATCCGAGGTCGACGGCGCGCAAAACTTGACATTCGCGCCGGGTTCAATGCGGCGGGCACGCGCACCGCGCACGCTCGCTTCAGTCGAGGGTCTTTCGCTTGCTCGTCCGGGTCTCGGCCTTGCCGCTCGCCGGGGCCCCCGATTCCGAGCTTTCCCGATCGCGGCGCTTGCGCTCGGCGATTTCCTCCCGATCCACCGCGACGTCGCGCGGAGCGTTGATGCCGATGCGCACCTGCGAGCCGCTCACCGCCATCACCATGACTTCAATGTCATCACCGATCCGCACCGCCTCACCGGCACGACGCGTAAGAATCAACATGAACACCCCCAATGATTCGGTGCAGGCGACCGATGGCCATTCGGCCACTTTCGAGGAGCCTCACCAAGGGGAAAACCCGTCCGATTGCTTGTAGGACGGGGATGACAGGGTATTCGGCGGGCTGGGCGCGCGCTCGTCTAGTGCGTGGTGACGACCAGCTGCGGCACCGGGCGCTCCACGGGCGCCGGGCGCTCCCCGGCCGGCGGAGCTGCGGCGCCTTGCCATGTGTTGACCGTCGCCTCGTAGATCGCCAGCTCCTCCAGCAACGGCTCGAGCGGCTGCGCCTTGCCCATGGCGAAACCCTGGCCATAGTCGACCCCGAGGTCCGCCATGCGCGCGCGCAACGGGTCGGTCTCGACGTATTCAGCGATGGTCTCCATGCACATCACTTTGGCGAGCTGCGCAATGGCCTTGATCATCGACTCGCTGCGCGTGTTGATAAGCGCGTCGCGGACGAAGCTGCCGTCGATCTTGAGATAGTTGACCGAGAGATCCTTGAGGTAGGCGAGGGAGCTCACCCCGGTGCCGAAATCGTCGAGCGCGAACTGACATCCGAGATTCTGCAAGGTATGCAGGAAATGCTGCGCCTTCTCGAGGTTGCCGATGGTCGCAGTTTCGGTGAGCTCGAAGCACAGCACGTTGGGAGGGAGTTTGCTTGCCCTGATCTCTTCCACGACGTAACCGAGGAACGACTCGTCCTGGAGTGATTGGCCGGAAAGATTGATGGCGAAACGAGCGATCTCCTCGCCGACCGCGGCGCTGTGCGCGCCCAAGAGCTCGCAGGCGCGGTGCACCACCCAGCGATCGATCGTCGGCATGAGCTGGTAGCGCTCGGCCGCAGAGAGGAACTTGCCGGGCGGGATCACTTCGCCGCGGTCGCCCAGCATGCGGATCAGCAGTTCGAAGCGCGGCCGTCCGTAGTTGCCGCGCAGCGGCAGGATGGGCTGGGCGTCGAGCCGGAAGCTGTCGTTGCCGAGCGCGTCGCGCAGCTTGCCGATCACCACGATGTCGGTATGGCGCCGGATGATGCTCTGATCGGAATCCTGGAACACCTCCACGCGATTGCGGCCCCGATCCTTGGCGGCCTTGCAAGCGATCTCCGCGGTGGCGAGCGCGTGCGCGAGCGCATTGTCCGCGCGGCCGACGAGTGCGACGCCGAGGCATGCCGATACCTCGAAGGAGCCCTGGCCGGCACGCGGCACGATGGCGGCCGCGGCGGCGCGGATCCGCTCGGCGATCTCGGCGGCGCCTTCCATGCCGGTGTTGGGAATCAGCGCGGCCAGGCGGTCTCCCGAGATGCGCGCCGACAGCGCCGGCGGGGGCAGCGCTTTCGCCATGCACTCCGCGACACTGACGATGACATCGTCGCCGACGTGCATGCCGAAGGTTTCGTTGATCACATGCAGCCGGTCGATATCGAGATACAGGATGCTGTGCGTCGCCGTCTCGGACGAGGCGGCCAGAAGCGACTTGGCTTGCCGCTCGAACGAGTGGCGGGTCATGAGGCCCGTGCCCGTGTCGTATTGGGCCTGGATGATGGTCGTGACTTTCTTCGCGAGCAATTCGGCGACGCGCGTCTGATGCGAATCGAAGTCGGGCGCGCTCGCGGGATTGAACAGCGCCAGCACTCCCATCACGCGCTCGGACGGATGACGCACCGGGCAGGCGAGGATCTTGTACGGGGCGGCCACATCGCTCGCCACCTTGGAAATGTGATTGACGACGATGGTGCGCTGCTGGAGCTGCATCCACGCCATGAGGTGCTGCTGCGCGCGCTGCAGGGAGTCGGGCGACATCGGGTTCCCGCTGCGGGTCAGCGACAGGCCGATGCTCTTGTCGGGCACCCAGAGAGCCGCCAAGGCGCAGCCCATGTGCTCGAGCGCGCTCTTCAAGATGAGATCGAACTCATCTGCATCGCCGGTCGCTGTCTGGTTCGAAGACATCTCGAGCATGAGCGTCAGATCGCGTTCGCGCACGTCGAGATCCCGTTCGCGCGATCCGAGCTTCGAGCGCAGCGACAGCTCGCGGCGCAGGCACTCGAGCGCCGGCTGCAGGAGCTGGCGCACGTAAGGTAGCGGACGCGCCTCGGTGCGCGCACCCGAGAGGCGGGCGAGCAGGCTGACGACGCCGAGCAGCTCGACCTGCTCGCCCCGGATGGCGAACGAGTAGACCGCCTGGTCGGCATCGAGACGGACTACGCCGGGGAACTCCGCTTGATCGGTCAAGGCATTGGAAATCGCGTCCTTGACCGAGTCGAGCTCATCGGCAAGATCCCCATCATCCGACGACCACATGGGGTTCGCGAAGCCGTCATGTACGACCACCCCTTTGAGGCTCGGCATGAGCATCCTGAGGAGGCGTCCATAGGGTTCGAAGGAGGCGGAGAGAGAGTCGGACTCGATCGCGATGGGTTTGATGTCCAACACTTTGGTGGGCCGCCTAAGGGTATCGGATGAACGCAACAGAAGATTGCGGGTGAATGTGCGGCAAATACCGCCGGCTGGCCTTGACCCGCGTCGCAATTCACAGCGTTACTTAACGTGTCCCGCGCGGCTCGGACCAAGCGTTGACAAGAATGTAGAGCGGCTGTGACGCAGTTCGCCGCAAATGGGGATCGCCTCGACGCTCAAGCGCCCGTGCGGCGCGCCAAGAGCTTGAGCAGGCGGCGGCCGCCGGGGATTCGCACCAGGAAAAACACACGTCGCCAGAAGCGCCGCGCTCGGGGGTCGAGCTTCGCCAGCGGGAGCGTCTCGTACAAGCGCGCGAGCGGCTCGTGCGTGACCGCGACCCGCGCCCGCAGCGGCCGCGGGCCCGAGGCCATGCTCAACGTGACGAGTGCACCGTCCTCGAGCCAGTCGACGCTGACGGCGCTCGGCACCGCCTCTCGCAGGAGTTCGGCCGCGCCGGGATCGGCCCCGCGGATGAGTACCTCGCCGCCTCCGGGCGCGGCCCAAGTCCAAGCGCCGGGAGCCAATTCCCGCTGCTCGAGCGGTCCCCTCATGATGCGTTGCATTCTCATGTTCATTCTGCCCATCGAAGCCGGTAACCTCGCTCGTTCGTTGGTAAGGAAGCTTAAGCTTGTATACGCCCGACAACCTTCTGCCCGGACAGCGCGCGAGCGCGAGCGGGCGTCTCGGCCTCGACTACGCCGCGCTCATTACGCTGGCGGTGCCGTTCATGCTGAACAGCGCCGTGCAAGCGGTACTGAACGCGACGGACACCTGGTTCGTCGGCCGGCTCTCGCCGGCCGCGACCTCGGCCATGGGAGCAGTGTACTGGCCCGTGCTCGTGTTCATACTGCTGTTCGGCGGTGTGAGCCTGTCCGTGCAGACCTTGGTGGCGCAAGCCTACGGCGGACGGCGCTATATCCGCGCCTCGCAGGCCACGTGGACTGCGCTCTGGGGCTCGCTCGCCGTCATCCCCGTGTTCGCCGCCCTCGCCTTCGGCGGCGCAGCGATCTTCTCGCCGTTCGGGATTCCCGAAGGCACCTTGAAGCTCGCTCTCGAGTATTGGTTTCCGCGCATGCTGGGGGCGCCATTGGGTATCGCGCTCTATTCGATGCTCGGCTTCTTCAACGGCATCGCTCGGCCGCTCATCACGCTGCGCATCACGCTCGCCGTGGCTCTGCTCAACGCCCTGCTCAATCAGATCTTTATCTTCAACTGGGGGCTCGGCGTCGCCGGCTCGGCCTGGGCGACCGGCGCCGCTCAGTTCGCCGGGTTCCTGATCGCGCTCGCCTGGTTCTTGGGGAGAACGACTCGCCGCCGCTTTCGCTCTCATCTCACGAGTCGTTTGCGCGCGCATGCGCTTGTCGAGCAATTCGGCTTGGGTCTACCGATGGGGCTCATGTATGCCGCCGATATTCTTGGCTTCGCGCTATTCCAGCTCATGCAGGTGCGGCTCGGGAACGTCGACGGCGCTTCGACGCAGATCGTCCTCATGCTGACCTCGTTCTGCTACATGCCTGCAGTGGGCATCGCCATGGCGGGCACGACGTTCGTCGGACAAGCGATCGGCGCGCATGCGCGAGACTGGGCTTTCACGGTCGGCAACAGCATCATCCTGATCTCGGTCGTGTACATGGGTCTGGTGGGCGTCTTGGTGGCGGCCGCGGGACCCTGGCTCATGCCGTGGTTCGCGAATGCCGCCGACCCGCAAAGCCCGGCAGTCGTCGCCAAGGCTTGCCTTTTGCTGTGGATCGCTGCGTGCTATCAGTTGTTCGACGGATTCAACATCTCGAGCGGCGCGTGTCTGCGGGGCGCGGGCGATGTGCGCATTCCATCGCTCATGGTGCTCGCATTGTCCTGGTCGCTGTTCGTGCCGCTGGCCCACGCGCTCACGTTCGAGCCGGGTGCCGGTTGGGTCAACTGGCTGCCGCAATTCGGGTTCGGCTCGGTCGGCGGCTGGTTTGCGGCGCTCATCTACATCTGCTGCCTCGGCTTGATGCTGTACCTGCGCTGGCGCTCCGGCGCGTGGCGCCGGGTGGTGCTGCGTTGAGCACGCGTCGCCCTGCCCCCGCAAGGCGGGATGCTCTCGCGCTCCTCTCCGCGGCCGCGCTCGCGGCGCTCGCATTTGCCGCGGGAGCACCCGGCGCGCCGCTCGCTGCGGACGCGGTGGCAAAGGTCCCGGCGCCGGTTGCGCGCGGCATCGCAGCGCAACGGCTCTCCGAGAGCGCCGTGAGCTTCGCCGTCGTCGATGCCGAGTCCGGCCGCGTGCTCGCGAGCCACAACGGCGACACTCCGCGCAGCCCCGCCTCGACCATCAAGCTCGTGACGACGTTTGCAGGCCTCGATCTTCTGGGTCCCGCGTACACCTGGCACACCCAAGTGCTGATCCGCGGCGAGCTGCGCGACGGCGAGCTCGGCGGAGACCTGATTCTGAAGGGCGGCGGCGACCCTTACATGACACTCGACCGATGGTGGAGCGTGGTACACGCGTTGCGCGCCAGGGGCCTCAAATCGATCCGGGGCGATATGGTGGTGGACGATACCGCTTTCGCGCTGGAGCCCGAGGATCCGGGTGCGTTCGACGGACGCCCGCATCGGGCTTACAACGCGCAGCCTTACGCCCTGATGGTCAACTTCCAATCCGTCGAGTTCCGGCTCCTACCGAATGCAGCCACTCGCAAGATCGACATCACCGCGACCCCGGCGCCGCCCAATCTTGCGATCGACGATCGGATCGTGTTCGTGGACGGCCCTTGCCGCGGAAGCGCCGCACGCGTGGATTTCGAAGTGGCAACCGAGGCGTGGGACCGCGTGGTGTTCTCCGGCGCACTGTCCCGAGACTGCGCAGAGCGCAGCATCGCGCGAGTCGTGCTGAAAGCCCCGAGCTACGCGTTCGGCACGTTCCTCGAGCTGTGGCGGGAATCAGGTGGGGTGTTCGACGGCAAGCTGCGCGTCGAACCGGCGCCGCCGCAGGCGCAGCCGTTCGCGAGCTTCGATTCTCTCACCCTGGGGGAGATCGTCCGGCTCACGAACAAATTCAGCAACAACCTGATGGCACGGCACCTGCTGCTCACGATGGGCGCGGAGCGCTACGGATCGCCCGCCACCCTCGAGAAAGGCGTCGCCGCCCTCGCCGACTGGTCGAGGACGCGCGCGCTCGCGCTTCCCGGGCTCGAGATCGACAACGGTTCGGGCTTATCGCGCGCCACCCGCATCTCGGCACTCGAGATGGCGAGCGTTCTCAGGGCGGCCTTTCACAGCCGATATGCGCCCGAGTTCATCGCCTCCCTGCCGCTCGCAGGCATCGACGGCACATTGAGATCGCGCATGCGGGGTATGGCCGCGGGATCGGTGCGCCTCAAGACTGGGCATATCGACGGCGTCAGCGCAGTGGCGGGCTACGTGGCGAGCACTGCCGGCAGGACCTACGTGCTGGTATCGCTCGTCAACGACCCGCGCTGCGATTACGGTGCCGCCGAGCCCGTGCACGCGGCGCTGGTGGATTGGATTCAAGAAACCCTTTGAGATCAGGCCGATCGCTCCATGTCCCAGAGAAATGTGGTCGCATCCTTGCGCAGCCACACCCCGAAGCCGAGGTAGTTGAACTGCCGCCGCAGGCGGCGTCGGTACCATTCTCCGGGCCGCAGATGCACAGCCCGGTCGGTGCGCTTGCGATCGCAGTTCGTGCGCCAATCCTCACGAGTCAGGGCCGAGACGTACAGCGCTGCCTGCGTCAGCCGGCTCAAGTTCGCGAGCGCACGCGCGGCCTCGCGATCGTCGAGGTACTGCAGCACGTCGTAGCACACCACGAGGTCGCTCGCGCGGCGCGGCGCATAGTCGGCGACCGAGCCGCGGATCCAACCGTAGCGCGCACACAAGTACTCGCTCGACTCGAGACCCGTGTAGCGCGCGCGCGGCAGCACCTCGGCGAACGGTTTACGCAGGAGACCGATTCCGCATCCGGCGTCGAGTATGGTGCGTACCGGCACCGTGGCGTGGCTCAAGACGGCGCCAATCAAGCGCGCGCGGTTGCGCATCTCCGCCGCGGTCACGACTCGTGTCGCGGGATCGAGATAGAATCTTCGGTAATACGCCGGCCCGAAGACCGTCGACGACACCCTGGGGCGAGGGCGCACGCTACTCGACCGTCACGCTCTTCGCGAGATTGCGCGGCTGATCGACGTCGGTGCCCTTCAAGACCGCGACGTGATACGCGAGCAGCTGCATCGGCACCGCGAAGATCGCCGGGGCCTGCAACGGGCTCACCGTCATCGGCATCTGGATGACCGTGACGCCATCGGCGCTGCGCATTCCGGCCTGAGGATCGGCAAACACGAACAGCTGGCCGCCCCGGGCGCGTACTTCCTGCAGGTTCGACTTGAGCTTCTCGAGCAGCTCGTTGTTGGGAGCGACCGCGACCACCGGCATGTCTTCGTCGACGAGCGCCAACGGCCCGTGCTTGAGCTCGGCTGCCGCGTAGGCCTCGGCATGAATGTAGGAAATCTCCTTGAGCTTCAGCGCGCCCTCCATCGCGATCGCCGACAGCGCGCCGCGCCCCACGAACAGCGCGTGGTGCTTGTCGACGAAAGCCTCTGCGAGCGACTTGATGGTGTCGTCTAGAGTGAGGGTCTTCTCGACCAGGCCGGGCAATTGCAGGAGCTGCGTCATGAGTTCGCGCTCGGAGCCCCCCGCGCGCCGCTTTGCGAGCGCGACGATCAGCATGGAAAGGGCCGTGAGCTGAGTGGTGAAGGCCTTGGTCGATGCGACGCCGATCTCGGGACCCGCCCGGGTCAACAACACGAGATCCGATTCACGCACCATCGAGCTCTCGGCGACGTTGCAGATCGACAGCGTCGCGAGGTACCCGGCCCTTCGCGCGTTGCGCAGCGCCGCCAGCGTGTCCGCGGTCTCGCCCGATTGGGAAATGGCAACGAACAGCGTGTCCTTTGTGATGACCGGGTCGCGGTAGCGGTACTCGCTCGCGATCTCGACACGCGCCGGGATGCGGCAGTACTGCTCGATGAAATACCCGGCGACGAGGCCCGCGTGAAAGCTCGTGCCGCACGCGGCGATGTGCACGGCTTGCACATTCTTGAACACCTGCTGGGCACCGGGTCCGAACGCGGCATCCAAGAGCTTGGGGCCGGATACGCGCTCCTCGAGAGTCTGGGCGATGGCGCGCGGCTGCTCATGGATTTCTTTGAGCATGAAGTGGCGATACGGGCCGCGCTCGACGGCGTCGGCGGGCAGCTCGCTCTCGAGCACGGCGCGCGAGACGCGGGCTCCGTGCGAGTCGATGACGGTGATGGCGGTACGCCGCACTTCCGCGACGTCGCCTTCCTCGAGGAACATGAAGCGCCGCGTGACCGGCAGCAAGGCCGCCACGTCGGAAGCGACGAAGTTCTCATCGATGCCGAGTCCGATCACGACCGGGCATCCTTCACGGGCGAGAACGATGGTTTCCGGATCGCTCTCCGCCACCACGGCCAGCGCGTAGGCCCCCTCGAGCTCGGCTACCGTCTTGCGCACCGCCTCGTAAAGGCTGCCGCTCGAGGCAAGATGGTGGTGGATCCTGTGCGCGATCACCTCGGTGTCGGTCTCCGAGTCGAAGGTGTAGCCCAAGTTGATGAGGCCGCTGCGCAGCGCCTCGTGATTTTCGATGATGCCGTTGTGCACGATCGCGATGCCGTCGCGCGAGACGTGCGGGTGTGCGTTGCGCTGGGTGGGAACTCCGTGCGTGGCCCAGCGGGTGTGCGCGATGCCGACGTGCCCCGCAATCGGGGACGCCTCGAGGGCGTCCTCGAGCATTTTCACTTTGCCCACGGCACGGACGCGGGCGAGCCGCCGGTCCGCTCCGATCACAGCGATGCCTGCCGAGTCATAGCCCCGGTACTCCAACCGGCGCAGTCCTTCCATGAGAATGGGGACCGCATTGCGCTCCGCGACGACACCGACGATTCCGCACATGGGGGAGTTTTGCTCCGGGCTGGGCCTTGAGGGGGGCTTAGTGTGCCCGAGCTCGACAGAAAATTCTGTAGCTTAAGTCAAGGATTGCGCACGCTAAGCGCTAGTGGTGGATCGTGCCTGCGGATGACGCCTCGTCTTGGCCCTCGGCAGAGATCGAACCGCCCAGGGCCTGGAACAGCGCGGCGGTATCCGCGAAGCGGTTGGCCCGCGCTTGGCTCGACGACGCCAGCGCCTGCTGGTAGGCGAGCTCGGAACTGAGCAGCGCCGGATAGCTCACCGCGCCGAGCTCGAGTTGGTGATGCGCGACGCCAAGGCTCTTCTGCGCGGCCGCTTCGGCACGGCTTGCAGCCTTTAGCGCCTCCGCGTCGCTGTCGAGCGCGTGCAAGGCGTCCGCGACATTCTGAAAGGCGGTGAGTACCGTCGATCGGTAGGCCGCCGCCGCCTGTTTGACCGCTGCATCTGCCGCTCGCTTCTTGTGGAGCAGCGTGCCGCCTTCGAAGAGGGTCTGCGTGGCATCGGCCCCGATGCTCCAGAACCGAGTGCCGGGCTTCAACAGGTCGCTCATCAGCGTTGCAGCGCTCCCGGCATCGCCGGTGATGACCACCTGAGGCAGCATGTTGGCGATCGCCAAGCCGACCTCAGCGGTCGCGGCGTGAAGCTGCGCCTCGGCGGCCCGCACATCTGGACGCCGCTCGATGAGCTGCGAGGGTACGCCGAGGGGCAGGTCCGTGGGCAGGGTCAACTGCGCCAGCTCGAAGGTCACCGGCTTCTCTTCCGATGGCAGGCGTCCCGTGAGAACGGCCAACGAGTCACGCGTCTGGTGCAGCTGTTTGCTGAGAGGCGGCAGCGTGCCCTCGAGCTGCGCGAGCGCCGCATCCTGCGCGTAGACATCGGCCTCCGCCACGGCGCCGAGCTCCAGCTGTCGGTGCAGCAGGGCGAGCGACTCGCGCTCGAGCGCGATCACGCGTTGGGTAGCTGCGATTTGCGCCCGCAATCCGGCCTCTGTGATCGCCGCGGTCACCACGTTGTCGGTGAGCGTGAGATAGGTTGCATCGAGCTCGAAGCGGGATGCCTCGGCCTGCGCTTCGAGCGATTCGACCTGTCGCCGGTTCGCGCCGAATATATCCGGTACATAGCTTACCGTGACCTGGGGGGTATAGAGATTGAACAGTGCCGTCCCGGAGCTCAAAGTCGGAGCAAGCACTCCCACTGCATTTTGCTGCCGCTGCGCGTCGAGGCTCGCTTGCACCGTGGGAAAATAGCTGCCGCGCTGCGCAGCCGCGAGTTCCATGGCTTGGCGCAGCGCCGCCTGCGCCGAGAGTATGTTGGGGTTGGCGCGCAGCGCCTCCTTCACCAGCTCGTCGAGTTCCTCCGATCCGAATAAAGTCCACCAGTTGCGCGGGATCTGCCGCTCGGCGAGAAAATGCTGTGCGGCGCCGCCTATACCCTCGGCGGACGCGGTCGTCTCAGGCAGCGTCTCTGCGGTATAGCGCTCCACTTGGGGCGCCGCGGGCCGGTGAAAATCCGGTCCTACGCACGCGCAGAGTGCCGCCGCGCCGGCCATCGCTGCCGCGACCGGCACGAATCCGCGGCGGGCTCGCGTCATTCTGCCGCCTCGCTGGGCTCGTCCGGCGGCAGTTCCCGGGCGGTCGAGAATTCGAGCACCAGCACCGGCAATACCAAAAGGATCAGGGCGGGGGCGAGCATCATGCCCCCGACCACGACCAGCGCGAGCGGCCGCTGAACTTGGGACCCGATACCCGTGGAGACGGCCGCGGGGATGAGCCCGACACAGGCCACGGTGCAGGTCATCGCCACCGGTCGCAGTTGAGTGCGGCACGTCTGCAGCATGGCGGCCGCGCGTCCGAGGCCCGACTCCAGACAGAGGTGGTAATAGGACACGATCAGAATGCCGTCCATTGCCGCGATTCCAAACAGCGCGACGAACCCGATGGCGGACGATACGCTGAAGGCGGTGCCGGTAGCCCAAAGGGCGAAGATCCCGCCGAGGAGCGCCATCGGAATCACGCTCGCGGCCAAGAGCGCATCGCGCAAGCTGTGAAAGTTCAAGTAGAGCAGCAAAATGATCAACGCAATCGATAAAGGCACGGCTACGCTCAACCGTGATATGGCCTCCTGCAGATTGCCGAACTCGCCCACCCATTCGAGATGGTAGCCGCCCGGCAAAAGCACCCCTTTCTCCACCGCGCGCTGCGCCTCGAGCACGGCGCTCCCGAGATCGCGGCCTCGAACGCTGAACTTGATGGGCACGTAGCGCTGCTGCTCTTCTCGATAAATGAACGCCGCGCCGGAGACGAGGTGCACATCGGCGACATCCTCGAGCGGCACCTGCACCGCGCCGCTTCCCGTGATCGAGGTCGCCACCACCGGAATTCTGCGGATGGCCTCAAGATTCTGTCGATACGGAGCCGCGAGGCGCACCATCATCGGAAAATGCCGGTCGCTCGCGCCCTCGTAGAGGTCCCCGGCACTCTGCCCCCCGATCGCAGTCTGCACGACCGCGTTGACGTCGCCCGGCGCCAGTCCATAGCGCGCGGCCCGCGCGCGATCGACGTCGATGCGGATCGTCGGCTGTCCCAAAGAGCGCAGCACGGCGAGGTCGGTGATCCCTGGAATCCTGGCTAGCACGCCCGCGATGGCGTCTGCCGTCTTCTCCAGCGTCTCGAGGTCGTTGCCATAGACCTTGACGGAGTTTTCCCCCTTCACCCCGGATGCCGCCTCCTCGACGTTGTCCTGAATGTACTGCGAGAAATTGAACGTGACGCCCGGGAAATCGCCCTCGAGCTGCTCGGTCATCCGGAGGGTGAGCTTCTCCTTGTCGACCCCGGCGGGCCAGGTGTCGAAAGGCTTGAGCGGCACGAAGAACTCGGCGTTGAAGAACCCGGTCGCATCGGTGCCGTCATCCGGCCGGCCGTGCTGCGACACCACCGTTTGAACCTCGGGATATTTGCTCATCAACACCCGCATGCGATTCACATAGGTGTCGCTGTCCTCGAGCGAGACGGATTGGGGAAATGTCGCGCGCACCCACAGGTTGCCTTCCTCGAGCTTGGGAAGGAACTCGAGGCCCAGGGAACGCACGGCGACGATCGCCGACAGTGCAATCAATCCGAGGCCGGCGAAGGCGATGATGCGGTTCGCAAGCACAAACTCGAGCGTCGGCTCGTAGAGGCGCCGCAAGCTGCGCACGACCCAGGTTTCCCGCTCCGAGACGACCTGCGGAAACAGCAGCAAGCTCAACGCCGGCGCGATGGTGAACGTGGCAATCAAGCCGCCGGCGATGGCGTATGCATAGGTCTTTGCCATCGGCCCGAATATGTGGCCTTCGATGCCCGACAGCGTGAACAGCGGCACGAAGCCCGCGATGATGATCGCCGCGGCGAAGAATATCGACTGACTGACTTCGGCGGCCGCGAGCGACACCGTGCCCATCTTGCCGCGAAACCCGCTGGGAACGCGCATGCGATGCAATTGACTCGGCCCCGTCCCTCGATGCGCGGACGCTTCGGCGAGATGCCGGAAGATGTTCTCCACCATGATCACCGTGGCATCGACTACGAGGCCGAAGTCGATCGCGCCTACCGAGAGAAGATTCGCGGATTCGCCCCGCAGGACCATGAGCCCGATCGCGAAGGACAACGCGAACGGAATGGTCGTCGCCACGATGATCGCGCTGCGCAGGTTGCCCAGGAATATCCATTGCAGCAGGAAGATGAGCGCGATGCCCGCGACCATGTTGTGCAGCACCGTGTGGGTCGTGATGTTGATGAGGTCGCTGCGATCGTAGATACGCTGAATGCTGACGCCGGGCGGGAGAATTCCGCTCCTGTTGATGAGATCGACTTCGGCTTCCACCCGCTTGATGGTGGGCACGCTCTCGGCGCCGCGGCGCATGAGCACGATTCCCTGCACGATGTCGTTGACGTCGTTGTAGCCCGCGATGCCGAGGCGCGGGAGATTGCCGATGGTGACGTTCGCCACATCGCCGACGACGACCGGCGCGCCTTGATTGTTGACGATCAGCGTCTCTCGGATCTCATCCGCCGAATGAATCAGCCCGACGCCGCGCACCACGGCCGCCTGCTCACCGAAGTTGACCGTCTGACCACCGACGTTGATGTTGGCGTTGCCGAGCGCCGTCAGCACTTGCGGCACCGACAGGCCGTATGCCATCAATTTGTGCTGATCGATGGCGATGTCATAGGTTTTCGTCCTGCCGCCCCACCCGGTCACGTCGATCACGCCGGGCACCGCCTTGAAGCGCCGTTCCAGCACCCAATCCTCGAGGGTCTTGAGATCCGTTACCGAGTAGTTCGGCGGCCCCACCACGCGATACCGGTAGATCTCCCCGATGGGACTGGTGGGCGAGATCTGCGGCTGCGCGCCGTTTGGCAGCGCGGCGAGCTGCGACAGGCGGTTGGTGACCCATTGCTCGGCTTGGTAATAGGTGAAATCGTAGGTGAATTGGATCTTTACGTCGGACAGCCCGAACAGCGAAATGGTGCGTATCGCCTGCACATTGGGGATGCCGGCCATCTGGATCTCGAGCGGGATCGTGATGTAACGCTCGATCTCCTCGGCGGACTGCCCGGAGCTTTGCGTCACCACATCGACGAGCGGCGGCACGGGATCGGGATACGCTTCGATGTTGAGCGCGTGGAAGCTCACCGCGCCGGCCCCCAGCATCATCACGAGCAGCACGACGACCAGCACGCGCTGGCGCAGGGCGAAGGAAATGATCCGATTCATGTATTCCCGGGCGCCGCCGCCTGGTCGATGAAAAGGCCTCCTTTGGTGACGATCCGCTCACCCGGCTTGAGGCCCTCCAGCACCTCGACCAAACCGTCGTTGTTGCGGCCGGTGCGGATCGCGCGGTAGGCGAGGAGTCCGCCGCCCTGAAGCACCCACACGTGGGCGGCATCGCCTTCGTAGACGACCGCGGCTTCCGGTATGGCGGCGGACTCGGTCGCGTCGCTGGTTTGAATTCGAAAACTGGCGAACATCTCCGGCTTGAGCGCCCCATCTCGATTGTCGATCTCGGCTCGCACCGGCAGGCGATGCGTGCCGGAGTCGACGAGGGCGGCGACATAGGTAACGCGTGCACGGAACTCGCGCTCGGGATACGCCGGCACCCGGACGATCATGACGTCACCCGATCGCACCGATCCCGAGTCGGCTTCGCGCACGTTGGCAAGAAGCCAAACGCTCGAGGGGTCGGCGATCGTGAATACCGGCGTGCCCGCCCCCGCCTGAACGTACTGGCCGGGCCCGACCTGCCGATCCACGACCACGCCCGCAATGGGCGCGGTGATCGTCGCCACGGGGTTGATGGAGCGAGCCGACTCGAGTTCGTCGATCTGCGCATCGGATTGGCCCAGGATCTTCAGGCGATTGCGTACCGAGTGCACGGCCGTCTCGGCGGCGGTCAGGTCTGCCTGGGCCTGCTGCCAGTCCGAAAGGCTCCCGCCCTTGGCCTCGAAGAGCGCGTGCTTGCGGCTCTCATTGATGCGCGCGAGCTTGCGTTGCGCGACCGCCGTCGCGAGATCGTTCTGCGCCTGGACGAATTCGGTCGCCTGCAGGGTGGCGAGCGGTGCCCCCTTCTTGACAGTATCGCCGAGGCCGGCGATCACGCGCGTGATGCGCCCCGAGTAGGGCGAGAACAGGGGGGTCGAGCGGTCGCCGTTCACCGCGATCTTGCCCTCGGTAATCTCCTCGCTCACGAACCCGTGCAACGACACGGGCTCGATGGTGAGCGTCTTGAGCTGTTGTGGAGTCGCACGGAAAGTGCCAGCCGGAACGGCAGCTTCGGAAGGTGCGGCCTCGGGTTTTCCGAAGAGACTGCGTCCGAACCAAAGGACCAGTAACACCAGGACGACCGCGGCGGCCGCGACAGCTGCGACCTGGATCTGTTGCTTCCGCGGCCAGGCGCGCCGGTCTATCGATTGCTGACCTGGTGGCTGCGGATTGTTCGAAGACTCACTCATGCGACTCCCCAAGAGCGGGGACGCAGTGTGCCACACTCATCCGCCCCGAGCGCAGCCCGGGACTGGGCTCGAGGGCACAGCGCAGGTCTACGGCTTGCGCTGCGCGAAGAACTGCGCGACCCGCTGCGCCGAATCCGGCGCCAGACCTTCGTTCTTGAACAGCTCGAGCGCATGCGCGTCGTTGAGGCTCAAGCCGTCGATTTCGAGGAGCGCGCGTTTGTTCACCTGGTTCGCGTACCAGGAGTTGGCGAGTATATCGGCCGACAGCCGCACGAGCTCGGCCTCGAACTCATCTTCGCGGAAGCAAAAGTTGGCAAGGTGCATGTCCTGCGCCTCGCGGCCGCTATAGCTGCGGGAGGTGTACATCATCTCGCTCGCCTTCGAGGTCCCGATCCGATGCGGCAGGCGCAGCGACAAGCCCCAGACCGGCGTCAGGCCCCAGCGGGCATAGACGTCGGAGAAGCTCGCCGATTCGGAGGCCACGATCAGATCGGCGGCGAGCGCCAGCTCCAATGCGCCGGTCGAGCAATACCCCTGCACGGCGGAGATGACCGGTTGCGGCAGATTTGCGAGCCTTTGAATGACTTCCGAATGAAAGTGCGGCTTTGCATGCGCCTTCACATGGGCAAGCACTTCTTCCATGTCGTAACCGGCGGAGAAATTGGCCCCGGCGCCGCGCAGGATGACGAGGCCGATCTTCTTCGGCTCACGGCCGATGGCGATGACGTGCTTGTTGAGCGCCTCGAAGATGTCCTTGTTGAGCGCGTTGAGTTTCTCGGGGCGATTGAGCGTGAGAGTCGCGCACCCGCCGCTATTCTCCCGCCGGACCAGATCGTTCATAGCGAGGCTCCTCCGTACGATTCCACCATCCGCCGCCGAGCGCCTGGAACAGACCCGCCGTGTCCGAGTAGCGGCTGGCTTCGGCTTGGACGTAAGCCAGCTCCGCTTGCTGGTAGGCTTGCTCCGCATTCAGCACCGCGACCATGCTGATCGTTCCCAATTCGCGCTGCCGCCGCGCGAGATCGAACGCGCGCTTCGCCGCGCGCTCTGCCTCGGCGCCCGCTTTCAGTGTATCGGCATCCGATTGCAAGGCGCGCAGCGTGTCGGCCACATTCTGGCAGGCGAGAATGACGGCACCGCGATACTGGGCCCCTGCCTGATCGAGGGCCGCTTCCGCGGCCCGCTTCTTGTGGATGAGCGCCCCGGCGTCGAACAAGGTCTGCGTCAGGGAGGCGCCCGCGTCCCAGAATCCCGTATAGGGGGAGAGCAGTTGCCCGAGCTTGAGAGCGCTCGAGCCGATATCGCCGTCGATGGTGAACTGTGGCAGCATGTCGGCGATCGCCACGCCGACCGCCGCCGACGCAGCATGCATATTCTCCTCGGCCTGCCGGACGTCGGGGCGCTGCTCGACCAGCTTCGAGGGCAAACTCACCGGAAGATCCGTGGGCAGAGTCAGGTCGCTCAGCCGAAAGGCTTCCGGCGGCTCGCTCGACGGAAGCCGGCCGATCAATGCTGTCAGGGCATCGCGCGTTTGCCCGAGTTGCTTTTGCAGCGGGGGAAGGGTCTGTGCAGTTTGCGCTTCGGCGGATTCCTGGGCGAGAACGTCCAGATCGCTCGCGCTGCCGAGCGATCGCTGATGCTTGACCTTGTCGGTCAATTCGTGCTGCACGTCGAGAAGCCGCGCGGTCGCGTCGATCTGTCCGCGGAGCGATGCCTCCTGCACGGCGGTCACCACCACGTTGCTGCTCAGCGTGAGGTAGGTAGCTTCCAGCTGGAAGCGGGCGCCGTTCTCCTGCGCCTTCGCCTGCTCGACCGCGCGGCGCGTGGCTCCGAATACATCCGGGGCGTAGCTCAAGGTCAATTGCGCCGTATATAGGTTGTAGTAAGGATTTGCCTGCGGCAGGCTGGTGGGGTTGGAGATGGTGCCGATGGCGTTCTTCGCTCGAGTGCCGTTGAACTCGCCCTGGACGACGGGAAAGAAACTTGTCCACTGCGCTGAATAGAGCTCATGGGCCTGCTTGAGCGCCGCCTGCGCGGCGCCAACGTCCGGATTGGCTTTCAGCGCTTGCTCTACCAGATGGTCGAGTTGGGGCGATTTGAACAGCGTCCACCATTGGCCGGGGATATCCATGCCGGAGACGAAGCGCTGCTCGCCGCCGCCCGCGCTCTCGGCCGCAACGGTTTCCGTCCGCGTCGAGGCGCTGCCGTAGCCGGTGGCGTCCGGCGGCTTGGGGCGCTTGAAGTTCGGGCCGACCGCGCACGCCGCGAGACTCGCGATGATCGCAACGCTGAGCGCCGTGGCGAGCGGAGCCGCGGCCGGCGTGCGGGGCGCGGGGGAACGCGGCGGGTAGCTCATCTGCCCCACCGAGCTTCGCCGTAGCGCTGCTCGGCCCAGTGCTCGATGACGTGGTACATCGAGGGCAGCACGTAGAGCGTGAGTATGGTCGAGATCGCGAGTCCGCCCACCACCACGGTCGCGATGCCCCGCTGCACGTCGCTCCCGACCCCGGTGTGGATGGCCGCCGGCAGCATCCCCAGGCTCGCCACCGTGGCGGTCATCAAGACGGGGCGCAATCGCTCGGTCGCTCCCTTCATGATCGCCTCGTGCAGGTCGAGACCGGATTTGCGCATGCGATTCAGGTTCGACACCATGATGATGCCGTTTTGCACGGCAACTCCGAAGAGCGCGATGAACCCCACGCCGCTCGCGACATTGAGGTTCTGACCCGTCAGATGCAGAGAGATCAGACCTCCCAGGGTCGCGAGCGGAACGACGCCGAGAATGAGCAGCGCCTGCCGGAACGACTTGAGGCCGACCGTGAGGAAAATCAGCATCATTCCCATCACCAGCGCCAGGATGACGAGCAGCCGCGCCTCCGCGCGCCGCTGATTCTCGAATTGCCCGCCCCACTCGAGCCTGATCCTGTTCTTGTCGAAATGGACCTGCGCGGCTATTTTTTGCTGGGCTTCCTCGAGATACGAGGTCAGGTCGCGGTCGCGGTTGTCGATGCGGATGGTGAGATTGCGCTGGCCGTTCTCGCGGGTGACTGTGCTCTCACCCATGCGGGCCCGAACGTCGGCGAGTTGTGACAGGGGGACTTGCACTCCGCTCGCGGTGTTCACCAAGAGGTTGCCGAGCGCTTCCGGCGAATTTCGGGCATCCCGCGTGAAACGCACCGTCAGCGGATAGGTCCGCTCACCGACGTAGACCGTCGAGACCGGCGCCTGTCCGACCCCCGTCTGGATGACGTTTTGCACGTCGGTCATGTTCACGCCGTAACGTGCCGCCTTTTCGTGATCGAGCTTGATCTCCATTTGCGGAATCGGCGGCTCCTGGAACAAGGATGCGCTCGAGGTGCCGCGCACGGTGTAGAGCACGTTCACGATCTGGGCGCCGATGTCGCGCAGCTGGTTCAGATCATCGCCGAAGATCTTGATCACCAGCGGCGAGTGCGCACCGCCGATCAGATCATTGACTCCATCGATGATCGGCTGACTGATGCCGATCGAGTAGCCGGGCAGATTCTTGGCGAGATCGGTTGCCACTCGGTCGAGGAACTGCCGCTTCGACTCGTGGTTCGGCCAGGTATCGTAGTTGGTCAACCCGACGGGCGCCTCGATGTGCGACATCGTCCACGGATCGGTGCCGTCGTCGTTGCGGCCGGTCTGTGTGACGATGTAGGACACCTCGGGGTATTTCAGAACCTCCCGCCGCAGGTCGCTTGCCATGTCGCTCGCCTCGTTCAGCGCGAGGCCGGTAGGCATCTGCACCTGCAGCCAGAGTGCACCCTCGTCGAGGTCCGGCAGAAACTCGCGGCCGACGGTGGCGCCAAGACCGACCACCGCCAGCAGCGCGAAGATCGCAACGCCATAGACGATTCTCGGCTGCTCGAGGCAAGCCGCGAGTCCGCGGTCATACCACACGGTGAGACGCTCCAGCCAGCGGTTGTGATACAGCGGTCCCGGTTTGCGGAACGCCATGTACGCAAGTCCCGGCACCAGTGCGAGCGTCGTCAGGAGGGCGCCGAACAACGCGTAGGCCATCGTATAGGCCATGGGAGTGAAGAGCTTCGCTTCCGCGCGCTCGAAGGAAAACATCGGTAGGTACGCGGTGATGATGATCAGACTCGCGAAGAAGATGGGGCGCGTCACCTGAACGGTCGCCGCCTTGGCCTCGTCCTCGCTCAGCACCTCGTTGGGGAGCGCCTCGCGCCGGCGCAGCACCGATTCGGTCACGACGATGGCGCCATCGACGAGAATACCGAAGTCGATGGCGCCGAGCGACAGAAGGTTCGCAGACACGTGGGTCAGATCGAGCAGCGAGAACACCGACACCAACGCAAGCGGGATCGTCACCGCCACGACCAGCGCGCTGCGCGGGCTGCCCAAAAATAGAATCAGAATGAGGAATACGAGCGTGATTCCCTCGAGGATCGTCTGACCGACCTTGTGCACCGTTGCCCGCACGAGATTGTCGCGGTCGATGTACGGCACGACCTTCACGCCGTCGCTTGCCAGTACGTGATTGAGCTCGTTCACCTTGGCGTGGATGCCGCGCAAGGTCTCCGAAGGATTCTGATACTTGAGCATCAGCACGATGCCTTCGATCGTGTCGGGATTTAAGTCCTTGCCTAGGATGCCTTCGCGCTCCTGATGGCTGAGCGTGGTGCGGCCGAGATCGCGAACCAATACCGGCGTCCCGTTGACCTGGGTCACGACGATCGTGCCGATCTGTTCCAGCGTGCGAATGAGGCCCACGCCGCGTATCACATAGCTCTGATCGCCTCGCGAGACCCTTCCGCCGCCGGCGTTGGTGTTGTTGTTGTTGATGGCATTGATGACATCGGTGATGCCGAGACTGTAATGCACCAATTGTTTGGGGTCGAGATCGAGCTGGTATTCAGTGGTGAAGCCGCCGAAATTGACGTCGTCGACGACACCGGGTACGGATTTGAGCGCCGGGATCACTTTCCACCGCTGGATCTCCGACAGTTCCTGGAGATTCTTGCTGTCGGACTCGAGGGTGTAGCGGTAGATTTCGCCTCCCGGACCGGACACCGGATCCGTGGATGGCGCTGCTCCGGCCGGAAGCACGGCCTGACTGATGCGTTCATCGAGGCGCTGCCGGACCCAGTAGTCATCGTAGCCGTCCTTGAACAGCACGGTGATGAGCGACAGACCGAAGGTGCTCTGAGAGCGCATCAGGATCATGCCCGGCGTGCCGTTGATCGCCCGCTCGAGCGGTACCGTGATCAGTTGCTCGACCTCCTCGGCGGCGAGGCCCGGAATCTGGGTCGTCACCTGCGAGGCGACGTCGCCGAGCTCGGGGTAGGCTTCGACCGAGAGCGTTTCCCACGCATAGACGCCGCACCCGGCGAGGAGCGCCGCGAGCACGATGATCGCGATGCGCCGGTGCAGGCAGAAGGTGACGAACTTATCAATCATTGAGCAGGATCCCGCCCCGCACAACGACCTGATCGCCGATATTTACGCCGGATCGGATGGCGACCGAGGTTCCTTCTTCCAGGTCGGGATCGACGGTGCGCCGCTCGAACGTCCATGGAGCGACGGCGACGAACACGCTGGTTCGGTCGTTGTTCATCAGGAGCGCCGAGCTCGGCAGCACGACGCGCGAGCGCTGCGTACCGAGGAGGGTGACCGTCGCGAACATGTTCGGCTTGAGTGCGTGGTCGGCGTTGGCGAATGCGATCCGCAACTTGTTGCGGCGCGAATCGGGCTCGATCACGTCGGATACGAATAGCACTTTGCCGTGCAGAGTCCGGTCGGGATAGGCCGACAGGCGCACTTCGGCATCCTGGTTCTTGGTGACGGCGGCAACGTCTTTTTCCGGCGCCATAGCGGTGACCCAGACGGTGGAGAGGTCCGCGATCGTCATGATCGGCTGAGTGGGGTCATTGATCATCGTGCCGGGTGTCACGGCAAGGATCGTGACGCTGCCCGCCACCGGTGCCGTGACCGTGAGCAGCCGGCCTGATGGCCTGGCCTCGGCGCGCACACCGAGCGTTTTCAGATGCGCCTGTGTCCTTGCGTATTCGGCCTCGGCCTGGGTCGCGTTGCTCTTGGCCTGGTCGAGGTCCTGGTCCGAGGCCGTGCCGATCTTGGACTGCTGGAGTTGCCGCGCGAGGATTTTTTGGGCCAGCTTGAACGAATCCGCGGCCTTGTCGTTGTCGTCGTAGGCCTGCGCAAGATCAGGCGAATCGATGACCGCCAGGGCTTGACCCCGGGCAACGCGGTCCCCCAGTGCCACCTTGAGCTCGAGCACGCGGCCGCCGAGCGCCGGCAGCACCAGAGCGGTACGCGCCGGATCGGACTCGACCACGGCGGGCAACACCAGCTTGGGATCGACCGGTTGCGCGGCCGCCGGTTCCACGCTCAATCGACTACGCAGCGCCGAACCCTCCGGAACGAGGATCTTGTCCCCTTGACGGACCATCAACGCCGGCGGCTCCTCCCCCCTTCCGGATCCATTCAGCAAGCCGAATCCGTGAGTAAATAGCGCGGCGAGGAAAAGCAGGCCCAGGCCGATGCCGCCCCAGAGAAACGCCCGTCCCAGGAAGGACGGCTCATGATCGTGTATCGGCATGGCGCACCCCTAGCGAACCACATACTCCGGCGCGAAGCGCTCGCGATCCTATGCGCTTTCGTGTATCCTGTCTAGGGGGATAGGATATGTGACAACGAGGTGACAGCCATGCATAAATTTCCCGAGATCGCCGCGCGGCTGAAGCGTGCGCAAGGTCACCTGGCGGGCGTAATCGAGATGATGGAAGCGGGACGCCCGTGCATGGAGCTGACCCAGCAACTTCACGCGGTCGAGAAGGCGATCGCCAACGCCAAGAAGGAGCTGATCAAGGATCACATCCACCACTGCATGGAGGAGGCCTCGGAATCGATGCCGCGCGAGGTGAAGGCGCTGATCAAGGAGTTCCAGGGCGTCACGAAGTACCTATAGGCGCGGCCGGCGAGGCCGGGGCGCGCAGCTGCGATCGACGAGGTCCGCGCATGCGAGGGTTCAGAATCTGCGGCGCACCTGCGCGCCGTCGAGCATGCCTCTATTCGCCGTCGCGGTCCTGCCAAACGCGGCGCCGCCAATCGCGGCCCGGCCTGACGCGGCTCGGCCCATTCCCGGACCGCCGAGCCGGCCCGGGTCATCCGGATGCGGCGCGGGGACCGCCGCCCCGGGCATCGGCACGTTGGAGCCGCGCAGCGCTCGACCTGGAATCTTCGGCGAAGCGGTCCGTGACAGGCTCGCCGGGCTCGCGCCCTGGAGACCCCGAGTCCGGCCGAGGGCGGTGCCGATCGTCTCGACGCGGCTCGACCCCGGAACCGGTCGGCTCAGGGGCTTCGCAGCCGGTCTTGCCTGGGCGCGGAGCAGCGAGTGGAGCCGATCGGCGTTGCTCCGCGCGAGCGGATTCGTTCCCGGCTGCGCCGGGCTCACGCGGGCGAGTCCTTGGGATGAGGCGCGCTCCGCCGGCAAGGCGCGGGATGATTCGGCCGGGCCGCGTGCGGCCGGACCGCGCTCGGCCGCCCCACGATCACCGAGGCTCTGCGCCGCCGGCGCGCGCTCGAGCGGGCCGGCCGCCGCAACGGCGGTCTGAAAAGCCAGCGGCGAGCACGTCCAGACCGCGCACATCAGGCAGGCGATTTTCATCAGCCCTCGCCCAGCGATCGAGTCTTGTTTTCGTCCCCGGCGCGTTTCTTTTGCGCCGAAGTCTCGATGCGATGGACCAGCTTGCCGAGGAGGCTATTCGGCAGGTAGCAGAAGACATCGCCTTGCCATAGGGCCGGGCCGCAATTCTCGTTGCCGAGCGCCTTCTCGTAGCCCGCCGCATCCATGCAGATCGGAATCTCCGATTCGAGATGCCTAAGCGCCGTTCGCGCCGCTTCGTTCGGATGAGAATGCTTCGAGGCGAGGATGCATTGCTCGAGCTGCGCTTGTTGACGCCCAAGCCCGCCGCCGATCCACCGGTGTATCCCGGCACCGCAGAGACCGCCTGCGATGAGAAGCCCGGCGAGGAGCGCAACGCTCGAGAGAGGTGGGCGCATGTTACTCGCGCCTCTGCGCAGCGGCGGCGTCGCCCGGTGCGGCGTCGCTCGCGCGCAGGAACATGATCTGGAGGGCCGGTACGACCAGCAGGAGCAGTACCGGTCCGATGAACATGCCCCCCACGACCACCGATGCCAGGGGCCGTTGCACCTGGCTGCCGATACCCGTTGAGAGCGCCGAGGGAAGCAGCCCGATACACGCGGCGAGCGAGGTCATCATGAGCGGCCGCATCCGCTGCTCGGCGGCGTGAGTCATCGCTTCGATTGCGGAGCGCCCGCCCGCCATCTTGATCTGATTGTAATAAGTGATGATCAGTATTCCGTTCATGACCGATACGCCGAACAGCGAGATGAACCCGACGACCGAGGACACGCTCAGCGGTTGACCGGAGACGAACAGCGCGATGATCCCGCCGCCCATGGCAAACGGTATGCCGGCGAGGGCCAGCAGGCTGTCGCGCAGCGAATTGAACAGGCCCAGGAGCAGCACCATGATGAGGACAAGACTCAAGGGCACGACGATCTCGAGGCGATGCTTGGCTTGCTGCCATTCGAGGTACTCTCCGGCCCAGACCAGCCGGTAGCCCGTCGGCAAGGTGACATTCTTGGCGATGCGTTCCTGCGCTTCGGCGACGGTACTGCCGAGATCGCGGCCGCGGACACTGAACTTGACCGGAATGAACCGCTGCATGGCTTCATGGTAGATATAGGAAGCACCCGTATCCAAGCTGATGGTCGCGAGCTCGCGCAGCGGAATGTACGACGGTAGGCCGGCGGCGGTCTGGTACCCGACTTTGACATCTCCGACCGCGTCGATGTTGTCGCGGTACTTCGGCGCCAACCGAACCGTCACGTTCCAGGAACGGTCGCCTTCGAGGAGCGAGGTCGCGACCGCTCCGCCCATCGCCGCCTGAATGACGGCATTCACGTCGCCCGTATTGAGGCCGTAGCGGGCCGCTTTCTCGCGGTCGACCGTGATGTTGAGGTTCGGCTGCCCCACGACGTGAAAGGTGCCCACATCCTCCATGCCTCGCACCTGCTTGATCTGGTCGCTGACCTCGCTCGCCAGTTTTTCCAGTTCCTCGAGGTTGTGACCGACGATCTTGACGGAGTTCGCGCCTTTGACGCCCGAAGTGGCCTCTTCGATATTGTCCTGGATGTTCTGCGAGAAATTGAAGGTGAGGCCCGGCACCGCGTCGTTGAACTCCTTGAGCAGCGTCGCAGTCAGCTGGTCTTTGCTCAATCCCGCGGGCCACTGGCTATGAGGTTTCAGGGGCACGAACAACTCGACGTTGGAGAAGGGGGAGGGATCGCTGCCGTTGTCCGGCCGGCCGTGTTGCGAGACCGCGGTGATGATTTCCGGATGGCTCAGCAGAATCTCGCGGATCCTCCTCACTCCCTCGGTGCCCGCCGCCAGGCCCATGGTCGGGGGCATCGACAAGCGGATCCAGTAGTTGCCCTCCTCGAGGGCGGGCAGAAATTCGCTGCCGAGGCGCGTCGCGAGAAACCCCGTCGCCAGCAAGAAGACGGCGCCGATGCCGACGGTGACCCGCCGCCGATCGAGGGCCCAACGAAGCGCCGGGATGTAGACGTTGCGCAACGCCCGCACCACCACCGTCTCGACCTCCTTCACTTGCTCGGGTAGCAGGATTGAGGACAGCACCGGGGTGATCGTGAAGGTCGCGATCACCGCGCCGACCAAGGCGTATCCATAGGTCCTCGCCATGGGACCGAAAATCTGACCCTCGACACCCTGCATGGTGAAGAGCGGCACGAACGCGGCGACGGTGATCGCCACCGAGAACAGCACCGCCCGGTCGACCTGCATGGCGCTGATGTAGATGAGGCGCAGCCGGTCGGTCCAGGTGGAATGCGTGTGAATATCTTGCTTGATGCTCGGATCCGCTCCGAGCTGGCCCTCGGCCAGATCCTCCAAGAGATCTCGCTGCCTGTCTTTGCTCAACTGGAAGTTGCGGAAGATGTTCTCGACGAGAATCACCGCCGAATCGACGATGATGCCGAAGTCGACGGCCCCGATGGACAAGAGATTGGCATCCTCTCCTTGCAGTACCAGGATGATGATGGAGAAGAGCAGGGCGAAGGGGATGTTGACGCCGACGACGATGGCGCTGCGCAAATCGCCGAGGAAGATCCACTGGATGAAGAACACGAGAACGCAGCCGAAGAGCAGATTTTCCAGGACCGTGTGGGTGGTCACGTGGACGAGGCTCATGCGGTTGTAGAAGGGCACCACCTTGACCCCGGGAGGCAAGCTGCTGTCGTGGTTCATCTTGTCGATTTCGGCGATGATTCTCGGGACGACATCCTGGGTATGGAAGGTGCGGCCCATGACCACGATGCATTCGACCACATCGTCATCGTGATCCTTGCCGACCATGCTCAGGCGGGGCACGTTGCCGACATACACCCGGGCGACGTCCTTCACCCGCACCGGCACACCGCCCGATTGGCTCAGGAGAACGTTCTCGATGTCATCGACTTTGTAACCCTTGGTCAAATCGTCGTTGCCGCCGTCGTTGAACAGGCCGACCCCGCGGATGTTGATGGATTGCTGGCCGATGTTGATCTCGCGTCCGCCTACATTGACGTTGGCGTTCCCGAGCGCGGTGATTATCTGGGGGACCGTGACGCCGTAGGTTTGGAGTCTGCTCGGGTCGACCTCGACCTCGAATTCCTTGGTGGGGCCGCCGAAGCTGTTTACTTGCACGACGCCGGGAACCGTCGACAGGCGGCGCAGCACGATGTAGTCCTGAACGGTGCGCAGATTGTCCAGACCGAAATGCGGCGGCGCGACCATTGCGTAACGGACCACCTCGCCGACCAGGCTCGATTGCTGGATCTGCGGCTGCACGTTGTTCGGCAGCGAGACGTTCTGCTGCAGCGAATATTCGATCTGGGTCTGGGCGAAGTAAAAGTCGACGCCGTATTTGAAGGTGACCCGCAGGAAGCTCAAGCCGTAGAACGAGGTGGAGTTGACCGCGGTGATGTACGGTGTCCCGTAGATGCCGACTTCCATCGGAACGGTGTAGTAGCGCTCCATCTCCTCGGCCGACAGGCCGCCTTGCTGCGCGGTAATCTCGACGATAACCGGCGCGGGCTGGGGATATGCCTCGATGTTGAGCATCATGAAGGCGGCTATCCCGCCGCCGAGAAACACCATCAAGCCGAGGAGGACGATCGTGCGGCGCGTGAGCACGAACGCGAGAATCCCTTTCAACATGCTGCGGCTTCCTCAATGGGCACTTTCATCCCCTCGCCTTCAGGAAGTCAGCCGTCCGAGCTGGGTGAGAGCATGTTGTCGAGGAAAACCGCCCCGTCGGTCACGACGAGCTCGCCCGGCTTCAAGCCGTCGAGTATCTGGTCGTAGTCGGCGCCTTGCTGCCCGAGCTTGACCCTGCGCTGAGTGAAATGATGCCGGTCGGTCGTCACCCACACGGTCATCGTGCCGTCGCCTTCGCGCACCACGCTCTCGGGCGGCACCGCCGCCGCGCTCACGGGATCGCCGATGCGGATGACGAAGTTAGCGAGCATTCCGGGCTTGAGCTCGCGTCGTGGATTCTGGATCTCCGAGCGGACGAGGAGCGTATGCAGATTCGGATCCACGCTCGCCCCGACTACCGTGATCTTGCCGTCGTACTGCTGGTTCGGATAAGCCATGGTCGAGATGCCGACCTTTTGTCCGACGTTGACGTACTGCACGTTGCTCTCGGATACGTTGGCCAGCATCCACACCGTCACGACATCGGCGACGATGTAGGGAGCGGGCGCGTTGCCGGGCTGCACCAGGAGTCCCGGTTGCGCCACGCGCGCCGTGATCTGGCCGGTGATCGGACTCGGAACCACGAGGACGGGATCGACGTTGCGACGGGCAACGATTGCATCGATTTCGGCCTCCGATTTGCCGAATACCCGGACCGCATCGCGCCCTGCCTTGAGCGCCCCTTCCGCGGTCTGCTGATCGGAGATCGCTTGCTGCAGATCTTTCTCCGCGATGCCCTGCACCTCGTAGAGCTGCTTGGCGCGCTCCAGCACATGCGTCGTCAGATCCAGAAGACCCGCTGCCGCGATCAAATTGGAGTCCGCTTGAATGAGATCCGGGCTTTCGATCGTGAACAGCGTTTGGCCCTTCTTCACTTGATCGCCGACCTCGGCGTAAGCCCTGATGATCTTTCCCTGATAGGGTGAGAACACCTGGACCGCGAGATTCTCGTTGAAGTCGATGCTGCCGACCGCGGTGCGCTCCTGCGCGAAAGCATGCTCGGCGGCCGAGCCAATCTTGATGCTTTTGAGTTGCGCGTCAGTCAATTCCACCGACGGATCGGGTCCGGGGGCCTTTGCACCGGGCGGCGCATCTGCTTTGGGGTCGGTGGTCGCCGCCCGCGTATCGTCCGCCTTGGCGCTGAAATGCGTCACCCCGATCAGGGTGGCAAGCAGCAGCGCGGCGCCGGCGACGACCGCTCGCCGGCGACCCAGATAAGAGCAATCCCATTTCAAAGTCAAACGCATGTGTCGATGCTCCCAGGAAATTCCGCACGTGGTACCGCAGCTCGCGGTTGCGGCCAGCGAACACAATGGCGAGAACTCGTGCACCAGGCCACTCGGGGTTCTCACAGTACCTGCGGCGTCGAGGGACGAGCAGAATCACCCGATCGTCTTGCGCGACAGACTCCGGGCGCCCGGGCCGGCGTGCGCGCGAGCCCTCGGTTTCAATGGAATCGACCCAGGAGCTTGTCTGAGTATTTCCCGTGGCTGGGACCGTGCTGCGCGATCGACTGCCCGTGCCCTGATCGCAATGATCTGGGTGGCCATTGCCGGCGGCTGCGCGGTCGGACCGCGCTACCACAAACCCGAGGCCCAGGCCAATGCGGGCTACGCGCCAGCGCCCTTGCCCGAGGCGAGTTCGGCCGCACCGGTCCGCGGCGGCGATAGTCAACGTTTCATCGGTGGCCGCGACCTACCGTTCGAGTGGTGGCAGCTGTTCGAGTCACCGGCGCTCAACGGACTGGTCGAGCGGGCGTTCAAGGCCAATCCTACGATCACCGCGGCGCAGGCGGCGCTTGCTCAGGCACAAGAGCTCGTTCGGGCGCAGCGCGGCTTCTTCTTTCCGACCGTTGGCACCAGTTTTCAGGCCGAGCGTGTCAAGGTGGCCGGCAACAACACTCAAAGTTCATCCCTCGGCATCCAGGGCAACGGCAATAACCTCGGCCAACCTCTGCAACCGGCTGTGCCTCTCTACTACCAGTTCTTCACAGCGCAGCTCAGCGTCGGATTCGTGCCCGATGTCTTTGGCGCCAATAGGCGGCAAGTAGAGTCGCTGGCCGCGCAGAGGGACGCACAGCGCTTCGCGCTGGAGGCGACGTACATCACGCTCGCCTCCAATGTCGTCGCTGCCGCCATCCAGGAGGCCTCCGTGCGCGCTCAACTCGAGGCGACCCGGCAGATCATCGCGGCCGATGAAAAATCGCTGGCCGTCCTACGCGATCAATTCCGGCTCGGCTTCGCGATGCGCATCGATGTCGCGGCGCAGGAAGCAGCCCTCGCGCAGGTTGAGACCTTGCTCCCTCCGCTGCAGACGCAGCTCGAGCAGACGCGCGATCTGCTGCGGGCCTTGGTCGGCAACCTGCCCAATCAAGAGCTGTCCCCGACGTTCGAGTTCGATGCGCTGCATCTGCCGGCCGAGATCCCCGTGAGCCTGCCGGCCAAGGTCATCGAGCAGCGTCCCGATGTGCGGGCCGCCGAGGCGCAGCTGCACGCCGCGAACGCCCAGGTCGGGGTCGCGATCGCCGCAATGCTGCCGCAATTCTCGATCACTGGAACAGTCGGCGGCGCCGCGGACCAAATTCCCTGGCTGTTCCGCGGAGGCGGTCCGTTCTGGACGATCGCCGGCGGCGTCACCCAGCCCATATTCGCGGGCGGTACGCTGCTGCACACCAAGCGCGCCGCGGAGGCCGCCTTGAAACAGGCCGCGGCTCAATATCAGAGCACGGTGATCGCGGCCTACCAGAACGTCG
>Ga0182030_10002369_pt1 | contig 39899 bp, 38 predicted proteins | sample 812S3MmetaG_FD_121299 | JGI IMG/M metagenome (GOLD analysis project Ga0182030, IMG submission 121299) | Permafrost microbial communities from Stordalen Mire, Sweden - 812S3M metaG (Illumina Assembly) | ecosystem: Environmental > Terrestrial > Soil > Wetlands > Permafrost | place: Sweden...
CGGATCCATCAACCTGCGCGCCACCCTCCAAGCCCACGCAGCACGCCCCAACGTCGCTCTCCGCCTCCTCTTCTCCCGTGACTTTACTGCCTAATAGCGGCCCAAACCAGAAAGCCCTAGGGGCAGGGCCCCCACAAATTGGTGTTTGCGTCCTCCTTCGGCCCGCGGAGACGCTCCCTCCCCATGATGCGGCGCCTCTTGTACCTGGCTGCCGGCGTCCTTGCGGCCGCAGGCTGCGGGAAGCACGAGACCGCCGTCGAGGAGGGCAACCGAGAGCAGGTCCTTCACATGGGCAACAAGGACGAGCCGGCCGACCTTGATCCCCAGATCAACACCGCGATCTCGACGGGCACAATCCTGCAGGCGCTCTTCCAGGGACTGGTGGAATACAGCAGTGACGGCGAGACCCTGCTGCCGGGGGTGGCCGAACGCTGGGAGGTATCGCGTGACGGGCTGAAGCTCGTGTTCCATTTGCGGGCGGACGCAAGGTGGTCCAACGGGGCACCCCTGACCGCGATGGACTTCCGCGACTCCTTCCTGAGGCTCCTGGATCCCCACGTGGGCTGCGAGAACGCGGGTTACGCGTTCCCGATCACGGGGGCCCGGGACTTCCTGATGGGCCGCAGCGCCGATCCCGAGACAGTCGGGATAAGGGCCCCGGACGTCCGCACCCTCGTGATCCGGCTCGACCATCCCGCGGCGTACCTCCTGAAGCTCCTGTCGAGGGACCCGTTCTATCCCGTCTACATGCCGTCCCTTGACGCCAACGGTGGACGCCGCCAGCGAGGCGGACCATGGACCCGACCGGGCGCGCTCGTCAGCAACGGCCCCTTCAGGCTCCTGGAATGGCGGCCCAACGTCTACGTGCGCGTCGGGGCGAACCCGCACTTCTGGGACGCCGGCCGCATGAGGCTTCGCGAGGTCCGGTTCTATCCCACCGACGACGAGGGGGCCGAGGAGCGGGCCTTCCGGACGGGCCAGCTGCACCTCACGTACCGGCTGCCGAAGGCAAAGGTTCCCGCCTACGCGGCGGAGCACCCCGGCGAGCTTCACGTCCTCCAGAGCCTGCGGAGCAATTTCCTGACCTTCAACGTCTCCCGCGCCCCCTTCACCAACAGCCTCGTGCGCCGGGCCTTATCGCTGGCGATCGACCGCCAGCGGCTCGTCAGCGCCGTTCTCGGACGGCTGGGCACACCGGCCTTTTCTCTCGTGCGGCCTGGAACCGGGGGGTTCCATCCGCCGGCCGTATTCGCATTCGACCCCGCGGGCGCCGCGAGCCTCCTGGCCGAGGCGGGATACCCGGGGGGAAAGGGCCTGCCGCCGGTCGAGCTCACGCTCAACGGCAACACGGGAACCACCCTTGAGGTGGCCGAGGTGATCCAGCGAATGTGGGCCGAGAACCTCGGCGTCCGCGCCGCCGTGCGCCCCGTCGAGTTCAAGGCCTACCTCAACATCGAGCGGGAGAGGCAGTTTCAGGTGCTGCTTGAGGGGTACTCTTACATTCCTGATCCGCGCGACATGCTCGAGGGAGTGGTGACTGGGGACCCCAACAACGACTCCGGCTCGAGCGACGCGCAGTTCGACCGGGTGTTTGCGGCCGCCGACCAGACGGCGGACGAGAACCGCCGCAGCGCGGCCTTTGCGGAGCTCGAGGCCATCAACGCCCGCGAGGCCTATTTCGCGCCGGTCTTCTACACGAACCAGGGGCTCCTCATCGGCCCGAGCGTTCGCGGCTGGCGTGACAACGGAATATCCGTCATAGATTGGCGCGAGCTCCACCTGGAGCCGTAGGAACCCCATGCGCTCTCTTCGCAGCTTTGCCGCGGCCGCGGCCCTCCTTGGCGTCCTGACGGCGGCCCGCGCGGCCGACGGCAGGCAGGCCGTCAGCCTCGACCGGGGCTGGAGGTTCCTCGCCGGGGACGCGGGGGGCGCCCAGGCGGCGGGATTCGACGACCACGCGTGGCAGCCGGTGGACCTTCCCCACACCTGGAACGCGCTGGACGGCCAGGACGGGGGCGACGACTACCGCCGGGGCGCCGGCTGGTACCGGCGGCACCTGGCGCTCGATGGATCGTTCGCGGGCCGCAGACTCTACCTGCAGTTCGACGGGGCGAGCCTGATGGCCGATGTCTACGTGAACGGCGTCCGGCTCGGCAGCCACAAGGGCGGCTTCGCGCGGTTTCGGTTTGACGCGACCGGCATCCTGCACTCGGGGGCGGATAACCTGATCGCGGTGCGGGTGGACAACGGGAAGCTCGGCATCCCTCCGACCGCGGCGGACTTCACGATCTTCGGAGGGCTCTACCGCGACGTCTCGCTGCTTGCGACCGATCCGGTCCAGGTCTCGGCGATGGACATGGGATCGGCGGGCGTCTTCGTGGAGGAGGGGGCCGTGAGCGCGGAGTCGGCGAGCATCATTGTCCGCGCCGAGGTCGAGAACCACACCCCGATGCCGCGGGAGGTGGACATGCAGGTGACCGTTGCCGACGCGACGGGGACCGTGGTGGCCGGCGCGGACTCAACCTTCAGGGTGCGCCTGGAGCCCAACGGCGCGAACGAGGTGGCCAAGCCGCTGGTCATCGGCCGGCCGCATTTCTGGGCCGCCCGCGCCGCCCCGTACCTCTACACGGTCCGGGTCGAGCTCCGGCCGGTCCCGGGGAACGGGGCGAAGGGAGGCCTGTCCGACGCCGTCGAGCAGCCGCTGGGGCTGCGATCCTTCACGGTCGACCCCGACCGCGGCTTCATCCTGAACGGGAGGTACCTGGACCTCTACGGGTTCAACCGGCACCAGGACTGGCCGGACCAGGGATGGGCGATCTCGGAAGCCGAGGAGGCCGAGGACTTTGCGATCATGATGGATTCGGGCGCGACGGCGGTGCGCGTGTCGCACTACCAGCAGTCCGACTCATGGTACGACCGCTGCGACCGGGCAGGCCTCGTGGCCTGGGCCGAGATCCCCTCGTGGGGGCAGGGCCTGGCGACCCCGGAATACCTTGAGAGCGCCAAGCAGCAGCTGCGCGAGCTCATCCGGCAGAACTTCAACCATCCTTCCATCTGCTTCTGGGGCGTGGGCAACGAGACCTCGGGGCCCGCCGCCGATTCCGTGATCGAGGCCCTGACCGAGGTGGTGCGCGAGGAGGACCCGTCGCGGCTGTCCACGTACGCGTCGAACCACGACAACGCGGACCCAAAGAACTGGCACACGGACGTCGTGGCCTTCAACCGCTACTTTGGCTGGTACGGCGGGCGACTCTCCGAATTCGCACCCTGGCTCGACAAGACCCGCGCGGACTACCCCCGTGCGCGGTTCGGGATGAGCGAATTCGGGGCGGGGGCGAGCATCTACCAGCACGAGGAGAACCCCGCACGGCCCGCGGCCCGCGGCCCGCTCCATCCTGAGGAGTACCAGAATCTCTTCCACGAGGCCTACTGGGCCGCGCTCAAGGGCCGGCCGTACGTCTGGGCGAAGTTCATCTGGTGCCTCCACGACTTCGCGTCGGACGGGCGCAACGAGGGCGACCACCCCGGGCGCAATGACAAGGGCCTGGTGACCTACGACCGGAAGGTGATGAAGGACGCGTTCTACTTCTACAAGGCCAACTGGAGCGCCGCGCCCGTGCTCCACATCGCAAGCCGCCGGTTCACCGAGAGGGCCGAGCCGGTCACCGAGATCAAGGTGTACTCGAACGCCCCGGAGGTCACGCTTGAGCTGAACGGCCGGTCGCTCGGCGCGGAGGCCGACCCGAAGGGCGACCGGGTGTTCCGCTGGCCGGCCGTCACGCTCGCGAAGGGCCAGAACCGGGTGACGGCGACGGCTCATTTTGGCGCTTCGGAAGCGACCGATTCGTGCGTCTGGACGCTGAGCACGCGCTAATCGCTGGCGTCAGAGAAAACCTTCTTGCGCGGCCTTTGCGGCACGGTACGCTGGCACGGTTTTTGCCCGAATTCTACCATGGTTTCAGCCAACACCGACCTGACCTACAACAGCAAGATAGAGGGCGACGTCATCGTCTCCCGGGCTGATGCGGTGATCAACTGGATCCGCAGCAGCTCGATGTGGCCGATGCCCATGGGCCTGGCGTGCTGCGCGATCGAGCTGATGGCGGTCGCGGCGAGCCGCTTTGACATCGCCCGGTTCGGCGCGGAGGTGATGCGTTTCTCCCCCAAGCAGTCGGACGTGATGATCGTCTCGGGCACGGTGACCTACAAGATGTCGTCGGCGGTCCGAAGGATCTACGACCAGATGGCCGAGCCGAAGTGGGTGATCGCGATGGGGGCCTGCGCGAGCACCGGGGGGATGTACCGGAGCTACGCCGTCCTTCAGGGGGTCGACCGGATCCTCCCCGTGGACGTCTACGTGAGCGGATGCCCGCCCCGGCCGGAGGCGCTCCTGGACGCGCTTGTCAAACTGCAGGAGAAGGTGAAGCGGGAGCCGTCCGCGAGCAAACTCCTTTCAGCCTGATGTCCGCAGCCTTAGACGCCGTCCGAGCGCTGAAGGCTAGGTGGCCGGGCGCGACTGATCGCGCGACCCTCGACCACCCCGCAGTCAACGTGCCGGCGTCCGACCTCTTGGCGGTCTTAAGGTCGCTCAAGGAGGAGCACGGGTTCGACGTGCTCGAGGACGTCTCGGGCGTGGACTGGGGCGTCGGCTCCTCGCCGCGCTTCACGGTGGTGTACCACGTGCTGTCCACGACGGGCCACGACTATGTCCGCGTCGCCGCCGACTGCGCCGACGCCGGGGCCCCCGAGGTCCCGAGCGCCGCGGCCCTGTGGCCCGGGGCCGACTGGCACGAGCGCGAGGCCTATGACATGTACGGCATCCGCTTCACCGGCCACCCCGACCTGCGCCGGATCCTCATGTGGGACGGGTACCCGCACTTCCCCCTGCGCAAGGACTTCCCGCTCTCCGGGGTCCCGACGGAGCTGCCCGATGCGGAGGTGGTTGCCGAGACCAAGACGGGCGCCATCGCCGCCCCCATGGCCGGCGGGCCGTTCGTGGCCTCGCCGGGCGGGATCAACATGACCGAGGCCGAGCCGCGCGCCAAGGATGAGAGCTGGACCGAGCGCCATCCGAAGCCGGGGACCTGAACCCCTTAGCCCCCAATGGCCGTCGAGCACACGATTCCCGACACAGCCGCGAAGCACGCGCAGGGCGCGTTCGAGACGGAGAGGATGTCCATCTCGATGGGACCGTCCCACCCGTCGACCCACGGCGTCCTGCGGCTTCAGCTGGAGCTCGACGGGGAGGTCGTGACCAAGGCCGACCCGGTCATCGGCTACCTGCACCGCGGCGACGAGAAGATCGCCGAGAACATGACCTACAACCAGTTCGTGCCCTACACGGACCGGCTGGACTACCTCGCCCCGCTGGCGAACAACATGGCCTACGCGATCGCGGTCGAGCGGCTCGCGAAGCTCGAGGTCCCGCCGCGCTGCCAGGCGATCCGCGTGATCACGGCGGAGATGGCGCGGATATCGTCCCACCTGATGGGGCTCGGCGCCTTCGGGATCGATGTCGGGGCGTGGACGGTGTTCCTCTACTCGTTCACGGAGCGCGAGAAGCTCTACAAGCTCTTCGAGGAGCTGACCGGGGCCCGGTTCACGACCAGCTACACGCGCATCGGCGGCGTCGCCCGCGACGTGCCCCCCGGCTGGACGGACCGGGTGCTCGCCTTCTGCGACCAGTTCCTGCCCCAGCTCGAGGAGATCCTGAGCCTCCTGACGAGGAACAAGATCTTCACCGACCGGACGGCGGGCGTCGGGGTCATCTCCCGGGAGGACGCGATCGCCTACGGTCTCACGGGCCCGAACCTGCGCGGAAGCGGCGTCCCGCTCGACCTGCGCAAGGACAGGCCGTACAGCGGCTACGAGCAGTACGAGTTCGACGTCCCCGTCGGCTCGAGGGGCGACGCCTACGACCGGTACCTGGTCCGCGCCGAGGAGATGAGGCAGTCGGTGCGCATCATCCGCCAGGCGATCGCCGGGCTGCCGGCGGGCAAGTGGTACGCCGAGGACGCCCGGCGCATCTTCGCCCCCCCGAAGGACAAGGTGCTCACGTCCATGGAGGAGCTGATCCAGGACTTCATGCTCGTCACGGAGGGGCCGCAGATGCCCGCGGGCGAGGTCTACTTCGAGGCCGAGAACCCCAAGGGGGCCCTCGGGTTCTACGTCGTCTCGAAGGGCGGCGGGGTCCCGTGGAGGCTCAAGATCCGCTCCCCCTCGTTCTGCAACCTCTCGATCCTGCCCAGGGTCTGCGTCGGCGCCATGGTGTCCGACGTCGTGGCGATCCTGGGCTCGTTCGACTTCGTGATGGGCGAGTGCGACCGATGATGAACCTCAAGCCCGAAACCCTCAGCAGGATCGACGAGGCCGTCGCGCACTACCCGGTCAAGCGCAGCGCCGTGCTGCCCGTCATGCACCTTGTCCAGGAGGACCAGGGGCTCATCTCCGACGAGGCGATCGAGTGGATCGCCGCAAAGCTGGGGCTCCAGCCGATCAACGTCTACGAGCTCGTCTCGTTCTACCCGATGTTCCGGCGCAAGCCGATCGGGCGCAGGCACATCAAGGTCTGCCGGACCCTCTCCTGCGCGATCATGGGGGGCTACCGGACCTGCGCGGAGTTCCAGCGGCAGTTCGGCACCAAGCTGGGCGAGGTCTCGCCGGACGGCGCGGTGACGATCGAGTTCGTCGAGTGCCTGGCGAGCTGCGGCACTGCGCCCGTCGTCATGATCGACGAGGAGCTCCACGAGAAGGTGGACCCGGCGAAGGCGCGCGCGCTTTCCGAGAAGATCAAGGCCGAGGCGGGAGCCCCCGCCGGAAAACCCTAGAGCGAACGCCCATGCCCGCGCCCGAACAATACCGGATGATCTTCAGGCACATCGACGAGCCCGGGTACTCGAACGACCTCGCGTGCTACGTGCGCAACGGCGGCTACGAGGTGCTCAGGAGGGCCGTGAAGCGCAGGCCCGAGGAGCTGGTCGACGAGGTGAAGCGGTCGGGGCTCCTTGGCCGGGGCGGCGCCGGCTTCCCCTGCGGGGTCAAGTGGACGCTGCTCGACAGGAGGAGCGGCAAGCCCGTCTACCTGATCGTGAACGCGGACGAGTCCGAGCCGGGGACGTTCAAGGACCGCTACATCATCCACCAGGACCCGCACCAGCTGATCGAGGGGATCATGATCACCTGCTTCGCGAACAAGGTGGAGCGCGCCTTCATCTACATTCGGGGCGAGTTCCCGCAGGGGGCCAGGATCCTCGAGAAGGCGATCGCGGAGGCGCGGGCCGCCAACTTCGCGGGCCCCGACATCCTCGGCACCGGCTACGGCTGCGAGATCTACGTCCACCGCGGGGCGGGCGCCTACATCTGCGGCGAGGAGACCGGGCTCATCGAGTCCCTCGAGGGCAAGCGCCCCTATCCGCGCATCAAGCCGCCGTACTATCCGGCGGTCCTCGGCCTCTACCAGTGCCCGACGATCGTGAACAACGTCGAGACGCTCTGCCACGTGAAGCACATTGCGGACATGGGCGGCGAGGCCTTCTCTAAGATCGGAACCCTCAACAACACGGGCACGCGGATCTACTGTGTCTCGGGCCACGTCCAGCGCCCGGGCTACTACGAGTTCGCGCTGGGCAAGATCACGCTGGGCCAGCTCCTCTACGAGGTGTGCGGCGGGCCGCTGCCCGGCCGCAAATTCAAGGCGGTCATCCCGGGCGGCTCGTCGGCGAAGGTGCTCCGGTTCGGGGAGCGCTTCAGGGGCAAGCGCAAGGTCGGCGTCGAGATGGTCGAGTACGACTGGGGCGTCGAGGACATACCCCTGGATTTCGCTTCGCTGGCCACGGCGGGCTCGATGGGCGGCTCGGGCGGCGTGATCGTGATGGACGACTCCGTCAGCATGGTCGAGGCGCTCGGCAACATCAACGCGTTCTACGCCCACGAGAGCTGCGGGCAGTGCACGCCCTGCCGCGAGGGCTCGCTCTGGATGAAGAAGATCACCGCCCGCATGGTCCACGGGGAGGCGAGGGCGGAGGACGGGGCGCTCCTGAAGAGCGTGGCCGACCAGATCGCCGGACGCACGATCTGCGCCTTCGGCGAGGCCTGCGCCTGGCCGACCCAGAGCTTCGTCGCCAAGTTCGGCGACGAGTTCAAGGCGTACGCGCAGGCCAAGAAGGAAACCGGGGCCAGGGAGGCGCCCGAGCTCGTCTGAGGCCGCCCCGCGGCAAGGACCCCTTTCAAGGACCCGACCGATGATTCAACCCGCCACATCCGACCTGATCACCGTCACCATCGACGGGAGGGAGGTCTCCGTCCCGAAGGGCACCAACATGATCGAGGCCGCGCGCCGGGTTGGCGTCGACGTGCCGCACTACTGCTACCATTCCAAGCTGTCGGTCGTCGGCAATTGCCGGATGTGCCTGGTGGAGACGGGCATGCCGGCCGTGGATCCCGCGACCAAGGCGCCGGTCATCGACCCGGCAACCGGCAAGCAGCGGGTCAACTGGGGGCCGCGCCCGGCGATCGCCTGCGCGACGAACGCGATGCCGGGGCTCCACGTCCGTACGACGAGCCCGCTCGTGAAGGACTGCCGCGAGGGCGTGATGGAGTTCCTCCTGGTCAACCACCCGCTCGACTGCCCGATCTGCGACCAGGCGGGCGAGTGCAAGCTCCAGGAGCAGTCGGCGGGCTACGGCCGGGGATACTCGCGCTACATCGAGCAGAAGAACGTGAAGCCGAAGCGGACGCTCCTCGGCCCCAGGGTCATGCTGGACGACGAGCGCTGCATCCTGTGCTCGCGCTGCATCCGCTTCTGCAAGGAGATCGCCAAGGACGACGTCCTCGGGTTCACGGACCGGGGCAGCTACACGACGCTCACGTGCTACCCCGGCCGCAGGCTCGAGGGCAACTACTCGCTCAACACCGTGGACATCTGCCCGGTCGGGGCGCTCACGAGCACGGACTTCCGGTTCAAGATGCGGGTCTGGTTCCTGAAGCAGACCCCCAGCATCGACGCCGAATCGAGCGCGGGCGCTAACACGCTCTTGTGGTCGCGGGAGGGGGTCGTCTACCGGATCACCCCGCGCCAGAACGATGCGGTGAACGACACCTGGATGGCCGACAGCGGCCGGGCCCTCTACAAGGCGATCCGCGGCGACGGCCGCCTCGATTGCGCCCGCGTGAACGGGGCCGAGAGCGCCCTCGACTTGGCGGTGAAGGCGGCGGCTGAGCTCCTCTTAAGGGGGGGGGCCGCGGTGGTCGGGTCGGGAAGGAGCTCGGTGGAGGAGCAGTTCCTGACGAGGAAGCTCGCCGTGGCGCTCAAGGCGAAGGCGTGGCTTGTCTCCCGGGTGGGCGAGGGCGACCGGATCCTGGTGTCCGCCGACAGGAACCCGAACGTGAGGGGCGCGCTCGTCACCGGGCTCGTCGACGCCCTGCCGTCGGGAAGACTCGACGCCCTGGGGGCGTTAATCGACTCGGGGAGCGTGACCTCGGTCGTCTCGATGGGCGAGGACCTGGCCGCGGCCGGCCTGAGCGCGGCGCAGCTGGCGAGGGTGTCCGTCATCTACCTCGGGACCCACGCCAACGCGACCAGCGCGGCCGCGAAGGTCGTGATCTCGACCCTGACCGTGTTCGAGAAGCACGGGACGTTCATCAACCAGCAGTTCCGGATCCAGCGTTTCGCCCGGGCGGTGCCGGGCCCGGCGGGCGCCACGGACGACCTGGTCGCCCTCTCAAGGCTTCTCGGCGCCGTGGGCCGACCCATCGCCACGGCGGACGTCGGCGCGCTCTGGACGGCGATCGCCTCCGAGGTGCCTGCGCTCGCAATGATGAGCTACGGCAACATCCCGGACACGGGGCTCCAGGTCGACGGGACGCCATGGGCCGGCCTTCCGTTTGCCGAGGGGCCGGGGCTGCACTACAGCCCGGCGGCGCCCGCGGGAAAGGAGGCTTCCCGTGGCTGACTTCTTCTTCGGGCTCCCGGTGGTCGTCCAGGCCGTGGTCAAGGGCCTCGCGGTCATCCTGTTCATCTTCCCGGTCGCGGCGGCGTGCTCGATGGCGGAGCGGAAGGTCTCGGCCTGGATCCAGCGCAGGCCCGGACCGAACCGGTCGATCCCCCCCTTCCTGGTCGGGATCCCTGGCACGCGGTTCCTGCAGCGCCTGGGCCTGTGGCAGCTGATGGCGGACGGCGGGAAGTTCGTGTTCAAGGAGGAGCCGCTCCCGGACCACGTCCACCGGGTCTACTACACCCTGGCGCCCGTCATCGCGATGGTCCCCGCGTTCACGACCGTCACGGTGGTCCCGTTCGGCGCCTACCTCGATCCGCACGGCGGGGTGGTCCCGCTCGTGCTGGCGAACGTGGACATCGGGATCCTGGCCGTGTTCGCGGTGGCGTCGCTGGGCATCTATTCGCTGATCCTCGCGGGATGGGCCTCGAACTCCAAGTACCCGTTCCTCGGCGGCGTCCGCGCCTCGGCGCAGTTGATCTCCTACGAGCTCTCGATGACGCTGTCCGTGCTTCCGGTGTTCCTCTGGGTGAACGAGCCCGGATCCAGCGGCTCGCTCAGCCTCGCGCGCGTGGTGGCGTTCCAGAGTGGGACCTCGGGCTGGGGCGGCGCGTGGTTCCTCTTCACGATGCCGGTCTCGGCGCTCATCTTTGCCGTCGCGCTCTTCGCGGAGACCAACCGCCAGCCCTTTGACATGCCCGAGTCCGAGGCGGACCTGGTGGGGGGGTTCCACACGGAGTACGGCGCGTTCAAGTGGTCGCTCTTCTTCGTCGCGGAGTACGCCAACATGATCGTCGGCTCCGCCGTCTTCTCGCTCCTGTTCCTCGGCGGCTGGAACCTCCTGCCGTGGCTGCCGCTGGCCACCCTCATGGAGGGGCTCCACCACGTGACCGGCTGGGCGTTCTGGCTCCACCCGCTCGCGGTGGGCCTCGTCTCAATCGCCATCTTCGTCGCGAAGGTCCTTGCGACCATCTTCGTGTTCATGTGGGTGCGCTGGACGGTTCCGCGCTTCCGCTACGACCAGGTGATGAGGATCGGCTGGCAGAAGCTGCTTCCCCTTTCCATCGCCAACCTTATTGCTTACGCGGTAGGGATTTACTTCCTGCAGGGATAAACCACGCGCCATGGCCGTCATCCAAGTCCAACGAAAGACCCTGACCCTGGTGGAACGCGCCTACCTGCCGCAGATCTTCGGCGGGATGCTGACGACGATTAAGCACTTTCTGCGCCCCGCCGAGACGATGGAGTATCCGGAGGAGCGGCCCGCGATCCCTCCCGGATACCGGGGGGTGCCGACGCTCGTCATGGATCCGCACGGGCGCGAGAAGTGCGTGTCGTGCCAGCTCTGCGAATTCGTGTGCCCGCCGAAGGCGATACGCATCGTCCCGGGCTCGGTCGCCGCGGGGGCGGGAGTCGACCACGTCGAGAAGGCCCCGCAGGCCTTCGACATCGACATGCTCCGCTGCATTTACTGCGGCCTCTGCGAGGAGGTCTGCCCGGAGGAGGCGATCGTCCTGCAGACGCAGTACTCGACATCGGGCTACAGCCGCGCGGAATTGGTGAACCACAAGGACCGCCTCTACGAGCTCGGCGGCACGCTCCCCGACAAGCACTTCAAATGGGACGTGAAGAAGGCCGCCGAGGAGCGCGCCGGGGGGCGCCACTGAGGGACCCACCGATGGAGCAGCTCGCCTTCACAGCCCTCTCGGTCCTCACGCTCGCCTGCGCCCTGGGCGTCGTGCTGAGCAAGAACGCGGTCAACGGGGCGATGTGCCTGCTCCTGTGCCTGGCGGGGATCGCGGGCCTCTTCGTGCAGCTGCACGCCTACCTCCTGGCGTTCGTCCTGATCCTCGTCTACGCGGGCGCGGTCGTCGCGCTCTTCCTCTTCATCATCATGCTGCTCGACATGCAGGGCGGCCAGCCCTGGCGGCCCCGGGTCGCGAGCCTGGTGGCGGGGGTCGTCGCCGCGGCGCTCCTCATCACGGGCCTGGACCTGCTCGCCGTGCGCGGCAGGATCGCCGACGCGGCGCCCGTGGGCCATTCGGTCGGGTCGTCGCTCAAACTCTACGCCTACCAGCTCTTCACGACCTACCTGCTGCCGGTGCAGGTGATGGGCTTTCTTCTGCTGGTCGCTATGCTCGGGGTGGTCGTCCTGAGCCGGCGCATGGCGGAGCCGGAGGATCCCCGATGACGCCCCACCTCGAGGCCTACCTGATGCTGAGCGCCGCGCTCTTCGCCGTGGGGTTCCTCGGCGTGCTCATCCGCCGCAACACCCTGGTCATCTACATGTGCCTAGAGCTCATGCTGGTGGCGGCGACGCTGGCGCTTGTCGCGTTCTCGCGGTTCAACGGCACGGAGGACGGCGACGTGTTCGTGTTCTTCATCCTGACCGTGGCGGCGGCCGAGGTGGCCGTGGGCCTGGCGATCATCGTCGCGCTCTTCCGCGCGCGCCAGACGGTCCAGGTGGACGAGCTCAACTCCCTGAAGCACTGATTCGCAGCCGATGACACCCCTTCACACCGCACTGCTTGTTCTCCTGGCGCCGCTCGGCTCGGCCGCGCTGATCACGCTTTTCCTGGGAAGGAGGCCGGCCCTTGCGTCGGCGGTGTCGGTCGCAGCGGCCGCGCTCGTGGCCGCCGGCGCACTCTGGCTCGCTCTCGGAGGCGCGCGCTTCGCCGATTCCCTGGAGTGGCTGCGCTTCGGCTCCTTCTCCGTCCGCATCGGGTTCAAGGTTGACGACCTTGCGGCGCTCATGCTCAGCGTCGTCGGGGTTGTCGGGCTCTGCGTGCACGTGTTCTCGCTCGGCTACATGCGCGACGACTCCGCCAGGTCGCGCTACTACGGGGGCCTCTCGATCTTCATGTTCTCGATGACCGGGATCGTCCTCGCGGACAACCTATTCATGATGTTCATCTTCTGGGAGCTTGTCGGCTTCAGCTCCTACTTCCTCATCGGCCACTGGAACGCGAAGGCGTCCGCGGCGGACGCCGCGAAGAAGGCCTTCATCGTGAACCGGGTGGGGGACTTCGGCTTGCTGCTGGGGATCATCCTGTGCTACTGGACGAACGGGACCGTGAGCCTCTCGGCCCTCGGGGAGGGCCACGGCCTCGCGCACGTGGCCTACAGCAGGCTGATCCCGCTGCTCCTCTTCTGCGGCGCGGTCGGCAAGTCGGCGCAGTTGCCCCTCCAGGTGTGGCTGCCCGACGCGATGGAGGGGCCGACCCCGGTCTCGGCGCTGATCCACGCGGCGACGATGGTGGCCGCGGGCGTCTACATGCTGTGCCGCATCAACGTCCTGATGGTCCCGCAGGCGGCGGAGGTCATCGCATGGGTGGGGACGCTCACCGCGCTCTACGCGGCCCTCTGCGCCGTCACGCAGCGCGACATCAAGAAGGTGCTCGCCTACTCAACGATCTCGCAGCTCGGCTACATGGTCGCGGCGTTCGGCCTGGGCTCGGTCGGGGCGGCCATGTTCCACCTGACGACCCACGCCTTCTTCAAGGCGCTCCTGTTCCTCGGGTCCGGCTCCGTGATCGTCGCCTGCCACCACGAGCAGGACATCTTCAGGATGGGCGGCCTTAAGGCCAGGATGCCGCTCACGTTCTGGGCGTTCACGGTCGGCGTCGCCGCGATCGCCGGCGTCCCGTTCCTGTCGGGTTTCTTCTCGAAGGACGCCATCCTGGCGCTCGCGTACGACAACAACCCGGCGGTCTTTGCGGTGCTCGCGCTGACCGCGGTATTGACCGCCTTCTACATGCTGCGCCTCTGGAAGATCGTCTTCCTCGGGGCGCCGAGGAGCGAGCCCGTGGAGCATGCGCACGAGGGCGGGATCTCGCTGACGTCGCCGCTCGTCCTGCTCGCGGCCCTCTCGGCGGTCGGCGGGTACCGGGGCCTCTATCCGAGGGCGTTCGACGGCGTGCTCTCGCAGGTTCCCGAGGCGTCCGGCACGGCCTTCGCGGCCGTCCTCGCCACGAGCGTGGCCGTGCTGGTGGTCGGCGCGGGCGCCGCGCTCGCGTTCTACAGGACGGACGGAGCCGACGCGCTCGACCAGAGGTTCCCGGCGGTCTTCGGGTTCCTGACGTCGCTTCGGGCGTCGTTCGACCTGGCCTACGACTACTACGTCGCGAAGGTCCAGCAGCGCGCGGCGATGGTCCTCAACTTCCTGGACCTCGTCGGGCTCGCCGGCGCCGTGGTCCGGGGGCTCGCCGGCGTCACGGAGGTCGCGGGCTTCGGCGCCCGCTCGCTGCACACGGGCCGCCTCAGCAACTACGTCTACTGGTTCCTGGGCGGCGTTGTGATCCTCTGGGCCTTCGCCGCCGGGGTCCTCTGAAACATGCGATGAGCAACCTCTCCCTCGATCCCCTCCTGCTAGCGGTCGCCGCGCCGCTGTCCCTCGCGGTCGCGATCGTGCTCGGCCTGCCGAAACGATGGGTCATGAAGCTCGCCTATGCGGGATTCGCGGTCCCCGCGCTCACGGCCCTCTGGGCGTGGTGGAGCTTCGGGGACGCGGCGAAGGAGTCCCACGGTTACGCGTTCCTGTCGAGCTACTCGACCGGCCTCGACGGCTTCGGCATCGGGCTGAAGCTCGGGCTCAACGGGATCTCGCTGCCGCTCTTCGTGCTCGCGGGCATTGTGGGCCTCGCGGCGGGGCTCTACGCGATCCAGTCGGGCGCGGAGCGGATGAAGACCTACCTTGCGCTCCTGCTGGTCATGCAGGCGGGCCTCATGGGGATGTTCGCGAGCGTGGACGTCGCCTTCTTCTACCTGTTCCACGAGATGGCGCTCATCCCGACCTTCATCATGGTCGGCATCTGGGGCGGGCGCGACCGCAGCTACGCGGCGATGACGATGACGATCTACCTGACGCTCGGCGCGATGCTTTCGCTCCTGGGGCTGATCGCCATCTACGCGAAGAGCGGCGCGAGCAGCTTCGACCTGATGGCGCTTCGCGACACGCTGGCGTCAAGCCCGCTCGGCGAGGTCACGCAGAAGCACATCTACGGGCTCCTGCTGTTTGGCTTCGGGATCCTCGTCTCGCTCTGGCCGTTCCATTCGTGGGCGCCCCTGGGATACGGGGCCGCGCCGAGCTCGGCGGCCATGCTGCACGCGGGCGTCCTCAAGAAGTTCGGCCTCTACGGCCTGGTGCAGATCGCTCTGCCGATCCTGCCGCTCGGCGCCCTGCACTGGAGCCACGGCCTGGCGGTCCTTGCGGCCGTGGGCAACGTGGTCGTGATCGGGCTCGTCACCATGGCCCAGCGGGACCTGAAGCAGATGGTCGGCTACAGTTCCGTCATGCACATGGGCTACGCCTTCCTCGGGATCGCCGCCGGATCGGTGCTCGGCGCGGGCGGCGTCGTGATGCTCATGGTGGGCCACGGGCTCTCGGTCGCCCTCCTCTTCCTGCTCTCGACCAGCATCCACCGCCGGGTGCACACGTTTGACATGGACCAGATGGGCGGTCTCGCGCCGAGGGCCCCGGTGCTCGCGGCCCTGTTCCTCGTCGCGACGTTTGCCAGCATCGGCCTTCCGGGGTTCGCCAACTTCTGGGGCGAGCTGCCGATCTTCTTCGCGCTATGGAGCTTCTCGCACGCGCTCACCGTGGTCGCGCTCACGGGCACCGTCATCTCGGCGGTGTACGGCCTGCGCGCCGTGGCCAAGGTCTTCTTCGGGCGCCCGTCGGCGTCGTTCACGCGGCTGTGCGCGACCCAGCCGCCCCCCGACATCGGATGGAGCGAGAAGCTTCCGGCCCTGGTCCTGGTCGCGGCGATGGTCTTCATCGGGCTGTGGCCCCGGTCGCTGTCCACAGGTATCGACCGGGCGCTCGCGGGCGAGCCCGCCGCCGTCGTGGCCAACCGATAACGCGAAAGGCGCCGCCGCACCATGGACTTCCCCTCCCTCCGAGAACTCGCCGCAGGAAACCCCTGGCCGGCCATCTGGCCCGAGCTCTCCCTCGGCTGCCTCGCCCTCCTGCTGCTCGTCCTGGAGACCGTCCTTCCGCGGGCGGCGCGCAAGGGGATCCCCGCCGTGTCGATCCTGGGCCAGCTGGGCATCCTCGCCGTGCTCCTGGCCAACTTCGACACCGCCTACCGGGAGACCTTCAACGGGCTCCTGATGCAGTCGCCCTCGGGGCAGGTGATGCGGGTGTTCTTCCTGGTCTCGTCGATCTTCGTCTCGATCCTGGCGCGCGCGAGCCTGCCCGGCCGGGGCGTGCCCCGCGTGGAGTTCCACCACATCGTCCTCGTCGTCGCGGCGGCCATGATGCTGCTCGTCCAGAGCCGGAACTTCATCATGCTCTTTGTGGCGCTCGAGACGGTGACGGTGGGCCTGTACATCCTCGTGAGCTACACCCGTTCGAACCCGAGGACGCTCGAGGCGGGGCTCAAGTACCTGGTGATGGGCGCCCTCAGCTCGGCCCTCCTGCTTTTCGGGATCGTCCTATTGTACGGCGTCGCCGGCAGCCCCGGGCTGGCGGGCAGGACGGGCGAGGCGATGCAGTTTGTCGGGCTCTCCCAGTTCCTCGGGGCCAACCCGCACAACTTCGTGGCCGCGGCCGGCATCGTGCTCGTCCTCTCGGGCCTCGCGTTCAAGATAGGCGCCTTCCCGTTCCAGATCTGGGTTCCGGACGTGTACCAGGGCGCCCCGACGCCGGTCACCGCGCTCCTCGCGGTCGCCTCCAAGGCCGCGGGCTTCGTCGTCCTGCTGGTGTTGGTCACCGAGGTGTTCGCGGCCTACGAATGGCTGGTCGGCCCGGTGCTCACGTTCATGGCGGCCGCCACGATCCTCTTCGGGAACCTGGCGGCCCTAAAGCAGAACAACGTGAAGCGCCTGATCGGTTTGTCGGGCGTCTCCCACGCGGGCTTCATCCTGCTCGCCGTGGCCTCCGTCGGCCAGGGGCCGAGAGCCGTGGGCGCGGTGTACTTCTACCTCATCGCATACCTCATCGCCTCGTTCGCGGTGTTCGGCGTGATGACGATCCTCTCAGGCCCCGACGACACGACCCAGGAGCTGAGCGACTACTGCGGCCTCGCCAAGGAGAGCCCGTTTCTGGGAGGCGTGCTGGCCTGCGGCCTCGGCTCGCTCGCGGGCATCCCGCCGCTCGCCGGGTTCGCCGCGAAGCTCTTCGTATTCGTCGCCGCGTTCAGGGCGGGCCATTTCGGGCTGCTGGCGGTCGCGATCGCCGGCGTGGTGATCTCGATCTACTACTACTTCGGCTGGATCCGCGCTGCCTACTTCAACGACGAAGCCCCGATCTCCCCCGAAATCGCGCAGCGGGCGCGCACGGGAGGCGGCAGGGTGCTTCGCATCACCCTTGCGGCGCTCGCCGCGGCGACGGTGGTCCTCGGGCTCTACCAGGGCCCGCTGGGCCGCCTGGTCTCCGGACACTGAAAAGGCCGGGCTTGGGAGCCCGGCCCTGTGGGTGACGGCGCGGCGGCCTACCGCCAGTGCCCCTCGTGCCAAACCCAGGATCCGCCCCTGCGGTCCCAGCGGCCGGCCTCCCAATAGGCGCCGGGATGGAAATGGGGATGGCGGTCGAAATGCCCGCGGATCCAGACCCATCCGCCGTTCCAGTGCCAGTGGCCGCCGATCCAGAAGAATTCAGGGCCCGGGGCGACGGGTATGGCCTCGACAATGGGTGTGGGCGGGGCCTCTGAGGCGACCACCTCGACCTGCTGGCCCGGGCGAGGCGGCGGGGGCGGGGGCTGTGTGGAATAGTGCCCCTCGATCCAGACCCAGCCTGATCCTCGGGCGACCCACTGGCCGGGGATCCACGCGTACCCGGGACGGGCCACGCGGTCCCAGTGTCCGTCGAACCATTCCCAGCGCTCGTGGCGCCACACCCAGTGGCCGCGGATCCAGATGTAGCCGGGTCCCGGGTCCTGGGGGATGACCTCCATGCGCTCGGGAGGCGGCGCGCTGCGGACGATGACCTCGGGTCCGCCGATGTTGATGCCGATGTCCAGCCCCGCGCGCACGGCCACGGGGGCCGCGCCGAGCGCAAGGGCGATGAGGGAGAGCTGTGTGATCTTCATGGGAATTGGATAGGCTGTTGCCTTAATAGACGCCGGTTTCGGGAAAATGTTACGGCGCGGGCGCGCATGAAAGTATTTCGCCGGCCCGGCCTTTTCCAGTTTGTTTCCGGGTGCAAATGCTGACTGATTCATATTCGATGATGAAGGTTACCGGGCTCGCATTGGTCCCTCCCCCCAGCGCCGCAGACCTGCCGAAGGTCACCCCCGAACTGCTCGCCTCGGTGCTCGCGAGGTACTCGCGCAGCAACGAGGGCATCGCGGCCATCCTCGCAAAGGTGGACGTTGCGAATCCCGAGGCCTCGATCGACCGGATCCTCAAGTTCGTCGACTACGGCCATGCGTCGATCGGCGGGCTGACGGGAGGCCTGGCGGTCGCGCTAGACGGGGTCTCGATGTGGCTTGCGTACAAGCTGTTTGAAATCGCGCAGATGGCCGACGGGCAGGAATCGAGCACGCGCTACATCGCGATGGATCCGCGGAACATCCCGGAGGCGGGCGAGCTCGGGATTCCCGAGGATCTCGCACCCCGGTGGCGCGACGTGCTGGCCCGGGCGTTCGCCGCGTACCATGCGGAATACGCCCGCCTGGACGCGCTGTCGGTGGCGGAGCCCGGGCGCATCCGCCTGCCGAAGGACGCCAAGCCCGCGGTGGTCGCCCGGATCCGGAAGAACTACGCACTGGACCGGGCCCGGTATTTTGTCCCCTTTGCGACGAGGACGAACGTAGGGCTCGTGCAGACCTCCCGGATGTGGGCACAGACGGTGAAGCAGCTCGACTCGCTGCCGCACCCCGAGGCGCGCGCCGCGGCGGCGCTCATCCGCGACGAGTTGGTCAAGCAGTCGCCGCGCCTAATGCGGCACAGCTCGGCCGAGGGGTCGTTCCAAGAGCAGGCTCGCCAGGAGCTTGCGGTCTCGCTGCAGATGGGGCTTGAGCGCCTGAGCGCGGAACCGCTGGGCGACCAGGTGTGGGTGAGCGTGGACCGCTCTGCGCCACCTTGGCTCCCGCAGGCCCAGCCGGTCGCCGAGGCGCTCAGGCACCGGGCCAACCGCTACGGCCAGCAGGGGCAGGCGACCCGGCGGATGCGGGTGACATTCGCATGGAACAATATGGCCCTTGCGGAACTCCGCGACCTGAACCGGCATCGGACCGGCAACCGCTACACGCCGGTGATCCAGGCCGGATTCTATCTGCCCCCGGAGATCCCGCGCGTCGGGCACATTGCGCTTCTTAATGACCAACTCGAACTTACGCGTGAACTCATGAGGCGGGGATCGCCGTCCTATGTCTATTCGCTCCTGCTTGGCGCCCAGACGCCTTTCGAGCACGGAACCCACGCGGACAAATTCATCTACGAGGCGGAACTGCGGACGGGCATGGGCGCCCATTTCCGCTACGCCGAACACCTCGGGGCGGCGCTTTGCGCATTTCTGGGGCAGGTCCCGGAGGCCCGGGAGTGGGTCGTGGAGGGTTCAGCCGAACCCGAATAGGGGTCGCAAAACGCGAGGATCGTCCAATAAAAAGTTGCTGCAATCTGTTGGCGAAGCCACGAATAATTGCGATAGCCATGGTATTTCAGGCTCAACTTTTAAGGCCCGAAGCCTTGGGGTCCTAGTGCGTCATGTTCCGGGTTCTACAGTTCAACATGCAGTTTGGAATGGGCTGGAGCGCCAGCTCTCCCGACGACGTGCCCATCGACATCGAGCGGACCATTGCCGAGATCAAAAAGCACAATCCGGATGTCGTTTTGCTCCAAGAGGTCGAGCATGCCTGCGTGGGCGGCGTCCAGATCGAGCCCCCGCCGAACTACACGCGGATAAAGGAGGCGCTGACGGACTACGACAGCTGGTTCTCGTACCCCAAGGCGGATCCGCGCGAGCTTCCGTTCGGGATCGGGCTGGCGATCTTCTCGAAGACGCCGCTCCTCGAGAAGTTCCGTGTCGACGTTCCCTCGCCCGCGATCGAGTTCGAGTTCGGCGGCAAGAAGACGACGCCGACCGACCGGCTGATGATCGGCGCGAAGACAATCGTCGGCGATAGGGAGGTCCAGTTCTTCAACGTTCACCTGCTGGCGTTCTTCATGCTGGGCTCGAGCAGCACGATGTTCCCCTGGCAGCGGGATCTGGTCGCGGACCGGTTGGCCTCGTCGGATCTGCCGACGATCCTCGGCGGCGACTTCAATGTCAGCCAGCATGCCTCGCTCGTGGAGCAGTTTGCGGAGTTCGGGTACGCGACGGTCCAGTACAAGGTCCCGACGTGGCACCGCAGGCCGTTCGTCCTCGACCACATCTTCTACAACTCGGGTCTGCGCTGCGTCGGCCATTCCGTCGAGCACACGCTGGCGTCGGACCACCTGCCGGTGGTCGCCGACTTTGACTTCGGGTTCTAGGGAACGCCCCCCGTCAGGCCTTCCCCGAGCGGATCTTGTCCTTCTCGGACTCCCGATCCTCCTTGAGGCGAGCCTTTTCGGACGCGATCTGTTTTCGGATCTTTTCCACTTCGTCGGCATCCTGGCCCGTGAGGGCCTGCTCAAGGCGCTGTTTCAGGAAGATCTCGCGCTCGGCGAGCCTCCCCTGGAAGACCCGGTCCACCTCGGCGAGCCGTGCGCGCTGTTCCGGTGTGAGGGTCGTCGCGGAGCCGGAGTCCGATTTGGACAGCCGTTCCATCGCCAGTTCGTAGGAGCTCTTCATGGTTGGATGCCAAGGATCGCCCGTCGCGGCGCCAAGGGCAAGGAAATGCCTTTTCATCCTCGGGCAATGGGGGGAGATTGGCCGGGCGCACCCATGAGCTCCGACGACCAGAGCGAACTCTTCTCAGAGCCCGACGCCGCGATGCCGGAGGCGGCGCCCGGCGCCGCGGGCCGGCCCCTGGCGGTACGGATGAGGCCGCGTGCCCTCTCGGAGGTCGTGGGCCAGGACCACATCCTAGGGCCGGGCAGCCTGCTCGCTCGCCTCGTGGCCCAGAACAACTTCGGGTCGCTGCTCTTCTACGGCCCGCCGGGCAGCGGTAAGACGAGCATCGCTGAGGCGATTGCCCGCGAGACGCGCAGCCGCTTCGTGCGCGTCAACGCCGTCATGTCCAACGTGGCCGAGCTCCGGGACGTCCTCGGGGTCGCAAGGAGGGCGCCCGGCGCGCGCACGATCCTCTTTATCGACGAGCTCCACCGGTTCAACAAGACGCAGCAGGACCTGCTGCTGCCCGACGTCGAGCAGGGCGTCGTCCGGCTCATCGGGGCGACGACCCACAACCCGGGGTTCTATGTGAACCCGCCGCTGCTGTCCCGGAGCCACCTGTTCCGGCTGGAGCCCCTGTCGACCGACGCGGTCGCGGGTGTCCTCGCGGTGGCGCTCGCGGACGCGGAGCGCGGCCTCGGCGGCCTCGGCGTCACGGCCACCGCGCAGATCCTCTCCGAACTCGCCGTCTTCTGCGACGGGGACTTGAGGCGCGCGCTGAACGCCCTCGAGGTCATCGCGCTTGGGAAGGCCGGGCCGTCGGCGATCACGGTGGAGGACCTCGCGCTCTTCGCGCGCGAAAGGAGGATCCGCTACGATGCCGACGAGGACGAGCACTACGACACGATCTCCGCCTTCATCAAGAGCTGCCGCGGGTCCGATCCGGACGCGGCGATGTACTGGTTGGCCAAGATGCTCGCGGGAGGGGAGGACCCCCGGTTCGTGGCCCGCAGGATCGTCATCCTGGCCAGCGAGGACGTCGGCCTCGCCGATCCGAACGCGCTGCCGCTGGCCGTGGCCGCTCACCATGCCGTCGACTTCGTGGGCCTGCCCGAGGCCGAGCTCACGCTCGCCCACGCGACGCTCTACATTGCGACGGCCCCCAAGAGCAATTCGGCCACGCTCGCTCTCGGGGAGGCCCACCGCGTGCTGGCGGAGGAGCCCGTGCAAGCCGTGCCGGAGCATCTTCGCGACAAGGGGGGCCAGGCGAGCAAGCGGATGGGCCACGGGAAGGGCTACCGTTATTCGCATGACTTTCCGGAGGGGGTGTCCGGTCAGGACTACATGGAGCGCCCCGTGCGACTCTACACGCCAAAGACCGCGGGCGCCGAGTCGGCCATCGCGGAGCGTCTCAAGCGCTGGGTAGGTCTAAAGGACTCGATGTCAATACGTTCCGTGAAGAAACTTGCGGAACCCGGGCCGCGGCCATAGGTTTCCAGGCGATGAAGCGAGGTGTTTTTCTGGTCTTGTCCGGACTCCTGTTGTCAGCCGTTTGCGCCGTCGCCGCCCCGGCCGCCCCCAAGGCGCCCGCCGACGATGACAAGGAGGGAACGATCGCGGGCACCACGGTCCCGCGCCATCAGGGCGGCTACATCGGAGTGGAGATCAAGAACGGCACGTTCCGGATCACGTTCTACAACGAAAAGAAGAAGCCTGTGCCCGCGGACAAGACGTCGGCGGTCCTTCGCTGGCCGGTCCACTACCAGCCCAACAGCGAGCGCACCGAGCTTCTGCCGACAGACGATCCCGCGGTGCTCGCGTCCGACTATCCCGTCAAGCCCCCGCACGCCTTCAAGCTGCACATCACCCTAATGTTGTCCAGCAGCTCGGATGTGGAGAGCTACGTCATCGACTTCCCGGGCTGATCCAACGAGGCGGCCGGGGATGGCCGCGAATTGACAGGTGGCGTCCGTACGGCGATTTTGGCCGGATGCCCTTAAACCAACCGCCGCCCTTCGACTCTGTGGAGTCGGCCATGGCTGACATCGCCGCTGGCAGGATGGTCATCGTCACCGACGACGAGCGATGCGAGAACGAGGGCGACCTGGTCATGGGCGCGTCGAAGGCGGCGACCGAGGCGCTCGGCGTCACCATCCGGGGCGGCACGCCCCACTGCGAGCCGATCACCCGCGGCGCCGAGTTCGCGGACGCGGCGGCCTCGATGGCGGCGCTCAGGAGGAGGCTTTCACGATGAGCAAGGCCCAGTACGCTCAGCGCCACGACGGCCGGGTGGCCGCTGTCCAGTACCTCTACGCCTGGAGCATTAACCCGCCAGCCGTCCTGGCCGACGACCTGAGGGTGTTTTTTGAGGGCCAGGAGAAGCCGAGGGACCATTTCTCGTTCGGCGAGGAGCTGATCGACGGCGTCATCAGGAACCATGCGGAGATCGACCAGCAGATCCGCGTCCTCGCCCAGAACTGGGAATTCGAACGGATCGCGAAGATAGACCTGGCGATCCTGCGGATCGCGATGTTCGAGATGCTCCACCGCAAGGACATCCCGCCCGTCGTCTCGATCAACGAGGCGATCGACATCTCGAAGGAATTCTCGAACGCCGACTCGAAGCGCTTCATCAACGGGATCCTTGACCGCATGAAGGACCACCTCGGCCGGGACGCCCGCAAGGCCTCCGACTAGGCGACGGTGCGGAAACGGCGAAACGTGATATCGCTTCTCAAGAAGTTCAGGGAGGGCCTCGCCAAGACGGTGTCTGCGATCTCGTCGAAGACGCAGGGGCTCTTCGGAGGTCGCCGGATCGACGCCTCGTCGCTCGAGGGCCTGGAGGAGGCGCTCTTCGCCGCGGATTTCGGCGTCGAGACAACGGCCGAGATCCTGGGGGAGATCAAGCAGGCCGCCCGCAGCGGGAAGGGGCTCGAGGGACGGCAGGCCGCGGCAATAGGGGCGGAGGTGCTGCGGCGCGCCCTCGCGGGCTCCGAGGGCGCGGTCACCCCGGCCGCGTCGCCGCCGACCGTGATCGTCCTCATCGGAGTCAATGGGTCGGGCAAGACCACCACCGCGGCAAAGCTCGCCTGGCGGCTCAGGCAGGAGGGAGGGACCGTGCTCCTTGCCGCGTGCGATACCTTCCGCGCGGCGGCGATCGACCAGCTCAAGTCATGGGCCGCGCGGCTCGACCTAGAGGTGGTGGCGAGCAAGCCGGGGGCGGACCCGGCGGCGGTCGCGTTTGACGCCGTCCAGGCCGCCAGGAGCCGGAAGCGGGACTGGGTCATCATCGACACGGCCGGCCGCCTCCACACGAAGGGCAACCTGATGATCGAGCTCTCGAAGATAAGAAAGGTCGTGTCCAAGCTCGACCCGGCCGCGCCGCACCACGCCTGGCTGGTTGTCGACGGCTCGCTTGGCGCGAATTCGATCGAGCAGGCGAAGGCGTTTCACAAGAGCTTCGGCCTGACGGGCCTCATCGTCACTAAGCTCGACGGCACGAGCCGGGGCGGGGCCATCGTCGGGATCTGGCGCCAGCTGCGGCTGCCCATCTTCTTCGTGGGGCTCGGCGAGGGGCCCGAGGACCTGCAGGCCTTCAGCGCCGAGAACTACGCCGACGCGGTGTTCGGCGTGGAGCGCGCGGCCCCCTAATTGGCTATCGCTGCTGCTCGCGCCGCCTCAGGAGCGTCGCGGTCAGGATGAGCACGAAGGACAGGACCATCAAGATCGCGGCGAAGGCGTGCGCCCGGGAATAGTCCAGGTTCTGGACCAGGTCGTAGAGGGAGATGCTGGCGACCTTGGTCACGCCCGGTATCGCCCCGCCGATCATCAGCACGACGCCGAACTCCCCGAGCGTGTGGGCGAAACCGAGCGTGAGTCCGGCCGCGATCCCGCGCGAGGCCAGCGGCAGGTGCACCCGCGTCCAGACGTGCCAGGGCGGGGCCCCGTGCGCCGCGCAGGCGTCCAGCTGCTCCTGGGGAACGCCCCTCAGGGCGACCTGGAAGGGCTGGACCGCGAACGGCAGGGAATAGATCACCGAGCCGATGACGAGCCCGGCGAACGTGAAGGCGAGGGAGTGGCCCGTCAGCGCGACCCACCAGCTGCCGGGCGGGTGGTCCGGCGAGAACCCGATGAGCAGGTAGAAGCCGATGACGGTGGGCGGCAGCACGAGCGGCAGGGCGACGAGCGTCTCGACGATGGGGGCCAGCCCGCGGCGCGAGGTGTTCAGCCAGTGGGCGAGCGGGAGGCCGACGACCCCCAGGATCACCGTCGTGACGGCGGCAAGCTCGAACGTCAGGCCGAGCGACTGCCAGAGGAGCCCGGGCAGCCCCAGGAATTCAAACGGCTTCATGGTTCGCAGCGCAGGACGTACACGAACCCCTTCTCGGAGCCAATCGCGAGGAGCTTGTCATCGGGGGACCAGGACAGGCAGGCCGCGGCCGCCGGCATCCGGACCGTGGCCCTGAGCGGCTGCCGCCGCTCGGGGCTCCAGAGCACCAGGGTCCCGTCCTGGGACGCCGTCGCCAGCAGGCTGTGGGTCCTCTGGAATGCGACCCCGCAGACCGGGGCCTCGTGGGGCAACATGACGGGCTCGCGGCCCTCCGGCCCGGGGCCGGAGCAGTCCCAGAGGCAGGCGTCCTGGCTGCCGCTCGTGGCAAGCCAGCGGCTCGTTGGGTCGAACGAGAGGTGGCGCACCTTTCCCTCGTAGCCGCTCATCTGCAGCTCGACGTCGCTCTCGGGCATCCAGAGGTGCACGCTCGGGTCCTGGTTACCCGAGACGAGCCACCGGGCGTCGGGCGACCAGGCGAGGGCGTGGATCCCGTTGCCGTAGGCATACTCCTTCTGCGCCACGAAGTCGTCCGCGTCCCAGAGGCACACGCCCCCGAAGTAGGCCACGGCCGTGCATCCCCCCTGGGGATGCCACGCGAGCGCAGAGATGGTCTTCGGGGCGTCCTTGAACCCGTGGCGCACGGTCGCATCGGGGTTCAGGAGCACGAAGCTCCGGCCCGCCGCCGCGGCGAGGACGGGCGCCGGGCCCTGCGGACGCCACGAAAGATGCTCGACCCAGGCGCGGCCGAGTGACGCCGTCGCGACGTGCTGGCCCGCGGCGCCGTCCCAGAGCTTCACGGCGCCGTCCTGGCCGCCGCTCGCCAGGAGCATCCCCGTTGGCCGCCACGCAACCGCGTTCGAGCCGCCCTCGTGGCCTGGAAGCTCGTGGCGCTTCGCCCCGTCCGTCTCCGCGAAGAGCGTGATCGGCCCGGATGCCGACGCGGCCGCGAGGACCGACCCGTCGGGCGACCATGCCAGGTCGATTGCGTAGTCTTCCAGCTGCCCGGCCCAGTGCTTGGTCAGCTGCATGGGCGCCTCACGCCGAAAGGCACGCCTTGAACGCCTGCGAGAGCGCGGCCCGGTCAAGATTCTTGCCGATGAAGACGAGCGTGTTGACGCGCGGCTCCGCACCCCACTCGCGGTCGAACTTGGCGTCAAAGAGCATGTGGATCCCCTGGAACACGAGGCGCTTGGCGGCGCCACGGATGCTGAGGACCCCCTTCATGCGGTAGATGTCGTTGCCCTTGGTGCGCAGGAGCTCGCTGATCCACGCGTTCAGGCGCCCGCCGTCGAGCTCCCCCGCCTGCTGGATGCCGACGGAGCCGACGCCCTCGCTGTGCTCGTGCGCCGCGTGGAAGTCGGCCTGCCATGACGGCCTGACGATCTCACCGCCGACATGGAGGTGAAGCGGGTCCTCGCCGCATCCCTCGAACACGAGGTAGTGCCCGGGGTTCTCGACCTCGATCCTGAAGGTCCCCTGGCCATGGTCCAGGAGCAGCCTGTTGAGGCTGGGGCCGGGCACGATCCGCTCGCCCGGCTTCACGCGCCGTTCCCAGTCCGAGAAGACGGCCACGGCCGCGTCGCGCATGGCGGCGATGTCGCCGTCGCCGAGGGATCCCACCGGCATCACGGCCACGTCGAGCTCGTTCTCGTTGCCGTGGTGATGGTGGTGGGGGCCGTCGCCGTGCCCGTGGTCGTGCCCGTCGCCGTCCGCGTGTCCGATCACAAGGTCATGGGTTCCCGCCGGCAGGCGGTAGGCCCCGGCCCATTCGAAGGGGTACTCGGGCTCCATGAACTTCGGGTCGATCTGCGTGGCCCTGCCGAGATTGAAGCCGCCGATGTCGAGCACGCGGTCGAGCGGCACGGCGCAGTCGCGGGTCCTGTGGACCGAGGCGACGGCGTTGATTGCCCGGATGCGGGCCTCGAGCCCTTCGAGATCGCCCGGCGAGGCCAGGTCGGTTTTGTTGAGCAGGACCACGTCGGCGAAGGCGATCTGCTTCACGGACTCGTCGCCCAGATCGAGGTGCTTGGAGACGTGCTTTGCGTCCACCACGGTCACGATCCCGTCGAGACGGAAGCTGCGGCGCATCTCGTCGTCCGTGAAGAAGGTCTGCGCGACCGGAGCCGGGTTGGCGAGCCCGGTCGTCTCTATCAGGATCCCGTCCAGGCGGTCCTTCCGCTTGAGGAGGCGCCCCAGGATCCGAATCAGGTCGCCGCGCACGGAGCAGCAGATGCAGCCGTTGTTCATCTCGAACAGCTCCTCGTCGCTCTGGATCACGAGCTGGTTGTCGACCCCGACCTCGCCGTACTCGTTCTCGATCACGGCCAGCTTGCGCCCGTGGCGCTCGGTGAGGATGCGGTTCAGGAGGGTGGTCTTGCCCGAGCCGAGGAAGCCGGTGAGAACGGTGACGGGAATAGGGGTTGAATCCATGCGGATGGGTCGTGATCCGCCCTGAAATGAACGTTAATGCGACCCGCCGTCAACCGGCGACCTCGCGCGCCCAAGGTAGGGAGCCGGCTAGGGCGTCAACACCTCGTCGTCTGCGGTCCAGAGCCTTCGGTCCGGGCCCGCTGAACGTATCTCCATCCGCTCGCCCGATAGCTGGTGGAAGAAGAAGGGGGTGCCCCAGCGGTCGCAGAGCTCCCCCTTCGCGCTTACCGCCGGGCAGTCGGCCGGGATGAACGCGTATCCCAGCCGGTTTCGCCCCTTTAGGGTGGCGGTGATCTCCGCGTTTTCGCCCACGGGGTTCCCCGTGCGGACCGCGATGCGGTAGGCGATGAAGAGCTCGTTGATCAGGCGCAGGTCAGAGTGGATGTCGCCCGACGGCGAGTTGAGCCCGTCGGCCAGGCGCGAACGCTCCTCTGCCCCGGCCACGGGAGCGCCAGGGAGCCCGCCGGGCTGCCGGCCATCGGTGGAGACCCGTGCGGGCGCGGCTGGGCCTGCGGACGGGGGCCTCAGGCGCACCGCCAGCAGCACGGCGGCCAGGACGAGGGCGGCCCCGAAAAGGACGGCGAGCAGGCGAGGGGAAACCATGCGGAGGCCCAGCCTAACCCATGAAGCCCAGATTGGCCGTGGCAAAGCGGCCGATGTTCGGGAGCACCACCGGCAGGTTCGAGGCGCTTACCCCGAACCAGGTCGCCAGCGTCGCCGCGTACTCGTCGACGCTCGTCGTCGGGATCCAGCGGCCCCGTCCGGTGTCCTGGGGCCCTCCGAGTTCGAGGAGCGGCACCTGGCCGTAGATGTCGCCTCCCTTGACCGCGCCGCCCATGATCAGGTGGTGGGAGCCCCAGCCGTGGTCGGAGCCCGCGGTTCCATTGTTCGTGCCGTTGGTGTTGAACGTCCTGCTGAAGTCCGACGCGGTGAAGGTGGTCACCTGGTTCTGCAGGCCGAGCTCCGTCGTGGCGGCGGAGAACGCGCTCAGGGCCTGGCTGAGCTGCGTGAAGAGACTCGCGTGGGCCGCGAGTTGGTCCGAGTGCAGGTCGAAGCCGCCCAGGCTTGCGAAGAAAACCTGGCGCGTGAGTCCGAGCTGCGGTGCCGCGCCGATCATCCGCGCGACCATCTGCATCTGGCTTCCGATCGAGGTGCTCGGGAACACCGTGGTGAGCTTGGGCGAGGCCGCCAGGATCGTGTTGAGCAGCTGGCTGTCGGTGATTGCGCCCGACGTGGTGCCGGCGAAGGCGGCTTCGAAGAGATTCTGCTCCTGGAGGTTGAGGATGTTCTGCTGGGCCGTGGTCCGCACGCCGGCGATCCCGGAGGTGCCCGTTCCCTGGAGGACCACGGCGCCCGTGGGGTTCACGGCGAACTGCGACACGGTGTTGCCGACCTGGAAGGAGTTCTGGCCGGCGACGCTCACCGACATCGAGATCTTCGGGTTGGCGTTGAGGGCGTTCACGATGTCGGCGAGGCGCCCGCCCCATCCGGTCGAGTAGGGCTGGTCGGGCACGCTGCTCTGCCACTGGACCTGCTGGTTCGCGTGCGAGAAGAGCTGGGGCGGAAGCGCCACGGTTCCTGCGTTGTACTGTGCCAGGGTGACCGGCTGCACCAGCGTCCCGGTGTTCGCGAGGAGGGCCAGGCTTCCCTGGCCGAAGAGCTGCTGGACCTCGACGAGGGACGGATGCAGCCCCCACGACCGCCCGTCGCTGTAGGCCTTCGGCGCGATCGGGAGCAGGGTCGCCTGCGGCAGCGCGAGCACCGTCCGGTCCGCGGCGTACAGCGGGTAGCTCGTGTTGTCCACGGGGACCAGCAGGTTGTTCGAGTCGTTGCCGCCGTAGAGGAAGAGGCAGACAAGGGCCTTGTAGTCGGCCGGCGAGGAATCGGCGGCAAGCGCGCCGATCATCCTGAGCTGGGCGAGCGCCGAGAGCATGCCGGTCGCGCCCACGGCCGCGCACGCACGGCCGATGAATCGGCGCCTTGAGAGATCGCTGGGTGAGTTCATCTTTGGATCGCCGCATCGGGCGAGGTGCAGGCGAGGTAGAGCGACAGTTGTGCGAGGGCGGACGGGGACTCCCCGGAAGGCGCCGCGGCGAGGGCAGACTCGATGGCGGCCTGGGTCTGGGCGCTCATCGCGTTCGCGCACAGGAGCTGGTTAAGCGTGCCCACCATGGCGGCGGGATTAGAGGCGTTCGCGGTGAGGGACGACAGGTTGAGAACGATGGTCGAGGATGACGGGCTTGCAGGGGTGTAGACCGCCGCGTAGAGGCTGTTAGGCACGCTGACGGCCGTGCTCGCCGTGGTGATCTGGAACTCCGGGGCGACCAGCCCCGCGCTTGCCAGGATGCCGGGCAGCACGTAGCCCGGTTCAAAGAAGTTGAACACGGTTGGGGAGCGCAGGGCGGCCTCGTCGAAGTTGACCTGCGGGTCGAAGATCGCGAACCGGCTGTCCGCGGCCGCGCCGCCGAATGCGCGGTAGAGCGCCGCCATCCGCAGGAGCGGCTCCTTCAGCTTCCCGAAGCCCGGGTCGGCCGCGACAACCAGCGAGCGTGCCTCGTAGTCGAGGAGAATGGCCTTGATCACCGCCGCCAGGTTGCCGCGTGTTCCGGTGCCGTCGTTGGCGAACACCTGCGCCACCCGGTAGACGTAGCCCGGGCTGGGGTTGCTCGTCACGAGGTGCTGGATGAGCTGGGAGCAGACGAAGGGGCCGGTGTTAGGGTGGTTGAAGAGCGCGTCGAGCTCCATCTTCAGGTCCGCGGCCCCATCCTGGTTCGCCGGGATCACGAGGCCGCCCACAACCGTCTTCTGCGTCTCGTCGTGATATGATGGATACAGCATCATCGGATCATCGAAGTCGGGCGCGGTCCCGTAGAAGCTGGGATTGGTAGCCGCGGTTTGGTAGCCCCAGCCGGTGAAGACGTTGGCGGTCTGGACGACCTCGTCTTGGTTGTACGTGGGGATCGGCAGGCCGGTCGAGTCGAGCACGAGCGTCCCGTCGGGCTGGAGCTCGTTGAGGCCTATGGTGAAGAGCTGCTGCACCTCCCGGGCGTAGTTCTCGTCCGCGCTCGTGCCCTTCGACGGGTTGGCCTTGGCGTTGCGCAGCATGTTCAGGTAGTTGCCCATCGCGGGGCTCAAGGTCACGTCCTGGAGGAGCTGTCGGAAGTTGCCGAATGCGTCGGTTGCCAGCAGGTCATAGTACGTCGCGAGCCCGTCAGGCTCATTCGCGAGCTGGGAGGCGACATCCGACGTCACGAAGATCTCGCTCAGGGCGAATGCGACCCGCTGGCGCAGCTGGTCGGGGGCCCCGATGGAGATCTTCCACCAAGCGGCCTGCCGATTGTCTTGCGTGACCGCGAACTGGCCGGTGGGTGGGAACGCCGCCGCATCCGCATCGGTTGCGGCGCGGTGATTAGTTTCGGGGAGGGCCATTTGGCTCGATATCCACGCCGTGTAGCCCTGCGCCTGAAGCGCGCTGATATCGGCAGCGGTGGGTCCGAAGGTCGCCTGGGCGAGGAAGCGCGGGGCGTCCGCCGCGGACACGACGCCCAGGCTAATCGCGGGCGGGGCGGCCGGTGGAGTGAAGGCCTGCGAGCCCGCGCCCGCGACGAACAGCCCGCCGAGCTCGCCGCCCGGGTAGGTCGCGGTGTCGATCTCGACGTAGAGATTGCCCGATATGAGCGCCGCCACCACCTGCGCCGCCGAGTACTGCCCGGCTGCGGCGGGCGCCCACGGAAGGTCGCTCACCTGGCCGCTCGGCAGCTTGAGAAGGTAGGTCCCGTTGTTCATGTCGCCGCCGATTTCCAGGTGGGCGACGACCTCGTCCGACGAGAGGTTGCTAAACGACATGCTGACGCTCGCCAGGGTGCCGTCGGCGCTGAGGAGGATGGTCGCGACCCCGTAGCCGGTGGAGCCCGGGGCGTTCGATGTCGGGCGAATCTCGGACACGAACAGGGTCGGGGCGATGTACTGGATCGTGACCGTCGCCGCGCCGGCGGGGCCGACCGTGTAGCCTCCCGAAGGGCTCAGTGTCAGGACGACGGTGCTCGCGACCCCGGAGGATAGGCTCGGGCTCGGCGCGACCGTGATGGTTGCCGTCGACACGTAGGCGGGAAGCGTGACCGTGCCCGGCAGCTCGGCGTAGTCGCTCCCGTTGACCGCGGTTCCGCCGACCGCGTAGCTGACGGTGAGGGGTTCGCTCATGTCGCCGGACCGGGTGACGGTGAAAGTCCCCGGGTTGCCCCCGCTCGTGTCGGCGTTCGGGTCGGTGGCCGCGATCGTGACGGTGTCGGGTCCCGGTGCGACGGCCGGGGTGAGGTCGTAGATCTCCACAAGGGCGACCCCGGTCGATCCGTTGTTGCCGCTGACCTGAACCGTGTACGAACCGGGCCCCGCGCTCACGATGGTCGCGGAATCGAGGCTGCCCGCCGCGAACGAGAAGGCCCCGGCCGCGGCGAACGCGGCGTTCAGCTCTGAGGCGTCCGGCGCGTCGCCGATGGGGGCTCCCCAGTTGTCGTTGCTCGCCACTATGGCGCCTGACGCGTTGGTGACCACGAAGGCGGGGTCCACGAGGGCGCCGGGCACGCCGAGCGAAGTCAGGGCGGGGCCCGCCGCCCGCACCAGCAGGGTCCTTGTTCCCGCGCCCGGCCCGATCGTGATGCCCGGGATCATGATGTTGCCGCTGGTGCCCACCTGGCCCCGCGTGGAGAGATTGAGCAGCCGGGCGGTCGTGGACGTGGCGCCGACTTCGTAGACCTCGAGCAGGGCGACGCCGGTGGTGCCGCCGGCGCCGGACACCTGGGCCGTGTAATTGCCCGCCGGCAACGTCGCCACGAGCGCCGAGTCCGCGCTGCCCGGCGGCAGCGCGAACGCCCCCGCGGAGCTCATAATCTGGGCCGTCGCGTTTCCGTTGCCCCATCCCTGGTTTGACTGCAGCAGGTTGCCGGCGGCGTCATACAGCGAAAGGATCGGCGCCGTCAGCTCGCCGCTCACCCCGTATGGCACGAGCGCCGGGCCCACGGCCCGGATCAGGACAGTTTCCGGGGTGCCCGGACCGATGACGAGCCCGGCGATCATGATGTCGGCCCCCGTCCCGACCGGGCCCCGGGTCGAGATGTTGAAGAGCCGCGGGGAGTCGGCGTCCGCCTGGGCGGCGCCCAGGAGAAAGGCAAGCGCCACCCCAAGGTGACGGAGGCCCGGTCCGGGTCCTGGCGTGAGCGGGGGCATTGGCACATTGACGCCTGTTAAGGCATTTGGTGACGGGCCGGAGTGCGATTTTACCGAATAATTCGCAAAAGGGGGTCGTAGTCCCCCCGGGAAGGGCCGGCCGCCCGGCCGGCACGCGGTCAGCCGATCTCGTAGAAGGGCGTCCCGCCTCCGTGCGGGACAATGGAGAACTCGCACGTGAGCATCGAGCGCAGGGCGACGAGTGCCAGCTCCACGGCGTCCCGCGAGTTGCAGTCTCGCGAAAGATGGGCGAGGTAGATCCTACGCCAGCGCGGGCTCGCCACGCTCAGGAGCAGCTCGCTCATGCGCTCGTTGGACAGGTGGCCGTGGCGGCCGGAGATCCTGCGCTTCAGGGTCCAGGACCGCTTCGGGTCCGCCTCGAGCATCCTGGGGCAGTGGTTCGCCTCCACGACGACGACATCGGACTCGCGGATTTGGTCGCGGATGCTCTGCGGCGCGTGCCCGAGGTCGGTCACCCAGGTGAGCGTCCTGCGCGGCGAGAAAAGGTCGCCCTCGAGGCCGCTCGAGAACCGGAACCCCACCGGGTCCTGCGCATCGTGCGGGATGGCGAAGCTCTCGACCTCGAGGTCCCGGTGCGCGAACGACGAGCCGGTGGCGAAGATCTTCCATTCGGGGCTCCACGTGAGCGTCTTCTGGACGGCGCGCGCCGTCGCCGAGTTTGCGTAGAACTTCAGGTGCGGGAACTTCTTCAGGCTCTCGATCCCGGACGAGTGGTCGCTGTGCTCGTGGGTCACGAAGACGGCGTCGACCCGTTCCATGGAGCCGCCGGCAGCCGCGATGAGGGCGGCGAGCCTGCGGGCCGAAAACCCGGCGTCCAGGAGAACGCTGGTCGTCCCCGTCTCGATCAGGGCGCTGTTGCCCGAGCTGCCGCTGCCCAGAATGCAGAACCTCATCACCATCCGGCAGCTTCAAGCCTCGTGCTCGGCCAGCGCAACGGTATTCCCCGCGGCGGATTGACCCGCGGGCGTTTTGTGCTACCTCTGGCCCTCCATGCCGACGCGCGCCGAAGTCCAAGGGCCTGGCATCAAAGGCCCATGACATCCCGAACCAAAGCTCCGGTGGTCGTCATCACGGGGGCGTCGCAGGGCATCGGCGCCGCGATAGCGCGGGCCTTCTCCGGCGAATTCAAGGGCGTGAGGCTCGCCCTCGTGGCGCGCAGCCCCGACAAGCTGGCGGGCATCGCCCGCGAGTGCGCGGCGCTCGGCGCGGCCCCGGGGGTGTTCCCTTGCGACGTCTCGGACGAAGCCGCCGTCGCGCAGCTTGAGGCCGCCGTGCGCCGCAGGTTCGGCGCGGTTGACGTCCTCGTCAACAACGCCGGAAAGTACGCCGGGGGGCCCTTTCTCTCGACAAGCGCCGCGGAGTTCGACCGGATGATCTGCGCGAACCTCCGCAGCCTGTTCCTCGTGACCCGGGCGTTCGCCCCGGCCATGGTGAGGCGGCGCCAGGGGGACATCTTCAACATGGGCTCGATCGCCGGGATCACGGCGATGCCGGGCGCCCCTGCCTACGTGGCGGCGAAGTTCGGCGTGGCCGGGCTTTCAAAGGCCCTGAGGGCCGAGTTTAGGGACAAGGGCGTGCGGGTGTGCTGCGTCCACCCGGGCGCGACCGTGTCCCCCTCGTGGAAGGGAAGCGGAGTGCCGCAGCGGCGGATGATGCCCGCCGAGGACGTGGCCCGCGCGTTTGTCGCGCTCTACCGGATGAGCCGCAGGACGGTGGTGGAGGAAATCGTCCTGCGACCCCAGCTCGGGGACCTTTAGCGGCGGCCCTGACGGGCGCGCTCGCCGAGCACCCTGCACGATCGCCGGGGGCCGCAGTGTGCACTTTGCAGGTTCGTTGATGGTGCCTTAATGGGAACATTCTCGCATCCTATTAAAAAGAAAAGGGTTACAGAAACCATGTCGGCTGCAGCCACACTGGCACGACGCTGGCTGGGATTGAAGTGCTTATGAACAACCTGAATGCCGTCGCCTTCTGCGCCATCGGTGCGGTCATGGAGCTCCTTCCGCATGTGTTCCCGGCGTGGTTTTCGCCGGCCCATGCCGACCAGGCGAGCAGCCGGGCGCTTTGGCTGGACCTCATGGGCGCGGTGCAGGTGACGCTCGGCGCGGGATACCTGGTCCGCGCCCGCGTCATGCCCGCCCTGGCGCGCATCCTGTCGGTGGCGCCGGACGGTGAGGAGGGCGCGCTCGCCCTTCGGGCCGCGCGGGGCACGGCCCACCGCTGATCGCGCCCGCCGGCGTCAGCCGGCCCTCCCGAGCACGAGGGAGAGGAGCAGGAGTCCGAGCACGGCCGAGGTGATCACCACGAAGGCCCGGTCCCGCTCCTTGGAGAAGGACACGATGGAAACCGCGACCCGCAGGACGGGCGTCGCGATGAGGAGGAGCAGTCCGGCGACGATGACGGCCCCGCCGTCGAGGCGTAGCAGGCCCCCGAGGATCCAATCTGCGGTCCTCGGGAAGGCCCCTGCGGGTCCTATGAGCCTCGCCACCTCGGACGGCTGGTGCCCGTAGCCCCCGCCCCGCAGGAAGGAGAGGAGCGTGCCGGCCGTTATTAACACCAGGCTCGCGGTCACGCCGATCCGCAGGATCCGGCTGATCGCCTGCTCAATGCCCGCGGCGGGTTCCTGGGCGGTCGGCTTCATTTGAACCCCTCCGCGAACATCTTCAGGGCGGACACCGCGAGCACGGCGATAAAAATCATCCGGATCGTGCTGTTCTTCATGCCGCCGAGCAGCCGGGCGCCGGTCCTTGCCCCGAGGAGCACGCCGACGGCGACCGGTGCCGCCACGAAGGGGAGCACCTCGCCGCGCATGAAGTAGACGGCGGCGCTGGCCGCGGCGGTGACGCCGATCATGAAGTTGCTGGTCGCTGTGCAGGCCTTGATGGGGATGCCCATGGCGAGGTTCATGACGGGCACCTTGAAGACCCCGCCCCCTATACCGAGGAGGCCGCTCGCGACGCCTGCGATGTAGCTGACCGCGAGCCCGAGCCGCGTCCTGAAGACCCGGTACGAGACGTCCATGCCGAGCGACCGGTCAAAGAAGGATCCGTGTAGGCGGAGCCGGTCGGCCAGGGGGTCGGGCGCCGGGTCGATCGAGCGGCCGCCCGGCCGCAGCATCGACCAAGCGGTGTAGGTGAGCACGAGGGCGAAGATCAGGAAGAGACCCTTTCCCGGGACGAACGCGGCGACGTAAGCGCCCGTGAGCGCCCCGGTGACCGTAGCCAGCTCGAGGACCATTCCGAGGCGCATGTTCGTGATCCGCTGGCTCACGTACGTGGCCGCCGCTCCGCTCGAGGTCGCGATGACGGACACGATCGAGGCCGCGATGGCCTTCTGGATGCCGACGCCCATCAAGAGCGTGAGGGCGGGGACGACGATGATCCCACCGCCCACGCCGACCAGGGAACCGAGGAGGCCGGCGAAAAACGAGATCCCGAGCGCGGCGAGGGTGAAGTCGAGCGGCGTCACGGGGCTCCAGGCCTAGAGGAACGACCCCTGGCCGCCGCCCGCCGGCTTGAGCCCGACCGCGGCGTAGCCCTTCTCGGTGAGGACGCGGCCCTGCGGCGTCCTCTGGAGATAGCCCTCCTGGATGAGGAACGGTTCGTGCACCTCCTCGAGGGTCTCCGACTCCTCGCCCACGGCCACGGCGATCGTGCTCATCCCGACGGGACCTCCGCGGTAGTTCTCGGCCATCGCGCGGAGCATCCGCTTGTCCATCTCGTCCAGCCCCGAGGCGTCGATCTCCAGGAGCTCCAGGCCCGCGGCCGCGACCTCGCGGGTGATGGCCCCCTTCGCGCGCTCCTGCGCGAAGTCGCGGATGAAGTTGATGAGGTTGTTCGCGACCCGGGGCGTCCCCCTGGCCCTCCTCGCGATCTCGCCGGCGCCCTCGTCGTCTATCGCCACCTTGAGCAGGCCGCACGTCCGGCGCACGATCGAGTGCAGGGTCTCACGGTCGTAGTAGTCCAGCCTCGTCTGGAGCGTGAACCGGGACCTGAGGGGCGAGGTCAGGAGCCCCGCCCGCGTCGTGGCCCCGATGAGCGTGAACCGCGGGAGCGTGAGCCGCACGCTTCGGGCGTTCGGCCCCTGGTCGATCATGATGTCGATCCGGAAATCCTCCATGGCCGAGTACAGGTACTCCTCCACGGTCTTCGGGATCCTGTGGATCTCGTCGATGAACAGCAGGTCACCCTCCTCGAGGTTCGTCAGGAGCCCCGCCAGATCGCCCGCCTTCTCGACGACGGGCCCCGAGGTCACCCGGACGTTGCGGCCGAGCTCGTTGCCGAGGATGAAGGCGAGGGTCGTCTTTCCGAGGCCCGGAGGCCCGGACAGGAGGATGTGGTTGAGCGGGTCACCCCGCTTCTTCGCGGCGCCGACCATCACCTGCAGGCGCTCGATCGTCTTGGCCTGCCCCGCAAAGTCCGAGAAAAGGAGGGGCCTGAGCGCGGCCTCGGCCGGCGTCAGGGGAGCCGCGAGGGTCGAGGTCACATACCCGACGCCCTTGCCGGGGTCCTTGGAAGGGGCCATTGCGTTATCTCCACTCCAGCTCGGCCCCGAGCGAGCGCAGGTTCTCGACGAAGCGCGGGTGGGCGCGCTTGATGATCTCGGCGTTGCGCACGACGCTCCGGCCCGGGATCGAGGCGGCGACCATCGTGAGCGCGACGGCGGCGCGGATAACGTACGGGGAGTCGACGACCGCGGGGCGCAGCGGGCGGTTGCCGAAGACGACGATGCGGTGCGGGTCGCTGACGAGGATGTGCGCGCCGAACTTGGCGAGCTCGGGCATCCACGAGAAGCCATTCTCGTAGACCTTGTTCCAGAAGTGGATCGTTCCCTCGCACCGGGTCGACAGGGCGATGAGGAGCGGCAGGAGGTCCACCGAGAAGTAGGGCCACGGGGCCGCCTCGATCTTCTGGAGCATGTTGGCCGTGAAGGGTACCTCTATGACCCTTGGCTGCCCGCGGCGGACGACCGCCGTGTCACCCTCGTGCGCCACGATGACCCCGAGCTTGCGGAAGGAGCGGGCGATCAGGTCGAAATGCTGGGGCACCGAGTTACGGACGCTGACCTCGCCTCCCGTGATGGCGCCGAGCGCCAGAAAGGTGGTCACCTCGTGGTAGTCCGTGCCGATCGCGATTGACGCGCCGTGAAGGCCCGCGACGCCCTCGATCGTGAGCATGCTGGTGCCGATGCCGCTGATCCTCGCCCCCATCGCGACGAGCGCCTTGCATAGGTCCTGGACGTGGGGCTCGCTGGCCGCATTGATCAGGGTGGAGGTCCCGGAGGCGACCGCGGCCGCCATCGCGAAGTTCTCCGTGACCGTGACGGACATGTAGTCTAGCCAGTGCCGTGCGCCCCGGAACCCGCCGGGCGCGCTGATCGCGAGCGGCTCGCCCGTCTCGACCGAGGCCCCGAGCGCGGCCAGGACGTCAAGGTGCGGGTCGATCTCGCGGACCCCGAGCGAGCATCCCTTTGCGTTGGAGCGGATGGTGATCCGCCCGAGCCTCCTGAGGAGCGCGGGGTAGAGGAGCACGGTCGAGCGCATGTCCTGCGGCAGCTCGGCGTTAGAAAGCGTGCTCCGGAACGAACTGTGGTCCACCCGCATGACGCCCGCCTTGCGGTCCCATTCGATCCTCGACCCTTGGGACTCGAAGAACGACACGAGCTTGTCCAGGTCGGTGATGTCAGGGACGTTGGTGAGCGAGACCGGCTCGTCCGTGAAGAGCGTCGCGCACAGGACCGGCAGCGCGGAGTTCTTGTTGCCCGACGGGGTTACCGTTCCGGAGAGGGGCTTACCCCCGATGACGACGAGATCGGCCATGGAAAATGATAAAGGCGTCCGCAAGGGCCGGACGCCTTGGAATGCGCTCCCTGGAGAGCGCATTGGCAAGGAATAACTTCAGGGAAGGGATCCTTCGGGTCAGATGGCCCCGCCACCCTGGTGGCCCTCCGAGCGCGGGCCGCCCCTGTCGCGGCCCTGTCCGCCGCGATGGCGCCTGCGCCGGTTGCCGCCGGGCCGGTCGTCGCCGCGGTTCTCGCCCTCGCCGCCCTGCGGGAAGCGCTCGCCCCCCTGGGGCGCGCCGTCGCCGCGGTAGCCCTGGGGCCCACCGCCGTGCCCGCGGCCTCCGCGGTGGCGCCTGCGTTGGCGCTGGCCATCGCCGGAGCGCTCGCCGCCGAATCCGGTCTCGCGAGAAACGGGCGCCTCGGCGGGCTTGGCGCCCCCGAAGAGGCCCTTCAGCCACGCGAAGAAACCCTTCGGCGCCGGCGCGGCTGCTGCGGCCTGCTCGCGCTGCGGGCGCTGCTCGTAGCGGGGGCGCGGCTGGTAGTCGGGCTCGTCGCGCGGATCGCGCGGCTGGCCCCGGTAGGGGTCGTGACGGGGCTCGCGCCGCTCGTAGCGGGGCTCGGCCCCTTCGGGCCGCGGGCCGCGATCTGCGTCTTCCCTGCGGTCCGCGCGGAAGAGGGGGCGCTCGGGCTCGGCCGGGTCGTTGCGGGCCGCGGACGGCGACTCCCAGCTGACCGCGGGGCGGACAGCCTCGGCCGGCGGAAGGATCTGGATTTCGCGCTTCTCCTCCACGGGCTCGGCCGGGGCCGCCGCCTCGGGCGCCGGCGGTGCTTCAGCGGCGGGTGCCACCGCGGGCTTGTCGATGACCGGCTCTGCGGCTGGCGCCCTCTCGGGCTCCTGGGGCGCGAACGGGTTCTTGTACTCGCGCTCAGGCGTGATGATCTCGACGGCAGTGGGCTTGTAGTCGCTCTTTGCCGGGCTTGCTGTGGGGGCCGTTGCGCTCGTGGGGCGCTTTCCGCGGAGGAGGCCCGATCCGCGCGTGCTGCCGAAGCTTCCGGCAGGGGGTGTCTCGGCGCTGGCCGCGGGTGCCGGTGTGTCGGCAGCCTGGCCGGAAGTTGCGCCGGACGGGTTTGTATCTGTCATTTTGTTTTTGTTTTGTGTAATGGCGCTCACCAAGGGTTGGGAGCGGCCGGGTTTTGTCCGGCGGTGCGGAGCGCATGGGAACGCGCTCAAACGCAAGTGCCGAAGCGGGGCAGCATCGCCCCGAACCCGCTCCGGGGCAACCCCAAAAGAGCCCCCCGGGGGGGCCGCCCACGGTCTTCTGCTAAGCAGGGGCTAAGTGATTGGGTGATAGATTTTGCACTTTGTGCTGGACACTTTTGGCATCCCCGGGTTGAAGTACCTTGGGATGAACTCAATACCAAG